>Ga0224554_1000454_pt1 | contig 34337 bp, 29 predicted proteins | sample 714S22024metaG_FD_180666 | JGI IMG/M metagenome (GOLD analysis project Ga0224554, IMG submission 180666) | Peat soil microbial communities from Stordalen Mire, Sweden - 717 S2 20-24 | ecosystem: Environmental > Terrestrial > Soil > Wetlands > Peat | place: Sweden: Norrbotten County, Stordalen... | reverse complement strand
CCCTTCTAGTTTGCTTGATCGCCCTGGCTGCGATCGCCGGTGTGAACCATGTCGCTACGGCGGTCACAAAGGTATTCGGCAACATCAGCAGCTCATTGGCATAGTCAAAGTGTGCTAGATAAGCAGAAAATGAAGACCCCGATTGCCAGGGCGGCGCGAGCTTCTTCTTCGTAGCCATGCCCACTGTCTAGCGCCATTTTAATCCCCGTGGAAATTCAAACCGCACCACTACCATCATCTAGGGTGTAACCCGCCCGGTATTGTGAGTTACTTCCGGATTGACGACAATTCGCTCGGAATCCGTCAAGGAAGTCGGAAGGCAATTGAATTCGCAGGAAAGAGCATCAGCGCACTCGTAATAAACAGAGCCTCCAGTTCAGCCTCCAGGTGAATGCGTGGAGTCGGTCCACGAGAATCGCAACATTATTGCGAGGACGCCACAGACCAGCGCAGTGCCAATCCATTCCGGTGCGCGTGCATAGAGGGCAAACAGCAACAACAGTCCCGCTCCGAGCGCAAGAAGCCACGCACGCCACCATCGATGCCGACGGAATACCAGGACGGCTGCAGCGACGAGCTCCGCGAACGCAAGAACCCAAACAGCAATCTCGACAGCCTCCGCTGCAAGGGCCTGTGGGGGACGCCCTTCCACACGTCCCTTCAGTCCCTCCAGTATTTTGGGTACCGCGACGTGGTCGGCGAATTCCGTAAAGAGATCGAGTGCAAACCCCCGATCTCTCCAATGGTAGCGAAGGCGAATGCGGCTGATCAGACGCGTATGGCTCGCGTCAATCGGATAAAGCGCCCACACAAAGCTGCTGTCAATGGGGGTGGCAGCTCCTCTCCAAACCAAATAGCGATAAGGTTGGATCGATCCGAAGACAAGGGAGGCAACCGCACTAATAGGGAGCACGTCGCCGGTCTTGGGGTGTTGTAACTCTGGCAGGATTGATCCGGCGCTGCGAACTCCCGTGCTGCTGCCGAGGTTTTCGATGAGGTCATACCCGTAGAACCCAGCGCGCCCGTAGCCGATCTGCACTAACCATGGCCATATATCTTCCGGCCTGCCGTGAATGGTAATGGCTCGCGTCGCGCAGAAGGATGGTGAGGGAACGAGATCGTCTCCCGGCATGGAGCGCGCCACTTCTTCTGCTGTCGCACCCCAGTGCAATGCAGCGGGCCGAATGGCAAGCAGATAAATGGCGTACAGCAGACCGGGCAGGGCCATGACCGCCAGCAGCCTGGTTGCAACGGAACGACTGGGAACTTTGCGCTTCATACTTTCTACCTTGCCCAATCATGAAATTGTGTTTGCAGAGAGTCGGGCGAAGGTCGCATTAACGGACCCTTCTGCAGGCTTCTTCCTCCCAATCAACGGGTTTGCCGTCTGCGCCCGCGATCTCAAGACTGCTGTCGTACCTGTCATCGTTTTTCTTGAGGAAGCTCTGCTTGGCAGGCAGCTTCTGGTCGTTCCTGACCATATAGCCCGTGGAGACCATTGTGTCGCCATCCCATCCAGGGGTGGTCATGTCCATCCGCGATCCGCCGATGTTCATATCGCGACGAACGTGCAGCCGGGCATTTGCGTCCCAAGTGATCGCACCAATGAGCGTGAGTTGACCCTTGTGTGGTCCCTCGAGCTGGTGGAGGTTGTAGATCTGCCATGAGCCGCCAAGCGCCATGCGAAAGTGAAAGCGGTCAGTGAACTTCACCCCGGACGCCGTTTGCGAGGAATGCTGGATACCGGTGCAGATCCAATCTCCGACGAACCATCGTTCGAGCGCCAATGGGTCGGGCGACGCGGGCTGCGTCGCAGGCTTGTGGGGATTGGCGTAATTCTTAGGGGTGTCCTGCGGAAAACCGGAAAGAGCCAAGAGGGCAAACGCAAGGAAGACTTTCTTCATGGGCGCGATGCTTTCATGAGAAGTGATTCAGCAGGATCGGAGACGGCCCGGACAATTTCTCGGGCGCGCCTCATCATACTCCTCCTGAATCGTGGCTCATAGGGGTATGGAAGGATGCTGGTCACGTGCGCTTCTTCCCCCAGTTGTGCGTGCGCGACGCTCTTCCGAGAGCTTGTCATCGTTCAGGACGAATCACCGCCCATGGGGAAACCGCCCATGGGGAAATTACTACTTGAGCAATAGGCGGAAGGAACTGTTATCAAAGTGGTAATTTCCCGCTTGCCCACTTTCCCGCTTGCCCACTGAAGGGTAGGCCACCAGCCGCCAACTGACTAGCCGATCCGCAAATAGGGAGCCTGTCTCAACATCTATCCCAGGGATTCCACGCCCAAGAAACACCTCTGGCTTCCTGTGCTATCGTACGGACCATGAAAATAGCCTTCGTATTGTTTGCTGTATTGTGCATCGCCTTGCCCTTCGCCGCTCCGCAAACGGCCTCACCAAAGTCCGAAGTGCACGAGCAGCCGATGAGCGCCGAGGAGGCGGCCATCCGGCAAGTCTCGGAGGACTGGATCAGGTTCTACAACGCCGGGGATGCGACAAAGGTCGCGGCTTTGTACACTGACGACGGCTACTATCTCTCGGCACACATCCTGGCGCACGGGAGGCAGGCGATCGAGGCTTATTGGGAACGCGGCATCAAGGCGGGCGGCCACATCGATTTCATCAAGCCGCTGACACTCTACTACACAGGTGACCTCGCCTATTGTGCAGGAACCTACCAGGCGACCAACGCCGGTGTGACGGTCGATGGGCGCATCCTAATCGTGCTGAGGAAAGTGAATGGCAAGTGGCTGATGGTCGCGCATGAGACGGTGGTACGCGACCAACCGCTATGAGTTTGGAGCCTGCAGACGATTGCGGGCGGATGACCGGCTAACCGTCAGTTACTCCTTCGTTACTGACGGATTGGCGACAATCCAGGCACTGGGCTAAACTCCTCCCAGGAAACCAGTGACACATAGGTTTCGCTTGACCCATGGTCCCCGTGTCCTAGAATTACTTGCCAAGAGTCCGTCTGAAACGAGGCCGCTACGGCGACACGCGATACAGGTAAGCTTTGGCCAACAACTCCCGCCGAAGATCTACTGCGGCGCGTCATTGATACTACTCCTGCGTTTCTGTACAGTTCTGACCCTGACGGCAATCTCGGTTTTTTCAATCACCGCTGGCTTGAATACCTCGGCGTCAGTGAAGAAGATCTGCAGGGCTGGGCTTGGACTGCTTTCATTTATCCTGAAGATTTAGATGGAATGTTGACAAGGTGGCAGGCTTGCCGTGCCAGCGGAGAAGTGTTCCAGTACGAAACCCGCGTGCGGCGTGCCGACGGACAATATCTCTGGTTTCTGCATCGAAACGTTCCCCAGTGGGATGATCAAGGGAACGTCGTAATGTGGTATGGAGCGAGTATCGAGATCGACGATCGGAAGCGTGCAGAGGAAGCGCTCAAGAAAGCATTTGACGAAATCCAAACGCTAAAAGACCAGCTCTACAAGGAGAACTTGGCTCTCAAGGAGGAGATTGATCAGACATCCATGTTCGAAGAGATTGTGGGGGCATCGGATGCAATCAAGCGAGTTCTCGTCCTTCTGTGTAAGGTTGCACCAACCGATTCCACCGTGCTGATCACGGGTGAAACGGGAACCGGGAAAGAACTTGCAGCCCGTGCAATCCACAAACGCTCGCGCCGCGAACGGAACGCGTTTGTCGCAGTGAACTGTGCTGCCATTCCCTCTTCTCTCATCGCTTCCGAACTCTTCGGCCATGAAAAAGGAGCCTTCACAGGCGCTACGCAACGGCGCTTGGGGCGGTTTGAACTTGCCGACGGCGGAACAATTTTCCTGGATGAGGTGGGCGACCTCCCGGCTGAGACTCAGATCGCTCTGCTGCGAGTACTGCAGGAGCGTGAGTTGGAGCGAGTCGGTGGCGCCCAGCAGGTGGCAATTGACGTGCGGGTGATTGCCGCCACAAACCGCGACCTGGAGGCCGCTGTGGAGGCGGGCTCATTCCGCAGCGACTTGTTTTATCGGTTGAACGTGTTCCCAATTCGCATGCCGTCGCTGCGCGAGCGCGTCGAAGATATTCCTCTGCTCGTCGCATACCTTGCTCAGCGCTATGCCAGCAAGATGGGAAAAAAGATCAGCGGGATCGACAAGAGAACCTTGGAGCTGTTTCAGACCTATCATTGGCCTGGGAATGTACGGGAGCTGCAAAATGTGCTCGAACGAGCCGTCATTCTGTGCGAAGGAGCAACGCTCGCTGTGGATGAGAGCTGGGTGGTGCGTGCCTCGCCTACATCTGCGCCGGGCGGAATTGGTCTCGCCTCTCTTGCCGACCAGGAAAAGGAAATGATCGAAAACGCGCTCACACAGAGCCGCGGACAGGTATCCGGCCCCCTAGGTGCAGCGGCCCGCCTGGGCATTCCCCGCTCCACTCTTGAATCGCGAATCAAGAGTTTGAACATTAACAAGTATCGGTTTCGGTCTTCCTAGCTGACCTTTCAGACTCCTTCCCTCCGCAGGCAGCAAGACGGCCCTCCTTGCCGAAAACCCGACAATTCCCGAGATCTCGCCACAGGAAACTCTCATCATCCTCAATAGTCTCAGTCATTTGCGATTGGCATCCGACTTGCACCTATTGCGGGCGTAGTTGCTCGTGAGTTCTGGTCCAGATGTTGAGACTTGAAAGAAGTCGCGACTCACACCTTCTCCGGGTGAGTGGGCGTATCGACGCGGAAAACCTTGCGGAGCTGAAGGTGCAAATGCAAATTTATCCGTCGCCGATCGCTCTTGAACTCGGTGAGGTGACGCTGGTGGATGCTGACGCTGTGCGATTCCTCGCCGTGGTAGAAGCAGCCGGTACAGAACTTCGAAACTGTCCGCTATTTATTCGCGAATGGATTCGAATGGGGCATCCAGCGCTCATGAAACACGAGGGAAACGAATCAGCCCAGATCCATGTGTCTGGCAGGAATGATGGGGTTCAAGATCAATTTTCAGAAAAGGAGAAATGAAATGCGGTTAGGATACAACCCGCTCGCAGCGGGGATTGAGGAAATTCGCAGTTCCTGGGGATGGTTTCTCGCCCTCGGAATTTTGTTCATGCTTTTCGGCGCGGTATGCGTGATCGGCGATGTGGGCGCTACCTTCGCCACGGTTCTGGTCTTCGGATGGATACTACTGTTCAGCGGCATCTTCGGTTTGGTGCATGCCTTTCGCACTCACAGCTGGCAGGGCTTTCTACTGTCTCTGCTCAGCGCACTGTTCCGGGGCTTCGCGGGATATCTGCTGATCCGGTATCCGCTCGCTGGGGCAGCTACACTCACTCTGGTCCTTGCTTCCTTATTCATTGTCGGCGGTCTCTTTCGCGCCATTGGGGCAGGAATGTTGAAGTTCCCGAGCTGGGGCTGGGCTGTGTTTTCAGGAATTGTTTCGCTGGGGCTGGGGATCATGCTGCTGGCGCAAATGCCCATTTCGAGCGCCTGGTTCATCGGTTTCGCCATTGGCGTGGACCTGATCTTCGACGGGGCCTCGATGATCAGTTTTGCTACGGCCCTCCACAAACTCACCGGGGGCGCACTCGAGAGGGTCGCCTGAATCTAACCCAACAAGTCGCTCGCTCAATGCGGGATTTTAAAAGGAGAATGTCATGGAAAAAATGCTTGTAGTCGTTTTTGACAATGAAACCAAAGCGTACGAGGGATCGCGAGCGCTCAACCAACTCGATTTCGAGGGAACCATCACGATTCACGCCAAAGCCGTCATCAGCAAAAACAGTGATGGGACGGTCAGTGTGAAACGGGGCGAGGACGATTTCCCTGTTCGAACGGTGAGCGGAACAGCGATCGGCAGCCTCATCGGTCTGCTGGGAGGACCGGTTGGCCTCGGCATCGGCGCGGTCGCCGGCGCGCTGGCAGGTAGCATTGGTGACCTGTACGTTGCGGGAGTCAATGCGGATTTTCTTGATAATGTTTCTGCGCTGCTTACGCCCGGCAAGTGCGCCGTGGTGGCTGACGTCAGCGAGGAATGGGTCACTCCCGTGGACTCAAGGATGGAGGCTGCGGGCGGCGTGGTATTTCGCTCGTTGAGGACCACGGTTGAAGACGATCAAAGAGCCAGAGACGTGGCCGAGCTTAAAGAGGAAATTGCCCAGTTGAAGGCTGAACAAGCTCAGTCGCGGGCGGAGCACAAAGCGAAGCTACAGGCCAAGATTGACGCCCTCAACGCCAAGCTGCAGGAAAAACTCGACCAAGCGAAACAGAGGTCGGAGCAGATCAAAGCCGAGACCGACGCAAAGGTGCAAGCACTGCAACAAAAGGCGGCGAAGGCTCACAGTGATGCGAAGAAGGCGATTAATGCGCGCATCGATCAGATCCGCGGAGAATACGAAGAACGTTCGAAACGCTTGAAGGGTTTGGCTGCCGCGCAGCTTCGAAAGGCGGCTGCGGATCTCGAGAAGTAGGGACCGTAGCGTTTCATGACGGCTGGGGTCGGGCAGGAACCGGCCCCCGCCGTCTTCCATCAACGGCGGGTGGCGCAGCCTTAGCTCTACTTCATCGGAAATGGCGGGTTAGTTAGGCATGCGCAGTCCGGAGGTGTGCCATGAAAAAAATGATGTTCGTGCTTGCGAGGTTGAGTCTCAGCACGTTGTGCTGGGCCGGGTCGGCACGTGACGTTGCCATCGATCGGCTGGACAACGCGACCGATGTGATGCACGCAATTATGGGGATGCCTGACAAGGGAATCCCGGAAGAAGTGTTGAAGCATGCAAAGTGCGTGGCCGTGGTCCCGCACGTGATCAAAGGCGGTTTTGTCTTCGGAGCTATGGGAGGCAAAGGCGTAGCCACCTGCCGCACCGGGAATGGCTGGAGTGCGCCGGCGTTTTTCACGGTTTCGGGTGGAACCTGGGGGCTGCAGATCGGAGTGGAAGCTGTGGACGTGGTAGCGATCTTTCAGAATGACAAAGCCATGCGAAGGCTGCTCTCGAGTAATTTCCAAATTGGAGCGGACGCTTCCGCGGCAGCCGGTACGGATTGGAAGTTGGATACAGAAATCCTGACCTACTCCCGTGCCAAGGGTGCGTTTGCTGGGCTCACCGTGACAGGTGCTTCGGTCCGCGAAGACAATGATTCCCGGCACGCGATGTACGGCCCTGAGGTCACAACCCGGGCGTTGCTGTTAGGTGAAGTGCCGGTTCCAGCCGAAGCCCAGCCGTTCCTTGAGGAAATTCGCGTTCAACAGGCCGCGTCAACGGCTCAGGCTCAAGTCGCGCCATCGGAAGCCACGAATGCCGAAATCTCAGTCACTTCCAACCCGTCGAGCGCAGACATCGAACTGGACGGTGCTTTTGTCGGAAACACGCCCTCGACCATTGGTGTTTCTGCAGGAGACCATACGATTGACCTCCACAAGAGCGGTTACACGACGTGGGAACGCAAGATAAAGGTCACCTCCGGCAAGGTGGATGTCTCGGCCGATCTGGAAGCTGCTCCAGCCCCAACCGCTGCTGCTCCTGATGCTGCGACAGCGCCTCCGAAGTAATTGACTACCGAATTCGCAGGATGGGGCAGCACGATGTTGACCTCTGGCGGCAACCTCGGGACCAAGAGAAAATCGAACGATGAAAGGAGAAACGTATGAGCGCTACATCAGCAGCAACATTTGTGAAGAAGTCGGTCGGATGGTCTATCGGGCTCAGCGTGCTCATGATTGTGGCGGGGATTCTAGCGATTGCTTTACCCTTAGCTGCGGGAATTGCCGTCAACGTGCTGACGGTCCTCGAAACATGATTTGGCGTTATCTCATTGAAGGTCCGTGGGTCGTCTTTGTTGCATGCTGGGCGGTGGGCGCATTGAAGACGCGGAGGACCGTAAACCAGGAATCCTCCGCCTCACGTTACCCCATACTCTTTCTAGAAATTCTTGGCTTCGTCCTGCTCTTCAGCGACGCAGCGGGGATCGGAGTTCTTGGTCATCGCGTCGTCCCTCAGACGTACGGTCTTGCCGTTGTGGGCGTCGCACTCACGTGGATCGGCATCGCAATCGCTCTGTGGGCTCGCTGGCACCTGGGACAGTATTGGAGCGCCAGGGCCACGCTCAAAGAGGACCACAAGCTCATCCGCAGTGGGCCTTATGCTTATTTTCGGCATCCCATTTATTCCGGATTAGACCTGGCCGCGGTAGGCGGAGCGTTGGCGATTGACGAGTGGCGATGCGTCTTGGGAGTTGGCTTGATCATCCTGGGCTATTGGATCAAGGCGAACAAGGAAGAGTCCATGCTGACCGCGCAGTTTGGGGAAGCATTCCAAGAGCATCGCCGGCACACGGGTTTCCTGCTTCCGAGGTTTTGGTAACGCGTTATCGCGACTGAGAAGCCTCATTGTCGGCCAACGACGCGCGTAATGCGGTCGGTTGACCGCCAATCAGGACAGAACCCGAAAATGAGAAATGTACCGATTGCCGACAAACCACCCGGAACCGCGAGATTGAGAGCTGGAAACACGGTTTGGGCTTTCGGCAAGAACTCAGCATTTTGAATACCATCGCCGCAATGCATCGGCCCAGGATCTTTAGATAATTGGCGAACGAAGGGCTGGCGCAGGTCTCGTCCACTTAGCCAGGGTGTTGGCCTCCATGCGCTTGAGCCAGGCAGGTTGGCCAAGATCGAGGTGCACACTGTGCTGGGAGGAATTGGGAAGCTCAATATGCAGCAATTACGAGCAGGGTCGCATCGTCCCGAAATTGCGCGTTGCAAAAGGAAGTGACCTGCGCCAGCAACCGCCTATTCAACTCCTTTGCGGAGAGCGTGCCGTTGGCTAGTGCAAATGCTGCTATGCGGCTTTCTTCAAACTCCTGCCCATTCGCATCCGACGCCTCTGTGATGCCATCGGTAAACAAGAGCAACCGGTCTCCTTCCCTCAACTCGATCTTGAAGTCCTCGTATGTCCAGTCCGCGAAAACTCCGAGCACCGCACCGCCTTGCTCAAGCATTCGGACCGCACCGCGAGATAGGAGGATTGGGTAAAGATGCCCGGCATTGCAATACTGGAACGTATGCGCTTCGCCATCGAGAATTCCATAAAGGAAGGTCACGAACTTTCCGGTTGCGATATTCTCGTGCAACAAACGGTTGACCTTGGCGCATACTCGCGCCGGGCTTTCTCCGTCGCTCGCAAACGCGCGCACCGCGGCCTGCACATTGGCCATCAGCAGAGCGGCGGACACACCCTTCCCAACGACGTCGGCGATACAGATCCCAAGTCGGTGATCGTCAAGCCGGAGCACGTCGTAGTAATCTCCGCTCACAGTGCTGGCGGGCTGCCACGCTCCTGCGACCTCGAAGCCTCGAAGCTGGGGAATGTTTCTCGGCAACAGAGACTGCTGGATCTCGCTGGCACGCTCCAATTCCGCCTCTTGCATTTCGAGCCGGGCACTGCCCCGCTCGACGGTTTTCTGGAGCTCGACGTTGCGCCGCTCCAGATGCTCCTTCGTGCTGTGGTACAGAAACGAGGGAACACCGAAGGCAAAAGTGACCACAAACGAAAACTTCCATTGCGACATAATTAGGTCGGAAAGTGCCAGCGGAAAAGGTGGAGCAACCAACCAAACGACTACGCTCGTAATCAGGTAGATAGGGACCGTCAGCACAATCAGGAGAGGCACAAAAATCAGGATATTGTAGGGAAAAGGCCTCTCCTCATAAAGGAAACCCAACCAACCTATGGCGGGCGAGAGAAGATTCCCGATGCAGAGAGAGTACACCAAAACTGATGCGGGATTGGTCTTCTGCCCGATAGCCCAGACAATTGCGGCTATGACTGCGGCGATCGCAATGTAAAAGACTTGCTGCCGGAAGAATCGAGCCAGAGATGGGACGTTCACATTTACACCACCACAGGGACTGAACCGCTATTGAGCTATTCAATCATGCTCTAGCCGCAACTCGACCGGGATCTCCACCTCGCCGTGCACCGTTCTGAAGCAAGCTCTCAAACACCTATCCTTCAACTCCCGCGAGTCATGCCGGTTTGTGCGCGTGGCTGCCGTGTCGGTTCATGGTAAATCGCCAATGCGCTCTTTGAGCGCCTGGAGGCCGCAATCCAAAATTTCGGGCGGATAACCGGCTATGCGGAAATTACTACTTGAACAACATCCGCCGCGAGGTGCTGTCAAAGAAGAAACTCCCGGATGGCCGACCATCTTACCGTAACCCGCAAGAAGGGATCGATAGAACTTCTCAATGAGCGAAAAAGCCTCTTGCCTGAAGTGCTGCAGCCCGCAGCCGATACTACAGCGGGTCGAGTAGCGGAATAGAGGCAAGCATCGCACCGAACGGCAGAAGATCCCGGCTGCGCGATGACCGCCCAAGCAGCAGAGGGGCACTCGCGGCGATCGGAATAGGCAATCTGAGAATTCGACGGTGGGCCAAAAGCAATTCCTTGACACTCCCAGACCGGCAGATGATAATCAACCAGCTTCCCAGGCCTTCCTCTTAGGCAGGCTCGATCCTTCCCTGACGTTCTTTCCATATTCAAGGCTTCATAATCAAACCGCTCGTGAAGGAGAAACAATGATGAAACGTCTCTGCGTAAGCGTTTGCGCTGTGGTGTGTTTCTTTGCCCTGAATCGGACGTGCTTAGCACAGTCGAATGCCTGGAACGGCTCATGGAAACTCGATCCGTCCTCGCTCAAATATGAGGGTGCAACCTTTTCCGTGGCTACCGACGCAGACGGTTTCACCGTTACGCGCGGAGGCCACGCGCAACCAAAGGTTGTGTGCGACGGAACGGAGCAGAAGTCGACTGACGGCACGACATTGACTTGCACCAAGTTGGCTGATGGATATGTAATTGCCGCGAGCAAGGATGGCAAGCCGACGCGGAAAACGACAATTTCGATCTCAGACGATGGCAGAACGCGAACCAGTAAATCTGAAATCTTCCCAGCGGACGGGGAGCCGTTCACAATGACGGCGATTTCGGAGCGGGTTTCGGGCGGACCGGGAATGGCCGGCGAATGGAGAGAGGTCAAGTTTTCCTCGTCTCAAGACAGCGGGATTCTCTCCATCGCAGTCAACGGCGACACTGTGGACTTCAAGGAGACGGACAGCCCGAAGCCGATGACCTGCAAGCTCGATGGTACCGAAACGAAGTTTCCCGGCGGAGGATCGATGTCGGTGAAGCTTGCCGATCCCCATACGCTGAAAGTGACCTACAAAGACGACGACGGGAAGGTGCGACGTGAGAACACGTTTGTGCTTGGCGAGGACGGCACGACGATCACGGAGACAGACGTTACCCGGCCCCCGTCACCCTCAACAATGTCGGTGGTCCTTCACAAGATTTAGGGCCGGTTCCGGTCGGATGACCGCCCGCTCGTCAATAACAAGTTGAGCAACAGCCGCGCATGGTTTTGGCCCTGGCGGTGCCTTGTCACTGAGGAGGTCAATGATCCACTTGTCTGTAAAGTCGGCTACGCGTCCATGTGACTCTCAACCCGTGCTCAGCTTCGGAGGTCACTTCTCTCGGTAGCCGGTTTTACGGCCAGGTGGACTGGATTCGTAAACTATGGCCGACATTCCTGACATCTCTCCAAGAACTGTCTTACTGAGATATAACTTACGGGTGGGCGACAATACACCCGAAATAGGCGTAGTTTCTTCCGCGATTTGGGGGCCAGACGCCTCGTTCTTACGAGCAACGCGTGGCCCTTTTCCCAAACAATCTACGCTCGCCGGGCAAATCAGGCCATTGCTATTTGACCTATTTGAAGACAGGCGTGTCCGCACGCGTTTATTTGCAGTCGTTTCGTAATACCGGCGCGCCGGGAATGTCAGTATCGATGCAGGGAATGGCGCTCAGATACTCGTAGATGGCGCGAATGTCCTCGTCCGTCATGTGTTGATGAACGGGCCACGGCATCACCTGCAGCACGTCTCCGTTGAACGGAGGCAAAAGGCAATTGCCATCTGGGGTTCCCGCACAGTTTGGATGAACTAGATCGTAGTCTTTTCCAGTACGCAGAATGGTGAGGAACTCCTCAAACGTGCGTCCTCCCGCCGGCCGCCCCGTCTTGTCTGGGGTCAAGTTGCGGGAGTAAAGGTGCAGTAACTCTCCTTTGCTGCCGAACGGCCCGAAGTCCCGGCCGCCGCCCAGGTAGGTGGCTGGATTCACCTCTTGCATCCCTGTATATGGACCATTCGGAGGAGACAGGAGGTAGGGGTTCCCAGGGCCAATGTACTCGGTCGCCGGACCCTGGCTATGACACCCGTTGCAGTCCGCGTGCGCGTTCACGATGTAGCTGCCCAATCCAACCAACCTTCGATCCCTGTGTTCGAAGTTGAGGGGAACCGGCGCGATGCTTAAACCTATCCTCACCTTGCTCTCATCCTGGTCGCGATCAGATTCCGATCCCGCGCTCACGCGAGACGTCCGGAACAGCACCAGCAAGACAGCGATTGTAAAGATCGCCGCAGAAACGCTCAGGAGTTTGAAAACTGGTTTCGACTTCATTGACAGAGATGGGACAGAAAGCAATTTCAAAAGCTTGTTCACACGAACCTCCTGCAGGCCGAGGGCCTGCGTCCAGTGATTGATTTCGGAAGTTAACTGAGAATTGGACCCGATCGTTGATGAAAAGGGGAAGACCCGATAACGACTGGTGGCCCCAATGGTAGGGCTCATTGGATAACGATGTCAACAGGATTGTTCTCGCATTTTGCGCACCCCCGAAATGAATTTCTTGTTACCGTCTATCCGTGCGTAGATCCTGGGCGGGCTCTCTACCCTATGCGCCGATCGAGATGAAAGATGCATTCGCGTTTGCTCGTGCCACTTTGTTCCGTTGTGTCTCCGAGATGTTCGCATGATCAATGAAGTGAACCGCCACGTCCGTCTTTTCAAACGGATAGTCGACCGAGAACATCACACTGTCTTCTCCCATCGCTTCCATCGCGCAACGGAGGGAAGTGTCGGAACATACACCGGACGTTGTGATCGCAATGTTTCGTTTGATGTAGAAAGACGGCGGCTCCGGAAGCGTACGCGAACCCCGATTCGCCACCTGCCATCGGCTGTCAAAGCGCCAAAGATTGAGAGGAAGAGTCTCGCCCATGTGGCCCAGCACCAGCCTTGCTTTCGGATAGCGCTCGAATACACCACCAAACACGAGCCGCAGTGCGTGCGTCGCAGTCTCGAATGCCCAACTGCAAACCGGACCCCAAAATTCCGTATGCCCGGCATACACTGCCGGGTGATCCACTGGATTGGCGGGATGAAGATAGATAGGCGCTTCAAGCGCCGCGGCGCGCTCAGCCCGTATTCAGCTTCGGAAGTCACTTCTCTAGGTAGCCGGTTTTACGGCCAGGTCGATGGGGTCGGTAAACACAAGCCGACTTCTCGTTACTGATCTCTTATGCTTGCGGACTGCAAAGCGGCTCGATTAATCTCGTCGATAGCTTTCAAGGTCTGTGACACAGATCAAGCCGGAGCGCGGCGGAATTCTTCCTAAGACTGAGGCCGTTTGAACGCACGAACTCCGATAGGAAGAGAATTGGAAGCGCGGTGACGAATCATGCAGTATGGGGTTTTGCGGAGAGCGGCCGAAGGGATGTTCAGGCATCGGAATCTCGTGAGGATCGGATTCATCGTTGCTGCCTGTGTGGGAGCGGGTGGTCTGAGCATATGCGCTGGCGCTCGAGCGGCGTGCACGGGGCCCGACTCTCTTGAAGCGCGGATTCGCGCGCATCCTGATGCCAATGCTTATGCCGCACTGAGCGTCTGGTTCGATCGACATCAGCAGTGGGAATGCGCCGATCAGACAGTCCGGTCAGGGTTGAAGATTGCGCCGGACTCCGCACGTCTCAACTATCTCTTGGGGCTCGGCCTCTACTCGTCAGGACAAGCACAGGAGGCAATCGCGCCACTCCGGCAAGCCGTTCACATTGATCCCGACGTGCTGCAGCCGCATGTGTTGCTCGGTGCCGCGCTGTCCCGCCTGGGCGATAATCGAGATGCTCTTGGAGAATGGCGGGCGGCGCTCGATATCGATCCTTCCTCAAAGGAGGCGCTGGATGGGTTAGCACGGAGCCTGACTGCCGCAGGGGATTACGACACGGCAATTCAGGCCCTACGTTCTACCCTGCTCGACGAGAAACTGACCTTTGATTTAGCCACTGCCTACAAACAGGCGGGCATGTACGATGAAGCCGCGCAGGCGCTGAACCAGGGCCTGGAATCGTTCCCGGACTCCGTCGCCCTTACTGCGGCCCTTGTCACTCTCAATGTCGACGAGTCTCATTTTCAGGATGCAACCTTGCTGGCCGAGCAGATTGCCCGCAGGAAGCCCAACGACCTGGAAGCGCAGCGCATCTATCTGCGCGCGCTGGTCATCACGGGAAACAACGAAGCGGCGGCGCCGTTGGCGCGCAGCCTCCTGGCTCTGGCCCCGCATGACGCCGACCTTCTCAACCTGAACGGCCTGCTCGAGCAAAAGGCTGGTGACTTTGCGGCGGCGCGCAAACACTTGGAAGAAGCGGTAGCGTTGAGTCCCAATGACTACAATCCGCGAGTGAACCTGGGCGTGGTGCTTGCCGAGCTTAAGGATGCCGCGGGCGCGCGGAGACAGTTCGAGAAGGCCATCGAACTTGGCACCGATGAGCCGCAGGTCCACTTTGAGCTGGCCAAGGTTCTACGCTCGCTGGGCGATATGCAGGCAGCTCAGGGGCAACTCACGCTTTACCAGCAAAAACTGAAGGAGAAATCGGACCTGGCCGTCGCTGTATCCAAGGCAACCGAAGCAGCGGAGGCGGTCAAGTCCGGAGACAACGCGAAGGCCGCCGATCTGTATCGCCAGGCCTGCGCCGCGCTACCCGGGAATGCCGGTCTGGCTTACCGGCTGGCCATGGTCCTGGACAGCATGGGCGACGCGAATGGCGAACGCACGGCGCTCGGGCAGGCGGTCAAGGCCAATCCGCATTTTGCTCCGGCGCAATACCGGCTTGGCTACATGGATTTCCAGGCCGGTGACAACGCCGCGGCGGAGCGGGAGTTCCGCGCGACCGTCGAGGCGCTGCCGGACAATGCGGAGGCCTGGATTTCACTGGCCGCCTCGCTGCGCGCTGAAATGCGCTTGGACGAGGCGCGCGCCGCGGTAGCCCGGGCTTTGCAATTGCAGCCCGACAACGCGGCTGCGCGCGAATTGAGCAAGAAACTGGCTGAGGCGCAGGATCAGCACTGAAGGTGTCGTGCCCTTTCATAGCGGCTTGAAACTGAGACGCTACCACTGAAGGCCGTCATTTGAGGTTTGGAGAGGATTTCTCGCTGTGACGAATCGCAAGAACGCCGATCACTGGACCCGCCGCCGATTGCTCAGCACTGCTCCCGCTCTTTTGGCTCCGGGGCTGATCTCGGCCCGGCTCTTATCGGCGGACGAGGGACGCAAACCCGCCGCGCCGTTCTCCCGGTTCGTCGATGTTGCCCAGTCTGCCGGCCTGCGGGACACCATCATCTACGGCGAGCCCGACAGCTTCACTTACATCATCGAATCCATGGCCACCGGCTGCGCCTTCTTCGACTATGACAACGACGGCTGGATGGATATCTTCATCCTCGGAGGGCGCACACTCGCCGGAACTCCTCCCGGCTCCGGCAACCGGATGTATCACAACAATCGCGACGGCACGTTTACCGATGTCACCGCGCGATCCGGGCTGGCTGATCCCGGCTGGGCGCAGGGCGTTTGCGTGGGCGATTACAACAACGACGGTTGGGAGGATCTCTTTCTCACCTATTACGGGCAAAACCGGCTGTATCGCAATAACGGCAATGGCACCTTCACAAATGTGACCGCTGAGGCCGGGCTGTCGCATCCAAAGACGCGCTACAGCACAGGTTGCACCTTCGTCGACTACAATCGCGACGGCCATCTCGATCTCTTTGTCTCCAACTACCTCGAAATCGATCTGGCCACCGCTCCCCGACCCTCGCTGGCCGTGTCCAACTGCAACTACGAGGGCGTGGCGACCATGTGTGGCCCGCTGGGCCTGCCCAAGGCTCAGCACTACCTTTATCGCAACAATGGCGACGGCACCTTCACCGACGTCTCGCGCGAGTCCGGTATCGCCGCATTGCGCGGCTCCTACGGCCTGACGGCGCTCAGCATCGATGCCGACGAGGACGGTTGGCCTGATATCTTCGTCGCCTGCGATATGACTCCCTCACTGCTGCTGATGAACAACCACGACGGCACATTCCGCGAGGAGGCTTTGCTGCGCGGCATCGCAGTGAGCGGCGAGGGCCGGGAGATGGGCGGCATGGGCGCAGGCGTGGGCGACTACAACCTCGACGGCCATACCGACATCGTCAAAACGCACTATTACAACCAGGCCAACGGCCTCTACCGCAACGACGGCAAAGGCAACTTCGACGACGTCACGGTGGAAGCAGGCCTTAATAAGGAAACCCGCTTTGTCTGCTTTGGCGCCGGCATCGTGGACTTCGACAACGACGGCTATCCCGACATTCTGCTCACGTCCGGCACGGTCTACCCGGAAGTTGCGCGTGTTTCTCCGCGATTTCCGGAACGTAGTCCGCGAATTCTGTTTCGCAATCAGAGCGATGGCACTTTTGTTGAGATGGGCCCCGATGCCGGTCCGGGCATCGACGCTCCCCATTGCAGCCGCGGCGCTGCCTTTGGCGACTTCGATAATGACGGCGACATGGATGTGCTCATCATGAACGTTAACGAGCCACCCACGCTGCTCCGTAACGACGCTCCCTCTGGCAATCACTGGATCAAGGTTCGCTTGGAAGGTACCAAGAGCAATCGCAGCGCCATTGGCGCGCGCGTGGTGGTGCGTTACGCGGGCAAGGTGCAGGTCCAGGAGGCCGTGAGTGGGTGCAGCTTTCTCTCGTCCAACGATCCGCGCCTGCACTTCGGCCTGGGCGCGGCAACCACTGGGGACATCGAAGTCCGCTGGCCCTCCGGACTCGTCGAGCACATCCACGGCGCAGCCGCCAACCAACTGCTTACCTTGCGTGAAGGCGCGGGGCAGGTGAAAGGCCGGCCGTTCAAGTGAAGCGACCGGGAGCTTTGCCGGCGAGATAAGCAGCGCGGCGAATTCACCTCTGAGTAGTTTGTGTCGCTATGCGGACAGGCGCGCTGCGTCGGCGTCAACCGGCGCGGATTTCCGGAGAAGATGCGGGTCGTCGAGGTCTTCAACTTTCTGTGTCAGCAACGCCGCCAACATGAAGAAGACTCCGCCCGCAACCACCGCGGCAAGGCGATTGTTGTTCAGCAAATGATCCATCACCCAGCCGAACCCGAGCGAAGCCACGATCTCCGGAATCACCACGAAGGAGTTGAAGATTCCCATGTAGACACCAGTCTTTCCCGGAGGCAATGATCCGGAAAGAATGGAATAGGGCATGGAGAGCGTACTGGCCCAGGCAATCCCGACGCCGGTCATCGAGAGCAACAGCGGATACTTGCTGCGAATCACGGCTACGGACAGCAGTCCAAGGCCGCCGAAAATCAGACACAAGCTATGTGTTGACTTGCGGCCAAGTTTGAGGGCAATCGCGGGCAGCGCAAAGGAAAACGCGAAGCACACCAGCGAGTACATTCCGAAGCAGACGCCCGCCCATTCGGCTCCCGCGGAATATAGGAGAGAGTTTGTGTCGGGGGCGCCGAAGACATTGCGCGGCACGGCAACGGGAAAGTAGAGCCACATGCAGAACAGCCCCAGCCACGTGGAGATTTGCACCCAGGCGAGTTGCCGCATCGTGCGCGGCATCTTGCGGATCGAAACCAGAATTTCGCGAGCTCCAGCCGCGATGCCTGCCCGCTCGGCTTTTTGCTTGCGAAACTCCGCCATGTTTTCCGGTGGATACTCTTTGGTTGTGAAAACGGTCCACAATACGGCGCACAAAAAAGCCGCGGCGCCTATGTAAAAAGAAAAGCGCACCGTGAAGGGAATCGTGCCCGCGACGCGAGTCTGGGCCATGTGAAACACATTGGTCAGCAGGAAAGGCAGCGCCGAGGCAATCACAGTACTGAGGCCAATGAGAAGGCTCTGCATGGCGAAGCCTTGAGTGCACTGGGATTCGGGCAGCAAGTCGGCCACGAACGCGCGAAACGGCTGCATGCTGATGTTGATGCTGGCATCAAGAATCCAGAGTAGCCCCGCGGCCATCCACAAAGCGGAACATCGAGGCATGAGGATCAGGGCCGTCGAACTCAGAATCGCGCCGGCCAGGAAGTAAGGCCTGCGCCGGCCCAGGGGCCCCCAGGTGCTGTCGCTGGCCTGGCCGACAATTGGCTGGATCAGCAATCCTGTAAGCGGCGCGGCCAGCCACAGAATCGGAATCTGGTCGGCCCGCGCGCCCAGGTATTCGTAGATGGCGCTCATGTTCGCCATCTGTAATCCCCAACCAAACTGGATGCCGAAAAAGCCGAAGCTCAGGTTCCATATCTGCCAGAAACTGCGTGGTGGTTTGTCCATGAATTCGGCTCTCCAGCTTTTCTTTAGAGAATCTACCTAGCGATCGTACAGCGCGGTCAGCGAAGTCGATAGAGTTCTCCGGAAAGGGCGACGCCTGAGTCAGGTCCTATTCCCGGAGCAGTCCCTGATCCCGCCGGCGCTCGAGGCTCAGCAAAAGCGGGTTGCCGGCAAATGCGGAGAAGCATTGGTAGAGGAAAATCGCCGATGCCAAAGCGGCCAGGCAAAGAAGTACAGTGCAACAAAACACCGCTCATTCGTGGGAGTTTCACGCTTCGCAAACATACGCTGGCCAAAGTTACCCGGTCAAGCTTGGGGCTGAGCCCGGACATCCCTCGATGCTCTTTTAGCGTTCGTTCAGGTCGACTTCATAGAGGTTGACTGCAGGAGTGTCGGCAGTGACGACAGGAAGATCGCCGGGGGCAAGACCGATGAGGCGAAAATCGGTGGCCGCAATGGGACGCAAATTGTCGATCGTCGCCACCAGTTGCGGCTTGCCGGTGGGCACGCCGATGCGGTAAATGGGCTTGCCCGTGTCGAGGAAATCCTGGAAATAAATGGACCGGCTATCGTGCGACCAGGTGGGGTCGCCCACGCCCTGGGCGGTAAGAGTGGCCCAGCGGCTCGTGGTGCGGTCGAAGAGAAGCAGCGCCCGTTGATCGAGCGGCATGGCAGCGATAAAGCGGCCGTCAGGCGAGAGACGCGGGCTGAAGAGTCCGGTTGAGCCGGGAATCTCGGTCACTTTATTTGTTTGCAGATTGACCAGATAGATTGCTTTCGGCTGGCCATTGTCCATGCGATCGGGCAGCCGGCCAAAGACGATTGATTGCCCGTCGGGAGACCACGCCGGATCGGCCTCGTTTCGATCCTCATTGAGCACTGGTGTCAGCTTTCCGCCCTCTGCGTCAATGAGATAAATCTTCCACGGCTTTCCCGGCTCCAGGCCCATGACGGCCAGGCGCCGGTCGTCGGGAGACCACTTCATTGTGAAGATTCTCTGGAGCGGGGTGGTGAGTTGGATGCGCTCGCTGCCATCCACCCGGCTCCGCCAAAGCGAGTTGTCGGAGGCGTTGAGCCATGCAATCCATTTGCCGTCGGGCGAATACTGCGCCAGCGAAGCCGCGCTCAGATTCTGGTCGAGCGTAGTGAAGGTGGAAGATTTAGGCATGGCGCGGAGCAGTTCATATTGCGAGGTGGCGCCGATGAAATAGACGCGATCACCGCCCGGCGCGGTGCTGGGGGCTTGGTAATCGAGCGGCCCGTTCGTGACCTGCCGCGGCTCACGATCGGCCAGGTACCAGGGCCGTTCGCGCCGCACCCAGATTTCGCTATGGGCACTGTCGCTGTGCGAGGACTGAAACACGAAATACTGGCCGTCAGGAGTCCAGTTTCCGCAACACTCCGAAGAAGGCTGGCTCCAACCGGGAAACAGAGGATGGGGGTTGGAACCATCCGCCGAAACCTCCCAGAGCTCCGAGGTCTGACGCTTGGAATCTCGCACCGTGAAGCACAGCCGACTGCCGTCAGCTGACCAGCGTAGCCAAAAAGCCATACCCTGGACAGTCAGCAGCCGGTGCGGATCACTTCCGTCTGCTCCAGCGATGGTGAGCTCGTTTCCGCTGGCTACCAGCAGGCGCTGACCGTCCGGCATCCATGTGGCATCGTGCGCCAGAACATTGGGAACTCGGCGGGCATCTCCACCCAAGGTTGGCACAATCCATAACGGTTGCTCTGGCTCCGCCTGCAAATGGCCACGCACGACGAGCTTTGAACCGTCGGGCGAGAGTGCGCCGATGAGCGGCGCGCCAATCTCAGACGGCAAGGGAAAGTTGCTGATTTCGCCGTTCGCGGCCAATGCGACGGCCAGCACGGGATTGCCGTTGTCCATGTGGGAAAAGTAGATGCGCGTCCCATCACTGGCCGAGCTGGAGAAACTCTCAACATCCAAATCGTTGGTGAGCACATGGCCCGAAAAAGTGACTTGAGCGACGCGGAACGGCCGGCGAACAGGCTGGCGGAGGATCAGAAACAAGCCCAGCAGCAGGCAAAGGAAAGCCAGACATCCTGCCAGCCACCACCCGAGGGGGCTACCTGCTCGCGCCTTTGCTGCGGAGGAATCCGCAACTGCCGCAGAGGCGTGCGGATCGACCACTTTAACCGGAGCGATGAAGCGGTAGCCGCGCTTGGCCAGCGTTTCAACGAAGCGCGGGTTCTCAGCGGAGTCGCTCAAGGCCTCGCGCAGCTTGTTCACGGCGATCCCGAGGCTGTGGTCGAAATCGACGGTAGTGTCCGCGCCCCAGAGCTCCCGCTGCAGCGCCTCGCGCGAGACTACCTCGCCGGGATGCACCAACAGCGCCGCCAGCAGCTTGAAGGGTTGACTCTGCAGGCGCACCAGAGCCCCGGAGCGACGCAACTCCCCTGCTTCCAGATCGGCTTCAAAGATGCCGAACTGCACCCGCGTGGCGCCGTTCCTCGCTGCTTCCGTGTTCATGCCCGCACCAGCGACCCAGGCTAACGGGAATAGTGTAGAAGAATCGCACCCAAAGGGTACAAATCGCAAGAGGGAAGGCGCAATACCAACGAAATAGCCGGGAGATGTGACAAGAGAAGCCGTTTTGAATAAGCAACTTATCTAATGATGCGCAGTTGACTGTGAATTGGCGACTTGTGGATTGACCGGCGTCTATAAAGGAGCGTTTTCTCATTCGTGGTTAAGAAGCAGGGGTTTCAACCCAGCCGAATTTCTCTCGAAGCAGTCAACGCTTGTCAACGCAGTTCCTTTGGAGGACGTCGTGATGTTGAAAAAAAGCAGCTTGGAACCGAATGGGCATCGCCGCATGCGCTTTACGCTGATGGCGTTGGCGTTGTTCCTCATGTCTCTGGGCGCCACCGGTCTTTTCGCACAGTCGGACACAGGTAGCATTATCGGGACGGTGACCGATCCGTCGGGTGCCGTTGTCCCCGATGTCACCATCACCGTGACCGAGCTCGCGACCAACCGCGTGGTCTCTGTCCAGAGCCAGGCCGATGGAAGCTTCGCCGTCAATGCTTTGCCCATTGGTAATTACAAGGCGGAAGCAACCAAGCCGAACTTCCAAGGTGAGGCCACGACGTTTTCCCTGCAAATCTCCGAAGTGAAAGTTCTCAACTTCAAATTGAAGGTGGGGACCACCAGCCAGACGGTGGAGGTAACTAGCGCAAGCCAGCTGATCGACACGTCCACTTCATCGGCCGGCGAAGTCATCGAAGGAAACCAGGTCGTCGATCTGCCGCTCAACGGCCGCAACTTCACCACGCTGGCTCTGCTCACTCCCGGCGTGGGCCGCGGCCAGTACTCCGACAATGCGAGCGCTCCGGCCAATAATGCGGAAACCTGGCGGAATGCCGATTCCGGCGCCGCGGCGCTGGCCGTCGACGGCCTGCCCCCGCAGTCGAATAACTTCCAGATCGATGGCATTGACAACAACGAGTCGCTGGTCAACACGCTCGTGATTTTCCCGGCCATCGAGGATATCGCCGAGTTCAAGACGACCACCAGCACTCCTCCGGCCGAGTTTGGCCGCTCCGGCGGCGGCGTAGTACAGGTCGCTACCAAATCCGGCACCAACGATCTTCACGGTGCTCTGTATTGGTTCAACCGTTCCAAGATTGGCGCCGCGGACGTCTTCAACTACACGTCGACCCCGCAAACGCTTCCGGAGCTGAGCCGCAACCAGTTCGGCGGCTCCGCGGGCGGACCGCTCTGGAAGAACAAGCTGTTCGCCTTCGCGGATTACCAGGGCTGGCGCGAGAACATTCCGGCAGGGACCAATACCACGCATGTGCCTTCGGCTTTGATGCGCACGGGCAATTTCACAGAACTGCTCAGCTCGGCCGGGGCGGGAACAGCAACCAGCGTGCCCATCGCGGCCATTTGCCCGAACCTGTACACAACAGGCTCCACGCCGGCTCTCATGCCCCAGTTTGCCGCCGATTACGGCTACGTTTATAACCCGCAAACCTGCTTGCCCTTTGGCTGGGTGGGCGGCGTCGGTGCCTCGCAAACTGGAAACGCGGCACTCAACATCATTCCAACTGCCGACCAGATCACCGTCGGCGCGAAATACCTGAATGCGTTTCCCAATCCGAATATTTCCGGCGCCAATCTCGCGACAAACTCTTCGAACTTCGCGTATTCGCAGTCCAACGTTGAGACATTGAACGATTACGACGCACGCCTGGATTGGAATCTCACCGCCAAGGATACTGTCTTCGCGCGTTTCACCACGGGCGATGACTTCCTGCACAACACCCTGTCTCTGATCGATGCCACTCACGCTCTGCCCTCCGGGAATGGCTTCAACCCGTCACATCCACGTCAGGTTGCCACGGGCTACACGCACATCTTCAGCCCCACCGTCATCAACGAATTCCACTACGGCTGGATCCGGGATCTTTCCGGATACGAGCAACCGGACGCGAGCATTCCGCTGGCCGCGAATCTGGGCATCGCCAATGCGAACACCTCTCCGTTGCTCGGCGGTATGCCCATCATCGGGGGATGGTACGGGAACCTGAGCTACGTGGGCGATGGTGGTCCGTATTTAATCGTCGAGCCGACCAACGAATTCTCAGATGCTCTGAGCTGGAACAAGGGAAAACACGCCTTCAAGTTCGGCGCCAGCATTATTCATCGCGATGTGAACTGGGATCAGGGCAACGATGCCAAGGGGTACTTCTGGATCGACGACGGCAACTACGGCGGAATGCCGGCTCCGACTTCGGCCCACGGAACATTTACCGGGTATGAAGAGTCAGAATTGCTGGGTGGCTTCATGGGTGGCTACCAGGTTGGCGCCTTTTCGGGGTACTACGAGACGCGCAGCTGGGAGAACGGCTACTTTGCACAGGATGACTGGCGGATCAGCCGGAAACTCACTCTGAATCTCGGCGTGCGCTACGACACTCTGAGCCCGCCAACCGAAGCTCATAACCACATGTCCAATTTCAATCCGGCGACGGGCGAACTGGTCGAGGCTGGAACCTCAGGATGGCCCGCTGCTTTGGTCAACACGCCCCACGGCGACATTGGCCCACGCATCGGAGCAGCCTACGATCTGTTTGGGAATGGCAAGACGGTGCTCCGCGGCGGCTACGGCCTGTTCTACTTCGTGAATCGCGGCGGCGTCGCCGAGGAACTCTCTGAGAACCCGGACTGGAACGGCATCGAAAGCTACTACGCATGCCCGACGGCTGCGACATGCGGAACCGGCTATCGCATCACGCTCAGCGGCGAGGCTCCGAATGGTAGCAACAATCCCACCGCCGCGACCGGGACTCTGCCGTCGAAGATTGGCGTTAGCCCCACTGCCATCAACTCGACGGATAGCGTTGTCTACTATCCGAAGAACAGCCCGAACTCCCATATCGACCAGTGGAACTTTCAGATCGAACAACAACTGGACAGCCACACCTCTCTGGACGTGGGCTACGTTGGGACATCGACAGGAAACCTCGCAGCGCAATTCAATGCCAACCAAACGGTGCTTGGAGGCTCAACCAACTGGTTCCCGGTTGGAGGATCCGTCAACCCCAGCGGCGTGGGCACGATCAACGCGTATGAAATGATCGGCAGCGGAAGCTACAACGGCCTGCAGGCCAAGCTGACTCGCAGAATGGCCACGGGGCTCCAGGCGAACGTTACGTACTCGTGGGGGCACGCATTCGACAATACCTCTGACGTACTGTCGACTGGGCCCAACGGAATTCTCGTCGGGACCGGCGGAGCACCGTTGCTGAAGTACCAGCGCGGCAGCTCGGACAACGATCAGCGCCAGCTTTTTGCCGCCGCCGCGATATACGATTTGCCCTTCGGCCGTGGCAGGATGCTGGGTCAAAACATGCCGGTCGCGCTCGACTACATAGTTGGCGGCTGGCAATGGAACAACATAATTCAACTGGCTACCGGCTCACCCATGGACATCCAGGGTGCGCCGAACAGCCCCAACGGCCGTCCGGACTACCACGGCGGATGCAAGACGAACGTCAACTGGCACACATGGATCACCTGCCCCGCGGGCGCATTCACGGCTCCGGCTGGGCTGGTCGGCGACCTGCCGCGTAACTTCTTTGCCGGGCCGGGAACTCATACCTGGGACTCTTCCCTGGTCAAGAGCATTAACATCACGGAGCGGGCAAAGGCGGAATTCCGCGCGCAGCTTTACAACCTGACGAATACGCCCCAGTTCCAGATTCCGGATACCAATTACGGCAACGGCGACTTCGGCCAGTTGACGAGCACTCGCATGTCGCCTACTCAGCGCGAGCTCGAGCTGGCGCTTCGCGTCTCGTTCTGATCTGCAGCTCTGACGCGCCACGGCTTGGGTTCCTGCCGTGGCGCGGCTTTTCAGGAACCATTACAACCCGATATCTGAACCTGCGAAAGGCTACGTCATGAAGGGCCACGGGAGGCAGCTTTGTCTCGCAACGCTGTTGATGATCTGCGGTGGATCTGTTTTCGCAGCGCCGGCGCAGGGTCAACAGGGTCGATGCGATGCGAAGCGGGACAGCGCTCCATGTGTCGATAAAATCGATCCGCCGGACTGGTGGAGTGGATTTCCAGACCCCATGTTACTGGTGCACGGCGAGAACCTGAAGCAAGCACATTTCACCGTTGCGGGCAAAGGCGTCGCGATCCTGCATACGCAGGCTTCGGACAACGGTCACTGGGCATTCCTGTGGCTGCGCACAAAGGATGCCGCGCCGCAAATGCTTTGGGTCACTGCCAGCAATGCTCAGGGCCGGGCACGGAGCGCGTTTGCCCTCAAGGCACGCGACGACGATCCCAAGGCGCATCGCGGGTTTTCTTCCGCGGATGCGCTGTATCTGATCATGACCGATCGCTTCGCCGAAGGAAACGCGGCCAACGATCCTACCGGCGACGATCGCGCCGCCGCGCGCGGCTGGCATGGCGGGGATCTTTCCGGCATCGAGCAACATCTGGATTACCTCAAGCAACTGGGCGTAACAGCGGTGTGGACCACGCCCGTCGCTTCCAACGGCGCAATGCCAGTGGCCTATCACGGCTATGCCGCTACCGACCTCTACACGGTAGACCCGCACTTTGGCATGCTCGCGGACTACCAGCATCTATCCGATGCGCTGCACGCGCGTGGCATGAAGCTGATAATCGACTTGGTGCCCAACCATATCGGGGTCAAGCATCCGTGGGTGCTCGATCCTCCCACGCCCGACTGGTTGCACGGGACTCTCGAGCATCATGGCGCTGTGAAGAGCGACTTTTATCAGTTACTGGACCCACACGCTCCGCCCCAGGCATGGCGCAACATCACCGACGGCTGGTTCACGGACGACATGCCTGACTTGAACCAGGAAAATCCGCTGGTAGCGAGCTACTTGATTCAAAACGCGCTGTGGTGGGTTGAAACGGCAAACCTCGACGGCATCCGATTGGATACGTTTCCCTACGTGGACCGCGCCTTCTGGCATGATTTTCACGCCACGTTGCACAGCGTGTATCCGCACCTCACAACCGTGGGCGAGATCTTTCATGGCGATCCGGAGGTCACCTCCTATTTTGCGGGAGGCCAAGCGCACGAGGGCATCGACACAGGACTCGACACACCCTTCGACTTCCCCGTCTACTTTGCGCTGCGCGACGATCTGGCCCACGACAAACCGATGACCGAACTGGCAGCCGTTCTGCGTCAGGACGCGCTCTATCCGCACCCCGAGCGGCTGGTCCCGTTTATCGGCAATCACGATACCACGCGCTTTCTTACGGAGGCTGGAGGTTCTGTTCCCCGGCTAAAGCTCGCGCTGGGCTTGTTGGCCATGTTGCGCGGAATGCCGCAAATCTACTCTGGAGACGAGATTGGCATGGAGGGCGGCAATGATCCCGACAACCGGCGAGATTTTCCCGGCGGCTTTCCAGGGGACACGCACAGCGCCTTTACTATGGAGGGCCGTACGGTCACTGAGCAGAGTATTTTTGCATGGACCTCCGGGATATTGGCGCTGCGCGCCGTACATCCAGCGCTCAAAACGGGCCTCCAGCAAGATCTCTTCGCGGACGATGGTGTCTTCGCATTTATTCGCACAGCAGAGGCAGCTAGCTGTTCGTCCAGTCATTCCGCAGATCCATCGAAGGAACGACTACTCATTATCGTAAACAAGGCAGATCGAAGTGAACTCCTGGAGCTGCCAGTGGAAGGGACAGCGCTTGCTGGGTGTACGGTGTTTCAGGCTCTGGCTCCGGCGACAGGAAGTGCGCCGGTAATTCGCAGTGGGAAGTTGGATATCGAAGAGCCGCCGGAATCGATGACCGTGTATCAAGTGCGGTGAACCACTCTCGGCTGCGACGGGCTCTCGCTTAAACGTGTATTGCGTCCATACGTATCCCTGGGTCCGGTAATGAGGTGATTCCACAGTCGCTGGCCAATCAAATCTTGAGTCAACAGTTGATAAATCCCCTTGGCCTGCATGAACCCGCGACAAACCAAGGAGTGATCGCTGAAGTCTCTGAATCAGTCCCGAAAAACGCCGATGTCGTCAGTTGGACGTATAGTCGGCTTATCGGACAAGTGCCCTTGCGATCAACTTCTCAGCAAGGGTTTCTGAAAAAAGCAATTCGAAATTGATGGGAAACTGCCTTCGGTTTTGCTGTTTATGAACTTGGCCAAGGATCAGTATTGAAATGTCGGCCAGGGTCAACTCAATCCGATGCCCGGGAAAAAACGTTTCTCAGACACCGACCACTGAGAATTGCACCCTCTCAGATGCCAGAATCGCCCCGAAATGGACCCAGGCAATTGCTTTCTGTATCCTTTTCGGGTACGATCGACTCCAGAATGGGTACAGCTAGCGCACTTTCGAACACGCTGTTTGGGCGCACGCGCGGTGCGGTGCTGGCAGTTCTGTTTGGCCACGTCGGCGAGTCCTACTACTTAAGACAACTTGCCCGGATGACGGGGATTACACTCGGGCCCGTGCAGCGGGAGTTGCGCCAGTTGGTCGACGCCGGTCTGGTGACAAAAAAGACTCTGGGAACCCAGACCCTCTTTAGCGCCAACGAGGCCAGCCCCATCTTCGCCGAGATGCGGGCCATTGTCGCGAAGACGGTCGGAATTCGCGACACTCTCCTGGCTGCGCTCAGCCCTCTCGCAGCGAAGATCGACCTTGCTTTTGTCTATGGCTCCGTGGCGCGTTCCCGTGAGGGCCAGCAAAGCGACGTCGATTTGATGATTGTTGGCGGGGTGCACTTCGCGGATGTGGTCGACCGAATCGCAAACGCACAGAAAACGCTGAGCCGCGAGATCAACCCTACGGTTTATACGGCGAATGAGTTCAGAGGCAAGCTGCGCGGCAACTTCCTGAAGACGGTGCTTGGCGAGAACAAGCTCTTTCTGATCGGAGATGAGGATGTCCTTAGAGAACTGGGCAAGTAATCGGTGGCTTGAGAAACTCGGGTCCGATCGGGAGGAGATCGAGCGTCTGCTCGCGAATGCGGTCGGGCATCTCGACGACTATCGAAAGGCGGTCGCGAGCGAAATGTCTTCCGATGCGCAACTGAGCCTGGCCTGGGACTCGATCCGTGCTTCCGCGACAGCCGCCTTACGCGCGGCTGGGTACCGGGTTGTCCGCGGCGGAGGCGAACACTACCGCACGATCGAGGCACTGGAGTTCACAATTGATCCGGAGAGAAAGCTCATCCCCAGGCTCGATACCTTACGCCGAAAGCGAAATACGGGCGCATACGACGACTACGGGCTTGTCTCTCAGGGTGAGGCTGATCTCGCGGGCAAACTAGCGGCCGAAATCCGCAAAGTGGTCGAGGACTGGATCCGCAAGAACCACGCCGACAAGATTACATAAGCGCCGATTGCCGCAGGGCGCCTCAGCGACGAGATGGGATCTGCGATTGGCCTCTGAGAACTTTATGTTCTCGGAGGCTGGATCACTGCTACTTGATTCTCAGGTGCCATCCCCGCCGCAGCTCTGCCCCTGGAACCTGTTCCTCGTGCAGAATGGCTGCCTTGATCGAATCCGTGTCCGGCCTTGACTCTTCCACAGCGCTCTCGAGCATTCTGCCAAGCTCATCGGGAAGATTTGAGAGAACGGTCGTCCAGAGGACACCGCCGATACGCGCATCGATCCTGCGAAAGGCGGCTGGTAGCGCCGCCTCATCGGTGATCCGCACCGAGTCCTGGCTGTTCTTCTGCGCCCGCAGGGTGAATTCACGTCCCTCGATCGCTTTGAGGTCGCGGCTCATCAGGTAGTAGAGGACCATGTTTTTGGTTCGCTCCGCTTTTCCGGCCGCTGCTCGTGCTCGGTCGCTGAGGCGGGCAGCCTCGCTGCGGCAGAACTGTTCGCGCACTTCCATTTGGCGCAGAAAGCGTCCGATACGGTCCACCTTTTCACCGTACGCCGAACAGAATTGCTGGAAGCGGGCAACGAGTTCCCCCGATGGTTCGCCGCCCTGTGCGGTCTGTTCCTCGATCTCATCAAGAAGGCTATCCAATTCCACGTCGATCTCAAAAAGCGAATTTGTTGCTGCAATCGTTGACATGGTTCCTTTCCTCATTGGAGTTGTGGTCTGCCAGCAGCATCAGGCGGCAATTCGTTCCTGCGCAGCAACGGCCCTGGCGGCTTGGTAGGCAATCGCATCGGCACGCGATTGGATGGGATGGCCGCTGTGCCCTTTGACCCATAGCCAACGAATAGTTCGATCCGCATTCAGCAGGAGCAACTCACGCCACAGTTCCTGGTGTTGCAGGTCAAAGCCACGGCTGTTGCGCCATCCGTAACGTCTCCAGCGGAAGACGCGGAAGCGCATTCCGTGGATCAACAGTTCCGAGTCCGAGCGCAATTCGATTCGTGCGCCAACTGGCGTCAGGCGCAATGCCTCGACTGCGGCGCGAAGTTCCATTTCGGAGACGGTTGACCACGAAACCGATCCAGAGATTTCCTGCCGCTTTGTTCGGTGGATTACGATAGCTGCCCAGCCGGCAGGGCCGGGGTTGCCGATGGCCGAGCCATCGGTAAAGATGAAGAATTGCTTGTTCATGGGATGCTCCGTAGCGCGTCACTGCCAATGAGCTGAGCATTGGCTACGCAGCGTGCATGGGGATGACGCTGCCAAAGGGCGCTTGGCGACTGCCGGTCGAGGCCCAGATCACGGGGTAATCTGGGGCGGACTCAGGGAAACTCCCATATAGATCAGTCAGAAAGACCATTGTCTGTGGGTGGATTCCGTGCTCATTGATCCAGTCGAAGCAAGGACCGAAATCGGTGCCACCTCCGCCTACTGGTTCGAGATGGAGCATCTCACCGGCCACGTAGGTATCGACCTTGTGAACCTCGGCATCGAAGTAGAGAACATGCACCCGCTCCGGCCGCTGGCCTTCAATGATGGAACGAATCTCGGCTTCGAAAAGCCGCAGCTGCCGCGCATTGACTGATCCCGAGCAATCGACGGCGATCGCGATTTCGCCCGTGCCTTCGCGCACAACGCCGGGCAGATAGAGACCGGACCAGATGTGACGGCGGTTGGGTCGCATCCAGCTCGAATCGGCCGGGATAGTATCGGACCAGAGACGGCGCAACAGTTCCCGCCAATCGACCTGGGCTTCCGCCGCGCCTTCAAGAGTACGCTTGAGGCCGGCGGGGACTTTGCCGGCCTGCTGAGCGACGGTCGCAGCCTGATTGACGGCGATCTCCCAATCCCGCACCTGTTCCTCGATGCTTGGCATATCATCGCCGGCCTCGGGCGCGTCGATCACCTGACCGATGCCGCCCTGGCTCTCCGGAACGGAAGGTGTCCCGCTATCATTCCCGTTACCTGCCGAATCGTTCGATTCAGAGCCCGTATTCTGCTCAGATTCGCTTTGGCTATCGGACTGCGATTGCGCTTCGGCCTCGCGCAGGTTGTAGATCTGCTCGGCGCTCATCCCGCGAAAGCGTGGATCGACGAGCACATCGTCCGGCAGACTGAGACCGGCATCGAGCAGCAGCGGGTTGATCGCATAGTCGCAGGCCTCGTTCCAGCGCCTGGGGTCGCGCTTGGCCCGCCGGGTGTGATGCTGGAGCGCGGGGTGCATGACCTCGTGAGCCAGCACCCCGGCCAGCGTCGCCGTGTTCAGCGTATCGACGAACGCGGGGTTGTAGCGGAGTACAACGCCGTTGGTCGCCATGGTCGGAATCGAGCGGCACTCTTCGCTCTTCAGCCGGAACAAGAGCGAGCCGAAGAAGGGATGATCGAGCAAAAGCGCCGTGCGCGATTTTCGGATGCGCTCGGTCGCCGGAATTTCGTGAGTGATTTGAAACATTAAAGTGGCATCCTTGGAATCATAAGGTGGCAGTAGGAGGCTATGAAGAGAAGCGGGCCTCTCAGTCTTTGTTTGAGGTTTACTGTTTGGTTGCGGCGTTTAACTTGAGTCTTGGCGAAACGGCCTTCGCTGCAACAGAGACGTCCGCCCGTGTACCGCATGGTCTTAGACCCGGGAGGTCTGCGCCCATGGCGCTATAATTGTCTTTCAGACATCAAGGAGATTGCACACTTCCCTGACACGACCGGCTCCGTGCGGAAACGCAACTTGTGCGTGTGGAGTGTCCCTATGAGGATCGAACCCCGCTTCCATCTTGGCCTGAAAGCAGTGCTTCCTGTTTTGTCCGCTCTTCTGTGCGTTGTCGAGGCCACCAGCGTTGGGCAGGCGCAGGTTGCGGGGCCATCACTGGGTTACGCTCAAAAGGTTCCGGTTGACGCATCCACCACCGTCGGTCCGGGATACACGGGCCTTGACCCTGCAATGATCGTCAGCGCGCTAGAAGCTACAGACATCACAGAGCCAAAATCTGTATATGAAACTTCTGCGGACTATCAGAAAAGACGAGCGACCCTACCCATTCATGGCAATCTGAGTGGACTTCCGCCTGACGGAAGACTTGCGTTCGTGTTGAACGGACCAGCGGCTCGTGGTGGTAGCACTTTAGGTGGAGTGGAGCTCAGCTACGACGCCGACAAGCAGCTTATGAGTGTCAAAATCGACATCGCCAAGTCAGACTTCGGGCCCAATGCCATATTCCCAGCCTTCAGTTTTCAAAGTACGGTATTGCATAGTAGCCAATACACGGGGGAAAACGCATTTGGTGCAACTGCGGACGTTACCTCGCTAGTTATCGGAGGGTTCGGTATTACCGCCGAAAATGGAACTTGGTTGACGCCCCTTGGGGAGTTGAGCGCGCGGGCCTCTTACCAACAATCGGGATCGTTAGCCTTGATTGAACACACAGGGGTTACTCTTCCGCTGCAGATGCCGCCCATGGTCGCGAAGGATATCTCAGACCATCTTCGTGTATTGCTGATATGCAGCTTGACAAGTCCTTGGTTACGACAAACGACTTGGGTGAGCTCAGGTGCAACGATTCAAGACCCCTCCGAGGCGTCCATCACAACGAAATTTATCCATGTCAGTCCTGAGGCGATATGGATATTCGACGAGCGCGACGGAAATATCATTGCTAAGTTCACGAGCAGCAGCCTAAAAGCGGAATGGCAGCGGATCGCATTGGAGTATGAGCAGGCAAGAAGAAAGCTCTATCCTTTGAAGCTCGAAGCGGCTCTCAATGAAGGATTCAGTATCGGTGTTTTCTCTTATCAAATCGACGATCAACCGGAACAATCCGGACCTGGACCGTACGGATACATTCAGCTTCCGCTGGTAGTTGAGGCTAAGAATCAGGTCTCAATTACGGTTCGCGACAAGGACCGCCACCAAGCCGAAGCCTACGCAAAATGTTTCGAGTTCAAGCTGAATGGAGTCCAGGTTAAGCCGAAATGGCAGACAGGAAAGAATCCTATGACCCATCGTTTCGAGGAGGTTGCTACCTTCAAATTACCATAGAGCAACCGGCGTCAAAATCACCTTGTCCCGCCTACCGCATGATCTCGGAACTGAGGTGGACTTGATCGTGGTGAGACCTGGAAAATGACGGGCGAAAGGCGTTTGCAACCCGATGACCATTCTTATCGACAAGGTGACGGTGACCGGCGATAGTGCAATAGGGTTAATCTCCGAGCTAGACGATTTTGTAAGGCAGATCGTGATTGCTTGGCACCAGTCAGATATCAATCACTATTTCAAAAATCAACGCGGCTTCAATAAAGCAGTCCACCGAAATCGGAAATCCCTAGAAGCTAACGCTCGTGGCAAGATTGGTGCGCTCTTCACATCGAGCAATTACCTTTTCAGTACGCAAGCCGAGAACCGCGAGGAATCCTTGTATTTCAAAGACTCGGCCACCGGGCAGACGGGGCGGCTCCGTCAACAACATTCGAAAGGCCCACTTGCCAAGATTGATAAGGAACCCAGGACGCATCTATTCCTGTCGAGGGATAGGTTTTGCGCGGGAAAAAGACGTTACAAATGCAAGGGCGGCCCTCCGCGTTTCCGCGCTTCTGAAAAACATAAAAAGAGTGGCAAGCACCACCTTGAATTTTGGTGCGATGGCAGGGGTGTATTCCACTGCCATTTTTCTGGCGGAACAGTACGGCCAAGCGAACCGCACATCAAGCGTCGCATAGACCGCGCCTTGGAAGAAATCCTTGGAATCGGCCAAAAGTCGGCGAGTGCCCGGAAATCCTGATATTTCCCTAGCTCAGAGGGAAATAGGCTTTTTGCGACAGAGCTGTTACTGGTTGGTCGCTACTGTCCGGTGCAGGTGTGCTGAATCACGCACGCGTAAGAACATCCGGCACAAGCAACTCTGGTCAGAAACCTGTCAGCGCCAGCAAATGGCCGTCAGCCTCACTGACCTGCCGGAATTACAACCATAAACCGGTCATCGCGGCCAGTTTATGGTTGTAGTGACATCGTGTCTCATGCCGCCGCGGGCGCCTCCATGTACGCCGACATATGGTCAAAAATGTTCTGGACAGAGGCGAGTTTCTCTTCGGCCTGCTCGGCCTCACGATTGCGTATCGCCTCATCCATGCGCGAGACGATCCCCGCTGCCTCGGTCGCCGTGACCACGCGCAGCAGCTCATGCTTCTTGAGATCGTGCGCCGTGTAGGTGCAGAGCTTCTGGCGGGCCTCCTCGGCGAATCGGTTCAACTCCGGGTCGTCCGTGACGTTGAGGCGAGGCAACAGTTCCACCAGATCGAAGATGTTCGTCACAAGCGTTGCATGGAAGCGCGACTCCGGCTCATTCAGCCGGTCCACCATATGCGAGACCACATCGCGCAGCCGGCTCCAAAGATCCTCGGTCCCGCGCACCAGCGACTGCCGAACATTCGAGTCGATCTCGCGGGCGACGCGCGCCTGTTCCTCGGCCGACATCTGCACGCGAAAGTCGTTGCCGGTGGGAATGGGCAGGACTTCGAGCTTGACGCCGAACTTGCGGCGTAGCTTCTCGGCCTTCGGGTAGTCCTCCTCGCGGAAGAGCCCATTCAGTTCGGGCCGCACCTGTTCAATGTACTGCGGATAGACGGTAAGAAACGCCTCGACGCCCTGCTCGAAGCTGGCCTCGAACTCCCGCATCCGCGCGGTCAGATCGAAGTAGAGATTCGCCGGCAGCAGCCGGTAGCCCTCGTCAGTCCAGGGCAGCGTGATCTTGTAGAAGTACTGGCGGACCTGACCGGCGAGCGTGCGCAATTCGTCAAGCTTGTCGGCCCCGCGCAGCAACTGCTTGTTGTATCGGCCGGCGCTCATCGGAGCGCCGTTCCTTTCTGCCACGTCGCGGCTGACGCCGCGATCGTGTTTGACGGCCGTCCAGATGCTGATGTGGACGGCGGCGAGCATGGCGCGTTCTTGAATCATTGGACTACTCCCTGGTGCTCGATGCCGAAGCGGATGAACTCCGGCGTGTGGGTGATGGCGCG
>Ga0224554_1000449_pt1 | contig 34584 bp, 31 predicted proteins | sample 714S22024metaG_FD_180666 | JGI IMG/M metagenome (GOLD analysis project Ga0224554, IMG submission 180666) | Peat soil microbial communities from Stordalen Mire, Sweden - 717 S2 20-24 | ecosystem: Environmental > Terrestrial > Soil > Wetlands > Peat | place: Sweden: Norrbotten County, Stordalen... | reverse complement strand
CAATGTTGTCCGAAGCCTACGGGCCGTCCCCAGCGGCCGAGGTTGTCGGCGACGGCGTTCAGTTCGAGCCACGCGGCATTGGCCGCGAAGCGCTCGGGCGCCAGCTAGTTGAGGGCGACGCCGTGGTTGAGGTGACAGATCACGTCATCGTCGGCGGCGACTGCTTCGACGACGTTGATCAGGTGCGGCCGGCTCCCGCTCACCGTCGGGTCCCGGACCTTCGAGCAGAGAAGCCGCACGAGATTGCGCGCGTGCGCCCTGCATCTCCGCACCTGCAAGCGGCGCCCGGAGACTCGCCTGCAGCCGAAGACCCAGGTCAGTCAAGGTCGCCAGGTCCTGGGCACTGAAGTCACGCAGCCTTCGGGACGCCCAAGCCTTCCAACCCGAGCTGTGTCTGGGTGTCGAGCGTGTTGTCGACGACCACGACGTTGCTTGTTCGAATGCCGGTGGCCGATGGTTCGAAACTGACCTCGAACGTGCAGCTCTGACCAACGCTCACGATGAGCGGAGCGCCCGGGTTGATCTGGTTGGCGCAGCTATCAAGGTTAGCGGTGAAGTCGGTGGTCTCACCCCCGGTCAGTGCTATCCCAGGGGGAGGGCTAGCAGGGGGCGAATTTGGACTGATATACAGCGGAACAGAACCGACGTTCGTGAGGGTCACGGACTGGAGAGGGCTCTGCGTAAGCAGGACCTGAGTTGTGGGGAAGCTCAGCACGTTGTTGTGGATGTTCGAGTTTGAAACTGTCGCGGTCGCCCACACACCTCTTCCGACCAGCCTTACTTGTGCGGTAGTACCTGTAGTACCCCAACTCGAGTCAACAATGTTCACAGCTCCAGTTCGCTCACCAGCACCAGTCGGTTGGAACTGAATCGCCAACGAGCAGTCCGCGTGCGCGGTGATGTAGCCGCAGTTGTTCCGAATGAGGATGAAGTCGGCGGAGTCTCCGACGGCGGCAATCGTTGCGCCCGTGACCACCTGCGTTGACGAACTGTTGTTATGCACAGTGACAATCAGAGGGTTGTCTGCGACAAAGACGCCCTCGGGTGCGAAGACCACAGTTGTCGGACTACCAGGTGGTGGGGGCGTAAAGGAGATCGGAGGCGGTGCCGCACCTTCGGTAACAACGACGTTCGTGCCCGCGATGCTGCCGGTCGAGTTCTTCACAGTAATAGCGAAGGTGTACGTAACCGAGTTTCCAGCCTTGTTGGCAGGGAAAGTTACCGGTTGTATTACGTGATCTGAGGAACAGGAGTCTGTCCTCGGCAGGCGCTTCAAGCTTGGTATCACTGTGATCTCGCATGAGGACGCGTACCTGAGCGTTGCCCTGAGGACGATCTTGCCACCGGTATCGGTGATGCTGGTCCTGTTGGCGGTGAACGATATGACGACCGGAATTGGGCGCGCTCCGAAAGCAATTTGGGGCGTGCCGACAATGGCGACTGTCGCGAGGACAATCGGGGCGATGACGCCCACTGCAAACTTCCACCGCATCCTGGAAGGAAACATCGGCACCTCAGTTCACCTATGGACGCCTATTTGCCCTAAACCAACAGTACGAGAATACCACTCTTCGACGTCGAGTAACAGCGAAGAGTGCCATTTCCGCCACGCTTCCCTGTGACCCCGGACCCCTTCTTGTCGTGCCGTGTCGCGTACCCGCGCCTGTGCCGGGACGGCTGAGACACTCAAAGAGAGCGCCGAGCGCCCAAGATGTCCGACAGCTCGTCGAGCAGAAGTTCGCCAGAACGCCGGGTCACGAGCGGCCGTCGTGCGACAAGAGCGTGCGGACTCGGCTCTGGGCTCGAGGCAGGCTCCCCGTCACAACTGGGCCGACAGTGTAGGGACGATCCGCCCGAGTTCGTCCGATGTGGTCATTTCCCACATCTCGCCGAAAGCGGGCGACGATCCGGCTTCGGGAGCTGTCGTCCTCTTCGCCAACGACTCAGCCAGTGTGAGATAGCGGCAGGTCTTCTTGCCGCCACGAACCGCACTCCGCTTCACATATACAAGTCACCGATTACAGCGGTTCGTCAATCACTCATTTGTCGCGACATCTGACTCCCAGAGCTCCACTTTGCCCACCGCTCACAGCTCAACACGGGAGCAGGCCCCCGATGGTGGAGCTGAGCCGCCGAAGTCAGGGCAGATCGGACACGACGCGGGCTGAACCTTGTATGCCTCGGATCCGAACGCGACGCCCGTTACAGGATCGAGGGGAGACGGTCCTCCCTGCTCAGAAGTGCCCCGCGCTGCGCCAAAATTGCCAATGAAATAGGGGTCCGCTCCAGGCTCGAACTGCGGCCGATGTCCCCATTCCCCGCCACCGATGTGCCCGGTGCGGAGAGACCTCGCCAAGGCGGCCCTTGGACCGACGCTAAACATTCGCGCCAAGTTGGTCGATGTTACTCATCGATCCCCGCGCAGGAGTCGAGATGGCTGAGGCGAAGCTGCACGAAGAATGGTTGCAGGAGAGCGAACCGGTGCGCGACTTGAAGCTCACCTGCATGGGCAACCTGCTGTCCACCACCGAGGAGCGCGTCTACTTCAAGGACGTGCGCAGCCGGTTCCTCCTCGTAAGCGCAGGCTGGATCGCCGCGATAACACCAAACCGCACTGCGGAGGAGATCGTCGGCAAGACTGACTTCGATTTCTTCAGCAAGGAGCACGCTACCGCCGCCTTTGAGGATGAACAGCGGATTATCAGCACGGGCGAGCCCATGGTGGGGAAGTTGGAACGGGAGACCTTCGGCAACGGTAGCAGTCCCTGGGTCTCCACCACAAAGATGCCGCTTCGCGATGTGAACGGGCAGATCATCGGCACCTTCGGCATCTCCCGCGACGTGACAGCCCAGATCAAGGCGGAGAACGCTCTCGCTTATCAGGTCTTGCACGACCCGGTGACCGGTCTGGCGAACCGGGTCGCCCTGATGGACCGGCTCTCCCAGGCTCTTGCCACCCTTGAGCGGCAGCCGGATCGCCTAGCGGTCCTGTACGTCGACCTGGACCACTTCAAGAGGATCAACGACTCGTTCGGTCACGACGCCGGTGACCAGGTGCTCGCGGAGGTCGGTCGCCGGCTCTCGCTGCTGTCTAGGCACTCCGACACCGTCGCCCGGCTGGGCGGCGACGAGTTCGTCGTGTTGTGCGGGGCCCTGCACGATGAGGATGACGTCGGCCTCATCGGCGACCGTATCGTCAACGGGATCCGTGCCCGCTATGTAGAGGACGGGCGCGACCTTTCGGTCACGTGCAGCATCGGGATCGTCGTCACCCGCGATCCAGGGGCCCAGCCCTTCCACCTGATTCGCGATGCCGACGCGATGATGTACGAGGCCAAGGAGACAGGTCGGAACCGGTACCGCTCCTTCGACTCGTCCCATCGCATCGGTACATCGGCAAGCCGTCTCCAGACCGAGCTGAACCAGGCGATCGAGAACGCGGAGCTGTTCCTTCTCTATCAGCCGCTCTTCTCCCTGAAAGACCAGACCTTGATCGGCGTCGAGGCCCTGGTGCGCTGGCGCCATCCCCATCGCGGCGTCGTGGCTCCGGACGATTTCATCCCCTTCGCCGAGCAACATGGGCTGATCGCAAGGATCGACTCGTTCGTCTTGAACGAGGCCTGCCGGCAGCTCGCCGAGTGGACGACCCGCGATGACTGGCCCGCCGTCTTCACAATGGCTGTCAACGTGTCAGGCGCCGAACTGTCGGATCCCCATTTCGCCGACCGTGTTGCCAATGTGATTGCCAGCAAAGGCATCCCAGCCGGGCGGCTCTGCCTGGAGATGACCGAGACCGCCTTCGTCGGCGAGTGGGGCGACGTCCAGACGACGCTCTCGGCGCTCTCCAAACTCGGCGTGCGTCTGGCTCTGGACGACTTCGGGACCGGTTATTCGTCGCTCGCCCACCTGCAGCGCATGAAGGTCGACATCTTGAAGATCGACCGGAGCTTCGTGGCGCAAATCGGTCGGAGCCTTCGTGACCGCGAGATTGTCGCCGCTCTCACTGCCATGTCACACGCCCTCGGCATAACCGTGATCGGCGAGGGCATCGAGACGAGCCATCAACTCGACACCCTCGCCGGGTTGGACTGCGACCAGGGTCAGGGGTTCCTCTTCGCCCGACCACTTTTGGCGGAGGCAATCGTCGCGCTCGTGGGCTGAAGACCTCCTCGGCCCGGTGCCAGCGCCCCTCGGGCCGAGCCCTGTCCAGGCTGCAAGACGATGTGCGCGACGCCGGACCCCTTGTGACCGCAGACCGCTTACTACTCCCGAATCGCTCCGAGGCGTAGCCGGCCACTGTGGACAAGAGCCACGCACTCGTCCACGACCGCCGGGTCGAAGAGCCTCCCGCGCCCCTTCACGGTCTCACCGACAGCAGCTTCGCCCCCAACGCGGCGCGGTACGACATGGCCTTCACGGTGTCGGTCACGGCGATGATGCCTGCCCCAAGGCAGATCTCCTCGCGTTGAGGTCTGGACGGGCACCCCGATCCGGACAGGTGCTCATGGTGTTGCGCGATCATCCCGGGCACCGGCCAAAGTGACCCGCTTAAAGATCCCCGCACCGGATTGGGCATGGATCTTGATGAGCTCCCACTCCATCGGGCTGAGGTTGGTGGGCCGATCATCCCGATGTCGTGGACGCGCAGTGAGGTCGAGATCTTCGATCGCGTCGCTGACGAGCTTCATCTCGACAACGACGCCGAGGTAGCCGTGGGACCAGGCGCCCGATCAAAGAGTGCCGAGCGAGTCAAGGGCCGCGAGCGCGGCCCCTCTTGCGCCTGCCATGTCCAACTCGGCAATGAGCGCGAAGTTCGCGGCCTCGAGCTGCTCCTCGCGCAGGTCGGTGTGCTCGCGGACGCGCGTGAGGAACCACTCCCGGAATCTCGGTGATGCCTCGACCACGCCGCCACCGACAAAATAGGCGCTCGGGTCGATGAAGTTGCTCGCAATCGTGAACAGCCGCCCGATGGCTATTGCCTGCTGGTTGAAGATCTCCATTGCGAGCGGGTCGTCGGAGTCTGCATAGTCACGGACCCTCTTCGCTGCCTCGCGGATCGACTCCTTCTTAGCGAGCTCGTGGTCTGGAAAGCGCGTCAGCCAGTATGGAAGGAGGTTCCTCTCTATCCCGGTCAGTGACGCGACGCTCTCCACATCGCCGAAGAAGCCGCAGTTGCACTGCGGAATTGCCTGACCTTCGGCGAGGAGTCCTTGCATGGGTATGTGGACATGGCCGAGCTCGCCCGCCATGCCGGCGGCTCCTCTCACGACATGCCCGCCCTCTACGACCCCTCCACCTAGGCCCGTGCCGACGATCGCCGACACCGAGGAGTGCAGCGCTGCGTCGCGCCCGAAATAGGAATGGTGCGCGTAAAGAGCTGCTGCGTTGCCATCGTTGTTGTAGACGACAGGAACCCCGAGACGACGCTCGAGCGCGGAGCGAATATCGAACCCCCGCCAGGGTGCTTCGGAGAAGTTCGTCGCCCCCTTTGAGGAGATGACACCATCGGGGCTCGCCGGCCCTGGCGTTCCAAGGCCGACTGAACGCACCGATTCGCGCGGCACCCCCGTTATCCCCAGCACATGATCCAGAGCACCGGCCAGGGCTTCAATCGCCACTTCCGGCCCTTCTCGAACGCGGCTCGGGCTTTCGACCAAGCTGTCCACCAGGAAGCGGCCCAGGCCGTCGAGCACCGTCGCGCTGTTGCAGTTGCCGCCGTTGTCAAGGCCTACGACAACCCATGAACTTGAGTTCAGCATAGGAATTCCTTCACCCTCGCCACTGCTGATGGCCTCTCGGCCTTGCTTGCAATCGAACAGGCCGAGGATCTGCCCATCAGGACTCGGGCCAAGGTGCTGGCCCGATCCGAGATCGACCTCGGACACACGAAGCTCTCGACCCGCGACTGTCCGAGCGGCTCCGAAACCAAGTGGGACATGAGCCTAGCAATGTCGCCTGCGAGCGAGCCTGTGAGGGCGGGCGGTGTCTCTCGCGCGGACACGGCCCCTCACGACCTAGGCCGGGTTGGGAAGGACGACCGGATGACTCCAGACAAGGATGTGGTACGGGCCGATGACATGAGTCTCAGCCGGCGGACCCCAGGTTCTAAGCGCGGCGTCGAAGTCGACGTTGTCGATGATCGGCTTGCCGTATACGAGGAACTGCCATTCCTGACCTCTGTACCAGCTGCTCGTCGACAGCGTTGTCATCTTTTGGAGGGCTCCGCCGGCCGCGGCCTCCACCGGTCGAACGACGACTGTCCCGCCGCTCTGAACCGTCGTGATGCTCGCGGCCCAGTAGTCGCCGACGCCCCATCGAAGATCGTGGGCGCTGAGCCACGCGACCAGCGACGGAACCTCATACTGCGGCTCAGGGCTGCTCAGCGAATAGCCGACACCGGCCACAAAGCACAGACACATCGCCACTGCGACAGCCGCAATCGCTCGAGCGGGCCGCCCGACCGGGACCTTCGGCCACGCCCGGGCGACCTGGCGACCGGCCACGATGGTGGTGAACATGACCGACACGGCGAGGTAACGCACCCCGTTCTGGTCCGCTCGTGCAAATGCTACGAACGGCACTATCGAGCAGAGAACCGTGATGATGAGGACGTCGTCGAGCCGCCATGTCTCAGACACGCCCGCCGGGCTCGGCGCGGTCCGAGGGCGCCGAAAACCGGTGACAAGGCTCCTCAGAGCGACAACGAGGCAGGCCAGCACACACAACGCTCCAACGACATGCACCGCGCGCAGGCCGAACGGCACTCCCCCGTTATGGCGCAGGCCGTTCGTGAGGCCGAGGAGATCGGAGAAATAGCCCGGTGCGTGACCAAGATTCGCGAAGATCTGATGCAAGTTCACTACGGAGAGCGCCGGCTGGGACCGGAACGCGCCCCGCGCGTCCGCGAGCCGACGAGCGAGGGCGGCGATCCCCACACTGGCGAGCGAAGCAGTGACATTGCTCGCGGCGCTTTGCCACCTTCGCTGCCGCAACCCCGCCAGGAGACCTGCGAGGAGCAAAGGTATTGCCCCGTAGGCGACGAGTAGGAGATCGCCCAGCATCCCGGCCACGAGCAGGACCACCGCCAAGACCCATCCCGGTCCGAAACGTCCCCGTCTCAGCGCGGCAAAGGCCAACAGCGCGTACAGCACGGTACTGACGTGGAACCCCCTGCCGACGAAGAACAGCGCCATGGCCGGAGTGCAAAAGGCGAGGAGGGCGACAACCGCCACACCCCCGGCCAAGGCCGGCACACCGCGGCAGCCCTCCCGGGCAATGAACACCCCAGCTATGACCACAAGAGCGGCCATGACCGCAGGACCCAGGTAGAGCAGCGCGGGACGCAGGCCGTCAAGACGTACTGCGAGAGCGTAAAGGGGCGCGTCACTGGTCCAGTACGAGGCGAAAGTCAGGTTCCAGCCTTGAAGCAGAAGGTGCCCGCTGGCCATGGCCTGACCCTCGAGGATGACCGTCGCCTTGTCGGAGGTCCCGGCTTGGTCATGCACCGACCTCGCGTAGAGGAGGAACATCAGGCCACTGAAGCCTGCGACCGTAGCTACCGAGTTCACAACCAGCCGTAGGGTTACGGACCTTGACCGTCGTGGCCGGCTGCCCAACGCCGGGGTGTCCGCTTCGTCAGCTGTCACAGGACCTGACCCCGCCGCAAGGCGCGACACCTAAAGCGAAGCCCAGCTGCTCATGTCGCGGGACTCTAGCCCCAAGTCAAGGGCCGGTCTTGGCAGATTTTCCGTCCTAGAGTCATCTTTGGCTGAACAGACCCACAGGCGTTCTACGCTTGAAGTGTGCAAGAGCCTGCGGCGGAGGCCAACGGGGTACCAGAGGACGCATCGAGCTTCTCCAGCTACGTCGCGCTACAGCCGGTGATGGATCTCCAGGACCGCACGGTGTTCGGCTACGAAGCTCTCCCCCGCGGGCCGTTGCGTTCTGACGCCGGGAAGTTTGTCTGTGCCGCCCTGTCGGCGGTCCAGCACACTAGTCCCGCGTTTCTCCTGGTGCAGTTGACGACCGAGCTTCTCCAAGACCAGGGGTTCGACCCTGTGGTTAAGGCCGCGGAGGTCGGGGCCACACCTGGAGAAGTCGCTTGGATCATTGCCGAGTCGACGGCGCTCGAGTGGCCGGAGCTCGTCGAAGCTCGGGTCGCCGAATGGCGCGACCGGGGGTTCCTCATCGCCCTCGGTGACGTGGCGCCCGGTGTGCTCAGCCGCGCGCCCGTGGGCGACCTGGTGCCGAGCTTCGTGATCTTGGATCCCACCTACACCGACTACGTCACGACCGGCATTCGGGCACGCGCGGAACTCGCCGGCCTGCTCGCCTACTGCGCCCGGCTCAGTGCTCACGTCATCATCCGCGGCATCGTCGATGACTCGATTGCGCAGCGCTTGATAGGGCTCGGAGCCCGCTTGGGCATCGGCCCACACCTCGGATCTCCTGCCGTTCTCAGCTCCGCTGCAGCAGTGCCGGGCGACGAGATCGTGTCGCCCTCCTGGTTCCGACGCCAGGGGGTACGGATCCTTACCGCCCCGGGCACCGCGCTTGATGCCCCGGCAATTGTCGCCAAGCTCCCGACCACACCAAGCGCGGCGGTCGATGCCCAGGGCTTCGCCTGGTCTCTCGGCGAGGCCGCCCGCCTGATGCAGGCCGAGCATGATCCGACCCGGATCCTCGAGGTCACAGCTGAACGTCTGCCTCTCACCGTGCGCGCCGACCGGTTCGCGATCTTCGAAGCAGACTGGGACCGTTACCGGCTCCGCGCACGCGTCCTGGCAGGTGGAGAGCTAGAGGGGCTCAACAAGATGGAAATCTCGATGGACCGCGGCATCACCGGGTGGGCCTTCCTCCGCGGGTACCCGTACAACTGCTCCGACACGCGCAGCCACTCCGAGGCCGTCTCGATCCCCGGACAGGACGAGTCGACCTTAGAGGAGTCCCTGCTCGTCGTGCCGCTCATGGCGGGAGACCACCGGCTCGGCGTCATCGACATGTGGCGAAACGGTCTGTCCCAGTTCACCCAGGAAGACCTCGAGCGCTGTGCCCTCTTCGGTTACATAACCGCTGCTGCCTGGCGCAACGCACAGCTCTACGCCGAGCTCGAGCTGCGTGCGATGACCGACACCTTGACCGGGTTGCTCAATCACCGTTGGTGGGACGAGCTGGCGACGCGCGAAGCCGCGCTCAGCAGCCGGACTGGCACCCAGATCGGGATCTTGCTGATAGATCTCGACCATTTCAAGCGGGTCAACGACCAATGCGGGCACATAGCCGGTGACGCCCTGCTGCGCAACGTCGGCCGTGCTCTACAGGGCACGCTGCGGACCGGTGACGCGGCCGTCCGATACGGCGGCGAGGAATTCCTCCTGATGCTCCACAACAGCGATGAGACCGGGGCCATGCGAGTGGCAGAAGCCGTCAGGGAGGTCCTCACCAAGCTGCCCACACCAGGAAACGGCGTCCCGCGTGTGACCGCTTCGATAGGCGTGGCGTTCTTCCCGCGGCATGGTGCGGTGCTCGACCAGGTCGTCAACGTCGCTGATACCGCGATGTACCGCGCGAAGGCCGAAGGTCGAGATCGCATTGTGATTGCGCCGCGTCCTGCCATCGAGGTCCATCCGGAGTTTCGCCGCGACGCGAAGCCTTAGCGCCGAAGAAACACGAGCCCTCAGCCACCGTGAAGGTCGGTCTCACCGTCCCTATCCGGGCGAAGAGGCCGGACTGTCGAACGGCTCCGGCCCCGCCAGGCGCGCAACATCGCGGAAGTATCGAAGCCGACAGCAAAGCTCCCGTCCCGCTTGAGGACGATCGCGCCGCCATGACCGCCGCGCGACCGAACAGCTGACAGGGCCTCCTCGAGCGCCGCTGCTGGCAGTGCACCTCGGTCGACACACCAGTCAACCCGGTGAGCGAAGCCGGCCACCAGGAACGACTCGCCTTCGCCGGTGGCCGAGACCGCGACTGTCCTGTCGTCCGCCCAGGTTCCCGCCCCGGCGATGGGAGAGTCACCGACTCTCCCGGGCAGTTTGCCGAGCCGCCCGCCCGTGGAGGTGGCAGCGGCGAGATGGCCGTCCTGGTCGACGGCCACCGCGCCTACGGTTCCGCTGCGCGAGATCGGTTCTACGCCCTCGCCGCACAGCGACGACGGGACCCGCTGGGCGAGACCCGTGTTCTCACAAAAGCGGTCGGCCCCGGCGCCAGCAAGCAGGATCGGGCCCTGGGCGGGTCCGCCCAAGGCCATGACCGCCCGGGCGGCACGCACGGGGCTCTCGGGCCAACTCGCCGCGCAGATCGCACCAAAGCTCCCGGTCGAACCGTCCATGACCGCGGCGTCGGTCTCGACAGTGCCCTGCGAGGTAGCGACTGCGCCTCTCCCACAGTTGAAGTTGCCCGAGGCCTCCATGCACGCCACGGCCTCTACAACCGAGTCGAGGGCGTGACCACCCGCGACGAGCACCTCCCATGCGGTCGCTAGAGCCTCGGACATGCCCTGCTCCAGACGGGCGAGCTGAGTCGGTGAGCTCGGAGGCCCGAACTCACCGGCGCCACCGTGGATCACCACCGCGGGGAAGCCGAGATCGCCGGTCTCGAGGTGAATCTCTCGGGTCAAGCCGCCACCTCTCCGGCCCATTCTCCACCTGAGGCTGCCTCAGCCGGCATCTGTGCCTTGTCCTCGAATCCGACGAGTCATCCAAGCTTCGACGACGAAGGCCAGAAAAGGCACAAACCCCGCAGCGACCAACGCGACCACCTGGACCGAGCTCAAGTGAAACCTACGAACAAGATCGGCCACGGTCACGAGGTAGACGATGTACAAGAACCCGTGGAGCGGCCCGACTATCTGGACGACAGCCGGCATCGCCGCCGCGTACTGCAGCGGCACACCGACGAGCACGAGAACGAGGAGGCCGACTCCGACGACATAGGCCATGACCCGGTAGCGGACGAGGGTGTGCTTTTCGGCCGGGTCCACGAGGCTCTCAACGTAGCTTCTGCTCGTCTGCCGCGTTGAGCTGGGCAAGGTAGCGGTTGTAGGCCGCTAACTCCTCGTCCTCCTCCTCGTGCAGATCTGGCAACTCGGTGGGCCGACCTTGCGCCGCGACTGTTGCCTGCGATGCATGCGGAGGCTCTGTCGGCTGCTCATGAACGATTCTCCACCACATGTAGACCCCGTAAGCGGCGAAGAACGGCCACTCGACGGTGTAGGCCCAGCTCAGCGTGTTGCCCGACAGCGCGCGGTGCAACTGCCAGTATCCGAGTGCCAGGCAGCCCGGGACCACGACCAGCGCGGTCAAGTGCAGCATGACGGCTCGGCGCGAGAACCACGCGGTACCCACGCCGCGAGGTTAGCCCTCGCCCGATTTTCCCTCTCCTCAAGGCCGGCCCGGCAGGTGGCAGTGTGGCCCTAGTCCGGGCGGCGCTGGTCGAATGTCACGACGAGCTTGCGCGCCGCTCTCACATCGTCGACTCGCCGCACTGGTGTGGTCCGCGGGGCGGCTTTCGCCTCATCGGCATTTCCGGCTTCCCGTGACTCGCGCGCGACCTGAAGGAACGCGTCTGCGAGCGCAGACAACGTCTGGGGGCTCTCGGTCTCGGTCGGCTCCACCATGAGGGCCTCCTCGACGATGAGGGGGAAGTAGACGGTCGGGGGATGGAAGCCCAGCTCCATGAGGCGCTTTGCCACGTCCAGGGCACTGAGGCCGACTTCGTCATGGAGCGATTTCGCCGAGACGACGCATTCGTGCATCACGGGCCTGTCAAAAGCGATGTCGTACGCGCCGCGCACACGCTCGTTGAACCAGTTCGCGTTGAGCACTGCGATCTCGGACGCCCGTTTCAGGCCGTCGCCCCCGTTCAGGCGCAGGTACATCCAGGCGCGAAGCAACACGACGGCGTTTCCATGCCAGGAGTGCACTCGGCCGATCGAGCGTTCAGGCGTGGTGAGCTCGTAGCCCGCCCCGTCACGGGTCGGTCTCGGACCGGGGAGGAAAGGGGCCAGTCTGGCGCTCACGGCCACGGGGCCTGCACCCGGGCCTCCCCCGCCATGGGGCGTCGCGAACGTCTTGTGCACGTTCAGGTGCACGATGTCGAAACCCATGTCCCCAGGCCGCACGATCCCGAGGATCGCGTTCAGGTTTGCACCGTCGTAGTAGAGCAGGCCGCCGACGTTGTGCACCGCCTCGGCGATCTCGACAATGTCCTCCTCGAACAGGCCGAGGGTACTGGGGTTCGTCAGCATCATTCCCGCCACGTCGTCGTCCAACAGTCCACGCAACGCGTCGAGGTCGACCCCACCACGGGCGTTGGTTCCTACTGTCACGACCTCGTAGCCACTCAGGGTCACCGAGGCAGGGTTGGTGCCGTGGGCCGAGTCCGGGATGATCACACGGCGCCGGCGGTCGGATTCGCCATTGGCGTCGTGATACGCGTGCATCAGCAAGAGGCCCGTCAGCTCGCCCGCGGCCCCCGCCGCTGGTTGCAGGGTGGCGGCGTGCATCCCCGTTATGGCACACAAAGTCTCCTCGAGCTCGACGAGGAGCTCGAGCCAGCCTTGAGCGCAGTTGACCGGGGCCGCCGGGTGCACCTGGGTGAAGCCCGGAAGAGACGCTCCCGCGTCCGCCGCCTTCGGGTTGTACTTCATCGTGCACGAACCGAGCGGGTAGGCACCGAGATCCACGGAGTACTGACGATGAGTGAGACGAGTGAAGTGCGCGACGAGGTCACGTTCTGAAACCTCCGGCAGCGCCACCGGATCGCTCTGCAGGAAACCTTCCGGAACGAGTTCCTCGGCCGTCCAAGAAGGCAGGTTCGTGGTCCTGAACGAGGCCGCGTGGCGTCCCGGGACGGAGAACTCGAAGATCGTCGGCTCCGAGTCGCGCGCGAGGAGCGGCGCGCCCAAGGCCCTTCCTCCGGGCAGTGGCGCGCTCATCGGATGGCCTTTTCGAACGCGGCCGCGTAGCCGTCGATCTCAGCTCTCGTACGCCGCTCGGTCGCAGCTACCAGTAACCCACCGTCATAGGCGGTGCCTTCGAAGCCTTCCCGGATCGGCACACCGGCGAGGTAGCCGTCTTCCACAAGGCGCTCGACGAGCGTCTCGGGCGCAACCGGGGTCCTCACTGCGAACTCCCGCAGCACCGGGGCTGAGGTGAGGAGTTGCACGCCGTCGATCGAGCAGAGAGCCTCGCGGGTGTACCGCGTCGCTCTCGCACACCCCAAGGCCATCTCCCTGAGTCCTTTCGGGCCCAGCCAGGAAAGCTGGACAGCCGCGGTCACCGCCATCAACGTCTGGTTCGTACAGACATTCGAGGACGCCCGTTCGCGACGGATGTCCTGCTCGCGCGCCCGCAGGGTCATCACGTAGGCGTGACGGCCCTCCACATCGAGGGTCTCGCCGACTATCCGACCGGGGAGGCGCCTCACGTCCGCGAGGCGGCACGCGAACAGGCCGAGGTATGGTCCGCCGAAACCCATCGCCATCCCGAACGGCTGTCCCTCACCCACCACGAGGTCGGCACCTAGCGAGCCTGGGGACCGGAGAAGCCCCGCCGAAACAGGATCAAAGCACACCACCAGGCGGGCGCCGAAACCGTCGGCGACCACGCGAGCGCGAGCAATGTCTTCCAAGCAGCCGACGAAGTTGGGGGCAGCGACAACGACCGCTCCAAAGGGGCCCTCGTCATCGACCTCGTCCCAGGAAGTGACGCCGCCCGACAGCGGTACCGTTTCGATCTCGTTGCCAGAACCTCGCGAGAACGTCTTCAATTGCTGGCGCCAATGGGGATTGACTCCCTCAGAGCAGAGAACTCTCCTGTGCCCGGTTGCGACCGCGGCGAGATTGACGGCCTCGACGAGCGCCGCCGCCCCGTCATAGAGCGAACCGTTCGCGACTTCGAGACCGCTCAGCCGGGCGATCATCGTCTGATACTCGAAGATTGCCTGCAGGACGCCCTGTGACACCTCGGGCTGATATGGGGTGTACGCGGTCACGAACTCCGAGCGGGACGCAATCGCCTTCACGACTGCGGGGATCTCGTGGTCGTAGGAACCCGCCCCGGCAAAACACACGAGGTCACGGCCGCAGGGCTTGTTGCGCGAGGCGAGCTCATCGAGGCGCCAAGCCACGTCCGGCTCGCTCATTGCCGGAGGGAGATCGAGCCCGCCCGCCAGCCGCAGCGACTCGGGTATCTCCTTGAACAGGCCGTCGAGATCTTCGAGGCCCAAAAAGGCGAGCATCTCCGCGATCTCGGCATCTGTGTGCGCAACAAATGGCGCGCTCAAGAAATCGCCCCTTCTAGTTTCAAATGCTGGAACGGTGGCTTGACGACGATCGCCCCGACCTGGCTGCCCCGCAGCGCGATCTCAACCTTGTCGCCCATGGCCGTAGGGGGAGGCACGAAGGCTAGCGCGATCCCCCGCTGAAGGACCGGAGAGAAGTTACCGCTCGTAACAACGCCTAAGGCTTCCCCGTCGAAGACAACCGCATCCCCGCGTCTAGGTGGTCTTCGTCCTTCGGCCAGCAGGCCGCGCAGGCGACGGCGGATGCCGGACGCACGTTCGCGCTCCAACGCCTCGCGTCCGCGGAACGGACCCTTGTCCCAGCTGACCACCCAGCCGAGCCCTGCCTGCAATGGCGTTATGCCGGCGCCCAGCTCATGGCCGTGCAGCGGCAGCCCCGATTCGAGGCGCAGAGTGTCGCGGGCCCCGAGGCCTGCAGGTTTGACCCCCGCTCCGACCACCGCGCGCCAGAAGTCCGGGGCCTTCTCTGAGGGCACCGCGCACTCGACGCCGTCCTCACCGGTATAGCCGGTACCGGCCACGCGGCACGACACACCCTTGAATTCGAAATCTGCCACCATGAAATGCCCGACCGCGGCTGCCTCGGGCGAGACCGTCGCCAGGCGCTCTCGCGCCCGTGGTCCCTGCACGGCGATGACGGCCCGCTCGCCGGTCACGTCTTGACCACCGAGCACCGAGATCACCCTCGCGGTGTTGGAGGCGTTCGGCATAACGTCGAATCGCTCCTTCGCGACCCACCAGACGATGATGTCGTCGAGCACCGACGCGTCGGTTTCGTCGAGGAGGTGCTGGTACTGCGCCCGGCCTGGTCCGATCCGGTTGAGGTCGTTCGTCAGGCTCGTCTGCAGCAGCTCAAATGAGTCCGGGCCCTCCACACGAACGGTGCCGAGATGGCTCACGTCGAACACGGCGGCGTCGTTCCTGCACGCGAGATGTTCGGCGATGGTCCCATCGGGGTACGACAGGGGCATCTCCCAGCCACCGAAATCCACGAGCCGGGCACCGAGTTCGAGGTGCTCGGTATGCAACGTGGAGTGTTTGAGTGTCACCCGGCCAATCTAGCGGTCGCCTCTGGGAGGTACTTTCCCAGCAAACTGAAGACATCGCGACGGTAGAGAACCCGAACCCGCACTTCGGGGTACAACTGGGCCATCTGGCGTAGCTTCCGGTTCTTCACAGTGACCAGCTCTTGACGAAGCGTCGTCAGCTCCAGGAACAGGTCGTGCTGGGTCAGGTAGAAATCCGGGCGGAACGCACTCGTCGGTTGCCCATCGGGTCCCCATGCGAGGACAAACTCCACGGGCTCGTACTCCCAGAGAACTTCGTAGTAGTCGAGAAGCTCCGCAAACAGGCGCTCAGAATCATGAGCAAACCGCACCGCGGCGCGCAGTGGCGGCTCGTGAACCCGGACCGATGGCCGGTCGGCGACCGTTTATCCTCCCTCGGCCAGCCGGGAAGACCCGGAGAACGCTGTGGAGCCGGCAGAGTCTGGCGCCGCAACCGAAGACGCCGACGCACTGATCGTCGTTCGGGCGCTATCGATGCGGCGGATCGCTGCATCGACCTCACCGACCACTCCGGCCAATGGAACGACGTTGAACACACCCTGGCCCCCTCGCAAGAGGTCGATGATCTGTTCACCAGTGCGCATCAGCACCGATCCCTCGCCGACGATGACCAGGTTCGCCGTGGTGAGGTCTTCTCCGACCGATTCGCGGAGACACTCGATGGCCCGTCTCGCCTGGCGCAGGTTGACACCGCCGTCGAGGAGCTGCTTGATCACCTTCAGCTCGAGCAGGTCCTTGTACGCGTACAGCCGCTGGGTCCCGCTGCCGCGCGCCTTTGCGAGCGAGGGCCGGCTGAGGCCGGTACGGTCCCAGTAGTCCAGCTGGCGGTAGGTGATGCCGACAATGCTGCACACCTGCGGCCCCCGGAAACCGACTTGGTCCATCTCGCGCCCCTATCCCTAGGTCCCGAGCTTCCGCCGCTGCGCTTGGGTAGACGACAGCGCGGTAGTTACACCCTCGTAAGAAAGGTTAGGGCCTGCCCGCCTCGACGTCAACGACCGGTCGAGCCCTTGAAGGTTGCGCGTCTAGTACAACTTGAGCTTCACGGTTCGAGTCGGCGACAGGCGACTGACCGGCTGCTCAGGAGCTGAAGTCCTCCGGTCGGATCCGGTCCAAGAACTCGCGGAACTCGCCGACGAGCTCGTCCGGGTTGTCTTCGACCGCGACGTCGTCGTCGTCCGGTTCGATCACGAGGCCCTCTGTTTCCATGAGGTCATCAGCCACGTAGAGAGGAGAACGTGTACGCGTCGCGAGTGCGATGGCGTCTGATGGTCTGCATGACACGACCACGTCACGCTCGCCCGCCCGAAGGTGAAGCTCGGCGAAAAAGGTCCCGTCGCGAAGCTCGGTCACGAGAACGCGCACAACTTTCGCGCCGAGCGTCTCGACGAGTTCGCGCATGAGATCGTGGCTCATCGGGCGCGGGGGCTCGACTCCCTGGAGGGCAAAGGCGATGGCGGTCGCCTCCGGTCCGCCCACGAAGATCGGCAACGAACGACGCTCTCCCTCGGTCTCCTCGAGCAGCACGACCGGGGTGCTCGTCCCCAGGTCGACACGGACAGCCCTCAGATGTACCTCGACCATGACAGCAACTTACCGCCGTGAGAGCCGTTCGAACATCGCAGCCGGGTCGGCGCGGAGGTCGCCCTCGTCGGCGACTTCGAGCGTTCGGAGGTTCCGGTAGCGCTCGTCGAGGTCGAGGCCGTAGCCGACCACATGCTCGTTGCTGATGACCTTTCCAACGTAGCGAACCTCTACCGGTAGCAACCTGCGGCTCTGGCGGTCGAGCAGGGCGCACGCGCTAGTGGAGCGGGCGCCACGCAGTGCGATCATGCGGAGCAAATAGTCAAGCGTGAGACCGGTGTCGACGATGTCCAGGACGACTATCACGTCCCGGCCCCCGATCTCCAGGTCGAGATCCTTGACAACCCGCACCCGAGTCCGGCCGTCACCGTAGGACGACAGGGCGAGGAAGTCGAGCTCGCAGGGCCCGGGCAACTCCCGCACGAGATCGGCGAGAAAGCAGATGCTCCCCTTCAAGAGAGCAACCAGCACGACCCCATTGGGAAAGTCGCGCTTGATCTCGTGTCCCAGGCGGCGCGCGATCGCGGCCAGCCCCCCGGCGTCGAGCAGGGTCCTGCCCCGCTCCTCGGGCTCGCTCACCCTCCTGTCAGCTCACGTAGCGCTGCTTGCGAGAAGCAGCGCATGAGCGCTTCTCCGAGGTCGGCAAGCTCTGAGACGTCTTCTATCGCACGAGCTCGCGCCGCGGGGTTCCGCTGCCTGAGCAGAGGCGTGACCACCTGTGCGAAGAGCCCCGTCTGGCGGTCCGCGGCGTGCTTGAAGATCCGAAGATGCCGTGCCCCGATACCGTAAGGCGCAAAACCAGCAGCCAGCTTGGCTACGAGGACAGCCTCTTCGTCATAGCAGTGGACTCCCGCCACTGTCCGCCCCGCGATCAGCCCGAAGCTCTCGAGTTCCTCGATGCCTGACACCTCGAGCCCGCTGGCATTGGCAAGCTCCGCAAGCGTCAGGCTCGCGCCCGACAGCCCGGCACCGGGCAACCCGGCCGTCGAGCGGCTAAGCGCTCGGCGTGAAGCTTCGGCAGTGTCGTCTCGTTCTTCATTTTGTTGCCCGTCGGTACCTGGTCCCGTTTCCTGCGTTGTCTCTCGCGACGTCGTACCCGGAGGTGTCGCATGGCCCTTTGTGCGACGACCGCCCGAACGCCCAGTGCTCGCGACTGATCCGCGCTCGGGCTCGTTCGACGTGCGACCCGCGCTGGACGGTCGCGCGGGCGGCACACCGCCTTCGCTAGGCCCCGTGGGGCCCGTCGGTGACGCGTGGCCTCCGGAAGGCACAGTTTCGCGGCCCGCGAGCACCGGTGCGTTCGTGCGCCCGGGAATGCCGCCGCTCGAGGCCGCGGCCATCGCTACTGGCGTCATCGCCCCGACTTCTGCCCGAGAGCGCTCGCGAACGGTTTCTGCCGTCCCGGGGACTCCGACCAGGACCGCCTCGGCCTCTCGGTCGGGCGGCGGATCGCCCATCTCGAACAAGTGGGGCGTGGGCGCCTCAGGATCGCTCATGCCGTTGTCTAGGCGGCCTTTGATCACCTTGAGGGGCAGGAAGTGCTCGCGTTGCTGCCTCAGGATCCAACGGAGCCGTTCCACGTCCTGTTCATAGAACTTGCGGTAGCCCGACGGCGTCCTCTCGGGGACGAGGAGGCCCCGACTCTCAAGGAAGCGGATCTTCGAGATCGTGACATCCGGGAACTCCTCGCGCAGAAGGGCGAGAACGTCGCCAATGGCAAGGTACGAGCGCTCCCCCACTGCGACCTCAGCCTGCGCTTGTCGAAAGGAAGACGAGCTTGAACTTGCCTATCTGAACCTCGTCGCCACCTTTCAAAGTGGCGGTCTCGATCCGCTCCCGGTTGACATAGGTGCCGTTCAGAGATCCGACGTCCACCACCACGTAGTGGATTGCCTCGCGCCGGAACTCGGCATGGCGACGCGAGACGGTCACGTCATCGAGAAAGATCTCGCTGTCGGGATGCCTGCCCACTCGTGTGACCTCGCCCGTAAGGACAAAACGCGCTCCGGCATCAGGCCCTCGCTTGACCACGAGTACCCCCGTGCCGTCCGACAGGTCACCGGCGGGAACGCTGACCTCATCGTCGACAAGGTCGCCCGAAGAGTCCTCAGGCAGGAACGAGATCGTCGTGTCGGTCCTCGGAGTGAAAGGCGAGCCGCACGAAGAACAGAAATTCGACTCGGGTGGGTTGCGATGGCCGCAGTTGTTGCAGAACACTCCAGTACCGTACCTGAGACTCACCGGGGCGCGCTTGGCCACCTTTGGCTGAGCCATGGCCGCAACGGCCGCTTTGAGCTCTCCCATCACTTCGGCTGGGACCGGCGCGCCACTCGGTCGGAGCGGACCCGAGTCGCCTCAGGACTGTGTCAGCGAGAGGTACCCAGCGGCATCAATGAGCTCTTCGAACTCGCCCGGAGCCGAAGGCTCGATGACGCAAAGCCAACCCTCTCCATACGGGTCAGTGTTGATTCGCTCCGGCTGTCCGGTCAGCGCGGCGTTCACCTCGACCACGGTCCCGCCGACGGGCGCGTACACCTGTGAGACCGACTTGGTCGATTCGACCTCGCCGAGCTCGCCTCCCCGCACGACTGTGGCGCCGACCGAAGGCAGTTGGACGAACACGACGTCTCCGAGAGCCTCCTGCGCGAAGTCGGTCAGGCCGACTCTTACCGCGCTGTCCTCAAGGCGCGCCCACTCGTGGTCAGCGGTGTATCTCAGGTCCTGCGGGACATCCATCTCTCACGGCTCCTTCGAGGCGGCGAAGACTCCAACGCTTCGGCGATCGTACTCACTCGCCGGACGCCGTGCCCCCGGTCTCGCCCACGCCGGGCCGGTCCGCGGAGGCTCCCCGTGCCAGTCAGGCCGTTGCTTCGGCGAGGATCCATTCGATTTCTTTCGCCGCCCGCTCAGCCCGCTGCTCTGCTTCGGCACGAGTTCTCCCCTCTGCTTGGACGCGGGTGACCGGTGTCTCCGTATCGGGCAGCACGAGGGTCCACCCTTCGGCGTCGGTCGTCTTCACACCGTCGAGGAGGAGCAGGCCTGCCGGGTCCGCCTGCTCGACGAGGGTGCGCATCACAAGGCCCTTCTGCTCGAAGGGGGTCGGCACATCCCGCCGGACGATGTGAGTGGCGGGAAGTCGCCCGACGACGCGCGACAACACCTCATGCTCCGAAGCGAGAAGGGAAAGGAGGCGCACCAGGCTGGCGACCGCGTCGAAGGCCGGTAGGAAGTGAGGGAAGACGAAGCCCCCGGAGGTGTTCGCTGCGAGGCGTACTTTCGGCAGGTCGGCAGCCTCGAGCAACTGCGCGGCGGACAGCTTGGTCCTCAACACCTCTCCTCCGGCCGCGGCGCAGATCGCCTCCACTTGGAGGCTCGCGTCCACGGGCACCGCGACGATGCCGTCAGGCTCCGCCGTGGATACAAGCTGGACGAGCGCGAGGAGAGCCTCGTCGTCCTCGAGCACGTGGCCGGTGTCGTCCACGAGGGTGAGCTGCTCCCCATCGGGATCCAACATCGCCCCGAGATTTGCGCCGGACGATCGCACAAGCTCGCCCAGCCGTGCCGCGTGCGCCGCCCTGTCGAAGGCGATCACTCCGGCAGTCGAGACATTCGGGTTGATCCCAAGAATGTCGGCTCCGAGCTTCGCGAGCACGTTGGGCATGACGAAGCTCGCCGTTCCGAACGCGTAGTCGAGGACCAACTTGAACTTCGCCGCGCGGATGGCGTCGATGTCAACCAGGTTTGTGAGCTCGTTGGTGTACAGCTCGAGTGTCCGCGAGGCGAAGCTGATGTCGCCGATCTCTGCAGCGAGGACGCGTCGGGACTCCTCGCGGTCGTAGAGCCGCTCGATCTTGCGCTGGGCCGCCTCACCTAGGTCCATGCCCTCGTCGTTCAAGAAACGCAAGACCACCGACTGTGGATCGCCCGGCACGAGCCTCACTGTCATCCCGCCGACGGCACGGCCGGTACGGGTCAGGAACCTCGTCACGGGTACCGTCGCGGCCTCGAGGTCCTCCACATTGCAGCCAGCCGCGATGATCCCGACGATGGCGGCACGTTTCAGCATTCGCGCCGCCCGGCTCGAATCTCGCGATATGGCGACCGTGGCGCCTTTCGGAAGGGTGCTGGCGTACGCCAGGGCGACGCGCAGGGCGACCTCGGGCGAGAGGTCCACGTTCGCGATTCCCGCGACCCCGAGACGCCCGAACAAGCTCCTCGAGCCTCGGGACTCCCAGATGATCGAGGAGTTCACAACTGCGCCAGCCTCGATGATCTTGTGCGGGTACACCTTCACCCCGGCGCCGATTACGGCCTGGCGCCCGACTTTCGAACCAGCGCCGAGCACAACTCCGTCATCGAGATGCGCGCCCTGGCGGATGTCGCACGACCGCGCGATGACACAGCCGCGGGCATTTACCGACGAGGCAATGTAGACGTTGTCGTGGATCACGCACCGTTCGATGACGGTGTTCTCGCCGATGCGGACGTTCGCGCCCAGTACGCAGTAGCCATGGAGCTCGACGCCGGCTCCGATTCGGCAGTTGTCCCCGATGAGCGCAGGGCCGACGACCTTCGCCGAGGGGTGGATCTCGGCTCCCGCGCCGAGCCAGACGTTCGGGCGGAGCGAGAAACCGGGCATGTCCATCTCGACCTTGCCGTCGAGGATGTCCGCATGCGCCCTCAAATAGGCCTCCAATGTGCCGACGTCCTCCCAGTAGCCGCCCGCCACATAGCCGTAGAGCGGCCGTCCTGCCTCGAGCATCAGGGGGAAAACATCGGACGAGAAATCGACTGCCCGACCGGCCGGTATCCAGTCGAAGACCTCCGGCTCGAGCACGTAGATGCCCGTGTTGATCGTGTCGCTGAACACGTCGCCCCAACCCGGCTTCTCGAGGAACCGCTCGATCCGCCCGTCGGCGCCCAGGATGACGATGCCGAACTCGAGGGGGTTCTCCACCGCTTCCAACGCGAGCGTCGCGACCGCACCTTGTTTCGCGTGGAACTCGACCAGCGCCGTTAGGTCCACATCGGTCACCACGTCCCCCGAGATGACGAGGAAACGGTCGCCGAGCTCGTCGATCGCGTTCAGCACCGATCCGGCTGTCCCGAGCGGTGTCTCCTCTGTCGCGTAGACGAGGCGGACACCGAGCTCCGACCCGTCCCCGAAATAGGTGCGAATCGTGCTCGCGAGAAAGCCGACCGTCACGACGATCTCCTCGAAACCGTGGCGCCTGAGCAAGTTCACGACGTGCTCGGCCATCGGTGCGTTGGCCATCGGGAGCATCGGTTTTGGCTGGTTGGCGGTCAGCGGCCGAAGCCTCGTGCCTTCCCCACCAGCCATGATGACGGCTTTCACGTGCTCGCCGCCTCGTGTTGAGCGCGATCGGGCCGGCGCTCGCCGAGCGCCCGCCGGGCGAGTGGGACGTACGCGCCAGCGGCGAGAAAACTGAGGACCAGGGCGGGCACGACCGCCACCCAGGTGACCTCGGTCAGTACGCGGGCCCACGTCGCTCTTTCGTCACCGAGCAAGAACAACGGGAAGCAGCACAGGAGCCCGAAGGTTCCCGCCTTGCCCACCCAGAGCACGTCGATCCGCTTGGCGCCCAACGCGGCGAGCCCCAGGACCGCTGCCGAGACCAGCAGTTCGCGGGCGAGCACGACCGCTGCCAGCCAGGCTGGTACGGCACCATATATCGCTATTGCGAGGACGCCTGTCACGAGCACGACCCGGTCGGCGACCGGGTCGAGGACCTTCCCAAGCGTGCTGACCTGGTCAAACCTTCGCGCAAGATAGCCGTCCAGGAAGTCGGTCACGCCGACGAACATCAACACGAGAGTCGCCGCTACCCGGTCGTCAGGGCCGAAAAGGAGCCAGCAAAACACCCCGAGGAGCACGATCCGCGTGAAGGAGATCACGTTCGGCAGGGTCCACACGCGATCGAGGCCGTTCTCGCTCTCGATGGCCTCGGTCGGTACGGCCTGCACGCCCGCAAGTCTACGGGCGCCGAACCGGCAGATCCTCCCAGGCGTTCGTGCGCCATGGCGCACGACTGTCGGCTTGGTACGAAATGCCCCTCCCGAACTCCTGTTCAGACCGGGCTTACTCTCATGCCGGTGACGATGTTGGGCACCAGGCACACGTAGCGATCCGCCTTCCCGTCCAGTGCCCAGGGCTCAAGCTTCAGCTCCATCGCCCGATCCAGCTCCTCGTCATCGGTGACCACGTGTGCGAGCCCCTGCACCATGACGTTCCAACCTTGTCGCCGGTCCAGCTCATAGTGGTCGACCTCGAATGCCACGACGAATCCGGCCGAGGCATCATTCAGCTTGGTTCCCTGGGCCGAGCGCCACACGATGTCTCCGTCGAGCAGAGCGAAATTCACGGGCAGGACTATTGGCAGGGCGCGCGCTGTGAGAGCCACGCGACCCACCTGCTCACGTTCAAGCAACTGAAGACAATCCTCACGGGCCAGATCCTCAAAGACGAGTCGCCGATCGCAGTCCACGTTTCAAGAGTCGGCCTGAGCAGCCCTTTCCGGTTAGAGGCGAAAGTCACCTTTCGTCCGGCCGTGAGGCGCCCCGGTCAACGGCGTACCGGCTTCACGGCGTGATCGGGACACTCCATTCGACCAGCGTCCCCGAGGGGCTGCGTGCCGTGATCGAGACCGAGCCGGAAAGCGCGCGCGCCCGTTCCGCAATGTTCCGAAGCCCGTTGCCAGCACTTCGCCCCCTTGGAGGACCCACACCGTTGTCCGCAACAGAGACGAGAAGCATGTTGTCCTCGGCGACGATGACCACTTCAACCGACGAGGCCGAGGCGTGTCGGGCGACGTTGGAAAGCACTTCAGTCAGGACCGCGATCACGTGTGGCTCCAGCTGCTCGCTCGTTACCGAGTCAACCGGGCCCTGGAACCCGACACGGGGTGTGAAGCCGAGATGCTCCGAAGCTGCGATGACAACAGCATTGACTGACGAGCGCAGGCCCCAGTCGGCCAGCGCCGGTCGCTCGAGGACGAAGATCGTCTCGCGGATTTGGCGAATGACCTCATCGAGGCCGTCCACGACGCGATCGATCCGCCCCGCCACCGAGCCGCTGGTCAATCGCTCGATACTTTGCAGGCCCATCCCGAGCGCGAACAGCTGTTGGATGACCGTGTCGTGAAGGTCGCGCCCGATTCTCTCGCGATCGGCCGTGGCCTGGAGCTGTTCGAGCTCGACTCGGGCCTCTCCAATGGTCAGCGCGACCATCGCGGCGTTGGCGAAGACCTTCACCAGCGCAGTGTCGCTCTCATTGAAGCCCGGCGCCTCCGACAGCCGCGCCACGACGAGAGCGCCCAATATCCGCTCCTCGTTCCTCAACGGGCAGAACAGGCCGGGCCCGAGGCCGAGCGCTTTCATCTGCGCCGGGACGCTCGTCTCGATCGACAGGTCACCGACGATTATCGGGTCGCCCTCGGTCATGGCCCGTTTGGCGAAGCTCCCTTCAGAGGTGATCTCGAGCCCGAGGATCGATGCTGCCCCCTCGCCGTCGCTCGCGCTGACAACGAGGCTTTCCTTGCCGGACGGCACGACCACCCAACCCAACACTGCGTCCACCAAGCCCCGCGCTCGACAAGCGACGAGCTCGAGCGTCCTAGCGGTCGGATCTCCTGCAAGCAGGCGCTGGGTGATCTCGTTGATCGCATGCAGTCTCGCCTCGTGGCGACGCCGATCACTCGCATCGCGTACGAAGGCCCCGACGAACTTCTCACCGCCGATAGAGAAGGGGGCGAGGCTGACATCGATCGCGAACATGCTCCCGTTACGCCGGCGCCCTGTGAGCTCGAGGCCTCGACCCATGGGACGCGCCTCGCCGATCCCCGCGTACTTCTTCCGGTGACGCTCGTGCATGGCTCGGACCTGCTCCGGCACGAGCGTCTCGACGGGAAGACCGACGACTTCGTCGGGATCGAAACCGAACAGTGCCTTGATCGAGGCGCTAGCCAGCACGATGAGGCCATTTGCGTCGACGGCGACGATCGCATCGGGCGACGCCTGCAGCAGTGTTGCCAACACGTCAGCAGTGTCCGCCACCCGCGATTGCATCGGCACCACGCGACTGGGCTCTCTCACCGGGTTGCGAGCCTAGCCATGTTGTCGGAGAAGGCGCTCGTGCCGCACTCGTGTCCCTCTGTCCTCCAGGTTCACTGCCAACAGCTAACCCCGGCTCACCGCCTTGTCCCGTTCCGCAATACTTGATCACCGATCGGCTCGTTGCCGACAAGCAAGTGACGGGCGGCTCGCGTCCGCGTCGTACCGCTCCAGAGGAGTTGAGCTTGAGGCAGACCGTTCAAGCGCGAACGACGATCGCGGCAGCGCCCGGCGCCGTCTTCGAGTGCCTGGCCGATTACAAGCAGGCCGAGATCTTCATCGAAGGCCTCGAGCAGCTCACTCCCCTGGGATCTCAGACGACGGGGGAAGGTGCTCGCTTCGACGCGGTCCTCGACGTGGGCGTCCGCACACTTCGAACCACGATCGGGATCTCGTCGCTGGAACCGCCTCATGGCATCACCTGGTCCTCGGCCGCGGACCAAGGCCAGAGCCTCACCTTCGAGCTGAGCCAGGGCTCAAGTGGGACAGCGGTCAGTCTCACCGTCACCTACGAACGGCCCGGCGGAGTGGCGGGCGCGCTCTTGGCCCCGTTCGTCGAGCACACGGTCCAGCACCGCGCGACCGTCGCACTGGAACGCCTGCGCGAGCACCTCTCACCCGCGTGAGCAAGTCGTCGAGGCGGCTACTGAAGCCTCCTACACCCTGGCAGAACGGCTCTTTCCGACCAGCACTCGCGACTGACGGCACGGTCTGATGGATGGTGCACGACCCCCGTTGCCTTGCGAGGGAAGCAAGGGGCCGTGCACCGCGTACGAGTATCTCGCAAATGAAGCCCGTTCCGCGCTATTTTCTTGGCATCGTGGCGCCGTAAGCTCGGTCTGCCTGTACGGCTGACGATGGACAGAGGCTCCCTTGACGACGCCGAGGCCTTCTCACGACTGACGAATCTCCCCACTTCCACGGGCCTCGGCAGCGATCGGACCTGGGGGCGGTCGGCCGGAGAATTGCGATATCAGCTCTTGAACAGGTACGCCCGACCGGCGTACTTCGCCTGGCCATAAGCCCCAGTCAAGGCAGTCGTGCCCGAAATGGCCACAGAGTTCCCGAAGTAGTCCTCGGCGACCGTGTCGGAGCCCTTCAGCTCGGCCGTCTCTTTCCACCCGGACGGCGTCTTGGCGAACACGTACGCCCGACCGGCGTCCTTGGCGTGGTCGTACGCGCCTATGACCACGCTCGAGCCCGAGATCCCGGCCGAGATGCCGAAGTAGTCGCCGACGGTGGTGTCGGAGCCCTTTAGCTCGGCCGTCTGCCTAAAGCCTCCGTCGGTATCGGTAAACAAGTACGCCCGCCCCGCGTAGTTTGCCCGGCCGTATGCACCCACGACCGCGATCGGGGGTGAGACAGCCACCGAAGTCCCGAAGTTGTCGCCGGCGATCGTGTCGGGAGCCTTCAGCAAGGCGACCCGGGTCCAGCCAGAAGTGGTCTTGGTGAACACGTACGCGCGGCCCGTACCCTTGGCATAACCTTCTTCGCCCACGATCGCGGTACTACCCGAGATGGCCACAGAGGTACCGAACCCATTCTCTGCGACGACATCGGAGCCCCGGAGTTCCGCCGACTGTTTCCAACCTGACGCCGTCTCGTTGTATACGTACGCCGTGCCCTCGTACTTCGCGTGGCCAACTGCACCGACGATCGCCGTCGTGCCCGAGATGGCCACTGACCACCCGAAGTAGTCGTTTGCCACGGTGTCGGAACCCTTCAGCTCGGCTACCTGCTTCCAACCGGCCGCGGTCTTGGCGAACACGTAGGCCCGCCCAGCGTCCTTCGCGTGGTCGTAGGCGCCCACCACCACTGTGGTCCCCGAGATGGCCACCGCCGTGCCGAACCTGTCGGCCGCCACGGTGTCGGAACCCTTCAGCTCAGCTACCTGTTTCCAGCCGGCGGCGGTCTTGTTGAAGACGTACGCCCGCCCGGGATACGCGGCGCCCGAAGTGCCCACGACGGCGTTCGTGCCCGAGATGCCCACTGAGACGCCAAACTCGTCACTGGCGACGGTGTCAGAGCCTTTCAGCTCCGCCAGCTGCTTAGCCGTACCCGAACTGGTTCCGGAGGACGTCGAGCTGCAGCTCGCCAGGAGGGGCACGGACATGGCGCCAACCACGAGGATCGCTGACAGGTTGGCTATCCGGGACTTCCCCACAGGCACCTCCGGGCGATGAACAAGGCTGGGAACTTCGACGTCAGGCTAGCCCGACGGTGTCGCTGCGACCGATCCCCTCCTACCAGGTCAGCTGGCCGGCTCGAACTCCGACCGCAAGCCCCCGTAGCGGTCCCGGGACGCGACGTCGTTCGGTCGTGCCTGGTCAGAAGCAAGTCTTGAAAAGACAGCAGTTCTTGCAATGGTCGCCGGCCGAACCTCCGCGCAAAACCTCAGCCGCACTTGAACCGGGGCCGGCAGGTTCCTAACATCATCTGCACCGAGCAAACGGTCCGCTACCTCGGTGGCGGGCCGTTTCGCTTTGGAAGTGAAGAGTGGCCGGGGGCTGGTGCCTCCCGGCCACTCGCTTCTCTTGGATTGCACGCCCGGGGCGTTCCCACTTGTTCACCGTTCGCACCCGGTACTGCGTGTCCCCCTGCCAAGAGGTTGATTTGACCCATGCTCTCGGTCCCGCTGGGCGTCGCGACCAAGACACGGCCCCCGTGTCCATCTTGGAGAAGAACAGGCTCCGGTGCCCACCTATTCCCGCGACCTTCGTAGGGTCCCCTGGCAGCTGCTTCGAAAGCTCACGGTCCTGCGGCCATCATCGGGCGGGCCTCCAGCGCCGAAGGGCGGAGCATGAGCGAGCTGTGAGCAATCGGGCGCGGCCGCGCGCTCGAGTTCGAATGGAGCGTATCCTGGCACCAACGAGCCAACAGCCCCGCTGCCTCCGGGTATTGGGGCCATTGTGAGCCAACGCGGTCTTGGCGACGGCCTAAGCTTGTCGAGGAACTGTGGGGGTTGACTTGCGAACGGCTTTGCGATCTTTCATTGCGGTCGTGGCGCTGTCTGTGTGTGCCGTCCCCGCGCTGGCAAGCGCCGCGGGCTCGGGAACAGTTCCGACTCGCACACTGCTCTCGGGCGGAGGAACGGTCACTTGGCCCGCGACGGTCCACAACGCCAAGACCTGCTCTTGGTCGTCATCGCCGAACGTCGCGGGGTTCGCCACCACTGTCAAGTGCAAGTCCGGGCGCGTTGAGCGTTCGTTCAGATTTGGCGAGAACCTGTCGACCAAGCCGAAGGTGTACACGCTCAGCCTGACAATTCGAGGCACGGTGACGACGATCGACCACTTGAAGGTCGTCGAGGCCGGGCAGACGATAACGACTCCCAGGACCACCACGACGACCACGTCGACTCCGACGACTACCTCCACACTCGCCCCAACGACCACTACTACGACGATTTCCCCGACGACGACCAGCAGTACGACAACCTCAACCACGACCACGACCACGACGTTGCCGGCTTCACAATCGCCCGGCTGGACTTCGCCGAACTGGTCTGGTTACGTGCTCACGGGAGGAAGCGGTGGGTATCAAGCCATAAGTGCCGAGTGGACCGTTCCGAGCGTCGACTGCTCCTTGGTACCTAACGGCGCCACCTCGGACTGGGTTGGCGTGAACGGCTTCGGCAGTCAGAACCCCGGGCTGTTCCAAGACGGAACAACTTCGTACTGCCTTAATGGGCAGGAGGGCGACTACACCTGGTGGACAGACGAGCTAGAGGGCTACTCAAACCAGCTCCTCTTTACGGTCGCTCCTGGTGACCTGATCGACGCGCAGGTTTTCCAGGAGACCTCAGGCGACTGGGCCTATTACCTCGAGGATGTCACCACCGGCGTGTCGGCCACGGCCCCCGAGACATTCTCGGGAAAGGGCACGTCCGCCGAATGGATAGCAGAAGACCCCGGGGATCCGAACACCAATGAGCCCTACCCCCTCGCGGATTTCGGGTCGGTGACCTTCACCGACCTCGGCTTGACGACGCCGACGGGCTCTTGGACGGTGCCCACCTATGCCGACGCAATAGAGATGGTGGGGCCGAACCGATCGGTCGAGACCCTGCCCAGCACGATCCAAGGCTCCGCCGTATTGGCCTATTTCACCGTCACTTATGAGGCATCCGGTTCTCAGTCATCCGGCCAGGCGACGCCGGCAATCAGACGGGCCGCCTTAATGCATCCCCAGTCGACGTTCGTGACACTCTCGCCCCGAGTTGTCAGGGGAACGCTGCGACGCTGAACGCGGCGGACCACACGAGCACGTGATAGTCCCCCACGACGTAGATGTGCGTCGGGCGCCCCCAGGTCTTGCCCGCTGCGGCACCGTCGACGCCCTGGTAGGTCGGCGAGCTGTAGACGAGGAACTGGAAGTGTTGACCTTGGTACCAGCTCTCGGTGGACAGTTTCATGTAACGGCCGAGCTTGCCGTCCGGGTCGGCCCATACGGGCCGCACCGTGATCGCACCCTTGCTCTCGACGGTCGTGATACTCGCCGTCCAGTAACCGCCGACCCCGTTGTCTAGGTGATGCACCTCGAGCCAGCTGGCGAGCACCGACGCGCTCTGCACCGGGGCGGGCTGAGCCAGGGTGTAGCCGAGGCCCGTCGCGAACCACAACGCGACGACGGCTCCAGCGACACAGATCGCTCTGGTCGCCCAACCTGGTCGCACCAGGTGCCAGGCCCGGGCGACACCCCGGCCGCTCAGAACGCTTGCGAACACGACCGTCGCGACGAGATAGCGGGCGCCTGGCACCCCGTTGACGGCCAGGGCGACGAACGTAACCACCGAGCCGAACATCGCGAGAACAAGTACGTCGTCAAGCCACCAACTCTCGGTCCCGGTCTCGTGAGCGGTCGTTCCCTGGCGCGGGCATACGACGCCTCTCACCAGCCTCGCCGTCGCTAGCAGCGAACAGGTCATGACCAACAGGGCGCCCACGACGTGGACCTCCTGCAAGAAGTTCGGTACCCCACCGGCATCGAAGCGGTACGCGAAGCCGACAAGCCCTGCTCCGTAGCTCAGGACGTGCTTCAAGTTCACGAGCATCTGGGAAACGCTCGCGACCGACACCCCGCCGACGGACTCGAAGGCTCCCATCTCGCGGGCGAACCAACTGATGAGCTCGCCCACGATGACTGCTGCGACAGACGCGCTCATGGCCGGAAGGCCGGTACGCCACTTTCGTCGACGCAACATGGAGACCAATCCCCCGGCGAATATCGGGACGATGCCGTAGGCGACCATCAAGAGATCGCCGATCATCCCGAAGGCGAGCGCGGCGACCGCGGCCGCCCATCTCCAGTCGATACGGCCCCGCCTCAAGGCTGCGAAAGCGAACAGGGCCAGGACGGCCGTGCTGACATGGTCGGGGCCGCCAAGCAGGAACGACGCCATTGCGTGGGTTGGGAGCGCCAGAAGAACGACGACGGTCGCAGCCGCGGCCACCGCGGCACTACCCCGGTGGCCACGGCTCGCGACAAGGGCTCCGATCACGACCGCGACCGCCACCGCAAGAGCAGGCTCCAGGTTGAGAAGCCCAGGCCGCAGGCCCCCGACGTGCACCGCCAGTCCGTAGAAGAAGGCGTCGATGGTCCAAAACGAGTCCCTAGTCAGGATCCAGCCATGGAGCAACGGGTTGCCCGTGCTCACCGCCTGACCCTCAAGGATCGCGGTCGCCCTGTCGGAACCACCCGCGTAGACGTGTGTCGAGATGCCGTAGAGGACGACTACGAGTCCTGCGAGGGCACTCAACACAAGACCGACCCTGCGCACCGCGGAGCGCGGTAGGTGAGAACGGGCCGGCACCATCAGGCGATGACCGCTCATAGGGCGTCCTCGCGGAGATCGGTACGGAATGGGAGCGAATCGGTCGCAGCCATGACAACCACGCGTCTCATGACGACATATTACAATACTGTTACGTTCTTTGCAGTACGGTTACTGCCAGTGCAACAGATCGCCCGACGCGACCTTCACGTGGCTCTTCGTCAGACAGGTTGCAGTCGGAAACGATCGAGACAGCGGCTGTGCAAGTGGCCCCAAATCGGGAGCCGGACGGCTGGGCTCACGGTCAGCGACTCGCAATTCCCCAGAGGCCCCGGTGGCGATATCGTGCGCGCGAGGAGGTGTTCGCGTTGGGCGACTTTTTCAAGGTGGTGTCAGCTGGACCTATGTTCTTTGTGAGCACCTGGGTTCTGATGGTCTTCATAGGCATCGCCTCCAAGAACCTCGGGATACACCCGATCGGTTACGGGACCTCGATGGTGGTCACCATCGGGTTGTGGCTCGCTGTGGCACCGGCGATAGGTGCGGTATCGCGGGTACCGGGCCGCAGGTCAAGGCACGGGTAATGGTGGCGACCGGCGCCGACGCGCGGGTCCGGGTCGACAAAGCCAACCTTCGCGCGGACGGCATCCCCACGGTGGCTTGGCGACTCCGAACCGAGCCCTTCAAGTCTTTGAGCGGGATGTTGTTGTCGGGCTGGCCGGAATTGAACCGGCGAGCTCCTCACCCCCAGTTCTGCCCGGGGCATTTTCACTCGGATACCGGTCGTGACAATTCGTAACCAATAGTGCCCTCAACCTTGGACTTCCTTTAGACCTATACGTCCGCCGACAGCCGACGGGAGCGCAGATCGACGGCTGTAGGTGCGCCCGAAACGCCGATTACGCGCACCTGGCGATCGAGCTGACGCCGCCATTCTGAGTGCCCGCGAACCAGCGGTACAAGACGATGCCGGGCCAGCAACCGGTGAGGATGAGACGGCGAGCGGAGTCGGTTCGCCAGCGCAGAGAGGGCGCGCCGGCGAGCATGCTGGTGGTAGTGGGTGACCAGGGTACGCACGATGGTAGGAGCAAGAGATGAGATTCCGAGCCGAAGTGGAGCCTCCGGAGCCCATGAGGGGGCTCGAGGTTCCCGCGGAGCTGATGGAAGCATTGGGGGGTGGCAAGCGTCCGAGGGTGACCATCACGATCAATGGACGCTCTTGGACAAGCAGGGTGGCGATCATGCGCGGCCGGAACTTGATCGGATTGAGCAACGCCAATCGCAGGGCCGCCGGTGTTGTGACGGGCGACCGGGTTGAGGTCGAGCTCGAATTGGATATTGAACCGCGTGTCGTGGTCGAGCCCACTGACTTCGCCACAGCCCTTGATGCCGAGCCACTCGCTCGAAGCGCGTTTGATCGTTTGACCGATAGCCAAAAGAGTCAACACCTGCGCCTGATCGAGAGTGCCAAGAAGCCCGATACTCGCGCACGGCGGATCGAGAAGACGCTGGCCACGTTGCGGGACTCCTCGGCCACCTCGGCTGGCTCATCGCGGACCTGAAGAGATGCGGTAGTCGCCCTCCCAGAACTGCCGGTAGATGTCACTCGGAATGTCTGCGCCCTATGTCCGGGCTTCCGCAGTATGTAGGTAGACGAGCGAACGAATAGGGAGCGTGAGCTGGGTGTTCGCCGCGAGGCCCCCTGGAACGCGTGTTACTACGCGGCAGGTCTCGGTCCTCAGCTGGTTTCGTCGATCTCCGGGGCAGGGGTGAAGTCGTAGAAGCGGGGCGGCTCAGGGACCTTAAGCGTCGAAAGGATCGAGCGCTGCGAGGGCGTGAGCTCGCTGCGCTGGGAGACGGTTCCCTCGTTTGTCGCCATGGTGACGAGGTGTAGCCGCTCGAGCTCGTTGCGCAGGTTCCGCCAAGTGTCGTTTGTGCCGACCTCGGCGACGCGGCACAGCAAAAGGGCCAGCCAGCAGAGCTGGACATGCGCGCGGATGCGGTCCTCGCGACGATGGAAGACGGGACGCAGGTCGATCGTCGACTTCAGGTCCCGCCAGCCGCGCTCGGCCTCGTAGAGGGCCTTGTAGCCGAGCGCGATCTCCTCGGCCGAGAGCCGTTCGTCGGAGCTCCGGAGGAGGAACTTGCCATCGAAGTGCGCCTCTTGGCGGATTGACGCCTTGTCGATACGGAGCTTGCCGTCCGGTGTGAGGCGAAGAAAGCGGCGCAGCCCGGGCTTTGTGCACAGTGCCCCGTAGAGCTCGTGGCGCTTGTTCGTCGAGAGATTGTCGGATCCGGCGATGCGCTCGCCGAGGTGGGTGATGATGCGCTCGCGCACGATCTCGTCGCGCCTTGCCTGCTCGGGGTTGTGGCACACAACGAAGCGCTCGGTGCCGACACGGACCTCTTTCACGCCCAAGTTGCCGTCGACTGACCGATAACGCCCCGCGCGCCCGAGCGCTGCCTTCGCGTCGATCGAGTCGGATCTAAGGCGCTCGCCGACGATGTAATGGCCGCCGGCCCGCTGGAGATAGCGCCGGTTCTTCTCGGAGTTGAAGCCCCGGTCGAGGCACCAGATCACCCGATGCAGCCCCCAGGCGCCGAGGTCGTCCTTCACCTTGCGGATGATCACCTGGTCCGATGTCGTCCCCTCGAATGTCCAGACGCGCACGGGGATGCCTTCCTTCGTCACCGCCATGCCGAGGACCACCTGGGGGAGATCGCTTCGGTGGTCTTTGGAGTGCTTGGACCAGGCCCGGATGCCGGACTCGACGAGGTCTTCCTGTTCTTGGTCGTCACCCTCGTCGTGGCTGGTGAGCTCCTCGGCGAGGCGGTCGAGCTCGAAGTAGGTCGAGGAGGTGTCGAAGAACAGGACGTCGACCTCCAGGTTCAAGAGGTTGGCGACAGAGAAGAAGACCTGCTCTTGCAGCTCGGCAAGGGCGTCCATGAGCAGGTCCATCGCCCGGTAGCACGCGTCGTCGGAGAGTGCCTCGAGCCCTTCGATGTAGACCCGGCGCGCCACCCAAGTGCACCCGGCCAGCTTCGACAAGGGCTTCACCGAGAGCCGGTTCGCCACCATGGCGAAGATCACCCGCTCGACAAGGCCGGGATCGACTCGGCGCTTGGCGGCGACGCGGGCGATGGCGTCCGCGATCCCGATGCGGTGCCAGAGTGCGTCGGCGAGGTAGGCAGCGCCCATCGGGCGGGAGTCAACAATCGACAAGTCACCCGAGCTCGCCGCCACCACCGCCTCGGCTGGGTCGAGGAAGCGGCTGATCGAGCGCACGAGACGAGCGAGCCCTTCGCGATCGACGAGGTCGGAGCGCCCGAAGTTGTGGATGATCTTCGCCTTCGGGGTGCCGGTCTTCTCGTCACGGGCGTTGTGGGCGAGGGCGAGGTAGGCGACCTCACTTCCGTCCGCGTTGCGCCGCTTCGTCTCTCGCAGGTACATCCTGCCTACGATACTAGGCCATGCTCGCAGGTAGAGCAATGATTATCTAGCGACTCGTGTGTCTACAGCTTTCCGGGCCTTTGCCGCCGTTCTGCCTGGTCAGCGATCTATGAACCCTCGGATGTGCCTACAAGCTGCGGAAGTCAGGTCCTTGATCGTCACCCTCCCAGTCGGTGTCCCAACATATTGCGGAAAGACAGTGACCGACAGACGCTCCACCTGCTCGTTTCCGTAGGTCACCTCCTTCGATGACAGCCTGAGCGCCGTCTTGGACG
>Ga0224554_1000447_pt1 | contig 34745 bp, 28 predicted proteins | sample 714S22024metaG_FD_180666 | JGI IMG/M metagenome (GOLD analysis project Ga0224554, IMG submission 180666) | Peat soil microbial communities from Stordalen Mire, Sweden - 717 S2 20-24 | ecosystem: Environmental > Terrestrial > Soil > Wetlands > Peat | place: Sweden: Norrbotten County, Stordalen... | reverse complement strand
TGCCAAAATTCCAACCCTGCATCGACTTGCTGGTGCTGATCAGGACCACAGCGAAAGGATTCTGCGCCTTCAGGCCATCGGCGAATTTTGTCCAGAGCTCAGTGAATGCCACTGGCAGCAGTGCGGAGAAGAAGGCCGCGGCTGCAATCCTCCGGAACGGGATCGTTCCGTTCCGATAAAGCTTCAAGACCTGACCCGCAGCCAAACCGATACCGAGCAGGAAATACGGCGCAAAGGTTGTCACCTTAACCAAGCCGCCGAGTATCCCAAACACTGCGGCGCCGATCATGTGCCGGTATTGCCAAGGACGCTCTCCGAGAGTCAGCCGAAACATCTGCTCCACATACATCAACGAGAAAAATAATGCCGTGGATTCGATCATGAATAAGCGAGAGCAGAAGATGTAAAGAGGACTCACGGCAAAAATTGCCAGGACCGATAGGATCTGGATGCCGCGAAAACGCAGAAAACGGAGAATGGACGCGAGTGGTAAAAAGCAGAGATAAAAAGACAGGATCGACACCGCGCGGCCGGTCTCTTCCACGCGCGTTCCGAAGAGCTTGACTACCTCGGCGACTATGCCCTGGTAAAGGGGAAATTCAAATGGGATCGCCCAGGGCGGACCGAGAACGGGAGTCTCATAGCGCAGAAAACTGCCTCCCTGGAGAAAGGAGTCGACAGTAAGCGCGGTCTGGGTTTGGCGAAAACCGTGGAAATCGTAGAGAGAGTGATGAAACCCGACAAAGATCGCGCAGACGTTAAAAACGAGACCGAGAAAGCCCAAGACAATGATTGCCGAGGCAATCGCCGATGCGCGCGTCGGTTCGGCGTTTTTGCTTGAATTGGGAGAGGGACTCGTGATCTCCATTTTAGGCATTTTCTTTGGCACCAGTTTACCCGACCGCTTCGGAGCGTGCGGGATTGACCTTCGCGACTGACCGTACTCAGATTAAAGAACTCCAACTAAAATGGAGCGGGAAAGCCAGCGATACTAACATCTCAGAGGCGATTTACATTCGTGGACAAAGCTGAACCAGCCCTAAACCTGTCGGAACGAGACAGGCTGGATCGTAGAGCTGGCCTGGGAGGGAGGAAGATCAATAGCCTTGCCTTTATTTGAAAGCTGGAAGCTACGATCCCTCCCCATACTCCACCGAATGCAGAAACAATCCCTGCGCTGGAGCCGTCGGCCCGGCTGCCGCCCGCGCCCGCGCCGCTAGAATTTCTGGAATCATCTGCGTCCTCAGCTTGCCGCGGCCTACATCGATCAGCGTGCCCACCAGGTTGCGCACCATGTGATGCAGAAACCCGTTGCCCCTTACCCGGTACACGAGTAACTCTCCCGCTTCGCCCGACCGCTTCTCCCAGCCCGAAGAAAAGACAGTCCGCACTGCCCCTCGTTCACTCATCTCGCCGGTATCCTCATCGAGCGCGTTGTCCCGGCTGCTCAGGTCAGGATCCGTGGCCGCAAAGCTTAGAAAGTCATGCTCCCCCTCAAAGAGCCGTGCTGCCTGTTCCATCTTGTCAAGTTCGAGAGGCCACGAACAGGCGAGCACATACCGCGCCAGCGTCGGCGGGCAGATGGCCTCGCGGTAAACCCTGTATTCATAGGTCTTTGCCACCGCCGAGTGACGCGCATGAAAGATCGCGGGCGCCGTCTTCGCCTGCAACACCCTGATCGCCGCAGGCAGCGTCCGGTTGAGTGCCCGCAGCAGATTTTCGGGCGGAATCGGCGCCACGAGGGCAAAGCTGGCCACCTGGCCCAGCGCATGAACGCCGGCGTCAGTTCGTCCCGAACCCTGCGGCAGAGGCATTTCCCCTGTAACGCGGCCCAGCGCGTGCTGCAATTCGCCCTGGATGGTCGGCTCTCCGGGCTGCACCTGCCAGCCGCTGAAGTCGGTGCCGTCATAGGCCAAAGTCAGCTTCCAGTTGGAGGTCGTTGGGGCGAATTCAGTGAGTTTTGTCATGGGTTTGCGCTTGTCTATCAGGGTACCCGAACCGACCGTTCACAGGCACACAAGCGCTGGTGGGATATACTCAGCTTTCTGCAATTTCGTGGCTCACGGGCGGCCAAAATGAGCCCTGGCCCGGATGCAGGGAACGAATTGATCTTGAATCGCGTAGGTAAGGATGAGCCAAAGGCCTGTCCGGAAGCGATTTTCACACTGAATCATCACAAATTTGCGTCTGGAGAGGCTCGCCGGACGTCTTAGAGAATGGCAACCCACATGCCTCAGTTAATCGTGGAGAGGAATCATGCAATTGGATCGTATTGGTGTGCTTGACGGCCGGGATTTAACCACGCAAGAGACAAGCGAACAGGCAAGGAATCAGAAATCAGCCCGCAGGCAGGCGGGCGGCAAACTGCGCGCCGTGGCAGCAATTATGCTCACCATGGCATCCTGTGTGCCTCCCGGTTTTGCGGCGCAAACCCCCGCGGGAACCACTGGCGCTGACAAGGCTGCCTCCGACCTTCCTGTGGCCCCCACGCCCATCCCCACCGATCCGTTCGATCTCAAGTCGTCCTCACGCGATTACTCCAAGCCCTACGCCGGGTTCTGGGGCAATCCCGTCTCAAAATACCGCGCTACCAGCGTGCCCAAGGCCAGCTTTGAGAATTCCGTTCGCCTGAGTGACATGCTTAAGGACGGCAAGCTCTACCTGAGCCTCTCCGATGCCATAGCGCTCGCCCTTGAGAACAACTACGATATCGCCATTGCGCGCTTGGACCTGGACATCGCGGATACCGACATTCTCCGCAGCAAGACCGGCCAGTCCCTGCTGGGTGCGCCCTCAGGACTGATCACCAATACGCAAGGCGGCTCGACATCGATCCTCAGCGCGGGCGGCGGCCCCGGTGGATCGACCGGTGGCGCGGCTGGCGCGGGCTCCGGTGTCTCCGGTCTAACCCTCACCACTGGCGGCGCAGGCCCAAGTCCTGAGAGTCTCGATCCTTTCCTGGGGTCGACCATCTCTTTCGATCGCGATCACACCCCGACCACGAGCTTCTTCTCCACCGGCACAAGCTCTACCAATGCCTACAACTTCAACTTGAACCAGGGCTTCGTTACCGGCACCAATCTCCAGCTCGCCTTCAACAACAACTATGCGAGTTCCAACAACACGGTCACCGAGTACAGCCCGGAGCTGAGTTCCTCCTTCAAGGCCACTGTCACCCAGCATGTGCTGCAGGGCGCCGGCATATGGGTCAACAAACGCTTCATCTATGAAGCGCTCAACGACCGCCGCATCGTGGATGCCTCGTTCCGCCAGCAGATTCTCTACACCGTGAACCAGGTGGAGTCCATTTACTGGGGCCTGGTGCAGGCCTATGAAGACGTCCAGGCCAAGCAGCGGCAGTTGGAACAGAGCACGGCGCTCGACAGCGACGACCGCAAGCAGTTGCAGATCGGCACGGTTGCCCCGCTGCAGGTGGTCCAGGACGATTCGACCGTCGCCACCGACAAGCAGGCGTTGATTAGTTCACAGAACACCCTCAACTATCAGCAGCAGATCATCAAGCAGGCGATCGCCCGCAACCTCAACGACCCGGTTCTTTCGGCCGCTCCCGTCATCCCCACGGACCGTATCAGCACCGAGGCGATTCCCGAGGAGCAGCAGCCGATCGAGGCACTGGTTCAGGAAGCCTTCCAGCGCCGGCCAGAACTTGAGGAGGCCGTGCTGGCGCTCCGCAACGACGAGATCACCCTGAAAGGCGCGCGCAACGGACTGCTGCCGACCTTGGATGTTTACGGCTACCTCACCGGGCAGGGCGTTGCCGGTTCCATCAACAAGGACCTGAACCCCTCATTCTGCGGCGGCCCTTGCCCTACCGGGAGCACCGGTTATGGCACAGCGCTCGGCCACGACTTTAACAACTCGGCTCGGGATGAGGGCATCGGCTTCAACATCACCATCCCTCTTCGCAATCGCTATGCCCAGTCCGTTCAGGAGCGCTCGTTGATCGAGTACCGGCAGGCTGAGTTGCATCTCGCCCAGCTCTATACCCAGATCCGGATGCAGGTGGTCAACGCCCAATTCGCGCTCACCAACGACCGTGCGGTGGTCCAGGCAGATCTAGCTGCCCGCGACTATGCCAAGCAGGCCGTCGACTCAGAAGTTACAAAATTGCACCTCGGCGCATCCACTACGGCCAATGTGCTGCTGCAGCAGCGCACCCTTGCCATCGATGAAGACAACCTGATCGCGGCCCAGGCTGCCTATGCCAACGCGCGCGCTGGGCTCTACCAGACCCTGGCGACGACCCTGCAGCACTACGGCATCAATCTGCCTGAAGCGGCCACTGGCCAAATCAAGGCCGCTCCCGTCGTTCCTGGGGTCACACCCGCGCCCGCTGGCAATGAGCCCTCGCTCGCGCCACCCGCAGCAGCCCAGCCATCGGCCACGCCCCCAGCAACACCGCCCGCAGCGAACTAGATTCAAAATGAGGGGCTGAAGAAAAATGCCCGGCCAATGGCCGGGCATTTTTCATGTCAGGTTTTATCAGAGCGTCACCGTTCCGCAACCTGGTCCAGCAGATCAAAAAACTCAGGAAAGCTGATCGCGGCCGACTCCGCTCCCTGGATCAGGGTATCGCCCTTAGCGCGCAATGCCGCCACGCTGAAGGCCATCGCGATCCGGTGGTCGCTGCCTGAGTCGATTGTGGCTCCATGCAGTGTCTGTCCGCCCGGCACGTCCAGCCCGTCTTCGAACTCAATAACCTCGGCGCCCATGGCCCGCAGATTCTTCGCAACCAGGGCAATCCGGTCTGACTCCTTCACGCGCAACTCTTTCGCGTCTCGTATCCGGATCCCGCCGCTCGTGTAAGGCGCGATGGCCGCCAGCACCGGCAACTCGTCGATCAGCTGCGCCGTCAGCGCTCCTTCGATCGCCGTTGTTCCCAGTCCCTCGCTCGGCGCCGAAATCCGCAAGGTACCCACCAACTCCGAGCACCGTTCCTCGAGATGCAGCACTGAGACCTTTGCGCCCAGGGCCGCCAGAACGTCGAGCAGTGCCGAGCGCGTGGGGTTGAGTCCAATTGAATCCAGCACCAGGCTTGAGCCTGGAAACAGCGCAGCTGCGCACAAAAAGAATGCGGCAGACGACAAATCTCCCGGCACTGCGGCCTCGATGGCCGTCAGCCTTTGCGGCCCGACAATCGTAACCGAGTCATGCGCCCGCGACACTGAAGCTCCGAACGCCCGCAGAGCGATTTCGCTATGGTCGCGCGTCCGCACCGCTTCGCGCACAATCGTCGTTCCAGCCGTCTGCAGACCGGCCAGCAACACGCATGTCTTCACCTGTGCGCTCGGAACCGGCGTCGTGTAGTCGATCGCTCTCAGCCGGGTTCCGTCGATCGTCAATGGCGCATGGCCGTCGGTGAGCGTGAGCCGTGCTCCCATCTCCGTCAGCGGCTTTCTTACGCGCTCCATGGGTCGCTTTGAGAGCGAGGCGTCGCCAGTCAGCGTAAAGCTGCCCTCTTGCGGAGCAAGCAGGCCCGACAGCATGCGCATCGTCGAGCCCGAGTTGCCGCAATCGAGCGCTTCCTTTCCGGGCGTCACCCTCCCGGCCACACCGGTAATCTCCACTGCGTCGCCTTCGCTTCGTGTCACACGCGCGCCCAGCGCCTCCATGCAAGACAGCGTCGAAGCACAATCCGCGCCGGTTGAAAAATTCGTAAATCGCGAAGTCCCTTCCGCAAACCCGCCCAGCATGGCGTAACGGTGGCTGATGGACTTATCTCCCGGCAGGCGCAGGCTGCCGCATACATTGCGCGCGGGGCGAATCAGGCGTTCTTCAGTGGTTGTCTGCAATCGAGCTCCGGGGTCAGTTGGCCTTCTACCCAAGTCTATCGAATCAGGCCCGGGGAGGGCCTTTCATGCGAGTTCTCTAGCGCACGCGCAGCACGATAATCGTCTCATCGTCAAAGCGGTCTTTTGCGCCCTGGAATCGCGCCACATCCTCGAGAATCGCGTCGGCAATTTCGAGCGCGGGCAGATCCCGGTTGGCGCACAGCAGTCCCGCCAGCCGGTCTTCACCGTACATCTCTTCCTTTTCGTTTTCCGCGTCCAGGATTCCGTCCGAAACAAAGACGATGGCGTCGCCCGGCTGCGTGGCCACGTTCAACTCCTCGTAGGTCACATCTGGAAACAGTCCCAGCGGAAATCCCTCGGCCTTCACCGTGACCGACTTGCCGGCTCTGCAGAACACTGGCTGCACCGCGCCGGAGTTGGCCACCGTCAGCGTCCTGCTCTCGTCGTTCCACACCGCAAACAGCATGGTCACATACTGCGATTCGAGTTTGCGCTCCTGCATCGCATCGTTGAGCAGGGCAAGCATTGCTGCCGGCTCGGGGTGTTGCGCCGCCGCGGCCCGCATAATCCCGCTCACCAGTGCCGCGAAAAGGGCAGCAGGCGCCGCCTTGCCGCTCACGTCCCCAAGCACGATGGCCGTCCGCCCCGGGCCGTAATCGACAAAGTCGTACAGATCCCCGCCAATGGTGCGCGCCGGCAGAAATCTCACCGCCATCTCCGCATTGGGATGCGACGGAGATTCTGACGGCAGCAGCCGCAGTTGCACTTCGCGCGCCATGGCGATGTCCCGCTCCAGTTGCCGCTCCTGCGTACGCACGGCCTGGTAGAGACGCGCATTTTCAATCGCAATCGCCACCTGCGCGGCCAGCGTGGTCAGCACCCGCTCATGCTCTTCGGTAAAAAAGTGCGTCCGCGTATGTTCCAGGTCGAGAACTCCGATGATCCGCCCCTTGTAGAACAGGGGCACCACCAGTTCCGACCGCGTCTCCTCGTTCATGGGCAGATAGCGCGGATCCTTCAGCACGTCCGGCACATTCACAAACCGCCATTCGCGCACCGCCGCTCCCACCAGTCCGCTGTTCACCGGAATGCGCCGCATGGGCGCGTGCGCGTAGCCAAACCGCCAGGCATAGCGCGTAATCAGCGTCTCGCCCGTCTCGTCCAGCAGCATGATTGTGAACATCTGGTAGTCAATCAACCGCCGAAGCAGCTGTCCCACCCGCTCCAGCAGCGGCCCCAGTTCCAGAATCGACGCCAACTCCACGGCGATCTCATTCAGCACTTCAAGCGTCTGCGCCTGCCGCGAGACGCGCGCATAGAGCCGCGCATTTTCAATCGCCTGTGCAATCCGCGAAGCTGTTACTGTGAGTACTCGCTGGTGCTCGGGCCTGAAGTATCCGGTCTCGGTGCTCTCCAGATCCATCACTCCGATCAGGCGGTTCTTCGCGATCAGCGGAACGGCAAGCTCCGAGCGAACGTCAGGATTCGCGCTGGTGTAAAACTCCACGCCTGCCACATCGTTCAGCAGGATTGGCTGCCGCGTGAGAGCTACCTGTCCCACCACGCCCTTTCCGACCGGAACCCTGGTGCGCTCCACCTGCGGCGTATGCCCGATCTGGAACCGCATGCGCAGCTCGTGCGTGCGATCGTTCAAAAGGAAGATGGCGAAGATGCGGTAATTGATCACGGCCCGCACCAGCTCGGAGGTGCGGTTCAGCAGAGTTTGCAGATCGAGCGTCGTATTCAGCGCGTCGGTCAGCTTCATCAGATAGACAACGTCGGCCGGCTCCACGCGCGGATTCATCAAATCCAGCGGCGTATCGCTTGCCGGGCGGTAGTCACCTTCGAACTCGGTTCCGTGCGTCGGAGTGTTTGTTGCGTCTGTCATATGTGTCGAAGGGAATGATAACTGAAAGGCGGGGATTCGGGATTGGTGGTCAGTGGTCAGTGATCAGTGGTCAGGGAATGGCTGGCAGGGAGCAGGGCAACAGCGTCTACTGGCGAGTTTCGAAAGTTGCTTGATTGTATGGACCGGAATTGGGAATTGAGTTGCAGTTTTCCTATTCCCTGTTCCCTGCCGGGGTCCCCGGCGAGCGGTCTTTGCTCGCTGGGGTGGCTAATCCCTGTCTCTCTCCAGTTCCCGCACAATCGCGACTGAAGCCGAGGAGCCAATCCGGTTTGCTCCCGCTTCCAGCATGGCCTTTACGTCGGCCAGTGTGCGGATGCCGTCTGAGGCTTTTACGCCGCAACGGCCGCCCGCTACTCCGCGTATCAGCGCCACGTCCGCCGCTGTCGCGCCGGTTGAGGCAAACCCCGAGGACGTCTTGATAAAGTCCGTGGCGGCCTGGATCGCGATCTCCGCCCCGCGCAGTTTCTCTTCCATGCTGAGCAGCGCTGTCTCCAGGATCACTTTCAGCACCGCGCCGTGATGGTGAGCCACAACGGCCGCCGCGTGAATGGTGTGTTGCACAGCGTGGTGGTTGCCGCTCTTCAACTGCCCGATCGGCATCACCATGTCCATCTCCCGCACCCCCAGGCGGGCCAGCGCCGCCGCCTCATGGCGCAGTGTGGAGACCAGCGAAGCTCCCAGGGTAGAACCGATCGCCACGCCCACCGGAATGCCAGAGCCGGACAATCGCGCAACGGCTGTCGCCGCCCACATCGGGTTCACCATCACGCACGCAAATCGGTACTCGATCGCCTGGTCGCAAAGATTCACGATTTCAACGCGCGTGGCTTCGGGTTTCAGCAGCGTGTGGTCAATCACCGCCGCCAGCGCCGCCCGGCTGCTCAATGCTTCCGCGGCGAACCCATAGGAATCGAAACTTCCGTTGTCAAATTCGAGATCTGCCCTGTCGATCGGAATGGGCACTGCCATTTTTGTTGCTCCTCGCACTTCGCTCCAGGCCTGCGGCGCCCGTTTTGGCTGCACCCGGCCTGTTGCCTTTCGCCGACAATAGAACACCCTGCCCCGGCAAGCCGGGCGCTCTCCGGAAATTGAGTATAGTACCTCCCGGATAAGGGGAGCGTAATGTTTTGGATGCAATCGGCTGGATTCGGTTAACCGGCCCCTGGTTCTTTCGGCCGACCTGTCTTGCCTACTCCGGCTCTCCCGGCGGCATGACACAGATGTCCGGCAGATTCCGGTACCGTTCCGCGTAGTCCATCCCGTAGCCGATGACAAACAGGTTGGGAATGGAGAATCCCACGTAGTCCGCATCGATTTTTTCGATTCGCCGCGAGGGCTTGTCGAGCAGGGTGGCAATGCGCAGAGACTTCGGGTGCTGCTGCAGAAACAGCTTGCGCAGGTAAGAGAGCGTAAGGCCGGTGTCCAGAATGTCCTCGACCACGAGCACATTCTTTCCCTCGATCGAGTGGTCGAGGTCTTTGATCAGCTTGACGGCGCCCGACGACCGCAGCCCCTTGCCATAGCTCGTCGTCGCCACAAAATCAAATGTGGCGTCCACCTCGATGGCCCTCGACAAATCGGCCAGGAAAGGCGCTGCGCCCTTCAACACGCCAATCATCACCAGCTTTTCGCCTTTCAGGTCGTGGGTAATCTGTGCGCCCATCTCGGCGACTCGTTCTGCAATCTGCTGGCGGGAAAAGAGGACTTCGAGGCCCTTGTAGGTCATGGTAGCCATGCACACAGTATCGCCCGAATCCGGCCCGAACGTGTCTGTGCAAATCCTGCCGCTTTCCTGCCCGCCGTGCCCCCGCTCAACTCGCCGCTGTCAGGCTCCCCCTGCAAACACTTTTGGCACGTCGATGCCGAGAGCCGTGGCGAGGTCGTGCTGGTGTTCCTGTTCCTGGGCAATGATCGTACGGAGTTGTTCAGAAAGCGCGTAGTGGCCGATGGCCTCGGCCTGTTTGACCCTCTGGCGGTAGTTCCTGATGGTCTCGGTTTCATTGTCCAGGTCGAAGCGGATCATGTCTTCTGCCTTGTTTGAAGTCTTCACGGGCTTGGGAACAGCGGTCGGCGTGCCGCCCAGGTAATCGATCTGGTCTGCAATGATCATGGCGTGCTCGAGTTCTTCGGCTGCGTGCAGCTTCAACTCGGCTGCAATCTTCATCCATTGAGCGCCGGTCAACACACTGCTATACACCGTGTAGGCGATGATGGCCTGGTATTCGCGGGCGAGGTCTTCATTGAGTGCGTCCACCAGTTCCTTGATCTGGGTTTTGTTTGACTGAGCTGCATGGTCCGGGGATTTGCCGTTTTTCTTCTTGCTGGGCATGATTTTTCTCGCTTTCCTGTGGTTGTTTGCCGAGTGGATTGAATGAAACACCAAAGTCATTGGATGCAGATTGAGCCGTGCTGAACGGTCCCCAGGGAATAAATTGATCATGCGACCTCTTTAGGTGGCCAGTTCACCGCGGCCAGATTTGCGGTGAATCCACCGTGACCGTGCCGGCGCGCACGGTTTATAACGGATCAAACGTCAACGATTTACAAAACGGATCGGCTCCGTGCCCACCAGAATCGGCCCAGCCGCCGAAAGGAACGCCATGAATCGTCGCGACATGATCAAGCTGTCGTCATTTGCCGCTGCAGCGGCTTCGGCTGCATCGCTGCCGGAGCCGGTCGAGGCTCAGGACTCGCAGCCTGGACCTTCTTATGGCCGTTGGGATCACGTCGAATTGGATTTCGAGGGGCCGGCCGAAGGCAATCGCTTCATTGATGTCACTCTTTCCGCCACATTTCAGTACCTGCATCGCTCCATCACCGTTCAGGGTTTCTACGATGGCGAGGGCTCATACAAAGTCCGTTTTATGCCGGATGAGGTGGGCGTATGGACATGGACTACGGTCAGCAACGCGCCCGCTCTGAACGGACAATCCGGGTCGTTCGAATGTGTCCCAGCTCAGCCCGGCAATCGCGGGCCCGTATCGGTGCGCGACAGCTACCACTTTGGCTACGCGGACGGCACGCCGTTTGTCGAGTGCGGCACCACTTGTTACGCCTGGGCTTTCCAATCCGAGGCAACTCAGAAACAGACCATCGAGACACTCTCCTCATCGCCCTTTAACAAGCTCCGCATGTGCCTTTTTCCGAAGTGGTATCAGCACAATCGCAAAGAGCCCCCGATGTATCCGTTTCCGCGCAGTGGCGAGACCAACGACTACTCCACCTTCAACCCCGCCTATTTCCAGCACCTCGACCGCCTCATCCTCGAGTTGCGGCGCATCGGCGTCCAGGCCGACCTCATCCTCTTCCATCCCTACGACAAGTGGGGCTACCAGTCCATGCCCGCGGAGGTGGACGATCGCTATCTCCGCTATGTGATCGCCCGCTTCAGCGCCTTCCGCAATGTCTGGTGGTCGCTCGCCAATGAGTACGATCTGCTCCGCGACAAATCCTCGGCCGACTGGGACCGCTTCGCCCGCATCGTCGCTGAATACGACGGCTTCGACCACCTGCGCTCGATCCACTATTGCTTTCACCAATACGAGTACACCCGCGGCTGGTGCACCCATGCCGGCGTGCAGGACTCGCGCATGGAAATGGCCGCAAGCTGGCGCGCGGACTGGCGCAAGCCCGTCGTTTTTGATGAGTGCAAGTATGAGGGCAACATTGCCTCGCGCTGGGGCAACCTCTCGGCCGACGCCATGACGCGCCGGTTTTGGCTCGCCGCCGCGCAAGGAACCTACTGCGGCCACGGCGAAACCTATCTCTCGCCGGAAGACATTCTGTGGTGGTCGCACGGCGGAGTGCTGCACGGCCAAAGTCCGGCCAAAATCGCCTTCCTTCGCCAGTTGCTTGAGGAAACCATCGCCGTCGGTCCTGGGCCCATTGGCTTCACCGCCATCGCCGACGACCCCGTAGGCGCCCGGCGCCCCAACGGCGCGGTCATCTTCTACTACTTCGACGAACATCAGGCCGCCGAGGGAACCTACTTCTTGCCCGAAGGCAAAACCTACACCGCCGAATACATTAATACGGTCACGCTGGCCCGCACGCCGCTGCCCGGCGAATACTCTGGTACTGCCGAGGTAAAGCTGCCGGGCACGCCATGGGGCTCACTGTGGTTTCGGGAGAAAGGCATCGCCTGAGCACTTGCAAGAGCCGCCTGTCCACGCGCCAGATTCAATCCGTCACGATGCAACAAACGTTCGCATCCGCGGCGTGAAATTGCTCGCGGCGGGCTTCCGTCCATAGATGGTTGCAGGCGGCTCCATGGAAGATAAGGACTCGTTGCATAAATGCAACCCCATCCCGGTGCAGAACATCCCTCCGGGGGCTAAGGTACCTGCGTGAGAACTCGTCGTGTGTGGGGTCGAAGAGCGACTCACCGCTCGATTGCTCGTTTTCGGTCGCCCCGACGGGGCTTAAGGTTTGTTTTCTGGCTTCTCCCAGGATTGCGTCCTCGCCCGCCGCGGCGGGCTCGGGCTTCATCCTGGGCTACTATCCTTCGCTCCCTACGGGAGGTCTTGCCGCTGCGCGGTCTGATCTCCGGGAGTTCCCACGCAGGGACTAAAGCCCCAGTCTTAATGCGGCATCTGCGGCACGGCGACCCCGACCCAGAGGGTCCCCCGGTACCCCGGCCGTGCCCTTTCAAGGCCCGATATATGCAACCAGTTTAAGGACTGATCGAAGTCCTATCGGCTGTCATGGATGGGGCGTGATGGCAAGGATGGTGATGACGGGAATTCGCTGCTTGCCTTTCATCTCGTCGGGGCCGTAATGCCAGAAGATGCGGTAGGCGCCTGGAGTTCTGTTCTGGCCATAGGCTTCAAATATTTTTTCTCCATGTGCGCCCGTCAGCGAGAGGAATTCGTGGGTGTGAAGGCCGGGATGTTGGGTGTCGATTTCGAGGTATCCGAGAGCCTTCAGAACCTGGGTGAGGAGTGCTGCATTTTGTGGCGTATGTTCGAGAGCAGTTAGCTGCGCGTCCGCAGTCGGCGTGAACCTCAGTTTCCGTTGCATCGCCTATTTCCGGGCGTGCCGCGCAAACGAGCCGCGACTGATCGTCTTTCCTTCGGCCGATTCCCTCAGTCCCTGTTTCACGCTCGCCAGGGCCTGCGCATTCTCGTAAAGCCACATCTCCGACGCTGGAACGGCCTTGACCGGATCCAGGATCAGCTGGCCAAGGGGATTGCGATAGATGTTGTAAGCCGTGGCGCCGGCAAGGGCTTCTCCAAGAGACAGACGCTTTTTCGCGTCGGGCTGGGCGAATTCGGTGATCAATTCAAAATCGGGGTCCTTGATGAGGGCGCTTGTCGACATGATGGGATGGTAGCATTTGTGGACATATTGATCAAGTGGGCTCAGCCCACTTTGTTGGAACGCCGGTGGTGTCCTATCTGCAAAGGGAGAATCCCCGGCTCTGCCGGGGTGGCCGTAGGGGTTCGACCTTTCCGGGAGCCGCTCGCGGTTTCTGCTCTCGCATTTTTCTCGCAGAATCGTGAGAAGGATGAGGGGCATGAGTGCCGTGCCTACGGCACTCCGGACGCATTTTAGCTCGCGCTCACCCAGCGCTGAAGCGCTGGGCTAACAAACAGTGCGTCTACGGCGCGGGCGATGAGCTGCTGCTGAGATGGATCTCTCCCAATCATGCCCCTTTGAGGGGCCTCCAAGGCTAAAGCATCCGGCTATGCCGGAGGATACTTACTTTCTTTGTAGGACACTATCCCAAAGCTTGATCAAAACCTCGACCTCCACTCCATGCGATAAGCTGTCTGCGGGGGATTCCATGCTTCCAGCAAGAGTCTCGATCCGCGCAATCGTCGCACCTGTCCTTCTTGCACTCGCCCTCGCCGCTCCGCATTCCATCGCAGGGCAGGGAACCGGCTTCAATCCCGCGCTGCCGCTCATCCACGTTGACAACGGCGCCAACTCGCCCCACGCGCAGGCCCAGCATTACGTTGTGCTCGTCTCGCTGGACGGTTTCCGCTGGGATTACGCCAAACGCGATAACGCCATCCACCTTCTCGCTCTCGGCAAGCGGGGCGTCTGGGCCCCTGAAGGCATGTTGCCGAGCTACCCTTCGCTTACCTTTCCCAATCACTTCACGATCGTCACGGGGCTCTACCCTGAGCATCACGGCCTGGTCGCCAACAGTTTCCTCGACCCGGCAAGCGGCAAGCGCTATTCCATCGGCAACTCCCAGGCTGTAACCGACAGTTCCTTCTACTCCGGCACGCCCTTGTGGAGCCTTGCTGAGAGCCAGGGCATGCATGCCGCTTGTCTCTACTGGCCCGGATCTGAGGCCAAGATCGCCGGCTTCCGTCCCTCCTGGTACGCGCAGTTCAGCAAGACTGAATCCACCGCTGAAGTGCAGCAGGCGCGCATTGACGACGCCGTCGCGCTGCTCCGGCTTCCGCCCGATCAACGCCCCCACTTCATCACCATCTACTACTCAGAGCCCGACCACGAAGGGCACGAGTTTGGCCCCGACGCACCAGAAACGCGCGCCGCCGAACGCAAAGTCGATGGCCTCGTCGGCAAGCTCAAAGCCGCGCTCGACTCGACTCACCTTCCAATCGATCTGGTCGTGGTCAGCGATCACGGCATGGTTCACGAAGACGGGGACTGGGTGACGCTCGATCAGTTCGCGGACCTCACCGGCTTCGACACCGCCGGGCCTCTACTCTACGGCAAAACGGAAGAAGACCGCGAGCGCGTGTACAACCAGCTCAAGAGAGTCTCGGCGCAATTCGTCGTTTACCGCCTGAAGAACGTGCCCGCCGACCTCGAAATCAACCAGAACCCCCGCGAAGGCGATCCGGTGGTCATCGCCACCGGCCCCTATCCGATCCGCGCCCACGCTTTGCCTGCCGACTCGCCCAACCAGTCTCCTGAGCCGGGCATGCATGGGTTCGACCCGCGCAAAGTCCCGCAGATGAAAGCCAGCTTCTTCGCTGCCGGACCCGATATAGTGAAGGGAAAGACAGTTGCGCCCTTTGAGAACGTGAACTTGTACCCCTGGCTTGCCCACCTGCTCGGCCTCACATCACCCAGCAACGATGGAAGCCTGAATATTCTGGCTGGAACTCTCCGTGATCGCGGCGAAACCCCCGGCACCTCCAGCGACGACCAATCCGGAAATGTCCCACCGCAAGCAGCACAACCGCAGAAATAGCCCAGCGTTACGGAGCAGGGAAGCATGAGTCTGGTTCTTGGAATTGATGGTGGCGGAACGCGTACGCGCGCCTCGATTGTTGACGGCGACAAGATTCTTGCCCACGGCGAGGGCGGGTCCATCAAGCGTCTTCGTGTCGGCGCTGAAGCGGCGGAGGCAAATCTCCGCGAGATCCTGACCGATGTGTTCGGTCGGGCCGGCGTCAAAGGCGTCCGCGCCGCCTCCTGCGGAGTCGCCAGCGCCACCATGCCCGGCATCACCGAATGGGTCACGGCCGTCTTTGACGACTTTGGAGTCGAACTCTCCGAGGTGGTCGGCGACCAGGTCATCGCGCTCGACGCCGCCTTCCATGGCGGTCCCGGCATCCTGCAGATCGCCGGAACCGGCTCCAACACCATTGGCCGCGCGCCAGACGGCAGTCAGGAAAGCGCCGGCGGCTGGAGCTCACGCCTGGGCGACGAAGGCTCCGGCTACTGGATCGGCCTGCATAGCGTCCGCCGGGCCCTGCGCGCCTACGATCATGACCAGCCCACGCAGATTCTCAAGAAGGTTGGTGAAATCTGGGGCACCCCCGATCTGGATGAGCTGGTCAATGTTGGCGACGGTACTCCCGGTCCTGACTTCGCCGCCCTGGCTCCTACCATCAACGAGCTTGCCGAAGGCGGTGACGCTGTGGCCCTGGGCGTCCTCCATCAGGCCTCAGCCGACCTCATTGAATTCGTCCTGCTGGTTCGCGACAAACTCCGCAAAAAGCACAAGATCGCGAGCGAAGTGCCCGTAGCCTGGACCGGCGGCGTGATTGAGAAGATGACGATCGTCCGCGAAGCGTTCTTCAAGGGCCTCCGCGAAGCCGCCGCGGAAATGCCGATTGGCGATAGTTCGGTCGTCTCGCTCGAAGGGGCGATCTGGCGGGCGCAGCGTCTTGCCGCCTCAAAAACCTAGCCGGCATTGCTCACAGGCCGCAGTGATTTCGCCCCGCGCCTGCAAACGCCCGGCTGATGTATTCTGTTGCGCATGCAAAAACAATCAAGGGGAATTCGCCGGCAGAAATCACCGGAGCCTGTTTCGGCCTTCCGAATCGACCGCCGCGAATTCATCAAAACGACTTCACTGGCCGCTGGTGCGCTCGCTTTTGGCGTGCCAACGCTTTTGCGCGGCCAAAATCTCAACAGTAAAGTGAACGTCGCATGCGTCGGCGCAATGGGCGGAAAAGGCCGCAGCGATACCGATGCCTGCGCCAGTGAAAATATTGTCGCGCTCTGCGACGTGGACTCGGGCTCAGATAATTACGCGAGGCAGACGGAGAAATATCCGGGCGCGAAGTTTTACAAGGATTTTCGCCAGATGCTGGATCAAATGGGCAGCCAGATTGACGCGGTGACGGTTTCGACGCCGGATCATCTGCACGCAATCGTGGCGTCGGCGGCAATGAAGATGAACAAGGCCGTTTATTGCCAGAAACCATTGACGCAGACTGTTTATGAGGCCCGCTACCTGCGCAAGATGGCCAAGGATAGAAAAGTCGTGACGCAGATGGGCAACCAGGGCAGCGCCGCGGCAGGCTTGCGGCGCGCGGTCGAGACGATTCAGGACGGACTCATCGGGCAAGTGCATGAGGTTCACGTCTGGACCAATCGTCCGGTGTGGCCGCAGGGAATGGATCGTCCGGAGGGAGTAGACCCGATTCCCGACACATTGGACTGGGACAAGTGGATTGGGCCGGCTCCGATGCGGCCGTACAAGGGCCGTCGTGATGCGGATGATAGTAACGGAATTTACACGCCATTCAATTGGCGCGGCTGGCAGGACTTCGGCACGGGCGCACTTGGCGACATGGCATGCCACACGGTCAATCTTCCGTTCCGCGCCTTGAACCTCAACTACCCGACCGAAATTGAAGCGACGCCTTTGGGCCAGATGAAAAAAGAGTCTTATCCCATAGGCTCCAAGATTCGCTATCAATTTCCCGCGCGGAAGGCTTCCATCTCTGTCGCTGAACCGCATCTTTTCCATCATCACCGGGCAATTGAGCAGGATGCGGTGACGCTCTGGTGGTACGACGGCGGCCAGCCCGACTCGACAGCCCCAGACGGCCATGACTTCAGCAACAAGCCGCCGATTGAACTGACGGCCGACATCGTCGCGCTGCGTGGGGACATTCCCGACAGCGGATTACTGATGATTGGCGACGGAGGCACCGTTTTTTCGCCGGACGATTATGGGAGCAGTTTCTTCGTCAAGCTGAAGGAGGACACAAAATTTCTTCACTACACCAAGCACCCCGCCCTGGCGCAGTTTGCCGAACGCATCCCGCGCAATCCGCATGGAAAAGACGAGAATCTGAGCCATACGCTGGAATGGCTCACGGCCATCAAGGAGAACACGCCGGAACTTTGCTATTCGCGCTTCGAGATAGCCGCGCGCCTCACCGAAATCATGGTGCTCGGCTGCGTTGCCTTGCGCGTGGGCAAGAAAATCGAATGGGACGGGCCGAAGATGGTTGCAAAGAATTGCCCTGAAGCTGCGCCGTTCATCAAACGTGAGAACCGTTCCGGCTGGGCTCTTTCCTGATTCAGACGGGTGAACCAATCACGCAGGCCGGAAATGCGCCTGAACAGATGTTGAATTTGTTGTGACCGATAGGACAAATGACATGGAGAACGAAAACTCGTTGTGGAACCGGCGGGATTTTTTGAAGGCGGGCGGCACATCGGCGGCGGCTTTGGGCGTGGCGGGAGCGGCGGCTGTCCCGCTGCAGGCAGCGCAGGCGCCTGCGGGGCAAGTGGCTATGCCCCCGGATACGCCCTATCCCAAGCTCTCCATCATTACGCCCTATTCGCCGCAGAAGCTCGCCTTTGCCGCGCAGGCAGGCTATGAAGGCGTCGTGGTGACGCCGAGCGAGGACTTCAATCCGAACCTGAGCGACAGCGCGATCGATCAGATTCTGGCCACGGCGCGTAACGCAGGCATTCGGATTGTCAGCATCGAGTACTTCGGGCCGAACCACATCGATCCCGATGCGGGCAAGCGCGCTTCCGCGCAGGCCGATTTTGTCCGCGCCCTGGAATTCTGTCATCGCCTGGGCTGCAAGTTTGTGGGCACCTTCAGTGGCGGGCAGCCGGGCGTCAGCATGCAGGATCAGGCCGCAGCTTTTGCCGATATCTTCAACGAAAAATACCTGCCCGTCTGCGAGAAACTCGACATCGGGATGGGATGGGAGAATTACCCCACCGGCGTAAATTTCGCGACCACTCCGGCAGCGATGCAGGCCGTTTTTGAGCGCGTCCCCAGCAAGCGGCTTGGGCTGGAATTCGATCCCTCGCACTTCGAGCGGCTCTTTATTGACCCGGTCAGCGTGGCGTGGCAGTTCAAAGACCGCATCCTCGCAGTGCATGCCAAGGACACGGAGATCACGAAGCCCGTGCTGCAGCAGGTGGGCATTGCCGGGCAGGGATGGTGGCGCTATCGGATCCCGGGGCAGGGAATGGTGAAGTGGACGGAGTTCCTTACGGTGCTGCTGCAGATCGGCTTCAACGGCGGCATCGCGGTGGAGCACGAAGACGGCTTCTGGGATGCGCAGAACTCCGGGAACCTTCCCGATTTTCCGCAGCAGCGCAAAGACGGATTCATCCTGGCGAAGCGTTTTCTGGAACAGTATTTGCCGGGACGGCAGACATAACCGCACTGCGCCGCTAATTCGGTCTCAATCCTTCACCGGGGTCGGCGAGAGCCGCATTTACGCCTCGCCGGCCGGCCGTCCCCCATGGATTGACGCAACCAGCCGGCCCTCGTCATTCACGGCCACCAGGTCTGCCGGCCCGCCCACAACCATCTGACCAGCTCCGTTTCCCAGACCTGTCATCGCCGCCGGATTCGTCGTCAGCAGCCGAAGAGCTTGCTCGATGGGTGCGCCGGTAAACTCGACGAAATTCTTGAGCGCCCGATCGAGTGTAAGGACGCTGCCGGCCAGCACTCCCCGCGCCATGGCCCTGCCGTCCGCCACATGCACTTGGAACCCGCCCAGCGTGTACTCGCCGTCCGGCATCCCCGTCGCGCTCATCGCATCCGTCACCAGAATTCCGCGCTCCGGCCCCTTGGCCGAAAACCACAACCGCACCAGCTCTGGAGCCGTATGAATTCCGTCGCAGATCAGCTCCGCGTAGACTGACCCGGTCGTCAGCACCACTCCCAGAATCCCCGGCTCCCGGTGGTCCAGCGCCCTCATGGCATTGAAGGTATGCGTCGCGCTGGTTGCCCCCGCCTCAATCGCTGCCCGCGTCTCGGCAGCCGTCGCATTGGAGTGGCCCAGGCTCACGCGAACCCCACGCCCTGTTGCGTGCCTGGTCAGCTCCACCGCGCCCGGCATCTCCGGAGCGAGGGTCATCAGCCTGACGCGCCCCTCCGCCGCCTCAAACAACCGGTCGAAAACCCCGATATCCGGCGCAAGCATGTGCTCCACGGGCTGAACCCCGCACTTCTTCGGCGAAAGAAACGGCCCCTCCAGGTGGATCCCCACGGGTTTCGCGCTTGCCTTCCCACTCTCCAGCAGTTCCGGGTTCGCGATCTGCCTGGCCAGCCCCTCGAGGGCCCGCAAAGTCGTGTCAAGCGGAGCCGTTACCGTCGTTGCCAGATAACTGCCAGTGCCGCGTGTAGCCAGAAAGCCTCCAACCGCCTGCAATGCCTCCGGCGTAGCTTCCATCACGTCGTGCCCGGCCGCCCCGTGGATGTGCACATCCACAAACGCCGGCGCCAGCGTCGCCTGGGGAAAGTCCAATTTTCCGCGCGCATCGCCCGGTCCGCGGCCGACAATCGATGCAATTCGACCGTCTTCGATCGTGATTTCAGGGTTTTCGAGCAGGTTTGAGCCGTCCCACAACCACTTTGCGGTCAAAGTCGTGCGCATAGCTCAAGATTATGGCAGGTGACGCCGGTCGATGGGGGAGCGATCTGTCAAAATCCAAGTGGTTTCTGTATGCACCAAAATACGCACCGAAAAGGTGATAAGATTGGTGCAGAGGGCTTCACTTTGAGAGCAAGCATCACAATTGACGACGAGCTGTTGAACACGGCCCGCGAGTACACGGGCGTGACGGAGAGGGCGGAGTTGATCCGCGAGGCGTTGAAGTCGCTGATTGCACGGGAAGCTGGGCGCAGGCTGATGGCGCTGGCCGGGACTGCTCCTCACATTGAGGACGTGCGCAGATTGCGTGTGGATAAGCAGTGATTCTGGCAGACACCTCCATCTGGATTGAGATGTTCAGGAGGGGCGGATTCAAGGCGCAGTTGGATTCCCTGATTGCCAACGATCAGCTCTGTACTCATCCATGTGTGGTTGCGGAATTGGCCTGCGGAACCCTCCCAGACCGGCAGAACACCCTGAAACTGCTCGATAATCTGATCGCCTTGCGCACCATGCAACTTGCCGATGTGCGCGTGATGATTGAATCCAGGGGGCTGGCTTCGAAGGGGGTAGGCCTGACCGATGTTCATTTGATCGGGTCGTGCCTGGCATCACCTGGCACTCAAATCTGGACGATCGACGCAGCGCTCGGCAGGGTAAGCGAATCGCTGAGTATCCGGGCGTCTGTCCCGTAACCGCAGTCTCAGCGGTACTTCCGCAGAACCCCCAGAACCCGCCCCTGGATTGCGACCTGCGCTGCGGGAACATAGATTGGGTCCATCTCTGCGTTCGATGGCTGCAGCCGGATCAGGTTCCCCTCCGGGTAAAAGCGCTTCAACGTGGTCTCACTCCCGTGAACCAACGCAACAATAATCTCGCCCTGACGCGCCGTCCGCGTCCGCTCCACCAGCACATAGTCCCCGTTGATAATGTGCTCGTCGCGCATCGAATCGCCCCGCACTTCCAGGGCAAACACATCCCGGTTGCCGACCACGTCGTGCAGCGAGATGGTCTCCGGCGTCTCCTGCGCCTCGACCGGCATTCCGGCGGCAATCTTGCCCATCAGCGGCAGCTTGGTGCTCGACCGGGTCTTGGAGCCCGGCGGCAGCAGGTCAATCGATCGACTGCGGTTATGCACACGATCGAGCAAACCCTTCTTTTCAAGGTTCGTGATGTGCTTGTGTACTGTCGCGAGGCTCTTCAGCCCCATCCCTCGTGCGATCTCTTCAAACGAGGGGGAATAGCCGTTGCGAGCCACAAACGACTCCAGGAAGTCTACAACCTCTTTTTGCCTTCGGGTGACAGCCATGCCCGCATTATAGCGAATAAAAAGCGAATAGCAATAGCCTTTGATTTTTTTTAGTGTAGAGTGGTATCTGTGGAAATACTGGTGCCAAATCGCCTTGCACCGCGCAAAATTAACGCCTGATTTTATCCATTCCTTAGGGCGTCAGACCCGATCCCGCCTACAATCAGACACATGATCTTTGAGTCCTTCCCAGTCGGCATGCTCGCCTGCAACTGCACCCTGATCGGCGACGAGCAGACGCGCGAGGCCATCATCATCGATCCAGGGGATGGGATCGCCGGTATCCACCGCCGCCTCACCCAGCTTGGCCTCACCCTCAAGCAGATCCTCATCACCCACGCGCACATTGACCACGTGGGCGGAGCCCTGCGCCTCAAAAAGCTCACCGGAGCTCCTATCTATATGAACGAGAATGACTTGGAGCTGCTTGTCATGATGGAAGAACAGGCTGCCTGGCTCGGCGTCGAAGCGCCGGAAACCGCCCCGCCCGACGTCTCCCTCGCGGATGGCGCAACCGTGGGCCTCTCGAGCTTCCCGGCCCGCGTCCTCTATACTCCCGGGCACACCCAGGGCTCAATTTGCCTTCACTTCGCCCCGCTCAATCTCCTTGTGGCCGGAGACACTCTGTTTGCGGGCAGCATCGGCCGTACTGACTTGCCGGGCGGCAACTTCGACCAAATCATCGATTCCATCCGTTCCCGCCTGTTCTCCCTGCCCGACGAAACTCGAGTTCTGCCCGGACATGGCCCCCAGACAACGATCGGCGAAGAACGTCGTAGTAACCCTTTTTTGCGCACAATGTGAAATTGTTTGCACTGCGTTGAGTATTAATAAAATCAATTACTTATAGCAATAATCTAAAGAGGAACTTAATGCAACTCTCGTGCCATATTACTACCTTGGTTCACGCTGAAATAATTCTTTCAACTGGCAATTCCCGTGCTTGTTATCTCTTTTCCCCCTATAAGAAACTGAAGTGCAAGCTCTACGAAATAATGGAGCAAAGAAAAGGCCCGGGCCTGAAGGCCCCTGCTCCCTCCGCGAGTTCAAAACCGCGTCCGCCGGTTCAATTCCTTGCGGGTCGGCGGAGCCGGTGGACGACTCAGCAGGCTTACTAACCACGCGGCTTTCCGGTTTCGAGATGGGGCAACTGGGTAACCGCTGTGGGCCAATTTTGCTCGGGGTATAATCCCTGAAAACATGACTGCTTCCCAACCACATCGCATTCGTACGCTCGACGGCTGGCGCGGAGTGGCCATCCTGCTGGTGATTGCCGGGCACGGCGCGCATTTCGGCCAATATAAAGATCAGCTCTGGGCCAACCTCTGGGGTCTGGGCGTGGACATCTTCTTCGTCCTGAGCGGCTACATCATTACCCTCAAGTTTATTCAGGAGAGAGAAAAGTCCTCGACCATCAACCTGCGCGACTTCTACATCCGGCGCGCCTTCCGCATTCTTCCGCTGGTGTGCGCCTACCTGGGAACCCTTTGCGTGGTGTCCCTGTTCGTCAACCTGCTCGACTTCCATTCTTCTGAGGTTTTCGGCTCGCTGTTCTTCTTCCGTAACTACCAGCTTGCCGCGACGCAGCGGGGCTTTTACACCACTCACTTCTGGTCGCTTTCAATCGAGGAGCATTTTTACTTGCTGTGGCCGGCCCTGTTTCTGTGGCTCGGCAATCGGCGCTCACTTTGGTTCGCAGGCATTGGAGCCTGCGCCTGCGCTACCTGGCGCCTCTACGACTGCACCCATCCCGACAGTTGGATCGGACGATATCTGCCCGGCCCCGACAGTTTCTATCGCCAGATTCGCACCGACGCGCGTTTTGATGGACTCCTGCTGGGATGCGCTCTTGCCATCCTCCTCAGCCGCGAACCCGTGCGCAAGTTCGTGTTTCGCAACTTCCCCAAGGAGGCCCCGCTCTTTGCCGCGGTGCTGCTCGGCTTGAACATTCAAAGAACGAATGGCTGGCCCACGCTCTCGTCCTACCTGATTGTTTTAGCTATGGTGGGCGGCACACTCGTGGTCGAGGAGGGCCTGGTGCACAAGGGTCTGAACTCGCGTGTTATGGTCTGGATCGGCACTGTCTCTTACAGCGCCTACGTCTGGCAGGAGATATTCATGACGCGGCCTGGTGCGTCTCTTTCACCCTTTGGGTTCCTGGCCTACTTTCCATTCAACCTGATCTGCGTCTTCGCGGTCTCCGCTCTCTCGTATTACTTGATTGAGCGCCCGTTCATTGAGCAAGGCCGCCGCCTGCTGGCGCGCAGACGCGAAGGCGTTGCGGCGACCAGCAATGCGTAGGGCGATTCCTCACTTGCTGGGTAACAATCAAGAATTCAAAGTCCGGCGAGACATCTGAGGGCCGGGAGGCGCTACGATCTTCTGTGACCTGTGCGAAATGCGGGCTACGGGTTCATTTTCGCTGCGTCCCGCTCCGTAAGGAACTCCGCGAGCCGCGCGATTCCATGGCTGAACTCTGCTTCCGGCCCCAGCAGGCTCACTACCAGCCAACCAGACTCGGGCATGCCGAAAAAGTATCCCGGATGGACCCAGACCCCTCGTTCCAGCAGCTTGAGCACTGTCTGTTCGTCCGGTTCCAGGGCGGGAATCCGAAGCACCACGTACCATCCCCCCTCCACCGCAAGCCGATCGACCGCCGGCAGGCGTTCCAGGCGCCGGTCCAGTTCCGCCAGATTTCTACGCACACGCTCCCTGATCTGCCCCTGGATCGCCTTCCGTCCCTCGAGCCACGCCGGCAGCGCGCATTGTACCGGGGCGTTCATGGAGAGAAACGTATCGGCAATCACCTCAAGCCGCGCCAGCGCCTGAGCCCGCTCCGGACCAGTCGCCACAATCCACGCCGCCTTCATCTGCGGCAGCCCGGCAATCTTGCTCAGCCCGCTCACTACGAACACCGGAACGGCCTCCAACCCTGCCGCAAAGCTTCGCCCGCCGCCCGAGAAGTCGTAATCCAGAAACACCTCGTCCACAATCAGCGAAAGGTCAAATTCCCGGGCAATCCGCGCCAGCTCCTCCGCCTCCCAGGGCTTGGTAAAGTGGCCGGTGGGATTGTTGGGGTGCACCAGCACGATCGCCCGCGTCTGGGGGCCAATCGCCCGCCGCACACCCTCCGGCTCAATTTGCCAGCCATGGTCGTAGACGAGCGGAACGGGACGGATGCGCACATCGTCCAGATCCGCCAGAAAATCGAACAATGGATAGCTCGGCTGCGGCGCCAGCACCTCGCATCCAGGGTCGCAAAGTAACTTGAAGAGATAGCTGTAAGCTTCACTCGTGCTTGTGGTTAAAAGGATCTGGCTCGTCTCCAAAGCCACGCCAGCGTCGGCATAGTACTGCCGCACGGCCTGGCGCGCCGCCAACTGCCCCAGGGGCTGCGGGTCGTAGTCCAGAGCCCTGGGATCGGCGAGCGCATCCAGCAATCCCTCACCGTAATCAAGCCCGGCACGGGTGGGATTCGACGCCGTCAAGTCGGCGATGGGGAGCCCGGCCTCCGCGCGAAGCCGATGCGCCCGCGCCAGCTCGCTCTCTTCCGTGTTCCAGCCCGTTCTCTTTGAAAACCGCATCAATTCCAATCCAGCTTACGTCTCGCCAATGCCCCGCAAGGCTCCATCATGCACAATAGGAGGAGGCGTCTTTCTCCAACATACACGGGCGCCCACCGGAGGAGCCTTGAGCTCAACTACGCCGATTCGCGCGGTTGTCTTTGACTACGGAATGGTGTTGACCGGCCCACCCGAGCCGGCAGCCTACAAGCAGCTCCTCGCCATTACCGGCCTGACCTCGGCCCAACTCGACAAGTACTACTGGGCCGACCGGCTCGCCTACGACGAGGGCAAACTCACGGGCCTCGCCTTCTGGCAGAAGATTCTGGCGAAGGCGAAACTCGACCTCTATCCCTCGGCCGCGGAAGAACTCAGCCTCTGGGATGCCCGCATGTGGACCACCCAGAATGGAGACATGCTCAACTGGCAGCAGCAGCTCACCAAGCGCGGCATCCTCACCGCCATCCTCTCCAACATCGGCGATAGCGTGCTCGAAAACATGCAGCGCGAGTTCACCTGGCTCGACCGTTTCGACGTGCTTGTCTGGAGCTACCAGTTGCTCATGGCCAAGCCCGACGCCGCCATTTTTCACCATGTGCTCAAACAGCTCGGCACGAAGCCTGAAGAGAACCTCTTTATCGACGACAAGACCATCAACGTCGAAGCCGCCGAAGAGCTCGGCATGCGCGGTTTGGTGTTCACAACCCCCGCCCAGCTGCGCGCCGATCTCATCGCGCAGGGCCTGGACGCCTACCTGCCGCTGCCCAATCCAACCGTTTAGCTAAGAAGTTAGCTAATGTGGTGTTTCTGAGGTTCGTTAAATAAATTCGATGATTCAAAGCGGTTCGGAGAACATCCCGCAGGGGCTAAAGCCCATTCGCTTTGCGACCTTTACGGCACGACTGAAGTCGTGCCCTGACACAAAGCCAATGAGCATTTCTTGAACGAACTTCGGACTCAGGAAACTAAGACGCCATTCCCAGACCCACCAGGTTCGCCGCCACAATAATCACCAGCACGCCTGCCCAAAGCAGCCGCACCGGACGGCGCTCCACGCCCTTCCACTCGCCCAGCGCCAGGCCCACCAGGCCGCCGCACAGCACATAGATGCTCATGTGCAGCATCCAGTTCACATACGCCAGCCGGACTGGAATGTTGGCCGCGCCCCATGCGTAGAAGAAGAACTGCAGGTACCACATGATCCCGCCGGTCGCTGCAAGGAGTGCGTTCTTCAAAACCACTGGCCGCGGCTGGCCCATGTCGGCGCGCAGGCTCAACCGCTTGAGCGCTGCCAGCCGGATAAAGCAGTAACTCAGGTTGATGACCGCTCCGCCGCCCATGATGAACACGTAGCTCGGCAGGGCAGCGTACAGGGGGTTCACGCCCAGCACCTTGGCTGCAGCCTCCATCGGCCGCGCCGCATCAATCGCAAACGACATACCCGACGAAAAAATGCCGCACATCACCGCCAGCAGCAGCCCCAGCTTTACGTTGAACTCCCGTACCTCCGCGCCCAGTTGCACTTCCTTCTGGTGGCCGGCATACGACACAATCGCCACGCCGATCACCGCGACAAAAACGCCCGCCAGCGTCAGCAGTCCGCCGCGCGTGTGCACAAGCATCGCGCCCTGTCCGTGCAGCAGCGGCGGCACCAGCGTGCCCACCACCAGCGTCACGCCAATGGCCACGCCGATTCCCAGCGACATGCCCAGGTGCCGCATCGTCAGCCCATAGCTCACATTGCCAACGCCCCACATCGCGCCGAACAGAGCGACTTTCAGGAGCAGGTGCGGCCCCATCGACGCGTAAAAGCCGGTGAAATCCGGCAGCAGAATCAGGCTCACCCCGATCGGCAGCAGAATCCACGAAAACAATCCCGCAATCGCCCACGTGGTCTCCCACGACCAGTTCTTGACCTTCCCAATGGGCGCATAAAATGATGCCGCCATGGCCGCGCCAATTATGTGCCACCCGATCCCCATCAAAATCGCTACCGGCATTCGTTCTACCTTTCTCCCCGCCTCGGGCGATCTAGCCCGCAAGCAGTATCAAAGCCTATCCGTTCAACAATTACCTTGTACAGACGCGGCAGAACGCCGGGTGACGGGTGCGGGTGCCCCTGGTCCCTCGCACTTGGGGACCAGGGATTGGCGCCATCCTAGCGCTCAAGCCGCACGGCAAACGAGTAGCTCCCCGGTGCCAACTCAAATCCGCTTTGTCCGCCGCGAGTGCCCGCTTTCGCCAGCTCGCTCTCTGCAATCGAGACTCCGTCCAGCTTGTAATTGCCCGTCTCGTCCGCACTCAAAGGCAGCCACCCGGTCGTGTTGGCAGGCAGCGTCACATACCACTCGGCGGTCGCCCCCTTTACGACCCAATCCGAATGAATCGGGCCGTATGCCGACTGGTAATCGAACGCAATCTTCCCCAATCGTGCGTCAAACTGCGGATGCAGAACGACCGTATGGAATCCCGCATCTAAGGGCGTTGCATCCACGCCCGCTGCGTAGCGGTAGATCCAGTCCGCAACCGCTCCGTACGCGTAGTGGTTGTACGAGTTCATGCTTGGGTCGCCGCGCATCTGGTCCCCGTTCCAACGCTCCCACATCGTCGTCGCGCCGTGCTCCACCATGTAGCCCCACGATGGATACGTCGTATTCAGGAGCAGATGAAAGGCCAAATCCGCGTGCCCCGCCTTGGTCAGTTCTTCCAGCAGATAAGGCGTCCCCAGAAATCCCGTGCCCAACATGCCGTGGTTGGCTTCAATCTTCTTCACCAGCCGTTCGGCCGCCGCTGCCCGCAGGTTCTCCGGCAGCAGGCTCATGTGCAGCGCCAGCACGTACCCGGTCTGCGTATCGCCGCCCTGCACCTTCAAACCCGGATTGTTGATTACGCCGAACGACGGCTCGTTGTTATCTGCGCCCGCCACAAAACCGTCCCCGTGGACGAACTGTTTCTCAAACGCCGAGCGAATCTTCTCGAACAGCCGCGCATAGCGCGCTTCGTCCTCGGTTCTTCCAGTAGCCTGCGCCATCTGCCGCATCAGCGTCACATCGTAGGCCCAGTACGCCGTCGCAATCAGCGTGTAATCCGTCTTGCCCTCCGGCGAAAGCCAGTCCCCGAAGTGAATCCCGGCCTCGTTCTTCCATAGACCGTCGGGATTATGAGCTTCAATGGCATTCAAATACTTCTCCATCGCGGCCCAGTTCTGGTTGATCACGCTTGTGTCGCCGGTCTGCAGCCACGTCGTCCAGGGAATCACCACCCCCGCGTCGCTCCATCCCGCGCCCGACTGCGCACTTTCCGTCACCGTCCCCGGCGAAAAGATTCCGTAGTAGGGCGTTCCGCTCTGCGTGCCGCGCATGTCTTCGGAGAATTGTCGAGAAAACGCCGCAAGGTCCATGTTGTAGCTCGCCGTCCGCCAGAACACCTGCGCATCCGCCATCCAGCCGAGCCGCTCATCCCGCTGCGGACAATCGGTCGGAATCCCTACAAAATTCGACCGCTGCCCCCACACAATATTGCTCCACAGCTTGTTCACCATCGCACTGCCCGTTTCAAGCTGCGCGGTAAACGGCGCGTCCGTGTGAAACACCATGGCAGCCAGCGAGTTCAGCGTTGGCGCTCCCGGCAGTCCCGTCACCTCGGCGTAGCGGAAGCCATGGAAGGTGAACTGTGGCTCGAATACTTCATAATTCCTGCTTGCAGTAATCTCATCCGCTTTCCCGCTGAACGTGTATTCATCCGTCACCTTGGCCGTACGGAGGTTGTCGGTATAAAGCGTGCCATCCGAATTCAGCACCTCGCCAAACCGCAATCGCACCGTCGTTCCCGCCGGCGCCTGCGCGTGCAGCAACTCCACGCCCGAAAGGTTCTGCCCGAAGTCGAAGATGTACACGCCCGGCTTCGGCTCCGTCAGCGCCTTCGCCTCCAACCGCTGCTCAACGCGGATCGACGGATAATCCTGTGCCTCGATCTTCACCGCCGCAGGCTTGATCGCCTCCGCATGTGTCCATCCGTCGGCCTTGAACCCTGCCGATTCCCATCCCGGCTGGTCCAGCCGCGCGTCTTTCCGCTCGCCGTCATAGAGCTCCGCGCTCACAATGCTCGACGTGTGCGCCTGCCAGTCCGTCCCGGCCGTTACCCACTCCACGCTTCCATCCGTGTGCTCAATCCGCAACTGGGCCCGCAACGCCGGCGGTGTGTCGCCGTAGTTGTTCGGCTGCTGGAACCACTCGAGGGGCGTCTCATACCAACCCGGCGCCAGCAGTGCGCCCAGCGCGTTGCTGCCTTTCTTCACCAGATCCGTCACGTCGTAGGTCTGGTACTTCACCCGCTGGCGGAAATCGGTCCATCCCGGATCCATCACGTCGTGGCCCACGCGCTGGCCGTTCACAAAGAGCTCATACGCTCCCAGCGCCGTCGCATAGATCCGCGCCGACTTCACGGGAGCGCTCACCGTGAACTCGTGGCGCAGCGCCTTTACCGAGTCCGGAATCATCGGGCTCCGCAGCGGGTCAGCAGTCGATCCCGGCTCCGGCGCAAACTTCACCGCCCCCTTCCATCCTGAAGCGTCAAACTCCGGCTGTTCCCAACCCGCCGCCGCATGCGTGGCAACCTTCCAGCCCGGCTCGCTCCTAAACGTCGCCCATTTCCCATTCGCGTACTCCACCACCAGCGTCGCCTGCATCGGCGGAGCATCCGCAGTCGCCATGCCGTTGGGATCAACGACATAATGGACGGCCTCAACCGCAATCGTGTTCGTGCCCGCCTTCAACTTTTCGGTCACGTCCGCGCGCACGAACTTCTTCCACGGCATCTGCTGCCATGGAGGCAGCTTGTCCGCCGTCATCACCAGTGCGCCATCGATCCAGGCCGACACCGTGTCCTCGCCCGTCGCATACAGAAGAGCCTTGCGCACCGGCCCTGCCAGTTTCACGGTCGTCCGGTAGTCAAAGTGCTGCTGCGTGCTCTTTTCCTTGTTTTCGGCCTTCGCGTCGGGGCTGGCAATCCACGTCGACGCCGCGCTCCGAACGGCAGCTTCCTCCGGCGTCTCGTAGCCGACCCATCCTCCACGCCAGCCGTTCTCGGTCAACAAGCCCGTCTCCCACCACGAAATATCCCGGGCCGCGTAAGCCTTTTCCCCATTCCACGCGGTCACGCGCCACCAGTACCGTGTACTCGCCTTAAGCGCTGGTCCCTTGTACATCACGTTCAAGCTCTGGCTCGTCTCCACCTTGCCGCTGTCCCACACATCCGGCTTGTCGGCGCCCAGCAGCTCGGCCTGCGAGGCAACCTGCACCTGGTACGCGGTTTGCCTGGCTCCCCGCGCCGGATCAGCCAACTGCCATGAAAAGTGCGGGGCCGCGTCGTCAATGCCCAGCGGAGTCGTCAAATCGTCCACACGCAAGGCAGTCGGCCCCACAACCGGTTCAACCGCTGCGCTTAAAGGCGCCATCGCCGCAACACTAAGCACAAACACAAGAAGAGAACTCTTCTGGGCTTTCATTTTTCCCTCACGTGCAAAACATAACCTGCCAGGAGCAGAACCTGCCAAGCCCGCCGCCCGCCGCCCCGCCGCTGGATTTCCTCAAATGAAACAAATTACTAGCGGAATGACCTTATGCAAGGGCCACCGTCTTTGTCAATTGCGTTTCCACATAAGCTACAGAACCCAACTGCCATTACACTCTCTGCATGGCTCTTCGCCTTCTCGCCGCTACCACCAGCCAGGGCAAACTCCGCGACTTCCGCACCGCCGCCCACACCCACGCCATTTTTATTGATCCGTTGCCCGCAGCCGACAACATCCCCGCCCCTGAAGAAGACGGCGACACCTTCCTGGCCAACGCCACGCTCAAGGCCGTCTACTACTCCCGCTTCGCCCCCGGTCAACTCGTCCTTGCCGATGACTCGGGCCTCGAAGTCGACGCCCTCAATGGCGCGCCCGGTGTCCGGTCCGCCCGCTTTGCTGCCGACTCCGGCCTCGTAGACTCGCCTGACGCCAACGACAACACCGACGTCTGGAACAATATCGTCCTGCTGCAGCGTCTCGCCAACGTGCCTCAAGCCCAACGCACTGCCCGTTATCTCTGCGTCCTCGTGGCCGCGCTTGACGGCGAAGCCCTCCACTCCGCCGAAGGCGCCGTCGAAGGACTCATCCTCGACGCCCCGCGCGGTACTGGCGGCTTCGGCTACGATCCGCTCTTCTACCTGCCCGCCCTCCAGCGCACCATGGCCGAAATCGACATCGAAACCAAGCTCTCGTTGAGCCATCGCGGCCGCGCCGTTCAGGCGCTTCTCGCGAAGCTGCCCTCTGCAACCTCCGAGGAGTTAGAAAGCTAAGAGCTGAAAGATGATAGCTGATGGCTGCTTCGCCGCCTTGACGGACCCAATCCGCGACACCAATAATGCTTGAGGCAATCCATCGCAGTTTTCGTCTCTCAATCTGAAACAAACCTGGCGTGCAGCCCTTAGGAGCCGACACTTTCATGGCAACAGCTCAACCTTCTGCCGCGCCCACGGTCCGTCGCGGCGTTCAGCCATTGCGCGCCGGTGAGGGAACCTCCTTCATCTGGCGCAAGCTCCACTCGCTGCTGGGCATCATCCCCATTGGCGCCTTCCTGCTTGAGCACCTGCTGTCGAACTTCGAGGCCCTCAAAGGCCCCCTCGCCTACGGCGCCCAGGTCAAGTTCCTCAACAGCCTGCCGCTGGTCCGCGTGCTTGAGTGGGTCTTCATCTTTCTGCCCCTCATGTATCACGCCGGCTATGGCGTCTACATCTGGCTGCGCGGCAAGTCCAACGTCGTCTATTACCCCTGGGCGGGCAACTGGATGTACGTGGCCCAGCGCTACACCGGCCTGATCGCCTTTGCCTACATCCTGCAGCACGTCATTCGCCAGCGCTTTATGGGAACCATGCTGCCGGAGAATCCCTACGCAGCCTTCCATAAGGTGCAGGTCGAGCTCTCCAACCCCTGGATGGTGGCCGTCTACGCCATCGCCATGATCGCCATCTGCTGGCACTTCGCTTACGGCATCTGGCTCTTCGCCGCCAAGTGGGGCATCACCCCCGGCGAAGTCGCCCGCAAGCGCCTCGGTTACGCCTGCGCAGCCTTCGGCGTCCTGCTCGCCGTGATGGGACTCGCCAGCATCTGGGCCTTCGTCGGCGGCAAGTATCCCAACGTTCCTGAAAACCCGATCCCTGCCGCCTCAACAGGCGCAGCAGGAGCGGCCGACATTAGTTTCTAAGTGCGAAGCCACCATCACGCGCCCTCGCTTTTAGCTGAGAGCTGAAAGCTGATAGCTAAGAGCTGTAGTTCTGCTTCCCTCGGAAAGGAAGATCAATTCATGGCAGCACCCAGAATCATCGTGGTTGGCGGAGGCCTGGCGGGCCTTGCGGCGGTCATCAAAATCGCCGAGGCGGGCGGTACGGTCGATCTGTTCTCCATCGTCCCCGTCAAGCGCTCTCACTCCGTCTGCGCCCAGGGCGGCATCAACGCCGCAAAGAACCTCAAGGGCGAGGGCGACACCACCGACAAGCACTTTGACGACACTATCTATGGCGGCGACTTCCTCGCCAACCAGACCCCCGTCAAGGCGATGTGCGAAGCCGGACCGGCCATCATCGATCTGCTCGACCGCATGGGTGTGCCCTTCAACCGCACTCCCGAGGGCCTGCTCGACTTTCGCCGCTTCGGAGGCACGCTTTACAACCGCACGGCCTTCGCCGGCGCCACCACTGGGCAGCAGTTGTTGTACGCGCTCGACGAGCAGGTCCGCCGCTACGAAGCCGACGGCAAAGTCAAAAAGTACGAGGGCTGGGAGTTCCTCTCCGCCGTGCTCGACTCCAAAGGCCAGGCTCGCGGCATTACCGCTCTCGATCTCCGCACCATGCAGCTCAAGTCCTTCCCCGCGGACGCCATCATCATCGCGACCGGCGGCATCGGCGCCATCTTCGGCAAAAGCACCAACTCCGTCGTCTGCACTGGATCGGCGCAGTCAGCCATCTTCCAGCAGGGCGCCTATTACGCCAACGGCGAGTTCATCCAGGTCCACCCAACCTCCATTCCTGGTGAAGACAAGCTCCGCCTCATGTCGGAGTCGGCTCGTGGCGAGGGCGGTCGCGTCTGGGTTCCGCGCATGCCGAGTGACCCGCGCCCCATCAAGCAGATTCCCGAGGCAGAGCGCTTCTACTTCCTTGAGGAGTGGTATCCCAAGTACGGCAACCTCGTCCCACGCGACGTGGCCACGCGCGCCATTCACAAGGTCGTCTATGAGGAGGGCCTCGGCATCGACGGCCAACCCATGGTCTACCTCGACCTCACCCACATCGATCGCGAAACCCTCAATCGCAAGCTTGAGGGCATTCTCGAAATCTACGAAAAATTCGTTGGCGACGATCCTCGCGAAGTGCCGATGAAGATCTTCCCCGGCATGCACTACACCATGGGCGGACTCTGGGTCGACTTCAATCAAATGACAAATATTCCAGGCATCTTTGCCGCCGGCGAGTGCGAATACCAGTACCACGGCGCCAATCGCCTCGGCGCCAATTCGCTGCTCAGCTGCATCTTCGGTGGGTTCCACGCCGGACCCAACGCGCTCGCCTATGCCAAGAGCCTCCCGGCCGCGGAAGGCGACGGCGGTCACGCTGCCGAGCTGGCCCGCCAGGCGGAAATGAACTCGAAGCTCATGAACAACGAGGGAACTGAGAATCCCTTCCGCCTCTGGCGCGAACTCGGTTCCACCACCACTGAGCACGCCACTGTCATCCGCTACAACAAGGGACTCAAACAGGCCGACGAAAAAATCGTCGAGTTGCTCGAGCGCTACAAGAAAGTCAACCTGAGCGACCGCAGCCAGTGGGCCAACACCAGCTTCGCCTTCGCCCGCCAGTTAAAGAACATGCTTGAGCTCTCACGCACTGTCGTCCAGGGCGCGCTGCTCCGCGACGAGTCACGCGGCGCTCACTACAAGCCCGATTTCCCGGATCGCAACGACGAAAAGTTCTTGAAGACCACCAAGGCCAGCTTCACCGGCGACGTTGCCGGCCCAAAGTTTGAATTTGAACAAGTCGATACTCAATACATCAAGCCGCGTCCGCGCCGTTACGACGCCGCGAAGTAGTTTTGAAAGGGCGCGGTTTTAGCCGCGCCGCAAGCTGATCACTGTTCACTGAACACTGACCACTGTCCACGGAAAGGGATCATGGCAACCAAAACCGTAGTCTTGGAAATCAAGCGCCAGGCCAACCCGGATGCGCCGGCCGTATGGGAAAAATTCGAGCTCGAATGGCGTCCCGGCATGAACGTCATCTCCGCCATGATGGAGATCGCCGCCAACCCGGTCACCGCCGACGGTCGCGCAACCACGCCCATCACCTACGATTCCAATTGTCTGGAAGAGATCTGCGGGTCTTGTGCGATGAGGATCAACGGCAAGGCCCGCATGGCCTGCTCCTCGCTCGTGGATAATCTGGAACAGCCTATCAAGGTCGAGCCTCTCAGCAAGTTTCCCCTCGTACGCGATTTGCAGGTCGACCGCTCCGTTCTCTTCGACAACCTCATGGCCGTCAAGGCCTGGGTCCCTGTCGACGGAACATACGATCTAGGCTCGGGCCCGCGCGTCTTCCCGCAACAGCAGGAGGCCAACTACCCGCTCTCCAATTGCATCAGTTGCTGCTGCTGCATGGAAGTCTGTCCGCAGTTCAATGAAGATACGAACTTTGTCGGCGCCGCTACCATCGCCCAGGTCAAGCTCTTCAACAATCACCCTACCGGCAAGGTCTTCAAGGAAGAGCGTCTGCGCGCCCTGGCCGGCGACGGCGGCATTCAGGAGTGCGGCTTCGCCCAGAACTGCGTAGAGGCCTGCCCGAAGCAACTCCCGCTCACTGAGGCCATCTCCGACATCAGCCGCGACGTCCTCGTGCAAAAGGCCAAGGACTTCCTTCGCGGCTAGAGCGCATTCATGATAGCTGTACCCTGTAATTGCAAAGCCTGAACCATGCGCGCGCATTGGCTGATGTGATTGCGGGAAGGGCTTCTGCGATGGCTTGATCGAGAGCTTGTTCGGTTCGCGA
>Ga0224554_1000446_pt1 | contig 34763 bp, 29 predicted proteins | sample 714S22024metaG_FD_180666 | JGI IMG/M metagenome (GOLD analysis project Ga0224554, IMG submission 180666) | Peat soil microbial communities from Stordalen Mire, Sweden - 717 S2 20-24 | ecosystem: Environmental > Terrestrial > Soil > Wetlands > Peat | place: Sweden: Norrbotten County, Stordalen... | reverse complement strand
TTCCCCCCCCCCCCCCCAGGGGGGTATATTTGTACGGAACTCTTTTTGAATCTGTGGATTGCAGGTGCATACTGGCTGTAAAAATTAGATTCCAAAGGAGTTACGGCTAAATATTCAATTACAAAAGACTTATTGGTGAAAACGGTAACGATTTCGGCGAAGATCATGACGATTTACGGCCGAAATGGAGACGATTTTGGCCAAAATGTGGTCGATTTTGGCTCAGGATGACTCGATTTCGGCGTAGTTCGGCGTGGAGGAAAAAGAAAAGCAGCCCGACGCTGTGCGCCGGACTGCTCGCTTTCTTTATCTCTACATCTTCTATTTTATCAGGTGGAGCATAACTACTATGCCACTTGCGCGAAAGTTTTTCTCTTTTGTTTTCTGTCGGTTGAGGCGATTTTGGAGGGTCGAGGGTCTTGACACGGCGATTTACGGGGAAATTCGAGGGAAAAAACTTCGGGAGCGGGCAGGGTGCCGCGCGTAAACCTACGTCTCAGAAGCGAGATATGGGGCACCCGGCTCGTCCCGAATTCAGCGTGGCTTTCGATCCATGATTAGGAAGGGGAGTGTGAAGGTGACTATGAACCATCCAGAGGTTCGTGCTCGCTCGTCGAAAGTGGGAGAAATGGCCACAGCCAGCCCCGTCAGGAATGCGATGTACAGGAGGGATCGTGACCAGTCGATCTGCTGGAAGTTCGACTTCACGTTCTGTATGAAGAGAGACACCAGCGCAACGAGCAACGAGAGCCAAGCGGCGAGGTAGACGTGGGATTCGAGCCAGTGCATTGCAATATCCTACACTCGGCTCGGAGCAATATGTTGTTTCGAGTCACTTTCCCTTTGGGGTGAATAGGGAAATTTCCGAAGCGTCCGCGAAATGAATCAATGCCACTGATCCTCGTGGGACGTATGTCGCATGCTTGTCGTTCTTCCCAATAACGTAAAACCCAGAATCGGTTTCGTCGATCAGAAGGCAGCTTATCTGTTGATTCGGTAGATTAGCTAAGTCTTTGGTCAGTGTCAGATTTATTGGAATGGGCATACCACCGCCCCAAGATGCCTTGATATGTGGATAGTACGAAGTTGCAAAGACAAGCAACGCAGCAAGGAACGTAATGAGCGACTGCGGCCAATCGCCCAGTTTGAGTTTCCATGACCGCATTTTCATTTCGTAGAGGCAAATAAACCCAATGGCGACCATCCAAAGCGAAGGAGCAGAGCGTTCAAATCTGTACTGCACAAAGAGTATGTCGATTGCCTGCCAAAGCACGATTCCAAAGTAAACGGCGATACCGAGTGCCACGAGACTCTTAGGGATCTTCGAATAAAAAACCACAACAGCTAAGATGCTGATAAAAATCAGGATGCCCCCCAAGACGATCTTCCATATCGCTGGGATCGGAGATGTAGATAGGCCTTGTTCGTCAAAAACGAATATATTTCCCGCAGTCAAGAAAATTAAATAGCAGGAAACCCAGTACGCAAGCAGCAGACTGGCACCCTTAAACCACCATTTTGATTCACTCGCCCAGAGCTTATGTCTCAATAGCTGACGGACTAGCGCAAATGGCAATGCAAGGAATAAGAGGAACCACGCGCCGGCTGTAAGGATGCGCGGTCTTAGTGGATTCATCTCGGAGAATCCAAAATGAAAGTCGTGCAGTGACGTTATTAGGAACCCACAGACGTAAAGAACTGCAATACAAATGGCGACCGCCTTTGACAGACCTTCAATCCCGCCTGGGATGTCTTTAGGATCGTCGTCACGTTGAACCGCTAGGTTCCAGGGCGTAGGTTCCATCAGCTAATCATCACCATCCCGGACAGCGAAATCAAGCTAATTGAATGAACTACTCCACGATAACGGATTTGGCTAGGTTGCGGGGCTGGTCAACGTCGCAGCCGCGGCGGACGTGCTTCACCCGCCCCACCTTAGCGACGATGAAGCCGTCGCGAAGATGGGGCACCCACTGTTGATGGGGCATCCGGTTGAGGACGGAATTGGACTAGCGGGGGGAGGTGGGGTATGGCTCTCCGTGGCGGGGGACGCGGGTTGGATCGAAGCGGGTGGTTCCTCCGGTGTCCCATGTGGCACCGGGGGGGACGAGGATGTTGTCGGCGGTGCGTCCGGTGGTGTCGCCCGTGCGCAGCTCGATGCGGTTGGCGTCGATGCCCTTCTCGGCGGTGAGGTACTGACGGACGTTGAGGGCGCGCTGGGAGGAGGTCTCGGGGGCCTCCTCGGGACCGTGCTTGCCGACGATGATGAGGGTGGCGTCGGACTCGCGGTTCATCTCCAGGGCGATGTCGTCGAGGCAACCCTTGGCCTCGTTGTCCACGCGGACGGGGCGCTTGCGGTCGCGGTCGAAGGAGATGCTGCAGAGAGTGCGCGCGGAAGGCGCGGGCGGCGGCGGCGGGGCGACCACGGTGACGGTGGTGGTGGAGGAGGCCGATTTGCCGAGGTCGTCGACGACGTTGCATGTGACGTCGATGATGCCGGGGCTGACGTCAGCGGCCGAGAGGGTGCCGATGGCCTTGTTGCCGGCGATCTGGCCGGCGGTGGTGGCGAAGGAGAAGTTGAGCGGGCGGTTCTGCGGGCTGCGGCCCTCGGAGGTGATGGTGGAGGCGCCGCCGGGCAGGACGCTGCTGGGGTTGGCCGAGCAGGAGATGGTGGGGGGATCGAAGGCCTGGATGCGGAAGCTGGCGGCGCACTCGGCGTGCTGGGTGGGGCTGCTGCCTTCGCTGACGCGGCCGGTGATGACGTAGTCTCCGGGTGCGAGGTCTGCGGTGGAGATGGTGGCGACATCGTCGGTGGCCTCGATCTGGCCTCCGTTTGTCTCCCAGGTGTAGACGGGCTTCAGCTTGCGGCCGGTTTCGAGGTTGATGACGCTACCGGTGACGCTGATGGGGTCGCCGGGAAAGACGGTGACGGGCTGGACCACGCAGCCATAGGCGGCGGGCAGCTCCTCGGTGGACCCGCCGAAACGGATGACGCCGCCGGCGCTGAGGCGGTATGCGGTGATCTTGGCGACGCCGCCGTTGAAGAAGGTGGGCGCGGTGTTGAGGCCGAAGTTGATGTCGGAGTATTCGATGTCTGCCTGGATGGGGCGCAGGGCGAGGCGGTTGTGCAACGGGGCGTAGGGCAGGACGTAATCGAGGCCGGCGCCGAGGGTGGCGCCGTATCCCCAGGTGCAGGGCTGGACCAGCGGACCGCCGGTGCGGGCGCCGCCGAAGAGCAGGTGGGCGAAGGGAACGTAGCGGCCGTACTGGATGCGGTAGATGGGACCGGCCTGGGCGACGTAGGAGCAGTCGTCGGGGCCGTAGGGGGAGGCTGCGCCCTGGATGACGGCGCCGAAGTGGTTGCCGAAGTATCCGGCCACGCTGCCGATTCCGCCCTTGACGATGGGCTCGTAGGAGTAGCCTTCGAGGGTGCTGTTGAAGGGATGGAAGTAGGTGTATCCGCCGAAGAGGTCGAGACGCGATGGGATGGGCGCCTGCGTTCCCGCGGGAGCAGCCTGGGCCGCGGCCAAGAGCGGAACGAGGGCGGCGGTTGCGGCCAGCAGAAGCGCGCGGACGAGTTTGGATGAGCGCCGGTGCATCATGGTTTCCTCCACATCAGTGTTTCAGACTCCTGCCGCCATGGGCGGAATGGGAACCGATCCGGTTACTCTACCGGGCCGGTTCCTCCGCCGGTTTGGTTACTCCTGGGCCACGGTGAGCGAGACCGAGGTCGATTGCGCACTGACACCGCTGACGGTGGTGGTGCCGGTAATGGGGATGGTGTAGACCTGATTGATGCTGGACAGGCACGCGCAGCCCGCGAGGCCGATGATGCCGGCGGTGCAGAGAAGCGCGACCAGCAGGCGGAGGTTCGGCGAGCGGCCAGAGCGCGGGCGGCTACGCTTGCGGCGCGAGAGGCCGAAGAAGGCAAGCAAGCCGAACGGGAAGACTGCGGCAAAGGCGATCGGCGAGAGGCCGCTGGGCGTTCTTCCGGAGGGAGTGGGAAGCATGAGCCGGGCGTCGGCGAGCGTGGTGGTGACGGTCATGGTGGTGGTGACGCTGGCCCCGTCGCCCGTTCCGGTGAGGGTGACGGTTGGGGTGGCGAAGGTGCAGGCGGCGTCAGCCGGAAGTCCCGCGCAGGCGAGGGTGACCGGGCCGGCAAAGCTCTGGACCGAGGAGACCGTGACTGCGTAGACGGTGGACCCCGGGCCGCTGATGAACTGGTTCGCCGGAGTAGCGGCGAGGGTGAAGCTGCCGGGGTTGACGACCTGGGCGATTGTGCCTGAGCTGGAGGCGAAGTCGAGGGTTGCCTGGTAGGCGGCGGTGATGGTGAGATTGCCTACGGGCAGCGTGGAGGTGGTGCAGGTGGCGACGCCGGATGAGTTGAGCGTGGCCGCGCAGAGCAGCGTTGCGCCGTTATAGAAGTTGACGGTGGCGGCCGTGACGGGAACGCTGGCGCCGTAGGTGACGGCGGCGGTGAAGGTGACGCTGGCACCCTGGGTGACGGGAGTCGCGGAGGTTATCACGGTGGTGACGGTGGCGAGCGGCGTGATGGCCAGCGCGCCGGGGACGACCGTGACGGTGGCGTAGTTGGCGATGTTTGCGCCGGTGACGGCGGCGGTGATGGGGTAGCTGCCCACGTCGGAGAGGACGGTGGCCGTGGTTGAGTAGGCGACGGTGAAGACGTCGCCGGGGGCAGCGCCGCTGGAGGTGTAGGTGAAGGTTGGGTTGGGTGTGCCGTACGGGCGCGAGGGGCTATTGACCGTAATCACCAGGGGCGTTAATGAGGGCGTAATGGTCAGCGTACCCTGCACCACGGTCAGGTTGTAGTTGGCCGCCGCCGGGCCGGAGATGGACGCAGTGATGGCGTAGTTGCCGATGGGGGAAAGTATTGTCGCCAGCGTGGAGAAACTGAGTGTCACACTGTCGCCGTTGAGCAGGCCGGAGACGATTCTCCCGGTGAAGGTTGGATTGGGCGTGCCGTAAGCGCGCGAGGTGCTGTCCACCTGAACCACCAGGGCTGTTGTGGCTGGAGTAATGGTCAGCGTGCCGGAGACGACCTGGATGGTTGTGTAGTTGCTGAGGCTGGAGCCGCCAATGATACTTGCGGTGATGGTGTAGGTGCCTACGGGAGAGAACTGCGTGGCTGTGGGGGACGTCGAGTAGCTAAGGGTGAAGGTGTCGCCGTTGAGCGCGCCACTGGCGGTGGTGGTGAAGGTTGGATTGGGCGTGCCGTAGGGCCGGCTGGCGTTGTTCACCGTAATGATCAGGGGCGTTGTCGACTGCGTGATGTTCAGAGTGCCGAAATTGTATGTCACCGAGTAGTTGTTGAGGTTTGCCGTGCCCACCGGCGTCAGGGCCGCGGCGATGGTGTAGGTGCCTACGGGAGAGAACTGCGTGGCCGTGGGGGACGTCGAGTAGGCAATGGTGAAGTTGTCTCCATTGACCGCGCCGGTGATGGTTCCCGTGAAGGTTGGGTTGGGCGTGCCGTATGGGCGGGTGAAGCTGTTGACATTGACCGTCAGGGGCTCCTTGGTGATCGCGAGGGTGGTGGTTCCGGTCACCGAGCTGTAGTACGTGTTGCTGGTGAAGAAGGTGAAGCTGACGATGTAGCTTCCGACGGCCAGGCCGGACGCAGCCGCGTTGCATGTGATCGTACCCGCGGATACGTTGTTGATGGTGGTCTGGCAGAGTGTCGTGCTGCCGGTGTAGAAGATCATCGTGCCGCTGGCGGGGAAGCTGCCGGTGAACGTGAACGACTCCGCAAAGGGATTGCCGTAGACTTCGGTCTCCGCGATCAGGGCGAAGGGCAGAGGCACGGTGCTGTAACCGGAGGAGCCGCTGGTGCTGAAGATGACGGTCTGCTGCGAGTTGTATGAGTTGGAGATGAGGTTGGACTGGCCAGCGGGAGCGGGGCCGATTACCGTGGGTGTGAAGGTGTATGCGATGTCGCAGACGCCGCCGGAGAGCACCGTGTCTGTGGTGCATGTGGTCTCGCTGCCCAGGACGTTATAGTGAACCGTATCGGTGGTGGTGAACGGATAGTCAGCGGTAAACGTAAGGTTGGCGTTGCCGGCGTTGGCCAGGAACTGCAGGACCGCGTTCGACGTTGTGCCGACGACCACGCTGCCAAAGTTGATATAGCTGGTGACCGGGTAGGAGACCTCGCGCAGCGCGCTGTTGCCGCTGTCGACGACGAAGAGGTCGCTGGAGCCGTCGAGGGCGATGGCCAGCGGCGCGTTGATGGCGGCTGAGATGCTGGGGCCGTTGTCGCCGGTGTAGCCGGCAGTGCCGGTGCCGAGGACGGGATAGATGTCTGTGCCGTTGCTGATGACGGAGTAGACCGCGTAGACGATGTTCGCGGTATCGTCCGCGATGTAGATGTCTCCCGCCGCGTCGATGGCGAGGCCGTCCGGCATCAGGAGGCCGGTGTCCGTGGCTATGGCGGCGTTGGTGGTTGTCATGGTGCCATTGCCGGCGACGATGTGGATGATGCCGGAGTTGTCAATCAAGTAGACGTAATGGGTCCCGGCATCGGCGACGGCGATGCCGTTGGGGCCAAGCGCGATGCCGCTGGGACCATACAGTGACGCGCTGGTGGCGAGCATTCCATTCGCGGGTATATTGCTTCCGTTCCCCATAACCACGCGCTGCTGCCCGCCGGCATAGATTTCGGTGACGTTGTGGACAGAGCCGCCCATGGCGACGAACAGGTTGTCGAAGCCGTCGACGGCCATGGCATTGACGTAGAGCAGTCCGGTGGCATACGAGAGGTTGATGGAACCATCCGCGCCGAAGCGCGCGATGCTGGTGCCGGCGCCAATGCCAGCCGGAGTATTGGCGATGAAGATGTTGCCCGCGCCATCGACGGCCATGGCGGAGGGCATAACCAGGCCCGCGCCCTGGGCCACAGCGGCCTGAGCGGAACCGCCGCCCGCCGGGTAGAAGAGCACGTCGGCGGTGGACGAGCCGTTGCCCTGCTCGAGGACGTAGGCGTCGCCGGTCGAGTCGGTGGAGACGGCGATGGCGGTGCGCAGGCTGGATGCACGCGTGGAGGCAACGCCCGGAGCCAGCAGGCTGAGCGGGCCGATGCCGAGGCCCTGCAGTTCCACGCTGATGAGCTTGCCTGAGATGGAGTCCTTGAGTTGCAGCGCGGAGTAGCGATAGCCGGGACGGGAGGGCGAGAAGGTGATCGTCACCGTACAGGTGGTGGAGGCGGAGTGTGCCCCGTTGCATGTGGTGCTGACGAGGTTGAAGTCCGTGCCGACGGTGAGGGTGAGATTGACCGTCTGGTTGATGCTGAAGACGACGGTCTGGCTGGCGCTGGTCGAGCCCACATTGGTGTTTGGGAAGCTGAGGTTGGTTCCCAGCTTGCGCACGATGTTGTTCTGCGAGTCGGCCAGGTAGATGTTTCCGCCGGTGTCCGTGGTGACGCCGAGCGGCTGGTTGAGGGGAACCAGCGACGCAGCCTGGCCCTCCTGCGAGACGTTGTAGGGGCCGGAGGCGCCGCTGGAGAGGCCGGCGACGAGGGACAGGATGTTGGTGCCGGAGTTGAAGCTGACCACATTGTTGTGGCCGGTCCCGGACTCCGAGATATACAGCGAACCGTCCGCCGAGAAGGCCAGCCCGTAGGGATTGTTGAGGGCGGTCGCGGTACTGCCGGAGAGGTCGTTGACGCATTGCCCAACGGCTGTCTGGGGAGTGGTCAAACCGGCGATCTCGCGCACGCAGTTGTTGCTCGAATCGGCGATGAAGAGGTTGCCGTTGTTGTCGAAGGCAAGGCCGGCGGGGCGGTCGAGCGTGACGGAGCTGCTGATTCCCGCGCACATCGCAGTAGGTAGAGCGGTTGAGTGCTGACCGGCAACGACGCAGATGGTGGTGGCGGGGTCGGAGGCGAGATGGCGAACCACCTGGTTGATCGCCTGGGCATACAACGAGTCGACGATGGAGATGTAGAGGTTGGAGTTGCTGTCCACGGCGAGGCCGTCGGGCAAAGGCGTGTTGGAGCCGGTGTGCACAGACGAGCATGTTCCGGCCACGGTGGTGAGGGCCGGGCTGGCGAAGCTGTCGACCGTGCCGCTGGCCAGGCTGCGCACGCAGTTGTGCTGGCTGTCCGCGATGTAGAGCGTGTTGTTGCTGTCGATGGCAAGGCCGGTGGGCTGTAGCAGTCCCTCGGCGGCGGTTGGGGCTGGGTTGCTGAATGTATTGCATGTATCCGGCTGCCCGCTCACCCGGAATCCGGCCACCGTGGTGATGTGGCCTGTGGTATCGACCTTGCGCACGCAGTTGTTCTGCGTGTCGGAGATGTAGAGATTGCCAAACGAATCGAAGACGACGTAGGAGGGGACGTTCAGGGTGGTGGCTGTGGCTACACCGGAGTCCTGATTGAATCCGCCCGTGCCGGCGCTGTTGCCGGCGAAGCGCGAGGTTGTATCCAGGATGGTGGCAAACTGGCCGCGCGCGCTCAGCGGGGCCAAGCTAAGGAATCCCGCGAGGAGTAGAACCAGGGGCCGGTGGAATGCAGCTTTAAGCGAGCACAGACGTGGGGTGTTCATTGGGGGGAAAACTCCATAAGATCGATCGCCGTTCAGGTTCATCTGCACAGACCTCTTTTGGGACCGTGTCGGGCGTGTCGGAAATTGATGTCACTCCGCGTATTTTCAATATTATAGGTTCAGGCTGAAGAGAAAGACACGAAAATTGCAGATTCTACTGGGTATTATAGTTATTGATTGGAGACGTTACTGTCTGAGTACTATTGGTTACTCGCGCGAGATTGCAGGAGCGGGAGCGGCTTGAGGACGGTCTGAATGCGGGCGGCAAGGCGGATTTGTGCCGTATGCTACGGTCAGAGAGATGCATGGGCCGGAACCTCTTCATTCTCGCCGCGTCGCTTGCGCTTTTTGGGCTGATCTCCTGCGGCATTGCGTACAGCAACATCGCGCAACAGCCGGGCTCGCCGGGCGAAGCCTCGCTGTGGCGCACCATGGGGCTGGCGCTGTTGGTGCTGGCGCTGCTGGCCGCGCTGGGCGGCGTCCTCAGCTCGCTCTTCGAACAGGCCAGGCGACGCACGGAAGAAAAACAACGCCGCGGGCGATCGTGAATCTGTCGCAGACGTTTCTGGACCTATCGCGCCGCTTCTGATCCAACCCGCGCGCAGACGATACAATCAATAGAGAGGGGAGCCAAAAAATGTTCGAGGTCACAGTGGAAGCCGGCTTCTCCTCCGGCCACTTTTTGCGCAACTACAAGGGCAAGTGCGAGAACCCGCACGGCCACAACTACCGCGTTCTGGTGACGCTGGCGGGCGAGGAGCTGGACGAGGCCGGGCTGCTGCTTGACTTCAAGCTGCTGAAACACCTGCTGCGCCCGGTGGTGGAGCGGCTGGACCACCGGATGATCAACGACATTGAGCCGTTTACCGAGCTGAACCCATCGGCGGAGAACCTGGCGCGGTACTTCTACCAGCAGACCGCGCGCCAGCTCGACGAGATGACCGGCGGGCGGGTTCGGGTGAAGGACTGTACGCTGTTCGAGACGGACACCAGCTTCGCGCGGTACTACGAGTAGAACTCAATGACTCTAATCCGGGAGCGTTTTGCGATAGAGGAGCGCGTGCAGGCCGCGCGCGTAGAAGTCTTTTGCTGTGGCCGCCTGGGTGTAGCCGATCGACTCATAGAAGCGGATTGCTTCCGCGTTGCCGGTGAAGACGTGCAGCTCCATCTCTACGGCGCCGATGGAGTGGAGTTTGCTCTCGACCTCGGCCATGAGACGCCTCGCCAGACCGCTCCGCCGCCACGCGGGGGCCACGTCCAGCGTCACCACATAGCCGGTGCGCTCGTCCAACTGGGTGACACAGAAGCCTGCCAGCTCACTCTCCGAATTGGCCAACTCGCGCTGCGCTTCCGCCAGCACCGTTACCGCGCCGGGTGCCTCGGCAAAGCCGCGCATGACCCTGCGGCTGAACTGGAAGACCGGCTCGAAACAGAGGAGGTCGAGCGCGTGCATCGCCTGCCAGTCGCCCAGGCGATAGCTGCGCAGCGTCGCGTGGGCCGTGCGGTCCCCGGAATCGGACTCGGAGTGGTGCGGAGCTACGGCTAGAGCCACCGGCGCACCAGCCTGCGCACCAGTTCGGCGGTGACGCCGTAGACGACGTAGGAGGTGATCTCACTGCCATGCTCGCGCGCGGTCTGGTCCTCTGGTTCGGATGCGAGGCCAAGCGCGGGGAGAGCGGCTTCGTGGCTCAGCGCCTCCAGCGCCAGGCCGAAGCTGGTCCCGTGCCTGGCCGTTGCCTCGGGATAAAACTCGGCCACCGCGCCGTAGGCCGCTCCGGTTGCCGCGCCGAGTCCCCAGCGGAGGCCCTCGGCGAACCTCGCCTTTGCGAGCGGGGTCAGAGTGTCTCCGGCCACGCACTCGACGGCGAGTTCCTGCGGCTCCAGCTCGCCATGCGTGTGCGGGGGAAAGATGCGCTCGGCAAGGGTCTTGGCGGCGGTTGCGGCCAGCCCGGCGATCAAGCCGGCGATCAGTCCCTTGGCCAGCGACTTGTGCTTTTTCACCGCCGCAACTTTTGTCTCGCTCATGACAATTCCTTCAGCCTCTTGCCTTCATGCCTCTCGCGCCAATCTCGTGCCCTAATCTTATCGCGCCAGTCTCTCGAGCAAGCTGGGTCAACTTCGTAGGATGCGGCTTCGCGGCATCGCGTGCGCCGAGCTGCTCCGGTCGCTGGCCTGCATTGGCAAAAATGGAATTCTAATCAACTGCGCGGTTCGCCGCTGTGGAGTCTTCCAAGCCGGTGGTCAGCGAAGGCCGGCTTCGGGCCACTCGTAGACCACGACACCCATGTCGCCGAGGGTTTTGATGGTGGCTTCGACGTTGCGGCGAACAGTGGGACGGGCCGAGACCGGCGTGTCGTGCGCCTCCTCGATGGCAACCACGCGGCCATAGGGCCAGGAACTCTCAGGAACGGCGTCGAGGGCAGCAGGCAGGTCGCTGACGCGCACGGTCAGGTCCTGGCGGCGCGCGGCGACGGGCCGCAGCATTCCGCCGGTACCCAGCTGGCTGGGGTTTGCGTCGGCCTGGGTGAGATGCAGCGTGGCCATGTTCTCCTGCACGGTGAGATAGGGGTTCTCCCAGTCGGCGAGGCTGTGGATGGCCAGGTAACGGCTCTTGGAGGGAGGCGGGATCAGGTCCAGTTGCTGGCGCGCGGATTCGACCGCCTGCGGACTGGCGGTTGGGATGGTAGTTCCCGCCGAGGCACTCTTGCAGCCCGTGAGCAGCATTGGAGATGCAACCAGACAGAGGGCCGAAGCCAGCGCCAACCTTGATCGGATGGAAGAAGGCCGCGCGGAGAAGATGCGGCCAGAGGACGATTGTGGAGGGAGAGTCATACGCACGTCATTAAGCATACCAAGAGGTTGGATGCGGTTTCCAGGGGACGCGCTTCCGAGAGGCGGCGCGGAATCGCTCTGTTTTTCGACCAGAATTGCAGCTTTGCCCTTGCCATACTGCTGAAGAGCGATATAACTTGAGCGAACGGGGCCGAAAAGGAGATTCCAGTATGAAAGCAATTGCTCTTCGATTTGCCGCAGTCCTGCTGTTAGCGATTGGGGTGCTCCACGCACAGTCGCCGGATATCTCAGGTAACTGGCAGGGAACGCTGCAGGCTGGGAAGGGCCTGCGGACCGTCCTGAAGATCTCCAAGGCGGACAACGGCGGATGGAAGGCTGTGATGTACAGCATCGACCAGGGCGGGGGACCAATCGGCGTCACCTCAGTGACGGTGGACAAGCTGAACTTCGGCTTCACAATCAAGTCGCTGGATGTTACCTACTCCGGAACGCTTAATTCTGATCGGACCACGATCGTTGGTAACGCGACGCAACACGGCGAGACGCATGTGCTGAACCTGGCCCGCGTCAAGGCGGAAGACGCGTGGGCGATTCCCGAGCCGCCGAAGTCCATGCCGGCCGATGCGAAGCCGAAGTATGACGTGGTGACAGTGAAGCCGAGCGACCCGAACCGGCCTGGGAAATTGTTTACGATTCGCGGGCGGCAGGTGTTGACGATCGGCACAACGGTGAACGACCTGATTACGTTCGCATATTCGCTGCAGACAAAAGAGATTCTTAACGCGCCGTCATGGATGGACGAGAAGTACGACGTCGATGGCTTGCCGGATGTAGAAGGCCAGCCGAATATCCAGCAGATGCGGATGCTGATGCAGGATGCGCTGGTGGAGCGGTTTGGACTGAAGTTCCATACCGAGCAGCGCGAGATGCCGGCATATGCGCTGACCGTCGCCAAGAGCGGACCGAAACTTACGGTGACCGCTGATAAGCCGAGCTCGCCGGGGAATTTTCTCTTCGGCGGACTGGGCAAACTAATGGTGACCAATTCGACCATGAAGGACTTCTGTCACGGCATGCAGGAGGCGGTGATGGACAAGCCGGTGGTGGACCAGACTGGGCTGACCGAGCGCTATGACTTCAACCTGAACTGGGCGCCTGACGAATCTCAGTTTGCCTCGTTCGGCGTACATATCCCTCCGCCGAATCCCGATGATCCGAATCCGCTGCCCAGCCTGTTTACCGCGTTGCAGGAGCAACTGGGACTGAAGATGCAGGCAACCAAGGCGAACGTTGACGTAATGGTGATCGATCACATCGAGAAGCCTTCCGCGAATTAGAGCGGTTTCACCGCTACGCAACCAGCAACCTGTAAGCCTCAGACGATACAATCGGAGGATGGTCAAGGGAATTACATTGGTGACGCAGGTGGGCTCGGCGGCTGCGCAGGAGAGGCTTGCCGGCCTGTTGGGCGCGCTGGGCTTCGAGGCGGGCAAGGGCTGGGAGGATGGAAGCGTACGGGGCGCGGCATTTCTGGCGCCGCTGGGCAACCTGGAGCTGGTGGCGGGGCGCGCGCCGGCTGTGCCTCCTGTGCTGATCGAGGTCACACAGCTCGACCAGGTGCGCGAGGTTGTGGCGCAGTGGATGAAGGCCAACTGCAAGGCTGAGGAGATTACGACGCTGCTTTCGGAGGTTGCGCCGACGCACTGGAAGTCGCGGCTGTTTACGGTGGCGCTCGACCCGTCGCTTCTGGTCGGATTCTGGGAATCGGAGAATGCGCTGCACGGCAAGCCCATCGCCGTTGAGGGCGATCTGTCGGCGGCTGGAATGCGGTTTGCGATTGTGGTGTCGCGGTGGAACGCGGTCATCACCGAGCGGCTGCTGCAGGGCGCGTTGGACGGGCTGCTGCGCTCGGGCGCGGCGCGCGCGGAGATCGAGATTGTGCGCGTACCGGGCGCGTGGGAGATTCCATCGGCGGCGCGGACGCTGGCGGAGTCGAAGTCGGTGGATGCGATCATCACGCTAGGCTGCCTGCTGCGCGGCGAGACGGCGCACTACGAGGCCATCTACACGGAGGTTGCGCGCGGCATCGGGCAGTCGCAGCAGGAGACGGGCGTGCCGCACAGCTTTGGGGTACTGACCTGCGAGACTCTGGAACAGGCGCTGGACCGCGCCGGGGTGAAGGCGGGAAACAAGGGATTCGAGGCGGCCATGGCGGCGATTGAGATGGTGTCTGTAACGAGAAAGCTGCAGGCGCCAACGAGAAAGCTGCAGGCGCCGCAAAGGAAACTAACGGGGAAGAGCTAGATGGGCACGCGCCGCAAGTCCCGCGAACTGGCCATGCAGATGCTCTTCCAGGGCGACCTGGGCAAGCAGACTCCGGAGGAGGTGCGCGGGCTGTTCTGGCCGTCGCGCGACGACGTGGACGCGGAGACGCGCGGCTTTGCGGAGGACCTGTACCGGGTGGCCATCGAGCGACAGGCGGAGATTGATGGGCTGATCGAGTCGCATGCCGAGAACTGGCGGCTGGAACGCATGGCGGTGGTGGACCGCAACCTGCTGCGCGCCGCCGTTGCCGAACTGCTTGGCTATCCGAAGACGCCTGCGGCCATCGTGATCAACGAGTCGCTGGAGATTGCGCGGCGTTACGCAGCGCCGGAGTCTGTGCAGTTCCTCAACGGGGTGCTGGACGCCATCGCGCGCAGCGTACTGAAGCAGCGCCTCGGCTGAGCTGAATGACAACGCCGAGTCCATAGAGCATTTTCGTTGATGGTATAGACCATTGTGGAGCAAGAAAAGCAGATTCCTCCCCCTTCGACTTCACTCAGGGTACGGAATGACAAACAAAAATGGTCTATTGCAATTGTGAAACTGCTCTACAAGATGGGAGCTGCGACTTTCAAGGCTGCCTGCTCATTGAACCTTGCGATGGGACGGACCGAGTTGCGGCCGCTTTCCTTGGCCTCATACATCGCCGCATCGGCGCGGCGCATCATGCCTTCCCAGCCGCCCTGCGCGGGGTCGAGTTGGGCGACGCCGGCGCTGATGGTGAAGCGGATCGGCTCGTCCTCGAAGAAGGGGACTTCGAGAGCTTCCACGGTCTGCCTGACGCGCTCGGCTGCCATGATGCCCGCCGATGCAGTGGTGTTGGGCAGCAGGATGGTGAACTCTTCGCCGCCGGTGCGGGCCAGGACATCGTTGACGCGCATCATGGGTTTGATCTGGTTGACCAGGGTCTGCAGGGCGGCGTCGCCGGCTGCGTGTCCGCGCGTGTCGTTAAGGTGCTTGAAGTGGTCGATGTCCAGCACGATCATGCAGGGCAGGTGGCCGTAGCGGATGCTGCGCGTGGTCTCTCGCAGGGCCGCCTCCTCCATGGCGCGGCGGTTGAGGGCCCCGGTAAGCGGGTCTGTGCGCGCCTGCTCGGCCAGTTCCTTGCTCAGCTCCGTCACCACGAACCAGAGGACGCACATCACCAAGCAGGTGGCAAGAAAGGCCATTGCGGCCAGCGAATACATCCATCGCGGATCGGTCTTGACGTTGACAAGTTCCCATGGCAAAAAGCTCAAACTTGTCAGCACCCCTCGGTACGCCGACACAATCATGTCCCCAATGAGAATAACGGCTCCCACCCGCGAGACAGCAGTGAACGGCCCACGCCCGTGCTTGAGCAGTATCCACGCGGACATGCCGCACACAATGACAAAGGGAACATTAAGGACGTCGTTGCTGTGCGGGATTTTGTGCAGAAACATCCACGTATAGATCGCCAGCAATAGTCCAATCACAACCAGAAGCCACGGGACCCTCTGCATCGGCTTGCGTACCACAAACCAGCGCAGGCCTATCATCTGCAGGATGAAGGCGATCAGGTAAAGCTGCAACGCCAGCATGCTACTGAGGATTTCGGGGATCTGGCCTTCCAGGCCCTGTAGAACCAGTTTGATCAGGCCGACGACCATCGCGGCCGCAATCCACTTCATCCCGGTCACCTTGCGGTTGTTCCAGGCGAGCAGGCAGAGGCTGACCGTTAATACGGTCACCGAGACGATGTTCGTGAAGAAAAACGTTCCGTAGTTGATCACGTTGAAATTACCGCTTCCTCGCAGAACATCATAGACGCATTGCGAGGAGATGTGACGGTTCTTAAAAAAATAATGTCGATCCGAACCAGGAAGAGTTCCGTTGCACTGGAAACCCGTCCTGACCGGAGCCTGATTAAACGAAGCTGCCCTCCACCTCCCGCTCTGCGAACCGGAAGCCCCGCGGTGGGGTCTTCGGCATCTTGCGGAAGATGGAACAGCTTCATTGTAGGAGGAATGCAAGATTGCGCCTTACAACTTTTGGGGGGAGGACCAGACCAACGAGTCATGGGACCGCTTACCGCGCCGGAACCGGCCCTGGGCGGGTTCGCCGAATCAAGTTGCAAGATAGACGAAGTCTGCGCGGTTTGAGTCTTTTTGCTAATGGTGTAGTCCGTCGCGCGGCGAGCAAAATGCGGGGATTCTTCCCCTTCGGCAAGCTCAGGGGGCAGAATGACAATTCAATTTTGGTCAATAGCAGTTGTGAAAATGCTACAGCCGCGAAGCAATTCGCTTTGCAAAACAGCGCGCGACGCCGGGGACGGGGGAGACCTCTAGGTTGTCTTGCGCGGCTTCTGCGCCATCAGATTGACCGGCACAATGGCGCCGGCGGGGGTGGTCAGATTGGGCGCCAGGGTCGATGAATCGGTCAGCGTGCTGGGGGTGATGGTGATGACGTGGACCAGATTGTCTCCCGAGGTGGCCGCGTAAAAGGTGGAGTTGTCCGCGCTGACGACGCCGGCGATGGGAGCGGTTGCCGCGCCGGAGAGATTGATGTAGGTGATCCTGCTGGTCGCCGGAGCGTAGGCCGGCAGAACGCCGCTGGAGCCGGTGTAGGTGATGAAGGCAACCGAGGAGTCCGAGGTCGGCCAGACCCCGGTAATGGCCGTCGCCGTGACCGGACTCAGAGGGGTGATGGTGGGCTGCGTGCTGGAGAAGCTCAGCGTGCCGGTCAGGGGGCAGGCCTGGGGAGTCGGCGGATTGGTATTGGGCTGCGTAGGAAGAGTGATCCGCAGGTCGCTCAGCGTTGGCGCCGGCGTAGTCGTTGCGGTTGCGCCCAGGATGTGCAGCCCGTCGTTGGTGGCGGCGATCCGGTCGGTGACGGCAGATCGGGTATTTGCATCGTCCGCCGAGGGATAGAAGACATTGGCCTCGTTGGTGGGGGTGGTTGGGGTGCTGACCGCGCAGTAGCTGCGCGCCGTGGTGGTGGTTCCGGCAAAGTAGGCGCCGACGGCGGGCACCGTGATTGCTACGTCCGTCACCGGCGCGACCAGCGGATCGACCGGAGAGGATGTAGTGATGCTGGTCCAGCCGGTATTAACCGAGTAGACCAGGAGCTGATTGCCGGCGGTGATGTACACGGTCTGGCTGTCTGGGGCAAACTCGGCGTGCGATGCGACACCGCCGTAGGTGGTGAGGACGCCTCCCGAGGAGTTCTCCAGCGAGGTGATCTGATGCACCGGGTCGCTGATGACAAGGATGGCGCCGCTGGGCGCGATGGCGAGGACGGTACCGGGCGACGAAGGGTCGGTGCGCTTGATGCTCAAAGTGTTCACCGCATTGAGCACCATCAGCGCCGTGGAGCTGCCCATGTAGATGGTGGATCCGTCATTGCTGATGACCATGGAGTTGGGCACATAGGGCAGCAGGTAGGGCTGCGCCAGCACGGAGGTCGTGAAGTCGATCTGCACCATGTACTGGGACTGCGTGCTGGCCATATAGAGGACGGTGCTGTTGGTGCCGGGAGCAGAGATATTCACCGAGTTCGATGTGACGGGCTTGCCGTTGCCGAAGAGGCCGATCTGGTTGTACGATGCGGGATTGCAACTGGGCGGCTGGCAGACCGCGGAGATGGAGGCCGCGCCGGCCAAGGTCGGCGTCACCGGTGCAGCCGCGGTAATCGTGGTTGGCTCGGTCGAAACATACTCCAGCGTCAGCCCGGTCAGGGTTACGCCATTGGTGTCGATGGCGGTGGCCATCAGCGCCTGCGGGTTGTTCTGGTTGACCACCACCGGATTGGTGGTTGAACCGGGTGTTGTGAGGGTGATCGACGCCGGCGGACAGGTGGAGAAGAAACCCGCCGAGCTGGCTGCATTGGCTATGTTCGCCGAGATCAACACAGATCCCGGTTGGTTCGCCGTGGCCACGCCGTTCGGGTCGATGTTGACGACCGACGAGGTTGCCGTGGAGGAGGCGCTCAACTGCAGATGTCCCGCCAGGCAACTGATGTTGGTTTGGTTGGCGCCGGTTCCGGCGAAGACGCGCGCCACCAACTGTGCGGTGGAGCCCTGCGAGATGCAGGAGTTGGCCAGATAGGGAGGGGCTGTGACCGCTCCGGCCGTGGCCAGCGGGCAGCAGGCGGTCGACGGGTTACTTGAGCAGCCAGGGCCCAATGCAAGCCCCGTCTCCGTCGCTGACCCATTGGGCTGCGTAAATCCGGGGATAACGACTTCGAACTGAGTTATAGACAATCCAGCGGCCTGGACCACAGCATCGGAGATCCCGTTGAAGAATGTGCTTGTAGCGAAATTACCGAGGGAAACCATCTGCCCTGTAGAAAAGGAGTTTTGCGCCGTGAAGGTAACAATCGGGCCATTCACGGTGTTAACGATGGACCATGCCGTAATCGTGGCTGAGCCGCCTTGGGACGGGCCTCCCAGTACAATGCTGGTGACCACGGGATGCACGAAGATCGGGATCGGGTTGCTGGTGGCGCCGTCCGCGGCTGCCGAGACGTATGCGACGCCCGACTTATTGGTCGCGGTGCAGTAGGTGAAGTCAGGAATGCCGCCGCCCGAGTTACGGTTCCACGTTCCCGCGCAGAGCCGGCCGGTGGTCGGCTGAATGTCCGCGATGGTCATGTCGGTGGTGGCGTAGGTGTATGACGACACCGGGACGCTCCGGCCCTTGCAGTCGCTGGTGGAAGGCCCCTCCACCTGTCCGATCTCCGCGTAGTTCAGCGAGATTCCATAGACGATCGGCTGCAGGGTGATGGTCGAGGCCTGGCCGGTGGTCATGCCCGAGTCTCCGCCATTGCAGAAGGTGGGCGCGATACTGTGCGAGCAGCCCGAGATCGAGACACCGAATGGAATCGAAGACAGAAGCAGAACAAACAACATGACGAACCGACGCATTAAACCTCCCCGTCCAACTGGAACCAGAGCTGAACGGTCTCACCGCAGACGCTAGTTACACTTATGTCCCAGTGTAGAAGCTGCGCAGACGGGACGCAAATAACGATCGAGGATTGGACGCGGGGGGGCGCGATAGAAAGCAGTTGGGCAGGCGCGGCTACCTGGGCGGCATCTCCGCCTGGAACCAGCCGATGGTGCGCCGCAGCAGGTCGCGCTGGTGGGCTGGGTCAACGAAGTGGTGGCCTTCGCCGGGATAGACCACAAGCTGCGTAGGGACACCCACGGCGCGCAGCGCGTGCCAGAACTCGAAGCTCTGCGGAGCGGGACACTCGCCGTCGCGGTCGCCCACCAGCAGCAGGGTGGGTGTTTTGACGCTCTTGATGAAATTGATGGGAGAGGATTTGGCGTAGACCGCCGGATCGTCGTAGACGGATGCGCCGAAGAAGGGGAGCAGCCACTGGTCGATGGAGTTCTGGCCGTAGTAGCTCTGCCAGCTGGAGAGGCCAGCACCGGCGACCGCGGCACGGAAGCGCGTGGTCTGGGTGACGGCGAACATGGTCATGTAGCCGCCGTAGCTCCAGCCGGTGATGCCTTCGCGCGACTTGTCGATGGGGAAGCGCTTCTCGATTGCGTCGACTCCGGCGAGGATGTCGCGCAGATCGCCGCCGCCGAAGTCCTTGACGTTGGCCTGGGTGAAGCTCTCGCCCTGGCCGAAGCTGCCGCGCGGATTGGGATAGAAGACGAAGTAGCCGAGCGCGGAGAAGGGCGCTGCGCTGTAGGTTGCACTTGGCCAGCGCGGCGTGAGCGCGCTGGATGGGCCGCCGTGGACGCTGACGATGAGGGGATATTTTTTTGTTGGATCGTAATTCGCGGGATAGAGCAGCCAGCCCTGGATGGGAAGGCCGTCGTTGGTGTAGTCGATGGATTCGGTCTTGCCCCACGCGGGTAGGATGGCGTCGTTGAGGTGGGTGATCTGCCTGAGGTTGTCGGAGGAGCCGGCCCAGACCTCGGGCGGGCGGTCGAAGGACTGCCGGATGAGGGCGATGTTCACGGAGTTGCTGGCGACCGAGACGCTCATTGAATTGTCGTCGGAGTAGATGGTATCGGGAAAGGTGAAGTCGAGGCCAGGGACGTCCTTGCCGGTGGCGAGATCGAGCGCGGCGATGCGGCTGCTGCCGCCCGCGTGCTCGGAGATGCCGAGGGTGTGATCGGCCAGCCAGGCGATGTAGGCGGGCGATGCGGGACGGTTGGGGGTTATGTCTTTGGGGTCGCCGCCGGTGGTGGGGATGAGATAGATGTCACCTCCGGTTGAGCCTTGGTCGCTCATCAGGCCGCCGATGAAGGCGATCTGTTTGCCGTCGGGGGAGAAGCGAGGGACGGCGAGCTGAAGACCGTGGAGGGGGCCGGGGCTGTTGGCGGGATCGAAGACCATATCAAGGTGCCCGGCCCAGCTTGGCCTGGAATCGAATGCCTCGAGGACTTGTTTGCGATACAGGTGCGCAACCCACCAGTTGTTCTCCCCCGGCGGAGCAGCGGCGATGAAGGTGATCTGCTGAGAGCTGGGGGCCCAAGAGAATTCGTAGACATGCAAGTGCTCAGAGGGTGCAACTAGCCAGCTGCCTAACGGCTGTCCCGGATCGCTTGCCGGAGCGTGGACAGGTTTGAGGAGAATCTCCGGGTGAATCACATAGACGCCCTGCACCTCGACGTTGTCTTCGCCGATGACGCCGGACCAGGGCTTCATGGCGTCGGTTGCGCCGGCGCGGCGAGTGGCGTTTTCGACGTAGAGGAAGGCGATGCATTTACCATCGGGCGACCACTGGAGCGAGCTGACCTCCCCGCGCAGATGGCTCACCTGCTTCATCGCGTTGGTGGCCAGAGTCCAGACGAAGAGGTTCTGCTGCGCGGTTGGCTGCAACTTTCCGCTGCTGGCATTCTGGCCGCTGGCACTTCCGCCGCTGGCATCTTGGCCACTGGCATTTTGGCTACTGTCGGAGCAGTTGGAGAGGAAGGCGAGCTGCGAGCCGTCGGGCGACCAGGCGGGATGCGAGGCAGTGCAGTTGCCGGGCTTGCTGCGCGTCGCGTCGGCGATGGTGTCTGGCGAGAGGACGCGGTCCTGCGTCGAGCCCGCAGGCGCGATGGGGCTGAGGTGCAGCTCCGAGCCAAGCTCTGCGTGGAACGTCCAGGCTACGGTGTTCCCGTCGGGCGAGATGGCGGCGAAGGTTGGCGTTCGGACACGGCCCAGAGAATCGAGGAGCGAGGCGATGCGCGGATCGGCTGCGCTGGCGGTCGAGGCTGGGGCTGGCTGCGCGATCTGCGCGAAGGCTGCGAGGGGCAGGCAGAGTACGGCAGTGACAGCGGCGAGAAAGAGACGGAAGGAGGAGCGACGCTTCAGCACATCCATACGGAAAGGCTAGCAGGACTCGCGAGGCAGTGCAGCTTGTCGCTGGTCGTTTACCATCCCATCCTTCGCGATGAGACTGCGAAGGATGGGGCACCCGGCAAAAACAAAAAGAAAATACAGGGGTCCTTCACTACGTTCAGGATGACGGCCCGTAGAGGATGACGGCCCGTACAGGATGACGGCCCGTAGAGGATGACGGCCCGTAGAGGATGACGGCCCGTAGAGGATGACGGCCCGTAGATGTGGCGCATCAACTCTGCTCTCGTGCTAGTGGCTGGGGAGGAGGAGCTGGCGGGTGTGGAGGGTGGACTGGGTCTCGGGGACGCCGCCGTCGTTGACCTCGACCTCGGCGGGCGTGCCGGCGAAGACGATGCGCGTGGAGGCGGAGGAGCGGCCGGGAATGCGCAGGCGCTGGGTCTCGGATGCGGTGCTGGAGCGGACGGTGACGGGGACGTCGGCTGTGGCGTAGCCGTCGTTGCGAACCTCGACGGCGATGAGCCAACCGGCGGGCAGGCCGGCGCGCGAGGTGAGCTGGCTGGGGGTGACGTTGACGATGGAGAGATCGGGAAGGCCGCGGTCGCGGTAGACCCAGTCGTTGAAGAACCAGCGGAGGTCTTTGTGGGAGGCTTTTTCGAGGGTGCGTTGGAGGCCGGTGGGGTCGCGGTCGAGGGTGGGGTCGAGGCGGTAGGTCTGGAGGGCCTGCTTGAGGGCGTCGTCGCCGACGATGGAGCGGAGCATCCACCAGACGGCTGCGGCCTTGGTGCGGTAGAAGATGTCGCCGGTGGCGGCGGCGAGGCTGGCGCCTGCGGGGCTGAGGGTGGAGGCTGGAGTGAGCGGCTGGCCGGAGGGGTTCGATGAGATGGACGACTGCGAGGAGGGGGCGCTGGTTGGGGGTGAGTCGACTGGAACTCCGGGTTCGATGAGAGCGAGGGAGCGGGCTGCGTCCTGAAGCTCGGTGAGTGCGGCGGCGCGGCCCGCGGTGCGCTCGGTCCAGAGGAGAGAGAGGAACTGGGCGAGGCCTTCGTCGATCCAGGGATGGGTGGAGTGGATCCAAAGGTGAGTGAGGGAGTGGGCGAGCGCGGGGGCGAGGGTTGCGGGCTCGTCGGCGCGCATGGGACGGACGAGGAGAGCGTCATCCTCGAAGGGCTGGCCGGGGTGGTCGAGGATGGTGAGCGAGGTGAGCGGTTGGGGGCCGAGCCAGTCGGTGAGGAGCGGCTCGACCAGCGCGGCGGCGGCGGCGTAGGCGGGAAGCGCGTCGTAGTGATCGGTGACGGCGGCGATGAGGGCGGGGTTGGCGGGGGTTCCGGTCTGGCTGGCGGGGCGGTCGGTGACGAAGAGGCTGGGCGAGCGGAAGCCGAGGGGTTGGGCGTCGAAGAGGGCGGTGGCGACGCCGGGCGACTCGGTCTCGGGCAGGTTGGCGTTGTCGCTGATGGCGGTGAGCGGCTGGCGGAGGCCGCAGAAGAAGGCGGCGTCGGGCGGGTCGCCCGTGTACTCGACGGCGAGGCGGAGGCGGACGGTTGCGGCGGACTGGCGGAGGCGGGCGAGGCCGACGGATTGGAAGAGCTTGGCGCCGTCGCCGAGGAAGACGGGCGGCGCGGAGGCGGGGAGCCAAAGGACGTTGCCGAATCCGCGCAGGGCGGTGAGCGAGGGCGCGATGGAGTCCCAATCGGATTGGAGGGCCTGGCCGTCGGGCGCGCCGATTCGGGTGAGGCGTTCGGCCGAGGGCGGGATCGAGCCGGAGTAGAGCGCGGTGAGCGGGATTGACGCGCCGGGGGCGAGCGGCTGCGGGAGCGGGACGACGGCTTCGGTCATCCGTCCGGTATGGTCGGCGTCCGTGTCGATGAGGCGGGCGGCGAATGGGAGCGGAGTGGTCGATCCGCTGGCGAGGCTGCGGGCGGAGATTGCGTCCCAGTGCAGCGAGGAGGTGATCTGGAGGATGAGGCGGGTGAGGGGTGCGGGGCTGTCGTTGCGGAGGGTGAGGCCGGCGCGGACGGAGATGCCGGCGGAGGCAGGAGTGAGGTGTACGTCGAGGTCGTAGGCGGTGAAGGTGAGGGTGCTGCGTTCGACGTCGGTTACGGCGAGGGGGTCGGATTGCGGGGGCGCGGCGGGATTTGATGCGGATGGATTTGGAGAGACGGCGGGATGAGGCTCTGGTTGCGACTCGTCTGTCGCGTCAAGATCGCGGGAGAAGAGAACTTTTCCGTGCGGCGGTGTGGGTTGGGAGGGCTGGTCGGGCGCGGCGGTTGGTGCGGACTGTGGCGGAGTGGTCTGCGGCGCGGGCTGCGGCTGCGCGAGTGCGAGTCCGGCTCCCAGAGTCAGGAGTGCGGCGATGAGCTTCAAGAGATGGTTCATGGAGGAAAGAACGCGGCGGGTCACGAGCCGAGTCCTTTGCGGGGCTTGGCGGGCGCGGCGGGCTTGGGGTTCGGGATTGAGTGCGCGGGGCGGCTGCGCTGGCGCATGGCTTCGTACATGACGACGGCTCCGGCGACCGAGACGTTGAGCGAGGAGACCGCGCCGGCCATGGGGATGCGCAGGAGGTGGTCGCAGGTCTTTTTGACCAGATCGTGCAGGCCGGCGCCTTCGCGTCCGAGGACGAGGACGCAGTCGGTGCGGAAGTCGAAATCCATATAGTCTGGAGCCCCGCGCTCGTCGAGGCCGAGGACCCAGACGTTGGCCTGCTTCATCTGCTCGAGGGCGCGGACCAGGTTGGTGACGCGGGCGATTCGGACGTGTTCGGAGGCCCCGGCGGAGGTCTTGGCGACGGTCGCGGAGACTGGCGCAGTCCGGCGCTCGGGCAGGATGACGCCGTCGACACCAGCGCCATCGGCGGTGCGCAGGAGAGCGCCGAGATTGTGCGGGTCCTCGATGCCGTCGAGGGCGAGGAAGAAGCGATGGGAGGGCTGTATCTCTTCGCTGGGCCTGGCTGCGTTTTTCGTTATGGCTTTGGTCGCGGCTCTGGTTGCGGGCTGGGGCGCGAGCAGGTCTTCGATGGTGAGGAAGGCGCGCTCGCGGACGAGGGCGACGGCCCCCTGGTGGGCGTCGGTGTGGGCCATGCGGGTGAGCTGGTCGCGGGATTCGAGGGTGAGGCGGACGTTGGCGTCGCGACAGAGCTGGGCGAGGCGCTCCAGGCGTGCGTCGCCGCGCTCGCGGGAGAGCAGGACGCAGTCCAGCCGGCGCGCGCCGGAGCGGACGGCCTCCTCGACCGGGTGCAGGCCGTAAAGAACTTCCATGGGAATAGTTTACTTCCGAAACAGGCCTCGCCAAGACGGACTGGGTGGCCATACAATCGGTTATAGGGCTATTTTTCAGCGTTTTCGGCCTGCGGGCGTTCGCCCCGGAAGGAATAACGATTGATGCGCTTTCTATCTCGCGGTGAAAAGAGAGGAGCGGACCGAGACTTTTCCCAGCGAGATGCCGTCTCACCCTGTATGGGCAGCGCGGCGATCGCCATCTCGGTGGAACAGGCGGAGCAGAGCCAGCGCGAGAACGCGGCCATAGCGCACGGCCTGAAGAACCAGGACACCGAACTCCTCGACCATCTGATTGAGCTGTACCAGCACCGGCTGCTGCGCTACCTGCTGTATCTGACGGGCAAGCGCGAGGTTGCGGAAGACCTGTTCCAGGAGACCTGGATGCGGGTTCTGCTGCGCGGCGGGCAATACAACGGCAAGGCGCGCTTCGACACATGGCTGTTCACGATTGCGCGCAACCTGGTGATCGACCTCTCGCGCAAGCGGACCATGTCGTCGCTGGATGAGATGAGCGAGCCGAAGGACGACGGGCGCGCGTTCGAGATCGCGGCCGAGGGACCTTCGCCGCTGGAACAGTTCGAAGGGAGCGAGGACCGCGCCGAAGTTGCCGCGGTGCTGCTGAAGCTGGAGCCGAACTACCGCGAGGTGCTGACTCTGCGCTTCCATGAGGAGATGTCGCTGGAAGAGATTGCCAGCGTGACTCGGGCCCCGCTGTCCACTGTTAAGTCGCGGCTATATCGCGGGCTGGCCGCTCTGAAGCCAGAGATCGAGCACCTGCGCGGCATGCGCGCGATGGAGGTGACGGGATGAAAGCCTCCATGGAACCACGATTCGATTCCCAGTTCAATTCTCTGCCGGACGATTCGGCTGCGCTTGCGTATAGTGCGCAGGACGGCGATGATTCGGGCGCGCGCGGCTGTGTGGTGAACCGCACGCACCGCGTGGTGCGCGAGCGGGCCATTGTGATGCAGGCGCGGCGCAGCCATGCGCGCAGCCTGATGGCCCCGTTGGCTATCTGTTCCGTTCTGCTGATCCTGACCTGCTTCGCAATATGGACCGGCATGTATCAATACCAGGCCGCGGGGGTGGTCCAGGCAGACGTTGCGGCGTTGGCAACCACAGACTCCACCAACCACTTTGTGGTGGTGCTGCTGTGGTTTGTGCCGGTCTCGGTTGCGCTTCTGGCCGCTGTATGGATCCACCGCGCTCACCACAATTCCAACGACGAGGCGCGCTAATGGCGGAGAGCTGGAACCAGAGGACATCTGAATCTTCCGACGGACAGGGCGGGAGCGAGCACGACGGGCTGAAGATGGTCCCGCTGTGGTCGATCCTCCTTGCCATTCTGATGTTTGTGGGCTGGCAGTTCTTCAGCTATCACACGCAGCCGCATCACCACGGGCCGCTGCCGATGCGTCTCCTGATGGATTACATGACGGGGACCGCGCTGGCGAGTTATGTGCTGCTGGTGGGCTACGTCAGCCGCGATGTGAAGCGGCGAAATATGCCGGCACTCCTGTGGATGCTGGTGGTGGTGGTGATGCCGGGGGGGATCGGCGCGGTGGTGTATTTTCTGCTGCGCCAGCCGGTGATGATCCGCTGCCCAAATTGCACGACGGAGCTGACGGCGGGGGTGCACTTCTGTCCGCAGTGCCGGTTCCAGGTGGCGCCGGTGTGCGGCCAGTGCTTCCGCGGAGTGCAGATTACCGATGCGTTCTGTCCGCAGTGCGGACACGACGTCTCGGAGGACGGCGGCCCTGCGCGGCTGCGCGCCTTCAGCGACAAATAAAAGTTGCAGGTTGTCCGTTGCAGGTTGCCAGTTGAATGAAACATCCTTTCGTTCTCCCCTCGACCATCAGAGGCTGACAACGGACTGCTCCAAGCACTAGAGTGGACAGTGCGCTCTGTTCGTACCGTTGATTCGCTGACGACCAACTGACAACCTGCAACCTGCAACGGACAACCTTGCCCCTGACCGCACTCATCATCGACGACGAACCGCTGGCCCGGCAGGAGTTGCTGTATCTGCTACAGTCGGCGGAGGGGGTGGAGGTGGTGGCGCAGGGCTCGAACGGCATCGAGGCGGTGGAGTTGGTGCGCACGCACAGGCCGGACGTTCTCTTCCTGGACGTGCAGATGCCGGGGTTGGACGGGTTTGCGGTGCTCAAGAAGCTGATCGACAAGAAGATGGGCCTGCCGCAGATTGTCTTTGCCACGGCGTTCGACCAGTACGCGGTGCGGGCGTTCGAGGTGAATGCCGTGGATTACCTGCTGAAGCCGTTCGACCGCAAGCGGGTGCTGAAGACGATCGAGAAGGTGCGGGCGAGGATCGCGGGCCAGTCGGGCCACGCGATTCAAGCGGGCCGGGCGGATGCGGCGGCGGATGCACCCAGCACAGACGACAGACTGGATGCGCTGCTGCGGTTGGTAGAGGAGCGCACGCAGCCGGCAAAACCCCAGACGGGCAAGGTGATTGTGCGCGCGCAGGGGCGGCTGCTGCTGGTGGACCAGAGGGAGATCTGCTTTGTGTCGATCGAAGGCGGGGCGATCAGCGTGGTGACGCGCGCGGTGGAGGGCCAGTCGAACTGCCGCACGCTGGAGGAGTTGATGGAGCAGCTCGACCCGGAGAAGTTCTGGAGGGCGCACCGCTCGTTCATCGTGAACATCCAGCACATCCGCGAGGTTGTGCCGTGGTTCAAGTCCAGCTACCAGTTGCGCATGGACGACGCGAAGAAGACGGAGATCCCGGTGAGCCGGGCGCAGACCAAGCGGCTGCGCGAGCTGTTCAACCTGTAAGTTGGACGGCGCGGGTCAAGTGTGGGTTCAAGAAGACATGCAAGGGCAAATACAGAGATTCTGCCCTTCGACTGCGCTCAGGGCAGAATGACGACGCGTGGGTTGCGGACGCGGACTAGGGCATTCCGAACTTGCCGAAGCGATAGACGAGGCCGATGGTGCCGAGGGTGGAATGGAGCTTTCCCGAGGCGGTTGGCACGCCCCCCCATTGCTGATATTGGCCATCGACCTTGATCGCAAGATGGTTGGTGAGGTCGTAATCGAAGCCTGCGCCGGGGGAGTAGACGTAGGTGGTGGTCACACTGTAACAGGTGCTGTCGAAGCTGTATCCACTGACCGGTCCGTTACTCGTGGGACAAGTTGACCCATAATTCATCTCTCCGCGCCCGAAGAGGAAGTCGCCGTAGGGGTGAACGCGACGGCCCAGGAGAAAGTCCAGCCTGAAGCCACCGAGGACATCTTTCTGGGCGACGATTGTGCCCTTATCGATGGGGTAGGTGCCGCGCAGTTCCAGGGTGGGGCGCGTGCCGTGCCAGGGGGCGAGAGCGAGGTCGGCACCGACGGTGATGCTGAGGTTCCTGCCGCCGGCGAGGCCGGTATAGTCGCCCGAGGCCCCGCCGAAGACCGATAGCCCAATCTGCTGGAGCGCGGTGGGCTTGGCCGACTGCGCCGCCGCAACGCTCGACAGGAAGAACGGTGCCAGCAGCAATGCCAGCGTCAGGACAGCTTTGTCTTGCTTCATCTCGGTTCCGGCCCCTTGGTGTTGCGGTCCACGGATTGTGGAGAATTGAACGCATCCCATCTTCTCATCTTGCGATGAGCGCGGGGCGTAAAAATATTTTATCGGCGGGTTTCACACTGCTCATCATGGGCTTCAATCCCGACACGGTCGAAAGATGGCTTCCCGCATCCGCGGCGAACGGAGTAACATCAAAGTATTGTGCCAAATGCATTTGCAGCCCCGGTGAATCTTTCCCGCGTGACGCGCTCGCGCCGCGACCAGCTCTAGCTGCGCTCAATTCGGTGAATGCCTTGCCGCTGGTGAGAGCCGTTGCACCCCGAACGAAATGCGGGGATCCTTCCCCTTCGCAGGCTCAGGGTCAGGATGACAAACTTAAATAGAAGCAACAAACTTTGACGCCCTGCGGCGATATGCAGGAGGAGAAGACCCATGTTCGACCGGCTGGAACAACTGGAAGCACGGTACGAAGAGCTTGGCCGGCAGATGTCCGACCCGACGCTGGTGAACGACCAGGAGAACTTTCGCAAGGTGGCGAAGGCGCATCGCGATATGGAGCCTACGGTGGAGAAGTTTCGCGAGTATCGCAAGATCAGGGACGGGATCGCCGAGGCGAAAGGGATGCTGGCCGACGCCGACCCGGATGTGAAGGCGATGGCTGAGGAAGAGATCGCCACGCTGGAGCCGCAGTTGGCGCCGGTGGAGGAGGAGCTGAAGGGGATGCTTCTGCCCAAGGACCCGAACGACGAGAAGAACGTGATTCTGGAGCTGCGCGCGGGGACGGGCGGAGACGAGGCGGCACTGTTTGTGGCCGAGGTTTTTCGGATGTATATGCGGTTTGCCGAGCAGCACAAATGGAAGGTGGAGGTGCTCTCCGAGAGCGAGTCGGGGATTGGCAACGGGCTGAAGGACGTGACGGCGATCATCGAGGGGCATAACGTCTATTCGCAACTGAAGTATGAGTCGGGGGTGCATCGAGTGCAGCGCGTGCCGGCGACGGAGACGCAGGGGCGAGTGCATACGTCGGCGATTACGGTGGCGGTGCTGCCGGAGGCGGAGGAGGTGGACGTCAGGATCGAGGCGAAGGACTTGCGGATCGATACGTTCTGCTCGTCGGGGCCGGGTGGACAGAGTGTGAATACGACTTATTCGGCGGTGCGGATTACGCACTTGCCGACGAATACCGTGGTGAGTTGCCAGGATGAGAAGTCGCAGATCAAGAATCGCGAGAAGGGAATGCGCGTGTTGCGGGCACGGCTGTACGAGGTGGAGAAGGAGCGGATACACCAGATTCAGGCGAAGGACCGCAAGCAGCAGATCGGGTCGGGCGACCGGAGCGAGAAGATCCGGACGTATAACTTTCCGCAGAACCGGATGACGGACCACCGCATCGGGCTGACCAATCACCAGCTTGCGCAGGTGATGGAGGGGCAGTTGCAGCCGACGATCGACGCGCTGATTGCGCACGCCACGGCGGAGAAGCTGAAGGCGGAGACGGTGGCGGGCTAACCGTGGCGATTCATTCAGGGCGTGCGATGTGGCGGGGCAGGAGGACGGAGAAGGTGGTTCCCTGATGGGGGGCGTGAAGGTGGGAGCGGACCTTGATGGAGCCGATATTTTTCTCGACGAGTTGTTTGCAGACCCATAGGCCGAGGCCGGTTCCGACCGTGCCTTTGGTGGTGAAGAAGGGCTCGAAGATGCGTTTGATGGTGACTTGCGACATGCCGCAGCCACTGTCGGCGATGGTGATGCGGACGCGGTGGCTGGCGTCGTGAGGATCGATGGAGACAGTGGCACGCAGGACGATTCGGCTGTTCTGGTCGATGGCGTCGAGGCTGTTGGCGAGCAGGTTGGCGAGGATTTGACGCAGCTCGCCGGCGATTCCCATGACGCGGAGATCGTTGTCGCACTGCGTCTCGACCTGCGCGCCGGTGGATCGGATCTTTGCCTGAAGAAGGTTGATGACGGAGTCGAACAGGGCGGTGACGTAGTTGCTGGTGGCGGCGGAGAACTCGCGGTAGAAGCCGAGGGTCTGGCGGGTGATGTGGGCGATGCGCATCAGCTCGCCGTCTGCGATGTCCATGTACTGGTGGGCGCCGGCGGGGACGCCTGGGGTGGTTCGCGCGAGGTAGAGGGTGTTCATGATGGCTTCGAGAGGGTTGTTGATCTCGTGCGCGATGCTGGCGGCGAGGCGTCCGGCGCTGGCCAGCATCTCGCTACGCAGGAGGGCTTCTTCGGCCTGCTTGCGGGCGGTGTTGTCGGTGCCGATGAGGAGGTAGCCGATGATGTCTTCGTTGGCATCGCGCAGGGCGGTGACGGAGACGATGGCGGGGAAGCGGCTTCCATCCTTGCGGATGTAGGTTAGCTCATAGATGTCCTCGATGCCGCGCGAGGCCTTGAAGACGAGCGCCTCGAAACCGGGGGGGATGGGAGTGCCAAGCTCGAGGCTGAGGGCGGCGGCGCGGGCGATCAGCTCTGAATGGTCGGAGAGATCGGCGGGGGTGAGCTGATTCATCACCTCGTCTGCGGTGTAGCCCAGCATGCGCTCGGCCCCGACGTTGAAGATCTGAATGACGCCGCGGGCGTCGGTGGCGATGCTGGAGAAGTTGGCGCTGTTGAAGATGGCGCGCTGCAGCGCGCCATCTTTGAGCAGGGCTTCTTCCGCCTGCTTGCGCGCGGTGTTGTCGGTACCGATCAGCAGGTAGCCGATGATGGCTTCGTTGGCGTCGCGCAGTGCGGTGACGGAGACGATGGCGGGGAAGCGGGTGCCATCCTTGCGGCAGTAGGTGAGCGGGTAGATGTCCTCGATGCCGCGCGAGGCCTTGAAGACGAGGGCCTCAAAGCCGGGGGTTATCGGTGTTCCCTCTTCCAGGCTCAGGGCGGCGGCGCGGGCGATCAGTTCCTGGTGGTCGGAGAGGTCGGCGGGGGTGATCTTGTTCATCACCTCGTCGGCGGTGTAGCCCAGCATTCGCTCGGCGCCGACGTTGAAGATCTGGATGACGCCATGGGCGTCGGTGGCAATGCTGGAGAAGTTTGCGCTATTGAAGATGGCACTCTGCAGCGCGCCCGCTTTGAGCAGGGCTTCTTCCGCCTGCTTGCGCGCGGTGTTGTCGGTACCGATCAGCAGGTAGCCGATGATGGCTTCGTTGGCGTCGCGCAGTGCGGTGACGGAGACGATGGCGGGGAAGCGGGTGCCATCCTTGCGGCAGTAGGTGAGCTCGTAGATGTCCTCGATGCCGCGAGATGCTTTGAAGACGAGGGCCTCAAAGCCGGGGGTTATCTGGGTTCCCACTTCCAGGCTCAGGGCGGCGGCGCGGGCGATCAGTTCCTGATGATCGGAGAGGTCGGCGGGGGTGATCTTGTTCATCACCTCGTCGGCGGTGTAGCCCAGCATTCGCTCGGCGCCGACGTTGAAGATTTGAATGACGCCGCGTGCGTCCGTGGCAATGCTGGAGAAGTTGGCGCTGTTCAGGATGGCGTGTTGCAGCGCGCCCGCTTTAAGCAGGACCTCTTTTGCCTGCTCGCTCTCATAGAGCTCTGCTATCAATTTTGTGCCACCGTTCGTTGTGCGCCGTAGAGGATCTGTCGCACTCTGGGGAGAGGAGTGAAGCGCGATTGCCTCAGCGAACGATCCCCAGACGATTCTCTTCTTATCCACGTGCTGCGACTGTGCCGTATTGCTCACATCCGAGAGCACGGTGGACGCATCGAATGAAATAGCGTTTGTGTGGGACAATTCTGGTGAGTCGAATGTTGCAATCAAACGGAAGTTGAGAGGGAGACAATATGGATCGCAGTGCGAGCGCAGTTTGGCATGGCAGTTTGAAGGAGGGGAAGGGGACCATCTCCACCCAGAGCGGCACGCTGAAAGAGACGCAGTACAGCTTTGCGGCGCGGTTCGAGAGCGGCGTGGGGACGAACCCGGAGGAGTTGATCGCGGCGGCGCACGCGGGCTGCTTCACGATGGCGCTGAGCGCGGAGCTGGGCAAGGCGAACTTTACGCCGGAGTCGATTGAGACATCGGCAGTGGTGACGCTGGACCTGCACGACAAGCCGACGGTGACGAAGATTCATCTGACCACTAAGGCGAAGGTACCGGGGATCGACAAGGCGAAGTTCGATGAGATTGCCGCAGGCGCGAAGGCGGGTTGCCCGATCTCGCGGCTGCTGGCGGCGGCGGAGATTACGCTGGACGCGACGCTGCTGTAGGGTGCAGTTCGCTATGGAGACAGGAAGCGCCCGCCGAACAGGTGGGCGTTTCTATTTTGTGCGGACGAGAACGAACAACTGCAAGTGCGAAATACTGAGATTCTGGCTTCACCAGAATGACGGCTTCAGGTGTGCTTCGCCAGAATGACGACGTCTATTGTGCTGCGCTCAGTGGGAGTGGGAGTGGTGGGCGGCTTCGGGCTCTGGCAGGGCGGAGCAGCCGTGGGTGGTCTCGCAGCCGCTGATCTCGAACTGGATGGTGGTGTGGGTGATGTGGAAGCGGTCGCGCAGGGCGCAGTTGATGGCGTCGAGGATGGAGGCCGAGCCGGAGACGGGCATCTCGCCGATGGTGACGTGGCTGGCGAGGGCGTGCGAGGCGGAGCCGAGCGACCAGACGTGCAGGTCGTGGACGTCGAGGACTCCGGGGACGGCATTGACGGCGGCGCGAATGTCGGCCAGCGAGAGCGCGCGGGGCGTGCCTTCGAGCAGGATGTTGAGCGTCTCGCGGACGATGGATGCGGAGGACCAGGCGATCATGGCGGCGATGAGGATCGAGAGGGCGGGATCGAGCCAGAATGCGCCGGTGGCCAGGATTCCCGCGCCGCCCGCGATGACGGCGGCGGTGGAGAGCGTGTCGCCCAGCATGTGCAGGAAGACGGTGCGGATGTTGACGTCGCTGGAGGACTTCCAGAGGAGGGCGGCGATGGCTCCGTTCATCAGGACTCCGGCGGCGGCGACGGCCATCATGATGCGCGGCTGGACAGCGACCGGCGCGACGATGCGATGGATGGCGGCGAGGGCGATCCATGCGGCGAGGAGGATGAGGGTGAGGGCGTTGACGAAGGCGGCGAGGACTCCCGCACGCTGGTAGCCGAAGGTCTTCTGGTCGGTGGCGGGGCGGCGCTGGAAGTAGACGGCGACAAAGGAGAGGCCGATGGCGAGCGTGTCCGAGAGGTTGTGGCCGGCCTCGGAGAGGAGGGCGAGAGAGTGCGCGCGCAGGCCAAAGTAAAACGTCGCCACGACATAGCAGAGGGTGGCGGCGAGCGAGATGAGAAGGACACGCTGCATCCCGCGCGACGATGTGGCCACCATGTGCATGGGGGATAGTGTATCTCGGCTGAGGGCGCGTACCACATTCAGGTGGGAAGGAGAGAATGCGATAGTTTTGTGGGAGAAAGGTACGGACAGTTGTGGCGCGGTGGAGTTCGTCGGGGTCCTTCGACTACGCGCTGCGCGCTCCGCTCAGGATGACAGCTAATTTAGTTGTGGCAGGCGATATACTGGTGATTGGCTATGAAGACGAATTTTGTTGATTCCTCAATTATTTTGCTGAAAGATCCTCTTGCTGGGACAGATGCGCTTTCCGTGGGACACCCTCTCGATCTCGGCGAGGGACGCCGGGTGCGGTCTACGACGGTGCTGTGCGTGCGACGGGGCGACTCGGTGGTGATGGCCGCGGATGGACAGGTGACGCTGGGCGCGAGCGTGATGAAGCACTCGGCGAAGAAGATCCGGCGGCTGTATCAGGACAAGGTGCTGGCGGGATTTGCGGGCTCGACGGCGGATGCATTCTCGCTCTTCGGGCGATTCGAGACCAAGCTGGAGCAGTACGCGGGCAATCTGGGGCGCAGTGCCGTGGAACTGGCCAAGGACTGGCGGACGGACCGGATGCTGCGGCATCTGGAGGCGCTGCTGATCGTCTGCGACACGACGGCGACGTTTGTGCTGAGCGGCACGGGAGACGTGATCGAGCCGGACGACGGGATTGTGGCGATTGGGTCGGGCGGAAGCTACGCGCTGGCCTCGGCGCGCGCGCTGATGGAGAACACCGAGCTTCCGGCGCGGGAGATCGCGGAGAAGAGCCTCATCATCGCAGGCCAGATCTGCATCTACACCAACGACCAGTTGACGATTGAAGAGTTGAAGGCGCCAGCCGCGAAGTGAGAGCTGGCAAAGGAGGTTTATGCTGGGAGCGATTCGGGCTATAGCAGTAGCAACTGTTGTGATGTGCGTAGGGGTTTGCCCTTGCGGACTTTCGGCTCAAGTGAAAAGAGCGCCGGTGAACTCGTCCTCGGCGCCGGTCCCTGCTCCGATTCTTCAGGGGAAGAAGGCGTTCATCTCGTTTGAACTGGGTGATGTGAGCGCGTTTCCGTCCGTATACAGCGGCGGGCCGGAGCGAGCCTACAACGAGTTTTACCAAGGAATGCAGCAGTGGGGACGGTACCAGTTGGTGAGCGATCCGAAGGATGCGGATGTGATCTTCGCGATTCGCTTTGTGGAGTCGCCGGGGCTGTCGTTTCCGCAGATTCGGCTGGGGATCATGAGCGCGAATGGGCGGGTTTCGCTGTGGGGATTTGCCGAAGAGATCAATCCGGCGTTTCGCAAGAAGAACCGCGATGCGGCGTTCACCGGTACGATTCTGCAGGTAATCAACGACGTGAAGCTGCTGGTGAGTCCGAATGGGCCTCCGCCGCCCGTTCAGCCGTAGCTGGGAAGGGTCGGCCAGTCGCAGTCGATGTTTCGAGAAGGAAGAGGGATTGATGGCAATATTTTTACCGGGGACGGCGGACGACCAGGCTTTGGCGCTGGATGAGATGACACCGCGCGAGATTGTGGCGGAGCTGGACAAGTATGTGGTGGGGCAGGGCGCGGCCAAGCGCGCGGTGGCGATTGCGCTGCGGGACCGGATGCGGCGGCAGAAGCTGTCGCCGGAGCTGGCCGAGGACATCATGCCCAAGAACATCATCATGATTGGGCCGACGGGCGTGGGCAAGACGGAGATTGCGCGGCGGCTGGCCAAGCTGAC
>Ga0224554_1000442_pt1 | contig 35099 bp, 41 predicted proteins | sample 714S22024metaG_FD_180666 | JGI IMG/M metagenome (GOLD analysis project Ga0224554, IMG submission 180666) | Peat soil microbial communities from Stordalen Mire, Sweden - 717 S2 20-24 | ecosystem: Environmental > Terrestrial > Soil > Wetlands > Peat | place: Sweden: Norrbotten County, Stordalen... | reverse complement strand
TCTTCGGGTTGTGCTTCTGCAGCACCTTGGTGATCGCCGCTGTCAGCGTCGTCTTGCCGTGATCGATGTGCCCGATCGTTCCCACGTTCACGTGCGGCTTCGAACGGTCAAACTTTTCTTTGCCCATAAAAGTCCCTGCATCCCTTTCGTAGCTAATAGTGCCCGTTTCAACCAGGGGCGCCGGCCATCCGGCTCCAGCCCCAAAATCAGTGGTCAGTGATCAGTGAACAGTGATCAGTTTCATCCTCGCCCGGAAATGCTGTTTCGACTTACCCAGCAGCCTCGGCCTGTCCACTGTTCACTGCTCACTGTCCACTCATCTCACTTCCCCTGCGCCCGCCCGATGATCTCATCGGCGATCATTCTCGGCGCCTCTTCGTACCTTGCGAACTGCATCGAGTAAGACGCGCGGCCTTGCGTGGACGAGCGAATGTCGTTCACATAGCCGAACATCTCCTTCAGCGGCACAATCGCCTTGATCACCTGCGAGCCGCCTATCCGATCCACGTGCTCGATGCGCCCGCGGCGCGAGTTGATGTCGCCAATAATCGTTCCCATGTGCTCTTCGGGAACCGTAACCTCGACCGCCATCACCGGCTCGAGCAGGACAGGATTGGCCTTGCGCGCGGCTTCCTTGAAGGCGATCGAGCCTGCGAATTTGAAGGCCATCTCGTTCGAATCCACTTCGTGATAGCTGCCGTCGTACAAGGTCACCTTGATGTCCACCAGCGGGTAGCCGGCCAGAATGCCCAGCTCGATTGCGCCCTGGACGCCCTGGTCGATCGGCTTGATGTATTCCTTGGGCACCGAACCGCTCTTGATTGCGTTGATGAATTCATAGCCCTTGCCCGGCTCATTCGGCTCGATGCGCAGCTTGCAATGGCCGTAGTTGCCCGAGCCGCCGGTCTGGCGAATGTACTTGCCCTCAGCCTCGGCCTTCTTGCGAATCGTCTCGCGGAAGGCAACCTTGGGCTCGCCCACATTGGCCTCGACCTTGTACTCGCGCCTCATGCGGTCGACCAGAATCTCAAGGTGCAACTCGCCCATGCCGCTGATAATGGTCTGGCCCGATTCTTCGTCGGTATGCACCTTGAAGGTCGGGTCTTCGTCGGCCAGGCGCGACAACGCCACGCCCATCTTTTCCTGATCGGCCTTGGTCTTGGGCTCGATGGCCACCGAGATCACCGTCTCTGGAAATATAATGGCGCCCAGAGCGATGGCGTGGTGCGGGTCGCACAATGTGTCGCCGGTCTTCAGATCCTTCATGCCTACGCAGGCGCAGATATCTCCAGTAAGAACCTCGGTGACATCCTCGCGCTTGTTGGCATGCATCTTGACCAGCCGGCCCACGCGCTCGGTCTTGCCGGTGCGGGGATTGAGAATCGTGTCGCCGGTCTTCAGCGAGCCGGAATAGACGCGAACGAAGCAGAGCTTGCCGAAGGGATCGTTGATGACCTTGAAGGCCAGGGAAGACAGCGGCTCGCTGTCGTCCGGCTTGCGCACAACAATTGTAGAGTGATGCCAGGGATCGATGCCCTCAACTGGCGGCTTATCCAGCGGGCTGGGCAGGTAGTCGATCACCGCATCGAGCAGCGTCTGCACGCCTTTGTTCTTGAAGGCGCTTCCACAGATTACCGGGAAGACCTTCAGGTCGATGGTTGCCTGGCGAATGCCCGACTTCAACTCGGCGATGGTCGGCGTCTCGCCCTCGAGAAACTTCTCCAGCAGCACATCGTCGGTCTCGGCGATGATCTCAATCAACTGAAGGCGGAATGCCTCGGCCTTCTTTTGCAGCGCGGCGGGAATCGGCTCAATGTCGTACTCCGAGCCCATGGCCTCGTCATGCCACAGAATAGCTTTCATCTCGATCAGATCGACCACGCCCTTGAAGCCGGCTTCGGCTCCGATGGGAATCTGCAGCGCAACCGGGCGCGCGCCCAGGCGCTTGCGAATGGTTTCCAGAACGTGCTCGAAGTCCGCGCCGTTCTTGTCCATCTTGTTCACGAAGCAGATGCGCGGAACCTTGTACTTGTCACCCTGCCGCCAAACCGTCTCGGTCTGCGGCTGCACGCCGCTGACTGAGTCGAACAGCGCCACAGCGCCGTCCAGCACGCGCAGGCTCCGCTCCACCTCTGCGGTGAAGTCCACGTGGCCCGGTGTATCGATAATATTGATGCGAACGTCTTTCCACATGCAGGTCGTGGCTGCCGAGGTAATCGTGATGCCGCGCTCCTGCTCCTGCTCCATGTAGTCCATGGTCGCCGTGCCCTCATGCACTTCGCCGATGCGGTGCGTGATGCCCGTATAGAACAGGATGCGTTCTGTCGCTGTCGTCTTCCCGGCGTCGATGTGCGCCATGATTCCGATGTTCCGGCAGCGGTTCAGTGGTGTAGTGCGAGCCACGGTATTTCTTCCTTGCGGGCCATTCAGCCCGCGGTTGAGTACCAGCGATCAGTGATCAGTGATCAGTGGTCAGTAAAGTCCCGAATTGCTTGAATCGTAGAAATCAGCGATCACTGTCCACTGATCACTGTTCACTGCTTCACTACCACCGGTAATGCGCAAAGGCCTTATTGGCCTCGGCCATGCGGTGAACGTCTTCCTTCTTCTTCATCGCCGCGCCGCGCCCATTGGCCGCGTCCAGCAACTCGTTCGACAGCTTGTCGATCATGCCCTTTTCGCCCCGGTTGCGGCCGTAGGTAATCAGCCAGCGAATGGCCAGCGACGTGCGCCGGTCCGGATTCACCTCGATCGGCACTTGGTAGTTGGCTCCGCCCACCCGGCGCGTCTTCACTTCGAGCAGCGGCTTGCAGTTCTCCACCGCCTTCTTGAAGAGCTTGAGAGCATCGTCGCCGCCGCCCTTTTCCTCAAGGTTCTTCATCGACTGATAGAAGATGCCCTGGGCCGTCGACTTCTTGCCGCCCCACATCATCGAGTTCACAAACTTGGTGACCAGCGTCGAACCATACACCGGGTCCGCCGCTACTTCCCGCTTCGCAATGTGCCCTTTTCTTGGCATAATCCTCTAAATCCTCGCGCTCTCGCGTCAAATCCTACCCAAGTCCGGGTCCAAATCCCGCGTCCCGGTACCCAAATCCAGTCCCGTTGCTACTTCTTCTTCGCCGGCGCCGCGCCGCCCTTGGCGCGCTTGGCTCCATACTTCGATCGGCTCTGCTTGCGGTTGGCCACGCCCACTGAATCCAGCGTGCCCCTGACCACGTGATAGCGGACTCCGGGAAGATCTTTCACGCGGCCGCCGCGAATCAGCACAATCGAGTGCTCCTGCAGGTTGTGGCCGATGCCGGGAATATAGGTGGTGACCTCAATCCCGTTCGTCAGCCTGACGCGAGCTACCTTGCGCAGGGCAGAATTCGGTTTCTTGGGCGTCTGTGTGTACACGCGCGTGCAAACGCCGCGCCGCTGCGGCGAAGCCTGCAAAGCCGGCGACGCCGTCTTGTACCGCGGGGCCGTGCGCCCCTTGCGAACCAACTGATTGAATGTAGGCAAACCAAAACTCCTTACGCCAAAAACCGTTCTACCCAAGCTCACCAGCCGCGCGCAGACCTATGGGGCTTCCCGCTGCGGCTCACGCAACCCTTCTCGGTCGCGCACGCGCACGGAAGCCCTATCGTTGCTGCTTCGCGTCTGTCTTCGTTCCAATCTCAGACGAGAACCGGGACGGTGGCCGGGCGTTTCCCCGCTCTTCGCAGGTAAAGCCAACTCCGTTTCGCGGTTCCGGCCCGCATAGCCCTCCAAGGTGGAGAACGCGCGGACTCCGATGCGATTTGCCCCTGCCCTCCACAAGAAGAGAGCCATTTCGGGGTCATGTCTGGCCGGTCAACTGCACCTGGCCTTGGGGATCACCACCCGGACCTTGCTGCCGGACCGGGCTGCCCGTACGCTTCCGCCGTCAAGACACACGAACGGAGGCGTTCTTGCGGAACCTTCTAACAATATCAAGAAATGCGGGCGGGGTCAACGAATTCGTCCCCAACCCGCAAAGATTTTCTCGCGCTCTAATTAATGCTGACCAGCTTCCAGGCCCCGCCATCCAGGGCAAACTCGGCCTGGCGCTTGTAGCTCAGCTGGTTGCCGGGGTTGTGGGCAATGTCCTGCAGCGGCCCCGGAACCCCGTCCAGGTTGACGGCTTCAGTGAACGAAGCGCCCTTGCCGCCCGCATCGTCCTGCGGATCCTTCACATCGTGGGCCCTCAAGTGATTGGCGGCCACGGACACCACAATCACCGAAAAGCCCTTATCCTCAGTGCTTTCCGGCCGCCACTGAATCACGTTGCCCCCGCCCGTCAGCTTCAGTGCCTTTTTGCCATCCGCCGTCAAGGTGAAGTCGGCCCAGAACTTGTTGGGATAGACCGTGGTCCGGTCCCAATACTTGGCCGTCGCGCCCATCCTCATGCCCAGATCGTCCACGTAGATGTTGGCGCCCACTGCGGGTGTCTGGTCATACCTTGCCTGGATCAACGCCTGCGCCTGGGCCGCCGTAAGGTCCGGCGTCGACTTGCAGCCGGTCAGCCCCAGTCCCAGCATCAATCCCACCCCCACAAATGCCAATGCTGCAAAAACCTTTGAATCCAGTGTCTTTTTCACTTTCCCTCCGTAGACCGCGTAAAACGGTTCAACTTTGTTCGACCCGCAATTTTTCACCTACTTTCCCGCACTGTCAATGGGGTTGCAAGTGACCTTGCGCACAGTTGTCTGGATTCCGCCCTGGAAATTTTAAAAACCGCCCCGAAATTAGGGCAAAAAGGACCCCTCCCCCGACCGCTCCCTCACCGCGACCCATCCTTTGCGATCCGGTCCAGCAGCAGCTCCAGGAACCCGCTTTCGTCCGACTTGAGGCAAACCTGCGCGTTCGGTATGCCCTGCACAGGCAGCGTAAAGCCTTTGTCGTCAACCTCGACACGCATCGGCGTCGCGGGGCACAACTCGGGATGAATCGCATAGGCGACGGCAACCGGATCAAACAGAGTCGGCGTGATTGGATGGCCCTCGCTTCCGGCCATCCACTGGTGGTAGAGCAGGGTGAGCTGATCGGTCAGCGGCGAACCATGGGAAAAAATCGCTTCCCGGTCCTTGGCTTCGAGATGGATCTGCGTCGAGTCCAGCGGCATCATGAAGACCGGAACTCCAGCAGCCAGCAGCGCCCTCGCCCCCGCCGGATCGCGGTTGATGTTCCATTCAGCGTCGGCTGGCCTCCGCTCCCCGTTCCGCCCGTCGTAGCCCCGGTAGATGCTGCCGCCCATCATCACCACCCGCTTGAGTTGGCGAAACGTTGCCGGGTCCCGCTCGATGGTCGCCTGGATGTTGAACAGCGGGCCGATGGCGATGAGCGTAATCTGGCCGGGGTGCGCGCGAATCTGGCTGAGCAGAAACTCGACCGCATCGGGATGCTTCTTAGCCTGTTCTGAATCTGGCGTCTGGCGGGCATAGGCGGCCTGGGTGAAAACGTTGCTGTGAGCAGTCGCAACACCCGCAGCGACAGGAATGTCCGCTTGTCCCACCGCAGCCAGATAGCGATCCAGCAGCCGGGCGCGCAGCTCCGTGTCTCCGTAGGCCGTTGTGATCCCCAGCAGCCGCAGCTCCGGGCTGCGCAGCGCAAGCCCCAGTGCAAAAGCATCGTCGATGTCGTCGCCGATGTCGGTGTCCAGAATCGCCAGTTGCGGTGTGGCCATCTGAGGCTCCGCCGCAACCTGTCCACCAGCCGTAGCCGCATGTCCGCGTCCACAGGCCAATCCGACAACCAGCACGACCATGACGCCCAGACCCGGAACAAATCGCAAGATCTTCATGCACAACACTCTAACCCGGCCGCCCGCTCTCGCGCCTACGTCGCGACGAGCGCACCTTTCAATTCGTACGCAAGACAGGCCCAACAGCATAGAAGCTCAACGCCGCATCGCCCTGCTCCAGCAGCCGCGTTCGTTCGAGTGCGCCGTAGCGCTCCTCCAGCCGCTCTTTGCGCCGATGCTCGGCGATGACCAATGCCCCCGAAGCAAGCACTCCAACGGAATCCCCGCCCAACGCGCCAAGCGTCGCCGCGTACTCCCGGCCCGCGTCGTACGGCGGATCGAGAAAGACCACATCGAATCCCATTCCCGCCTTCAAAAGCCGCAGAAACCCGCCCACGCTCCGGTTGTGAATCCGGAATCCCGCCGTCACTCCCAGTTTGGCCAGGTTGGCGCTGAGCACTGAAAGCGCCGCCGGCGCGCGCTCCACAAACTCCACCCTCGCGGCGCCACGGCTCAGCGCCTCAATCCCCACCGCGCCCGAACCGGCATACAAATCCAGAAAGGCCGCACCCTCAATGCGCGGCGCAAGCACGTTGAACAGCGTCTCGCGCAGCCGGTCGCTGGTGGGCCGGGTGGCCAGCCCAGCCGGGGCTGCAAGTGTGCGGGAACGGTACAGTCCGGCGATGATGCGCATACGAAACCAGCATAGCGGAACCGCAGTCCGCCCCGACCCACTACAATCCAGATATGCGAGGCTGGTCAATCCCGATGGGCCGTTGGATGGGCGTCGAGTTGCGCGTCCACGCCTTCTTCCCTCTGCTGGCAGTTGTCTGCCTTGCCCTCAGCGCATCATCCGGCCTGGCGCGGGGCATCGGCCTGTTCCTGGTCGTTGCAGCGGCCGTCGCGGTACGGGAGACCGCACGCCTGCTCGTCGCCGCCTGGCTCGGATTGCGCCTGCGCGCCGTTCTCCTCCTCCCCATCGGCGGACTCTTCGCCTACGCCAATCCCGAGAGCCAGGAAAACGCAAACGCCGGCGTAGGGCAATTTGCCATCGCGTTCGCCGGTCCCCTGGCCAACTGGGCCACGGCGCTGGTGCTGGCTGCCATGTTCCTGGGCGCCAGCGGCGATATGCACCTCCTCGCACAGCCGTTCATCACGCCCGCATACCTGCTGCGCAGCGCGATGTGGATGCAGGTCTTCATGGGCCTGATGCACCTGCTGCCGGCCTATCCGTTGGATTGCGGCCGCCTCATCCGCGGCAGTTTTGCCCGCACGCACGGCCTTGCGCTTTCCGGTCGCGCCGCCACTGGCCTGGGACAGGTGATCGCCCTCGCCGCCGTGGTCGGCGGTATGCTGCTCCAAAATTATTGGCTGGCCATCGCCGGCTTCTTTATCATGATCGGCGCACAGATTGAAGATCAGGGCGTCTTTTTCCAGTCGGTCGTGGATACAGTGCAGATGCGCGAGGTCATGCTCACTGATTTCGCCACGCTCTCGCCCTCTGACACCCTGGCCGATGCCCTCGGACGCTGCGTCCACTCCCTCCAGGAAGACTTCCCCGTCGTCCGTGGCCCGCAACTCGTTGGCATCGTTTCCCGCCAGCGCATCGTAGACGCTCTGCGCAACGACGGCAACGGCTACGTGCAGTCGGTCATGTCCCGGGCCTTCCAGGTGGCGTGCCCTGAAGACACTCTGGGAACCACCATCCGCCGCCTCACCGCCGGCCACGGCCTCGCCCTCATTCCCATCACCGAGAGCGGACGCGTCGTGGGCATTGTCAGCGTGCAGAACCTGATGAGTTCCATGTCTTTGCTAGCCGAGAAGCGCCGCCTCGAACGCGAGGAAGCCCGAGACTGATCGTGCAAAAGACCGCCAGCACGGAACCTTCGCTTGCGCCCGGTCTCTATCTGGTGGCTACTCCCATCGGCAACCTCGGCGACATCACTCTGCGCGCCCTCGACGTGCTCAAACGTGTGGACCGCATCGCCTGCGAAGACACGCGCCAGACGCAAAAGCTCCTCAACCACTTCCAGATTGCAACCCCGACAATAAGCTGCCACCAGCACAACGAACACCAACGAGCTGCTGAACTCCTGGACGCGCTAAAGGCTGGTGGCCGCATCGCTCTCGTCTCCGACGCCGGAATGCCCGGCATCAGCGACCCCGGCGCATGGCTGGCGGCCGAGGCCATTGCCGCCGGCGTGCCGGTGATTCCCATTCCTGGAGCCAATGCGGCGCTCAGTGCGCTGGTGGCCTCGGGCCTGCCCACCGCCGAATTTCTGTTTCTTGGCTTCCTGCCGGAGAAGGCCGGCGCCCGCCGCAGCCGGCTGGAAGACTTGGCCGCCGAAGCCGGGAAATCCGCAACGCCGCGGACCCTGATTTTCTATGAGGCCCCGCACCGGATCGTTGAGACCCTGGCCGATCTGGAGGCCGTCTGGGGGCCGGCTCTGCGCGTGACTGTGGCCCGCGAGCTGACCAAAATCCACGAAGAGTTTCTGCGCGGAACGGTTGCATACGCGCGTCGGCAAATGGCTGCCCGCGATCGCATCCGGGGCGAGATTACGCTGCTGGTCGAGGCCCTGCCCCCAACCCAAGCCGGCGCTCAGTCCGCCGACTCCGCTCCCCAGAAGATTGCCGACCGCGTTGCGCGCATCCAGGCTGAAGCCGGCCCCGACGCCCGTATGGACGAGAAGGAAGCCCTCAAGCGCCTCGCCCGTGAGCTGGGACAGTCAAAGAGCGAACTCTATCGCGAACTCCAGCGGGAGCGCGCGCGCCTCAACACCGGCTCTCGATCGCCACGCAAGGCCGTTTGAAAAAGGAACCGGCCATAGAGAAACAGGATGAACGCCACCTGGATAATTGTCATCAGACTCGCGCCTGCGAGCTTCTGGATGCAACCAGCATCTCTTTGAGCATCGGCATCGCGCTGCCGAAATGCGGAAACAACTCCGCCGATTGGGGCGGCAACGTCCGCTGCCGCGCGGCGATCGGGATCGATAAAGCCTCATCCGGCACTGGCAGCGCCGCCCCTTGCTGAATCCGGTACGGATAAACCCTTACCCTGGCCAGAAAAAACCACGGATACTGCGTCAATTCAATGTGTTCCACTTCCACGGCGTTGAAGTCCTCGCTCACGCGGCGAAGCGCCAGCTTGAGCGCGCTGGCAATGGCTTCCTGCGATGTGTCTCCCACTCCGCTTCGCAGCGAACTATGCGCAATCTTGATGAAATTCCATCCCTGCGTCTCGATCTTTTTCCCCAGCCGCTTTGCATTCGAGGCTCGCACAAAGTTCCAACCCTCGCGAAACTCTTCTGTCATCAGTCTGAGGCCAATGGGCAGTTCAATCCGCACGCGCGTAAGTACGTTCAATTCTGAGATGGCACGCATCAATGCAACTCTTTCTTAACAGGCAGGCTGGGGAAGACTCGCCGCGATCGGTTCGCGGCTGGCGGATTGAAGGAACGGCACTGGCTCCCGATCCGGTTGGTTGCGGGACAAGCGGTCCCGGCGCGGAAGGTCGCTCATAATCCTCAACAACGAACCCATGCTGCTGCCTTTTTGATAGAAGCCATCGGCAGCAACGCCGGAAGGTACCTCATCGCCGCGGAACGCGCCGCTCATCGCGATCGTCTGGATTGCGGGAAACCGCTGCCGAACCTCCGACAGCAACTCGAAGCCGGACATCCCCGGCATGTGCAGATCGGAGAGGAGAATCTCCGGGATTTCGTTGCGAATTTCAAGCAATGCTTGGAAGCCGTCTTCGGCGGATCGCACATCGTACCCAATCTCAGTGAGTACGCATGACAGCGAATATCGAACTGAGGGCTCATCGTCCACAATGAGGAGCTTGGCCAGGCAGCTCTTCTTTCCGTTGGTCATCTCTCACTCCTCCAGAAGCTTCACTTGGGGAATTGGAGTAAGTATCCCATTCGACAAGTCGCAACGCTGTTCAATTTCGTACATAACCGCCGGAACCATTCACGCGCTTCCAGGAAGGACACTCCCTTTTGAGTCCCCCACCGGCGCTGCCCACCCGCGAAAGGATGAAACCTGTGTCGATCAGGGCGGCCCGCTAACTTGCTAACTCGCCAACCCCGCTTCAGCGGGGGCTAACTCGCTGCTTTTTTGTCCGAACACGCTGTTTCCATTTGGATTGTTGAACTTGCAGCACAATCGGAATCTTGTTTCTTATCAGCAAAAACTGCACGGCTCGCTCCGGCCAAGCCCGGGACAATCCACCGAACAATACGTGCGGGTGCCTGTCCCGCACGCTCACCGCATCGCAATCGAAACCCTGGAGTTGACCAAAAAGTGCTCCCTTTGCAAACACTACCCCAGCCGCACAAGAGACAGAAATGGCCATCGATGTGCATCCTCGGTTGCCGAGGATCGCACGCATCTTCCTCAAATCGGCGGAGCATCTGACACCCATAGCTCCTCAACGTTCAACTGCCATTGCTGCCCTGAGCCCTATTGCTCAGACCGCGTCCGCCAATGGCTCTAACGTGAGAACTACCTTGTGCGCCTCAAATGCGCGTAAAGCAAGTGACGCTGCGCATGGGTAGAAAAAGGTGAGATGCATGAAGAAACTTATGACGTTTGTCGCAGTACTCAGCCTGACCAGCATCGCCTGGGCAGGAAGCGATCGCGAAGCAACAGTCGACCGGATGGATCACGCTGGCGCAGTGCTGCACGAGATCATGGCGGCGCCGGATAAAGGCATTCCGGAAGAAGTTCTGGAACACGCAAAGTGCGTGGCCGTTGTGCCCCATCTGCTCAAGGGCGGATTTGTGTTTGGCGCGGAGAATGGCAGAGGCGTTGCCACCTGCCGCACCGCAACTGGTTGGAGCGCTCCGGCGTTCTTTACCATCACCGGCGGAAGCTGGGGTGCGCAGATTGGCATTGAAGGCGTCGATCTGGTCATGATCATCCAGAATGACCGGGGAATGAAGGAGTTGATCGGCAGCAAGTTCGAGCTTGGTGGAGACGCCTCCGCTGCCGCCGGTCCGGTTGGACGCCATGCGTCTGCCGATACCGATTGGAAGCTTGAAACCGAAGTCCTCACCTATTCGCGGGCCAGGGGCGCTTTTGCCGGACTCACTCTGACGGGTGCTTCAATTCGCCGCGACGACGACTCCACAGAGGCCATCTACGGGCATGACGTCTCCACAGGCCGCATCCTGCGTGGCGAAGTAGCCGTGCCGGAATCGGCGCATTCCTTCCTCAACGCAGTTAGGGGCGCAAAGGCACAGGCGATCGCCTCCAATTAATCGCCTGTTCCTTGTGAAGTAAATCGTCTTTTGTATTTGCCTGCGGGCGCCCGAAAACAAACCTGAATTCCCGGGTGCCCACGGCGCAAAGGAGAATCTATGCTTTGGACAATTTTCGTCGTTCTTGTGGTTCTATGGCTTCTCGGCTTCACCATGCATATCGGTGGAGGCCTGATCCACATCCTGATCGTGATTGCGGTCATCGTCCTGATCTACAACCTGATAGCTGGTCGGCGCGGCTTGTGAAGCAACCGGATTCTGTTCACGCTACCTGGACGGGGGCAACGCCCTCGTAGCGTGAATAGGGTAGCGTGAATAGGGTAGCGTGAACAAGGCTTGGCCTTCAATCGCCTATGGGCCCCAATTCCCCGAGTCTGCTCCCAACTCTGCCGGTTTCCCCTTCGCCCGTATTGCGTCAATCTCTTTCATCTCTTCAACCAGTTGCTCCACCTGTTCCCTCTTGCGGTCGCTCACGTCTTGAAAGCGGATGCCCACAAGGTCTCCTTCGCGGATTGCCTGAACCACGCCACCCAGACGGAAGGGCTGCCCTTTCAGGTGAAACTCCGTCTCCACTCGCGTGTAGATGCCCAGCAGAAATCGTTCGTCTGTGCGGATCCGGCAGCCGTCCACGCTCAGGTCGAGAATGTAACCGCTCTGATTGAATCCCGTATGAATAAGAAAAATCTTGGCTGAGGCATGCACTTCGTGCCGGGCATGTGCGCGGCGTTCGCGCTTGCCACCCTCTACAGGTGCCTGGTCGGCCTGCTCCAATTCTGGCGCCTGTGCCGTCCCAGACTCCCCCGCAAACCTGCCCTGATCCATCCTGGCCAGCGCATCGCCCTCGACTCTGGCTCGTTCGGCTGCCTCTCGTTCTTCCCCGGCAAGTTTCTCCGCTGCCTCGCGTGCCGCCTTCGCGGCAAGGTCTTCCTCAACCTCGCCCAGCACCTCGGCCAACTCCCCAATGCGACGCGAACTCACTCCCACAAACTGGATGCCTACCGAATTACCCCCGTCGGTCCAGCGAACTGCGCCGCAAAACCTGAACACAATTCCGTTCACACGGAACGTCAACTCGACACGGACTCCGAGCCCCGCCGGATACCGCTCCCGGGTCTGCATCCGGCACCCTTCCAGGCTCAAATCCATGATCCGGCACTGCAACGGGAGACCATGGTCCACCAGAAGCAGTATTCCATCTTCATCCACGGCAAATCGAGGACGCTTGCGGAGCCTTTCCGATCCTTCCGTCGCCGCAACTTCCGCCTTTGCGTCCGCTTCCATCGCCCGCTCCGCCGGATTCTTCAAAAATCAATGCCCCGCGGTCAGCTCCCAGGGATGCGCCGGCGCCGGTTGCGCGGCTTCACGACCCTTCAGTCGATCGTATTCATACACGTCGCTGGTCGTGCCCAGTGACTCGTTGTAGAGGCTGATCGCCCCGGTCAACTGCTTCAGCTCTTCGCTGAACAGGTGTATCCCCTGCAATTGACTGGCCGACGCGGGCAGCTCAAATTGAGAAGTCTTAATGAATTTCTGGTACCCTCGGTCAACAAGGCGCGCCACGCAGCCCCCCACCACCGCGCCAGGACTCTCCGCAAACGCCGCCGATCCAGCTTTGTCCTTCGAGGCCACAAGCACCGCACCCGCCCCATGCTTGCTCACCAGCACCCCGCCTGCAACTCCGGCGAAAGGTGCAACATCAAACGAATGGGCGCGCAGGATCTCCAGCGTCTGATCGAAGTTCGGATTGCGGGATTTTCGGGCCATGGTCGCTTCCTGTCTGCGAGGATGTTGAAAATGGGATTCGTGGAGAATCCTCGCCACCTTCAATCTCGCACAACTGGAGCGCACGCTGCAATTTCCCATGAAAACAAGCTCAGCGCAAGCCAAACCCGGCTCCTCCTTGCCTGAGCGCATCGGCAACACGCCCCTCGTTCGCCTGGACCATATCCTTGGCGGCCTTCAAGGCATCACGCTCCTCGCCAAGGCCGAGTGGGCCAATCCCGGCGGCAGCGTCAAAGACCGCGCCGCCGCATCCATGGTTGCCGATGTCCGCGACCGCGGCCTGCTCCGGCCGGGCAAGACTCTGCTCGACGCCACCAGCGGCAACACCGGAATTGCCTTCGCCATGCTCGGCGCGGCGCTCGGCTTTCCCGTCCAGCTCGCCATGCCTGCCAACGTCTCCCCGGAGCGCAAGCGGATTCTGCGTGCCTACGGGGCTGAAGTGGATTGGACCGACCCCGGCCAAGGCTCCGACGGCGCCATTCGACGCGCTCGCGAGCTGGCCGGCAACGATCCAGATCGCTTCTGCTACGTCGATCAGTACTCCAACGACGCCAACTGGCTCGCCCACTACCGCACCACCGGCCCGGAGATCTGGCAGCAGGCCGCCGGCGAGGTCACCCACTTTGTAGCCGGCCTGGGAACCAGCGGCACCTTCATGGGCACAACCCGCCGCCTTAAGGAATTCAACCCTGCAATCCAGGCCATCAGCTTCCAGCCCGACTCGCCCTTTCACGGACTCGAGGGACTCAAACACATGGGCACGTCCATCGTCCCAGCCATCTATAACCCCCACCTCGCCGACCGCGCATTGGAAATAGAAACAGAAGCAGCCTACGCCATGGCCAGGCACCTCGCCCGCGAGGAGGGCCTGCTGGTCGGCATCTCCGCCGCCGCTGCCGTAGTGGCCAGCCTGCAAATTGCCCGCGAAGAAGCCGCCGCGGGCCGCCACGCCGTCATCGTCACCGTGCTGCCCGACTCCGCGGAAAAGTACCTCTCTGAGCGGTTCTGGGAGGAGGAACCATGAGCACCCTGCGCCTCACTAAGCCGATTTATCAGTCGATCCGCGCCCACGGCGAGGAAACCTATCCCGACGAGTGCTGCGGCGCCTTGCTCGGCACATCCACGCCCAACGGCTGGCTGGTCACCCAAGCCGTCCGCGCCGGCAACACCCGCACAGACTCCGCCCACAATCGTTACAACATTGCCCCAGGCGAACTGGTCAAGATCGAGCGCGATGCGCGACGCCAGGGCCTCGGCATCGCCGGCTTTTACCACTCCCACCCCGACCACCCGCCTCACTGGTCGCTGACCGACCTCTCGGAGGCACACTGGCTCGGCTGCAGCTATGTAATCACCGCCGTTGCCCAGGGCAAGGCCACAGTCACTAACTCCTTCCTCCTCGCCGGCGCCACGGAAGAAGAAAAGCGTTTCGACCAGGAAACGATCCTGGTAGAGGAAAGCTCCTGATATCACGGCCGAGCCCTCCAAGACGGCTTCGGCGTATACTTTATCCACAGGAGATTGAGATGGACCTCGAAGCGATCCGAGACCGAAGACGCGATTCGATGCGCAGTGCTACTAACGATTCAATGCACAAGCTCATCGAGAAAGGGAATGATCTGTTGAAGCCGATCAATCGAAACCCTACCAACCCGAACGTCCCAAATCCATTTGTTCAAACCCACTCCGAGCGTCTCAAGCAGCTTGAACAGACGGTCCAGAACGCAGCAGCACAACAAGGCCGCTAATACTGAGTCGAGATGAAGATAGATCTTTCCGCGGTGGCGATTGTTTTGCTATTTGTGGCACCCGGATACCTCGCCTACTGGACCAGGAACCATTTTGCACCGCGTTCACTCGCTCCGAAGGGTCCCGCCGAGGAGTTTGCAGGCTTTGTCGTAGTGAGCGCATGCACGCACGGTTTGCTGGGAATTGTAGCAATCGCTTTTGCGGCTCTTGGTGGGTTGGAGTTGGACCTTCATCCTTTTGGTGTTCATTTTGACCTTTTCCGTGTTTTTGCCTGGGCAGACCAATTCGATCTTCAAGGATGGCTGGCTCTCCACAAGGGCACGGCGCTTGCCATTCTGGTCATTTACTTTGGGTTGAGCTGCGCATTGGGATATCTGCTCGGTCTTCCGCTGGCTCTGTTGGATTTGAATTGGCATGATTCACTTTGGGGGTGGGTTCGATCAGGCAAGCTTGGCAATTGGATGAATCGCCAAGGCATTCGAGGAACAATTGGCGAACAACCGAGCCACTTGCAAAATTCCACGGAGAGGGCAAGAAGCGTCAGGGCACGACTTCAGTCGTGCCGCCAGTTCAGCAGGAAGATGTTGGGCTTTAGCCCCTGCGTCTCTTTGTTTTCAATTGTTTGCAATTCCGCAGCGGCTAAAGCCGGAATCCTATTTGGATTTTTGCGGCACGATTCAAGTCGTGCCCTGACACTTCAAACGTTCCCGACGTCGAATTTTGCAAGTAGCTCAACCGGCCATTTATACAGCTTTAAAGCCCGAACTTGATGAGTACGACCGACAAAAGTATGTCTTTGTCGAAGCAGAACTGCGCGGCTCCAAAGGATTCTATACGGGGCAAGTCTCCGACTATTCGCTTTCCAAAGACGAGGATCCACACAAGCTGGTGTTGCTGCGAAACACAAGGTACCGCTCAGATGATTCCACTGATTACGGGCCGGTGACTCCAGGCGAGACTGTGCTCATTGATCTGGCCGATGTGTTGATTTTGCGCATCCAGCAGGTACCAAAGGGCTGAATTGAGCCTCCGAATCGTCAGTCACAATGCGTGAATCAAACACCTCAAAACCTATTCACTCGCATCGCCGTCGTTATCCCCACACCGCTGCGCCTCTAAAGGGCCGGTCAGGACGCCGTAGAAGTGCTCACCGCCCCCTGCCAACTGAGGCCATATTCGCTCGCCGCTGATCATTCGAGTTACACCTCCAGGATGCGTTTCCGCAAGCACTGCAGAAAACTCTTTACACCCAAGCTATCCACACGGCATAATCGCCAAGTCTCAGAACGCCGCTCTTCCCCCAGTTTCCCCTGCCTCTCCCATTGCGCGCGTCCTTTGACTAAATCAAGGAGGAACGTGTACATGAATAAGTTCACCCCCATTTTGTTGGGATTGTCCCTCGCGGTGGCAGGCAGTTCGATCGCCGCGGCGCAGCAAACTGCTTCGATGCCCAAGGTTTTGCAGATCACCCGCGAATTCATCAAGCCTTACAAGTCCGGCGCGGCGCACGACAAGACCGAAAGCGCCTTTATCACGGCCATGACCAAGGCCAAGTTCCCCGCCTATTACCTCGGCCTGGATTCGCTCTCCGGCAAGTCCCGCGCCTTGTTCCTCACCGGGTATGACTCGTTTGCGGATTGGGAAAAGGACAACACGCTCGTCGACAAGAACCCGGCGCTCGCGGCCGAGTTGGAGCGCGCAAGTATTGCGGATGGCGAGCTGCTGGATGAAGTCGACTCTGGGGTCTTCGTTTACAGCGAAGACCTGAGTTACCGGCCGCATGCAGACATATCGCACGCGCGATACATGGAGGTCACGGAATTCCACATCCGCCTGGGCCACGATGGCGATTGGCATAAACTGACGAAGATGTACAGAGATGCGCAGGAGAAGGCCGGAACCAGTGCGCACTGGGCCTCCTATCAGGCAGCCTATGGGGCCAACGACGGTACCTACCTTTCAATCAGCGCGGAAAAGTCGATGGCAGATATCGATACGGGCTACGGTGATGACAGCAAGAAGTTCATGGCTGCCCTGGGCGAAGACGGCATGAAGCAGCTCGATAAGCTCTATGGCGAGACGGTCGAGAGCGCAAACTCTCAGTTGTTCTCCATCAACCCAAAACAAAGCTATGTGAGCCCCGACATGATCAAGGCCGACCCCGAGTTCTGGAAGCCGAAGCCCGCCGCAAAGCCCGCCGCAGTTCCCGCTGCCCCGGAAAAGAAGACTCCGTAGTCTTCTCCCTCCCCCAGGGTTAACTGTTCAACTCTGGCAGTTCAACAACGGCTCCGGCATCCCCGGAGCCGTTCCTCTTGCCAACCAATGCATTTCCTAAATCCATTCGACACCGATCATCATCTATAGATTGCAAGCGAGGAACCGGACGCATGACCATCTTTATCCCCACACCATTGCGCCTCTACGCAGGCGGCCAGGATGCCGTTGAAATCCATGCGGCCACTGTCGCCGAAGCTCTCAAGGCGCTCACCCAATCCCATCCCGATCTGCGTAAGCACCTCTTCACCCCCGAGGGCAAGCTGCGCGCTTTTGTTAACCTGTACTTGAATGACGAAGACGTGCGCTACCTCCCCGCCAAGGAGGGCACCGCCGTCGCCGCCGCCGATACGCTCTCCATCATCCCCTCCATAGCTGGGGGGCTCGCCGTCCAGGCGATCGCCTGCGACAGATAGGATCGAACCTGTTCACTGTCCACTGTTCACTGTCCACTGTTCACTGTCCACTGAGAAGAAATCATGACCTCCATCGCTGAACCCGCCTCGCTCCCCGAACTCACCACCGACGACCTTTCACGCTATTCGCGTCACCTCATCCTGCCCGAAGTAGGCATGGAGGGCCAGCAGAAGCTGAAAGCCGCGCGCGTGCTATGCGTCGGAACCGGCGGTCTCGGCTCGCCTTTGGCCTTGTACCTCACCGCCGCCGGCATCGGCACCCTTGGCCTGGTCGACTTCGACGTCGTCGACGCCAGCAACTTGCAGCGCCAGATCATTCACTCCACCAAAGACATTGGCCGCAAAAAGCTCGACTCCGCCGCCGAAAAGCTTATCGCCCTCAACCCCTCCATCAACATCGTCAAGCACGACACCATGCTCTCCAGCGCCAATGCCCTTGACATCATCAAGGACTACGACATCGTCGCCGACGGCACAGACAACTTCCCCACCCGCTATCTGGTCAACGACGCCTGCGTTCTGCTCGGCAAACCCAACGCCTACGGCTCCATCTTCCGCTTTGAAGGCCAGGCCAGCGTCTTTGCCACCGAGTCGGGACCCTGCTATCGCTGCCTCTACCCCGAGCCGCCGCCGCCCGGCCTCGTGCCCAGTTGCGCCGAAGGCGGAGTCCTCGGCATTCTCCCCGGTCTAGTCGGCGTCATCCAGGCCACTGAGGTCATCAAGCTGATCCTCGGCAAGGGTGACTCCCTCATCGGCCGCCTGCTCCTGGTCGACGCCCTCAACATGCGCTTCCGTGAACTCAAGCTGCGCAAGAATCCCGAGTGCCCGGTCTGCGGCGAACACCCCACCGTCACTCAACTTATCGACTACCAGCAGTTCTGCGGCATACTCCCCGAGCCAACTCCAGCGTCCAGTCAGGAGCCACCAGTGAAGAACGGCATTCCCCAACTCACCGTCAAAGAGCTCAAGCGGCGCATCGACGCTGGCGAAGACGTCTTCATCCTCGACGTCCGCGAGCCCTACGAGTACCAGATTGCCCAGATCGGCGGAAAGCTCATCCCGCAAAACGATGTGCCCAATCGCCTGGCCGAGATCGACCGCGACCGCGAAGTCATTGTCCAGTGCCGCTCGGGCGCTCGCAGCCAGCGCATTGCCGAGTTCCTCAAGCAGGCCGGCTACCCAAGAGTCGTCAACCTCGCCGGCGGCATCCTAGCCTGGGCCGACGAAATCGATCCCAAGGTGCAAAAATACTGACGAAGAGAGACATTCGTGGTTCCGGATCAGTCCAAAAATGAGGCTAAGGTTGACAGATTCGGAACTCCACACTTCGGCAACACTGCCACGCCGCCGCTGGCGAATCGCCTGGCTGCTCGGCCTCGGTGTCCTCGTCAATTACTTCGATCGCGTCAACCTTTCCGTTTCGCACACAGCTCTCTATGCCGCATTCGGAATTTCCAATATTACCTTCGGCTATCTTTCCGGGGCCTATAACTGGACATACGCGCTCTGCCAATTGCCCATAGGCGTCCTGCTCGATAAGCTGGGCGTCCGGCGCATTGGGCGGATCAGCACATTCATTTGGAGCCTCGCTTCCTTCGGCGCGGCAATCTCGCCGGGAATTGGCGGATTGTTCGCTGCCAGATTGGCGCTCGGTGTGGGAGAAGCACCTACCTTCCCGGCCAATGCAAAGGCAATTGGCCTCTGGTTTCCGGGAAAGGAACGCAGCTTCGCTACCTCCATCTTCGACGCGGCCGCCAAATTCGCCTCGGCCATCGGCGTTCCCTTCATCGGAATCGTGTTGATTGGTCTCGGTTGGCGCTGGAGCTTCGCCCTCACCGGCCTCGTAAGCTTCGCTTACTTCGTGATCTTCTGGCGAGTCTATCGCGATCCCGACGATGACCCCAGGCTTGGTCGCCTGGAGCGCGAATACATTGAAGAGGAAGTTATCGGCTCCGGAGCAGGGGACCGCCTGCCCGCGAAACCAGCGTCGCTTGGCTATCTCTTGAGCCAACGCAAGGTGATTGGCCTGGCCATTGGCTTTGGCTCTTATAACTACGTCTTTTACCTGTTGCTCACCTGGCTGCCGAGCTATCTGTCTTTTGCGCTCCACATCGACCTTCTCCATTCGTTTCTTTACACCAGCGTCCCATGGCTCGTTGCATCTGCGGCTGACCTTCTGGTGGGGGGATTGCTGGTGGATTGGTTGATTGAGCGAGGCTGGGATGCGAGCCGGGTCCGCCAGGTCGTGCTGGTCGCCGGCACGGTTTGCGGCCTCGGCATCTTTGGAGCGGCCAACACGCACAGCGCACAGCAGGCTCTCATCTGGATCAGCATCTCCATCGGCGGACTTTCCGCCGCGGCGCCGGTCGGATGGTCGATTCCCTCGCTCATTGCGCACAGAAACGACGTCGGAAAAGTCGGCGGCATCATGAATTTCTCAAGTCAGATCTCCGGAATCGCGGCCCCCATCCTCACCGGGTACCTGGTGTCGGCGCACGAGTCCTTCGTGTGGGCGTTTTCAGTGCCCGCAATCTATCTGGTAATCGGTGTCGCCGCATATGTGTTTCTGCTGGGCAGGATTGAGCCGTTCAGCCCGGCTCCAGACCTTCTTGATGCTGTACTCTGATCGGTGAACTCTTTCGTCCCGGCCGGATAACATGGAGATCGAATGAAGGCGCTATTACTCTCCGCGTATAAGCAACTCGACATAGTGGATATGCCCGTGCCAAAACCCGCCGAAGATGAGTTGCTCATCCGCATCAAGGCCTGCGGCATCTGCGGAAGCGACGTCCATGGATACGATGGCAGTACGGGCCGCCGCCTTCCTCCTATCGTGATGGGCCACGAGGCCGCTGGAATCGTTGCATCCGTGGGCGCCGCGGTGTCGACGTTCCATCCAGGCGACCGCGTCACCTTCGATTCAACCGTCTACTGCGGCAAGTGCTTCTTCTGTCTGCGCGGCCAGGTCAATCTCTGCGATGACCGCGAAGTGATTGGAGTTTCAACGCCGGCCTTTCGGCGCATGGGCGCATTTGCGGAGTTTGTTACCGTACCCGCCCGAATCGCTTACCCGTTGCCGGATAACATGCCCTTCCCGCACGCGGCGATGATTGAAGCTGTCTCCGTCGCCGTTCATGCCGTTTCCTTAACTCCAATTGCGCTCGACGATACGGTCGTAGTCGTAGGCGCCGGCATGATTGGCTTGCTCACGTTGCAGGCAGTGCGGCTGGCAGGCGCCGGCAGAATCTTCGTCGTCGATGTGGATGACACCCGCCTCGAACTCGCGCGCAGCCTCGGTGCAACCCACACACTCAACTCCCGCAGCGCCGATGTTACCCCGCGGATCATCGAGCAGACCATGGGACGCGGCGCCGACGCGGCCCTCGAGTGTGTCGGCTCCACCATTCCCGTCAAGCTGGCCCTCGATAGTGTAAGAAAAGGCGGCACTGTAACTCTGGTCGGTAACATCGCACCGACCATCGAGCTCGGTCTGCAATCGACAGTCACCCGCCAGATTCGCCTGCAAGGCTCCTGCGCGTCTTCGGGTGAGTATCCCGCATGTATCTCGATGATCGCGCGCGGCGTCATTCATGTGGAACCGCTGATTTCAGCCGTTGCCCCTCTTGAGGATGGGCCTTCATGGTTCCATCGCTTATATGAACGCGAGCCCGGCCTACTCAAAGTTGTTCTCGAGCCCTGAAGATAGACCCAAGAGGACTTTCAATGAATCACTGAGACCGACGGGCTTTGAAAGGGCACGGCTTCAGCCGTGCCGCAAGTGCCCGAAAATGAGAGTGGGCTTTAGCCCCTGAGGGAACGTCTGCTCCCCAAGAAGGACTTTTCAACGAATCCAAAGGACACGCTTCAGATGAAAGACTCGTTATTCGACTTATCCGGAAAAGTAGCACTCGTAACCGGCACCAGCCGCGGCCTCGGCCAGTATTTTGCCCGCGCACTTGCCAAGGCGGGCGCTGACCTGGCCATCACCAGCCGGGACAAGAACTCACTCTCCAAGTTTGCCGGTGAGATTCACGCTCTCGGCCGGCGCACCTTCTCCGCGGAACTCGATGTGCGCGACCATTCCAGCATCCAGAGGGCTATCGCCGCCATTGAAGATCACTTCGGCAAAATCGACATCCTCGTCAACAATGCCGGCTGCAACATTCGCAAACCCGCCCTTGACGTCACCTGGGACGACTGGAACACCATCCTCGACACCAACCTGCGCGGCTCATTCTTTGTCGCCCAGGCTGTGGCGCGTGGCATGATCCAGCGCGGCTACGGCCGCATCATCAATATCGGGTCAGTAACCAGCGTCTCCGGATTCGCAGGCCTCGCGCCCTACGGCGCCAGCCGGGGCGGCATAAAGCAGCTCACCATGAGTCTTGCCGATGACTGGGGCAGCCATGGAGTTACCGTGAATTGCCTCGCACCGGGCTGGTTCAAAACGCAGCAGAATCGCGTTCTCTATGACAATGCCGCATGGGTCGAATATATCTCCGATCGCATTCCAGTCAAGCGCCCCGGCCTGCCCGACGATCTTGACGGAGCCATCGTCTTTCTAGCCTCGGAGTCAAGCCGCTACATCACCGGTCAAACACTTCTGGTAGACGGAGGCATCTCCACCGGAGCCACCAAGGCAACCGTCTAAGTCTCTGCCCTCAAATCGTCGAAGGGTGTTGTCTTTGATTCCGGTCAACAAAGACCTCAGTGCGTCATCTCCGCCGCTGTCGCCCGCGGCGTTTCCCCCGGCTTCCCGTTCTCCTCCACCTTGCCGAAGATCATCTTCCCGCTCGCGGTTTGCAGCACGCTGGTCACGGTAATCTCCACGGCCTTGCCGATCAGCCGCCGCGCATGATCCACCACCACCATGGTCCCGTCGTCCAGGTAGCCCACACCCTGGTTGAACTCCTTGCCTTCCTTCAGGATGAGCACATTCATCTTTTCGCCGGGAAGCACCACCGGCTTCAGAGCGTTGGCAAGGTCGTTGATGTTCAGCACGTCCACGTGGTGCAGGTGGGCCACTTTGTTCAGGTTGAAGTCGTTGGTCACCACCTTGGCCTCCCACTTCTTGGCCAGCTCCAGCAGCTTCAAGTCCACCTCGCGGATCGACGGAAAGTCGTCGGGAACAATCTGCACCTGGATGTTGGTGTTCGACTGCATCTTCTGCAGCATGTCCAGGCCGCGGCGACCCCTCTGGCGCTTTGACCCGTCGGTCGAGTCGGCCACAGTCTGCAGCTCGCGCAACACGAACTCCGGAACCACCATCATTCCGTCGATGAAGCCCGCTTCGGCAATGTCCGCAATGCGCCCGTCGATGATCACGCTGGTGTCCAGCACCTTGGCGCTCCGCCGCGTCGGCCGTTCGCCGCTGAAGACCGTCCCCAGCGCCGCCGGATTCAGCAGGTCGCCCTTGTTGGCTCCCACCAGCAGACCCACATACGTCATCAGCAGCAGCACAAAAATCTGCAACACCGCCGAAGTCGCGCCGGATAACGGCGCGCTCCGCAGCACCAGGCAGAACAGCGCCGCGCCAAAGATCCCCAACACGCTTCCGGCTACCGCGCCGATCAGCCGCCGCAGGCTGAGCGCCCGCACCCGAAGCTCAAAGACGATGACCGCGCCGGCTGCTCCCGCGCCCACACTCGCACTCACCCACCCTGTCAGGCCGAATGGATGAAGAAAATAGCAGACCCCGCCAAGAAGGGCCACAAAAAGAAGACGAAGCAGAATTAGATCCATAAAAGGCGAACTCCCGCTGGCTGGAGGAAAAAACCCACAGCCTCGGTACAAGTGGCGAGTATGCTCACCTTTGTGTGCAGTCGTCAAGGGGAGGAGAGCAGGGAACAGGGATCAGGGAACAGGGAACAGTGTGGCTGCGACTATCGATGCGGTCGCAGTTCTCCGATTTATTGGCCAGGAAAAGGGGATTGATTCCTAAAAATTACTGGCGGTTTTCCTGTTCCCTGATCCCTGATCCCTGTTCCTTGCTTTTCTCACGACGCCGCCGCAAACTCCTCCACCGGCGCCAGCCGCAGTGAGCCCTTCCGCGGTCCGCGCTTGCGAGCGCTCATCACTTTGATCCGTTCCAGCAGTTCCTGCGCCGAGCAGTTCTTCTTGGCCAGCAACGCGTCAGAAGCGTAGATCTCGCCGCCCATTCTCTGCGGATCCCCAAGTAGAATCATGGGGATATGCGGTGCAATCTGCTTCAACCGGCCCACCAGTTGATTCCCGTTCATCTGCGGCATCGCATAGTCGGCCAGCACCAGGTCAACTTGCGTTCCGGCAAAAATGCCGATCGCCTCCTGCCCGGTGCAGGCTGAAACTACCCGGTATCCGTTAGTTGCCAGCATGAACTTGAGTACGGAAAGCTCTTGTTCATTGTCGTCTACGCAGAGAATTACCTTCTTTGGCCGCATGATATGGGAAAACACTCCTTGCTTCAATTTTTTGGTCCGCCTGGCAACACTCCGCCTGTGCCCGCTCTTGTGGCTGGCTGGCCTGATGGGTTGCCGGGTACGGTGACCGGAGACGAGGCTGCCGCGTCCTGGTTGATCTTGCTGTCCAGATTGGCCTTGCGCGGTGTGCCAGCAGCCCAGAGGGGGGCGCGGCGCTTACGCAGGCCGGTATCCGTCATTCGATAGCCCAGGAGGCTAACCTTCGCTCACGATCATTTTGTATGAAATGCCTGGGGCCAAGACCAGCATAGGTGCCGGTTAAATTCCATCAATGAAAGGTAACAGTACGGGGCTTTGAACTTCCTGGGAAGAGAGAAAGGGAAGCGAAATCCACTATGAAAATTCCTGTGAAACAAATTAAAACTCGCTAAGGATTAACGCTGACCGTCACTTGCAACCATCCATGCCTGTTGAAAGCATGTGTATCACGGCAGGAAAAGCCGTCCCTTTGCTACAAGAACAGTGCTGCCCGCAACGCGCACATCGGTCACTCTTGCCGATTGCATCTCAGCACTGCCGTTTTGAATTTGTGCGGACAGGTACAGATCGCTGGGCCGCCCAATCTCCACACCCTGGCGCAGATGGATGCGTTCACCCGGCGCCGCCGCGCCCCGCCCCACCAGGTAGCTGATGGCGCAGCCAGCCGCCGATCCCGTCGCCGGATCCTCGCCGCCATAGAACTGCATGCGTGCCCGCCACGCCGGCTCTTGCGCGCCGGTCGGCCCCAATGCATAGAACCAGCGTGCGCCACGCTCTCGCAGCCACTGGGACGCCTCCTCCTGGCTCACCTTGAGGCGCGCCAATGCCTCCGGCGTGCGCAACGGCACAATGGCGAACGCCGTTCCAGTAGAAACCACCTGAGGCGGCAGCCTCGAGTCCAGGTCATCTTCGCCAAGCCCCGTCAGCCGGGCCACCTCCGCCGGGTTCAGTTCCGCCCCAAACTCCGGGTCCCGCTGCCTCATCTCGCCAAACAGGCCTTCCCCGGCAAACCGCACCGCTATCGGACCCACGTTCAGCGAAAGAGTCACCGTCTCCCGTGCCACAGTCTCCGGCGCAAACAGCTTGAGCACGCTCGCCGTCCCCAGCGTGGGATGTCCGGCAAAGGCCAATTCTTCCTTTGGGGTGAAGATGCGCACCCGCACGCCCTCGGCCTGCTCCAACGCGACCGCCCTCCGCTCGACAAAGGTCGTTTCAGAGAGATTGAACTCCCGCGCAATCGCCTGCATCCTCCCGGCGCTTAGGCCTCCGGCATTCATCACCACCGCCAGCGGGTTCCCGGCCAGCCCTGTGCCGGTAAAAACATCCACTACAAAATAGTCCAATTCCATTGGCGCCTGCTCAGGGATCGCTTGACAGTCCTCGGCCCTGCCTCTAGTCTACGGATATCGGGTGAGCCGCAACTTGTGGAATTTGCTCAGCCGGCAAGGAATTCGATGACAAGTTTCTCCACTCCCGCGATGTGCGTCCCGTGTCTGACCTATTGCTGTCAGGGCTGCCGTGCGCGGGCGTGTTCGCTGGGCTAGATTCTCAACAAAAGAATCTCCCTCGACCCACCCGCCAGAAGGCGCGGTGGGTTTTTTAGTTGCAGTGGTCAGTGGTCAGTTTTCAGTGATCAGCTCCGTACTTACCGACCACTGTTCACTGATCACTGCTTTTCAGTGGTCCGTTTTTTGTTTTCGGCAGTAGGAGATCGGTTGTCGGTAGTCCAGGTTTTTACTGACCACTGACCACTGTTCACTGACCACTGCTTTTCAGCGGTCCGTTTTTTGTTTTCGGCAGTGGGAGATCGGTTGTCGGTAGTCCAGGTTTTTACTGACCACTGACCACTGTTCACTGACCACTGCTTTTCAAGCACCGGTGGCGAAGTGGCTAACGCGCAGGTCTGCAAAACCTGTATACGCGGGTTCAATCCCCGCCCGGTGCTCCAATTCTCCAGCAATAAAATCAGAGGGCCGCGCCTCAACATGGGAGGCAGCGGCCCTTTGGCCTTATGTCGATCTGTCTTGATGCCAATCTGTCCTGGCGTCGATTCGATCACCAGGATGCGGAACGCTCAGAGCGCAATCAGCGGCCGCGGAAGCCGCGTCTTCGAGCGGTCCAGAAACAGCCTCATGCGCAGGGCCTCTGCCCGCTGCATGGCCACCAGCCACATCTGCCGACGGATATGGTCGCCGTTCTCAAGCTGTAAAACCTGAGCCTCGTCTTGCGCGGCATCCCTCTCCAGCCGGGCGATCCGCTCTTCGACGGTACGCCGAAACCGCGGACTGATTTCAAACCCTTCATTGGCGGCACAGTTGGTGATCATGGCAGGCTCCTGAGGGCGGGAATCCTTGAGGTTGAAAATTTCTCATTCAAGGCCTCAAGTTCTTTCCGCTTGTGCCGATATTAGAGAAGACTAATCCTGCGCGCCAGATTACCGTCGAGTGAGACGAAGGTAACCAACTGTCCTGAAACTGGACAATCTCTCCCTCTTGAATGCACTTTTGCACAACTGATCATGGATGCGGAGGCCGTTCTGGCTAAGAATCTGTCCAGAGAGCCACTTGCAAAATTCCACGGAGAGGGCAAGAAGCGTCAGGGCACGACTTCAGTCGTGCCGCCAGTTCAGCAGGAAGATGTTGGGCTTTAGCCCCTGCGTCTCTTTGTTTTCAATTGTTTGCAATTCCGCAGCGGCTAAAGCCGGAATCCTATTTGGATTTTTGCGGCACGACTCAAGTCGTGCCCTGACACTTCAAACGTTCCCGACGTCGAATTTTGCAAGTAGCTCCAGAAACTGTCATTCTCAAGGCTGTTTTGAAAAGGCGCGGCGGGGTACCCTCTGGGTCCCGCGCCGTAAGGAGCTGAAAATGAGTTGGGCTTTACAGGCTGCGGAAAAACTCATTCGGGCGGTAGGCCGGGGATTTATCCCTGGCACAAAGGCAACAGAATCAGCGCCGGCTTTAGCCGCTGAGGTATGCCTTTTGCCAATATTTCCCGAGAACAAGCCTTTCTCCGCAGCCTGTTTATCCCCTGACGGGCTTTGCCTAAAAACTCCGATTTTTTTGCAAGACGAAGAGCTCTTGGGCAAGAGCTGAATTCCTCAGGTGGCCTCGAACTCCGTCGTCTTTACGAGGGGATAACTACATGGTAACTTCCGGGTTGGCGACTAGACCCGCCGGAACATGAGCACAGCTTCAAGGCTAGCAGGATGCTGGAAATGATCTGCAAAAGGCGGAGATTTTTCCGGGGAATCTGGGTGGACCATGAGGAGCGAGAAGGCCATTGAGCATCTTGAATACTCATGGAAAGCGATCATCGAGCGATCCCACCTTAGCGGCAAAAAACAAGTTCGCCGCGAAGGCTGGGCACCCGGCAGGTTAGCAAGTTAGCAAGTTGGCGAGTCAGCAAGGGAGCCGGTGGGTTATTTGTTCTCGTTGCCAGTGAGGCGGAAGGTAATGGTGCCCCAGAAGAGGCGTGCCCGCATCTGGACGGGCAGATGGCGGTCGTCGTCGGTATACCAGATCCAGATGTTGCCGCGGTTCTTCACCACGCCGGCGTCGGCGGTGGGCTGCACGCGCAGGGTCTTGAAGGTTCCCAGAGTGGTCTTGATCTCCTCGCGGCCTTCCACCTTCATGGTTACAGGCACGGTATGCAGGGCGTCCACCACAGGGAGAACAAAGGTCTTGCCCAGTTCCATGGGCTGCGATGAGGCGTAAAAGACGCCTGTCAGCAGATCGGTGAGGCAGCCGGAGATGGGCACTTCCACGTGCTTGGATTGGCCGGTCACCATGTTCTTTTCGTCGAGGATGGATTTGCCCAGTCCGTAGTCCAGCCTGAGCGTGGAATTGATCTGGCGGCGGCCTTCAACGGTCTGCTTGTCAAACTCGTAGGTGCAGCCCTTTTCGCGGTCAAAGGTGGACTGGAAGCGGTCGCCGACGTGAAACAGCATATTGATGGCGCCGATGGTATCCGCGTTGGCGGTGATGCGCTCGCGATCGCCCGTTGCCTCAAAGTGCAGAACGGCCGTCCCGGCAGGAAAGACGCGCCAGTCAACGGAGTAGATGAGGGTCTGCTTCTGGGGAAAGGTGAAGGCAGCGCGCGGGGGAGTGAGCGGGGCCACCTGCTGGCCGTGACCGATAGCGGCCAAGGCGAGGGCGCAAAGAGTGGTTGCTACGGTATAGCGTTTCTTCACCGTCAGGGAGGGCTCCTTAGAGATTGGAGAAATTGGAGAGATTGAAGCGATTGGAGAAATGGACAATCTTGGCGCGGGGGAAACCCTCACCGCAGCCCACGCACGAAACCGCCGAGAGCCGGCCGCAAGCAGAGCAAGCTGAGATACAGCAGAGCGGCCCCTATAGCAGCATTGTACTCGCGGTGCTTGAGGTAAAGGACAAGGGAAAAGCTGCCGGCGCTGGATTCGTTCCCGGAGTGGACCGCGTGGGTCAGGCGCGGAATCAAGCGGGGGACACGGCGGCAATATGCGTCGAATCCGGAGAATGTGGCGCGCAAAAAGCGCTCCTCCGAGGCGATGACAGGGACGTAAATCACTCCAAAACCGGCGGCAAGCACCAGCGCCACGGGCCAACTGAGCAGGGCCAGCGCAAAGCCGGCGGCGATGAGCATGGAACCCAGGTAAAGCGGGTTGCGGGTGTACGCGTAGGGGCCCGTCATGGTGAGTTCGCGGTTCTTTTTCACATATCCAGCCGCATAGGCGCGCAGCCATAGCCCCGGCACGACCAGCGCCAGGCTCCAGGCGATGGCGACGGGTTGGGGGGCGCGCCGCCAGAGGTCAAATAAATAGAGGGCCGCGGTGACAAAGCCCAAGGGCACACGAATGCGGCGGGCGATGCGCTGCCAACGGGCGATCCAGTCTTCGCGGGGCATTTGAATTGGCTCAGTCAACAGACGAACTCCTGATAAGCGCGGTCTTTTGAGAGTTGTGGCATCCCACCCATGCGCCAGAAAAAAGCGCATGGATGGGGCACAGGGCTTTCTGGGCACGACCGGCGCGAGAACTCCCAGGACGTTGAGATCATGAATGGGCCTCGGGTGCGAGGAGTTCGTCGGCGGCCCGCAACACATCTTCCGGCTGGATGGTCAGCAACCCGGCTTCCGGCGCAGCATGGCGGGCGTGGTCGCGGCGGCTCTCGGGGCTGCGCAGGACTTTGAACCTGGTCCCGAATGGACCGTTGCGGCTGGGGTCGGTGGGCCCATAGATGCCCACAACCGGCCGGGCGAGGGCGCAGGCCAGGTGCAGCGGGCCGGTATCCCCCGCGATCACGAGGGCAACACGGCGGCTGAGAGCGATCAATTGTTCCAGTGAGCAGGTGAGGGGAGTGGCCGCGCCTGTTGTGGCCTGGGAGATGGCTTCGGCGAGCGGCTCCTCGCCGGGGCCGGCATTGACCAGCACGCGCAGGCCACGGTCAATGAGGCCCTGAGCAACGGCCGCATATCGCTCCACCGGCCAGCGCTTGGCGCCCCAGCCGGCGCCGGGGTTGATGAGCACCGCGTTTTGTCCACCCCACGGACGTAGACCCGTCCGTGGGGACCCCGGTTGATGCGCGGAGGGAGGCAGAACTTCGTCGGCCCAGGCCTCGGCGGAGGGGTTGATGGGGAGCCACGGCTTCGCAGGCGTGAGGTCATCGCCTGCGACGGCCGAGGCCAGCTCGACATCCTGCTCGATTACGTGTACGCCGTGGGTTGCTACGAGTTCATTGAACAGCCAGCGGGCGGCCCGTTCGCGTGGCTCGGCCTCGCCGATCAGCCGCCGGCAGCCGGCCAGGCGGCCCACGACAGCCGACCGGATGGCCCCTTGCAGGTCGAGAACCGCATCGTATTGGCCGGCTCGGAGTGCGCGGCGCAAAGCCTTGATTTCATAGAGGGTTTGGCGGGAGAGCGGCGCTTTCCGCCACTGTTTGGTGGGAGCGAGATGAAGGCGGTTGACCAGGGGCTGGGCAGGGTTGGGCTGGTTGGCCAGGGCTTCATTGATTGCGGGAAAAGGCCGAATTGCGGGCGAACTCCCCGAGAAGCACACCTCAGGGGCTAAAGCCGGTGTTGATTCTGCTGCATCGATGTCCGGGCTAAAGTCCGGACCTACCGCACGAGCGAGCTTCTCTATAGCCGGTTCAGGCGCAAGCAGCGCCCGCCAGCGCGGTTCCACCACCCAGTCGATGACCCAACCGGGATGGGCCAGGCGCAGGGCCGTCACTGCCGGCAATGCGTGCAGAATATCGCCCATGGCGCCAAGCCGGACCACGAGCAAGCGAAACTTGGATTGCGTATGCAAACTCTGATTTTCTCACAGGGGCGGGTGAGCTTGGGTATCTGTAGACAGTAATACCAGGCGTGTGAATTCAAGGAGACGTGTGAGGAAAGGAAAGACGGCTACCGTCGAAACTCTGGGTCCGCCATGACTTCCCGGTAATATGCCCGCACACCGTTTGGCGTGAAATCCGACTCCACCAAACCGGCCTGGATTCTTTTGAGAAGTTCCAGAGAGACAGGGTCTCGCTTCTTGGCGATACCCTTATTGAGAAGTTCTTCTATGTCCGGAACTGTCCTGATCTTGGAATGGAGATATGCAATCACTGATTCGTGCTGGATGAACGGATGATCGCCTTGATTGAGGACGACAAGCCGCTCCGATCGCTTATGTGCGGTCACAACGCACGCTGTTACAACTTCTCCTTCATTGGCAGGGGTGATGACAATCCAAAGATGAAAGTTATCCTCTACACCGTCGCCGGTGAGGAAAGTATCGCCGCAGTTAAGCATAGATGCGGGATAATCTCTCTTCGTCACTGGCAAAAGAGGAAAGTTCTCGAATAATAATTCTGATTTCTTCTTCGCTCTCGCCTCCCGCTTTCAGTATGTCTCTGATTTGGATTGGGATAGAGCTACCATTCGGATCCCGCCATTCAGGCAGTTTGTGCATGACATTGTCAATCAGATCCCACCTGTTGCGATATCCGTACTGCTCGTATACTTCGTGCATCAACTTCTCTTCCGCACGCGATAGGGAGTCCGTCGGCGCCGTTTTGAGAAGTTGCACCTCGTAATCCCCCATCGGCGCGGAAATATATTGCGACCATACCGGCTTTGTCCGGTCCTCGGTAATTAGATTCAAAACTCGGCTAAGGGCGGGTCCATTGTTCATGGATACATAGCGATCCGTGGTGATAGGCGCACCCCAACGCAACAGTGCCTCGCGGTCTGCGAGATAGAGGAGTTTAATCAGCTTGACATAGTGCATCTGGCCGCCACGCAACCGCAGGAAATAAGCAGCCGCCTGCGTCGCTTTTGCCTCGTCAAACTGAATATGCATTCCTTTCAATCTCCCGTCGCGTATCAGTGCTAGCGGCCACACTACAATATTGGACTTAAATTCGAATGGAAATCATCGAATTCGGGGTCTCATGAATATATTAAAGCACGAAAAGCGAACAAAAAAGGAATAGTTCCCGTTAGCGAACAGCTTCCAGCCGGTCCACTAACCACTTGATGGCCTCTTCCTCGTGCTCGATTTCGATGCGCAAGCGGGCGGTCTTGAGCGGGAGGGATTGGGGGAAGGCAGAAGAGAGCTTCCCGAGCCGAACCAAGTCCTTCTCTGTGGTGACGAACGCCTTGGCTCCCGTCTGTTCGGCAGCGGTCACGAGGCGCTTCAGGTCGGCAGGGGTGAAGCGGTGGTGGTCGGGAAAGGCGATGCGGGCGGCGATGCGCTGGCCCGCGGCTTCTAGACCGGCGAAAAACTGGTCTGGGCGGGCGATGCCGCAGAAGGCGGCCACGGAACCATCGACTGCGGGGACGTCCATCTTGCGGTGCAGCCGCCAGACGGGGCCTTCAAAGCCCCACTCGCGCAGAGCGGCCTCCAATTCCGGCGCGCTGTCGGAAGCGGGAATGGCGATTACAGTGGCGCGGCGGGCGGCTTCCACAGGCTCGCGCAGATTGCCCGCCGGCAACAGACCGCCTTGGAGCCAGTCGCGGTGATCGAGCAGCAGAATGTCCACGTCGCGATAAAGCTGGCGGTGCTGAAAGCCGTCATCCAGAATGTGAACGGCGGGCAGATTGATATAGGAGACGCCTGCCGGCGCATCGGCCTCGGCCAGCAGGCCGGCGCCGAAGCGTTGCCCGGCCACGTAGACTGGCACTCCCGTTTCGCGCGCAATCAGAAGAGGCTCATCGCCAAAACTGTCAGCCGTCCCGTCTGGGTCAACGCGGGCCGGGCGCTGAGCTGGATTCGAGTATGAGCGTCCATAGCCGCGGGAGAGTACGTCCACCCGCAGGCCGCGCCGTTCCAGAGCTCTAGCGAGCGCGATGGTGAGCGGCGTCTTGCCCGCGCCGCCAGTGGAGAGATTGCCGATGCTGACGACCGGAAAACGCAGGCGGTTGACTGGCTCCATTCCGGTGCGCAGCCGCAGTTCACGCAGAGTGAGCGCCAGCCGGTAGGCGGGAACCAGCGGCAGCAGCAGCTTGCGCGATGAAGACGGCTGCTTCATGACCGGGCCTCCGGAGTCGTGCTGGGAGAGAGCAGTTCGCGCAGCGCATCCACGCATCGGCCAGTGGCACCAGCTTGTTGCTCGAAGACCTGCCGGGCCCTGTCGCCCATCGCCTTGGCGGCGGCGGAGTCGCGGAGCAATTCGATCAAAGTCGCGGCCAGGTCCTCTTTGGCTGCAATGCGGATGGCCCGATGCGTCAGCAGGTCTTCTGTGATGGCGCGGAAGTTGGCGTAATGAGGGCCCATCACGATGGGAACGCCGAACTGGGCCGGTTCGAGCGGGTTGTGGCCGCCGGACGGAATCAGGCTGCCGCCCACGAAGGCCACCGCCGCAAGCGAGTAGATCGAGGCCAGCTCGCCAATGGAGTCGAGGAGGACGATCTCGCCCGGTCTGAGCGGCTTGAGTGCAACGGTTGGATTCGAGCGCCAATCCGAGCGCTTGACCCACGCAACGCCGGACCGATCCAGTAGCGCGGCAACCGTGGGGAATCGCTCAGGATGGCGGGGCGCCATGACCATTGCGAGTTGCGGGTCGGATTCGAGGAGTTGGGGCCAGGCTTCGAGCAGCGCGGACTCTTCGCCGTCGAGCGTGCTGCCCGCCACGAGGAACCGGAGATCCGGCGCCAGAGCCTTCAATTGCCGGGTGGCGTCGGCTTCCGCAGCCGCGCGCACATCGAATTTAAGGTTCCCGGCAACGGAGACCCGCTCCGGCAGACAGCCGATGGCTTTGAGCCGGTCCGCGTCCGTCTCGCTCTGCGCCAATACCCGCGCAATGCGTTCGAGCAGAGGCCGGAAGAAGCCACGGACCAGTCGATATCTCGGCCAGGATCGGTCGGAGATGCGGGCGTTGACGACGGCGACGGGGATTCCACGGCGGAAACAGCCATTGAGCAGGTTGGGCCAGAACTCGGTCTCGGCCAAGATGAGAAGCCGGGGTTGGAGGGCTTTCAAGTATGCCCTCACTGCCCAGGGCAAATCGAGCGGGCAATAGGAGACACGGTTGCTACCAAAGCGCTCGCGGGCCAAGGCCTGGCCGGTGCGGGTGGTGGTGGAGATGACCAACTGATGGTCAGGAAAGGCGCGGTCCAACTGGCCAACCAGGCGGCTTGCAGCCAGCACTTCGCCCACCGAAACGGCATGAAGCCAGATGAGGGGCCGGTCGGCCCCCAGGCCGCCCGGCGCAAGTGGAGCCTTTCGCAGTCTGAGCGGAACACGCCCTAAGCGTTCGCGGAACCCATCGCGGTACTTCTGCGTGGTGGCCATGCGCCACAGCCACCACGGTGATCCGGCTAGCAGGACCGCCAGCAATGCCGCATTGTAAAAAAACAGAATCATACGTAACGGATCGAACCTTCCCGCTGTCTAACCCTCAAATGATACAGTCGAGCACGATGAGAACCTTGCGGGCAATTCCGCCGTTCTTGCTCTGGCTGGCTCTGCCGGCCCTAGCCAGCGACCACACCCCGCCTCCCGTGCAGCCGGCAACGACGTTTGCCGCGGTCGAGGTGCACGAGGACGAGAAGGTGGCCATCGCCGTCGAACCCTATGACACACGCGCTCGGGAAGCCATTTTTCGCATCGATTATTTGAGCCACGGGGTGATGCCGGTGCGGTTGATTGTAACCAACAATGGTGATCGGCCCATCTCTCTGCGCGATGCGCGCATTGTGTTCCTCACCGCAGCGGGCGACAAGATTCTGGCTGCTGAGCCGGAGGATGTGGAGCGGCTGATGAGCCAAAAGGAGCGCCAGGGCAGCAAGATCCCGATGCCCGGCCCCATCCCTAACATCAAGCTGAAACCGAAAGCTAGCGACAAAGACGTTGAGGCGGACTTTGACACGTTCGAGTACCAGGCCCTGGTGGTGGAGCCGCACGCCACGAGGGCCGGATTCTTGTTTTACGACGTGTCTCAACTGGACAGTCCGCTCAAGGGCGCGAAGCTGCACATCGTCAAACTGCGCGACGCCGACGGCAACGAGCTTTTCTACTTCGAGATTCCCTTCGACAAGTACCTTCGATCCAAGTCGAGCCAGATGAACTGAGCGATATTGCATGTGATATGATCTGCCTGTGCGAGCGGTCTTGGACACTTCCGTACTGGTAGCTGCGGTTAGAAGCGCCAAGGGTGCGTCGCGTGAGTTGCTGAGGATGGTTCTGGATGGGGAATTCAAGCCGCTCATCTCTGTATCTCTTGTGCTGGAATACGAAGCGGTTTTAACCCGGCCTGAGCATCTGGGTGGCTCCGTCGACGCGCAGGCGAATGTCGATATTGTCAAAGCGTTTTGCCGGATGGGTGAGCCAGTGCATATTTTCTCATCGATTGCGGCCACAATTGGTGGACCCGGATGACGAGTTCGTATTGGAGGCTGCGTATCACGGAATGGCCGATCTGATCGTTACCCTTAATACGCGAGATTTTCTGACGGCTGCAAGGCGTTTTGGCATTGCGGCAATGCGGCCAGGCGAAGCCTTGGAAAGGATTAGACACAAGTGAAGACAAGTAATTTTGCATTGCGGCTGCAGCCTACGCTATTGGAGGAGGCTAGAGCAATGGCCAAGTCAGAGGGCGTGGCGCTCAATCAGCTCATCAATGTGGCCGTGGCTGAAAAGCTTGCCGTCACGCGCACAATGGAATTCTTTCAGCGGTATACGCGAGATGCGGATGTGGCCCGCGCAATAGAGATACTGAACAAAGCCGGCGCCGGCAATCCTCCTATGCCTGGCGACGAGCTGCCCAAATCCAGGCAGCGGCGCGAGGCAGCCGGGAAAAGCAAGCCTCGCGCTACTCGTAGTAAGTAGCCGTCGTCGTGTCGGTCTCCCAGATGGTGCAGTCCTTCACGCGCACCCGGCCATGGGTCATGCCGGCGAGTTCCTCGTTGGTCTGGTCGTAAAAATACTTGGCTATGTTCTCGGCGGAGGGGTTGAGCACCG
>Ga0224554_1000440_pt1 | contig 35132 bp, 31 predicted proteins | sample 714S22024metaG_FD_180666 | JGI IMG/M metagenome (GOLD analysis project Ga0224554, IMG submission 180666) | Peat soil microbial communities from Stordalen Mire, Sweden - 717 S2 20-24 | ecosystem: Environmental > Terrestrial > Soil > Wetlands > Peat | place: Sweden: Norrbotten County, Stordalen... | reverse complement strand
AAATACTCCTTGCTTACCTGGACGGCGAGTTGTCCCATGGGCAGATGCGTGAAATTCGCGCCCATTTAATGATTTGCTGGCAATGCCGATCGGCACTCTCGGAACTTGAGTGTCAGGCAGAAGCCATATCGCAACTACTTTCCGCGCATTCGAACTTTGACCTTGATCGTTCGTTTCGAGCTAAGGAGAAATTCCTGCGATGGCGAACTGCTTTTGAAAGCACCCGGAAATCTCTCTTCGGATGCCGGCCGCCTCAACTCTTGAGGAATGCCGCAGGTGCGGTTCTTGCATAGAGCGAGGCTAGAGTTCTGCTCTGCATTCGTGGTCTGAGAGAGTCCGCCACACTTGCTTGGAACAATTCATGCAGGAGTCCCATGAAGAAGAAGCCCGCAGATAAACCCTGCAGTCAGCCGCTACGTTGTGCGATCTATGCCCGCACTGCGACCGTGAAAAAAACCAGTGAAAACAACTCCATCAGTCATCAGGTTGCAACGTGCAAGCGCTTCGCCAGAGGAAGAGGGTGGACTGTTAGGAGAGATTGTATCTTCACCGATTCTGGACATTCCGGCCTCACCGTAAACTCAGCTCTCAAAGAACTGATGTGCAGCGCCACTATCAAACCGAAGCCGTTCGAAGTTCTGCTCTGCACATCAGGCGACAGGATCGCGCGGGACACCAGTCTCGTAATCCGAATCCATAAGATCCTCAAGAAGTATGGCGTTGAAATTCGGTTCGCGGAACCTGCCGAAGAGTTGGTTTGTTATCTCCGGAGGTGGCGAAAGGATTGCGGAACCTAAGGGCCGGTGACCACGGCCGATTGAGTCGCGTCGCGTACGAGCGCCAGCCAACTCATTGCCATCAGGGATTGTGATAACGCTCCAGTGGGGACGAGAGGGGTAGACGACCAGAAACCGGTAATTCGGAGGTTCATTCGGCCGCTTCGCGCTGCTTCTTCTTCTGCCGCAGTTCCAGAAGCAGGCGTGTGCATTCCGCGCATTTGAAAATATGCAGATCGTTGAGAGCGGCTAGCGTTACGTCGCCGGGATTGTCGATCAAACTCTTCAAGACGGCCGGATCTGGACATCCCATTCGCTCCGGATTGGGATAGTGGGCTAAAACGTGCTCCTGTAGTTTTTCAAACAGAAGCGAATCGTCTTCGTTGTCGAACGGGATAAATGGATGCTCAGTCAAAGTCACGGCGTCCTTTCGAAATGAACGAGACAATGCGACAATCATGATTCATGCTGTTCTCCTTCCTGCTTTTCGCGGATTCTTTCAATCGCTCGTTTGCAACGGAGACGCACTGCTGCCTCAGTAGTTCCCAGGGCAGCGGCGATTTCACTCCAGCGGAATCGGCTGTAACGGAGCAGGAGGGCAAGGCGCACGTCAGGAGTTTCGCCTTGCAAGATTATCTCCAAATCCAGAGCACAATCAATCTGAATTTGCGGGTTTCGTACTGACGTCGGGGGCAGTTCTTCGCTCGATCCGACGAAGACCATGCGGCCATTGGCCCTGCGCCGGCGCCTAACCTCTTGCAGGACAAGGCGCTTCAAAAGTTGCGTTACTTGCTCAGGTCCAAGCGGGTCTCCGGTTTTTAATCGGCGCACGGCGTGTTCGATGGCGGATTCAACGATCTCCACCACGTGCGATCCATGGCCATTGCGCGAGTGCGCGGCTTCGAGCGCTTGCGGCCAGACATTTTCGACCGCAATGCGCAGGGTACGCTCTATCCATTCCTGATCTGGAGAGCACTTTACATTCCAGCATAAATCCGCAGGTGTAGGTAATCGCATCTCGACCGTCTTTCAGCAGGTTTGTCCGGCAGCGTCCGCCTCAAGGTCAAGTTGGAGGATACCGGTTGGGCCAATGAACTGAGCCAGACAGGTCGAGCCGTCGAACTCTCTAACGAATGACTCAGGGGGATCCCATGAAGCACGGGCGACCATTCGTTTGCTGATATGTTTCTTTTTGCGTGTGCTTCGATCGAGCTCGCGTGGCGGACAAAGTCGTGAGTGTGGCGTCCACCGGAGTGCGGACAACATAAAGCATTCCGCACAAAACGCAGAGCTGGTATTGGGTATCGACGCAGAGCCTGTGGAAAAGTTGCGCGCAAGCGTTCGTTTTTTCTGTTTTCGACGGCTATCTATATAAAGGGTCCTTTCGCATCCCCCTTGCGAGGTGATCTATGGATATTACGCAGAAGAAAGGCTCGTCTTTCGGTTGGAGCGAAGAAGCCATCTCGCTCGCCAAGCAGGCCCGGATGCTATCGGGCGAAAAACTTGATCAGCTTGTGCGGCGTCTGCAGCGAAGCACTGGACGTTCGCGAGAGGCCTGCTGGCGATTCATCATGCAGGCTGGCCTGAAGATTCGCGATGAACACCGACGGTGGACAGAGGACGAGTACGAAAGGTTGCGCGAGCATCTTGCAACCCACTCCGTTGCGGAGACCGCGAAGTTGTTGGGGCGAAGTGAAAAGTCCGTTCGCTGTGCGGCTGAGCGCAATGATCTCAGTATCCGCAATATTCGCTGCGATCTGATGTCCATTCACTCCATGGCTCGAATACTGCACGTACGCAAATCTGAGATTCGATCCTGGATCGAAAAAGGCTGGCTCGAAGCGACGGTATGCACCAACGGCAAACGGTCAACAACGATCATCACGCCCCAAGCATTCCGTGCGCTCTACACACGCCACCTCAGCGAACTCATTGCGCAGAAGAAGATCCCCAGCGTGGCCCTGTTCGAGGCTTTCTACAACTTCTGCTTCGTGCCCAAGCACACCATCGGGACGCAACTGTTGACTGTTCGCAGGGACAAGCGTGAGCGGGCCGCTTTCATGGCAATACAGAATGGGGCAGAATCCGAGGAGGAAGACGATGAGACGCAGGAAAGATTTCACATCAGCTTCGACGGGGATACGGACTCCGCAGAGGATGCAAACACCTATTCGGAGTGACCGCTGCGAGCACTGCGGCACTTGGCTGAGTTGTACCCCAATATCGATCAGGGAAACAGCCGCAAATGTTGTCTGCGGTATTCTCTTGCTGGCCGTGCTCGCGCTTGCCGGGCACGCTGCCTTTCAATGGATGGAACGCGAAGGCTCTTTCCTCCAAACGGTCTGGCATGAGCCACTCGAAGACTGGAGTCGTTGAGTGAACATACCGAGTTGCTGCCGTATCGAAGCACACCATAGGCACTCAACGACTGACCGTTCGTCGCGATAAGCGCGAGCGGGAAGCCTATGCGGCGAGCCAGGATGGGGAAGAAGGCGATGAATCCGACGATAACGCTGGCGAGAAAGAGGAATTCTTCTGACCATCACACCAGATGGCCGTTACACAAACGGCAACTAGGATTTCAGTATTTCGGCTAATGTTTGCTCCCGCTGGTTCCGATCGCCAGCTATGACCTGTTCTTCGGAAGTCAAGTCTGTCAGAAGCTTGAATTCTTTCACACAATCGGCAGTTGTTTGTTGCGGTCGACGAAGGTGCAGTCCGGATCGTTAACGGTGAACGTCCTTTGATCTGGATTTCTGCCGTGAAGAACACTGCGTCTGTTCTGCACTATCAACACTCGCCAACACGCGCCACGAAAAAGTACCCGTTGTGGCGCATTCACCGATTGGAAGGTTTCGAGATTTCAGTCGCAATGCCGACATTTCAGGACTTATTACATGAATGATCGCTCCCGCGTGTGTAATTCCCGTCCCAATGCGAGCACATCCCGACTCGGGCTAGGACTAGGCCCCTCGCGCAGAGCCTAGCCGCTCCATGTTTGGTCACAGCATATTCAGCCAACTGTTCTCTCATCCTCTGTCCTCCGCTATGTTCCATTCATAATTCAATCTGTTCGTCTAGATCGATATTCAGACGCCGTGCCGCATCGAGAATTGTGTCGCTTAATTGGAACCCTAAACGCTGAGCTCCTCTCAGAATTGCAAGCCCCTGGCGAGCCTCTGCTTCCGTAAACCTCCGTTTACGCCCAGAACGCACGAGTTCCCAAAACTTCATGGATTCTTGCGAGAGGTCATGGTGCCCCTCTCTTGCTGCCCACAACGAAATCTCATGCCACTCATTCGCTGCAATTGTTGCCAGGAATTCGATTGATTTGGCGGTTTTGCTTCCGGCCAAAACGTCTCCGAGCTTTGCGGATTGTTTTACAGACGACATCGAATCCGGCGGCTTCAAGTATCGAGAGGGCAGGCTCTGGTAGAGGACGTTTCTTTTCGGTGTCGCACTTGGTGCCATTACCGCTTGTGCAGGCATTGAGCGGCTCATATTACAAAGAATCATGTCCGCTGCATGCGTCTGCGGCACCTTGCGTATTGCGGGAATATCCTGAGCCTTGTATCCCTCCGGCCTGGCGGCGATGACAAGCCAATTGGTCCACGGACTCACCAGACGATAGCGGAGTGCAGTGGCCAGGCCCTCGTTTGCGTCCTGTTCTTTGAGCCGCATCGATGCTGCAAACCGTGCGACGGTGGAAATTGTGTCTTGAGTCGTCGATAACGGCGCCTCCGAGATGGTCAGCTCCTGCCGCACCGTTTCTCCGGTGTCCGTCTCAACCTCCAGAACAACCGGTCCATCAATCGTCGATTTGTCGAAGCGGGCGGTGGTGATCACTGTGTCTCCGTCAAAAACCGATCCAAGCTTGTTTGGAGCGATGTCGCAGGCGGCGCCGGGCCAGTGGACGACGACGCGCTTCGCACGGGGAGCTCTCATGCGCTCAAAGTGGCGGATGACACGTTCCGCCATGTCTTCTCGCGGGGCAACGAGCTCGCACTCACCTCCCGTACTGGCGGCCAGTTCGCGCACAAATGCCTCAGAGACGGCGTTGCCGACCCCGACTGTGAAGATGCGGTGCCCGGCACGCTTCGCCACCTGGACGACCGGCTGCCAGGAGGAAACCTCTCCATCTGTCACCAGCAGGATTTCCGCCGCGTCGATGTCTCCCAACACTTCATAGGTGGTTTGCAGGGCCTTGCCAATCTCAGTGCCGCCCATGTTGGCAGCGAGTTGCCTTGCAAAATGCCCGGCCACTTCACGGTTGGCAGGGGTACACGGGGTGAGCCGGTCCCACAGTGCATGGGTCGAGTTGCCAAACGCGATCAACGCAACCCGGTCCGCGGGTTGCAGGGAATCGACGATGCCTTCCAGCGCTTTCTTTGCCTGCTCGATGGAATCGCCCTGCATTGACCCGGAACAATCGATCACGATGGCAAGGCTCAGTGGCCGGGGCTGTTGAAGGCCGGGGAAGAATGGCTGAAAACTTGCCACCGCCGCCACTCCGTCGCGGTCCGGCCCGCATACTGCGAAGCTGCGCGAAGCCTTCAGAGCCTTCACATTTAAGATGAAGTCCCGGTCCATGGCAGCCTGCTCCTGCTTGAGCGAGACGACAACTTTGTCCGCGAGTCTGTTGAGAGAGACCTGGTGCGACGGACAGGTGAACTGGGCATCCTTCAGGCTTCCGAGGATTTCCATCCGAAGCGAGAAGTGGTTCTCCGCTGCCAGCGAAGATTCGGGCGCCTGATGGGGTGCATGGGGTGAATCGCCGAACCGCGTAGCGATTGTGGTCGGGATGAAAAGGCGGAGGCGCTCATCCACCCAGCGATACAGGATCGAGTAGCGGAATTTGATGGTGGCGTCTTCGTTGGGCAGTATGTTGCCAACGTTCATCGTGTAGAGACCGGGCTCCAGTTGTTCCAGCATCACGGCCGCATCCCCGGCGGCTATGGCATCCTCGTACTTCTCCTCGGCGGCTTTCTTTTCAACCACAACGCCTTTGAGCACCCGCCCGCCGATCTCCACCTGCAGGTCAAGCAGAACCGCATCGAGCGGGAGGGGGAAGGTGTACACCGCCTCAATATTCACCTGCTCTTCGTTGCGATAGGACTGGCACATGGTCACCTCTGCGAGGAGATCATGCAGGACTGCGGAGACCGAGACGTAGGTCAGGGCAACCCGTTCACCTTGAACGCTCTTTAGTGCACACGCCAAACTGCTCATCTTTCTTCCTTTCCGTTCTCAATTTGCTCGTACACCTGCGCCACTCCGCGAAAGAACGCCCGGACCTGTTCCGGAGTCAGACTTGCACGGCCGGGGTCCAAGGTAACCTCAACGCCATCCGCCACTACAAGGTGGCTCCAAACCTCGACGGTGCCCTTCCGCCGCGGTGCCGGCGGCAGAGGCCCGCTTGTCTGTTGCTTCAGCACTTCCCCGATCCGCTCCAGGGAGAGCCCGGCCAGTTGCCACTTGCGCACGAGAAGAAGCTGCTCCACGTGTCGCTCCGTGTAGTAGGCCCCTTTGCCGATGCCTTGCGGGCGATCCACCAGACCCGTCTGAATGTAGTACCGAACAGTCCGCCGCGGCAGTTCGGCCAGCGACGCGATTTCGTCAAGTGTGAAGGTCCTTGAGTTGTTCACGAAAAGAATACTAGACAGCTTTACTGTAATTGTAAACTGTCACGTAAAATGACTTCATCAGGACGTTATTGCCCTTGCCCAAGGAGAACGAAACAACCACTGCTGTAGGCATGTGTCCGCAAATAGGTTTGGAACCCTATACGCTCAAGCTCCGGGCAACCATCTCACCGAGGGTGTATTCTGGCCGAGAAACCCAAGTGGAGGTATCGCGACTGGCGCGGGAGGGGACGCCGGGAGGAAATATGGCTGATTCGTGTACTGACTTCAACGCTATTTGCGACGGGATCACTCAGCTGGGCGGAGGACCGATATCCCAGTCGCCGTGGCGACTTTCGGTACTGATGTGGCGCGAGATACTGTAACGGTGCCAATTCCTCCTGAAGTCGCCTTTGATCGCTACTTTCGTGGACTAAATCTGGTCCAACAGAAGATCTACGAAGGAAAGTACGATCTAGAGCAACTTGAATCCGCCCCTCTCAAAGAGCTTTTGATTAAGCTCCAAAGTGCATTGAACTTCGCACTGGCCAATGAGCGATCAGTCCCAGAGCATCGAGACCACCCGCCCTTCCATGTTGATTACATCAGGTCTACTGAAGTGAACGCCTTGGCGTTTCGGCACGACGGCTATTCTTTAATCGGCCTGACAATTCCGCTGATCGAAGTGGCTGGCCAACTTTGCAGTCGATTGTGCAATTCCGCCGACTTGCTTTCCGCGTTAGGCCTGAGTCTGACTCAAGAAGTGTCCGAAGAACTCGGAGCAGTACTCCTTAAGATATTGATTTTTTTCGTGGTGTCTCACGAATATACACACATCGTTCACGGCCACCCACTCTCCGAGGCCACGGATTCGCAGCCAATTAACGAAGTTACGATGGATGGTCGAGCGGGAAGTCTCGACGAACAAATCCTGGAAGCTGATGCAGACTCGTATGCCATCTACCACATTATGGAAAACTGGATCAGAGGAGTGGAAAGGTCTCCAAGCATATCACTCCTAAAGATGAACTCCACTTTGGCAGAGGATCAAGACGAATTGCTATTTGCCTGCATAGTCGTGGCGATCGGCGCATACTTTGTTCTGCGTCCAGTGCCTCAACTCGACGCCAAGAAAGTCTACACTCTTAGGCATCCACCACATCCTGTCAGGCTAAATTCTCTAATGGAGACGGCGATCGGATGGTGCAAGCAGAACCGCTCTGGCCTTGAAGATCGCATGAGACCTGAACGGTTCAATTCCCTATTGTCGATTGTTGCTGGCTTGGTTTGGGAGTTCGACGAGCTCAAAACTCAGAATTGGAAATCACAGGTTGCCTTTCTTCAAACTCGCGATGGTGCTTCATATGTCGCGGAACTGCGGAGACGTAAGGATAAATATCGGGCCTCGCTTTAGATGTTCTATATCTTTGATTAAAGCTTCTAAAGGCACGTCATGGTAGCAAAAAGATTATTTCCAAGAAACCGACTCGGGACTAAACCGTGATGGGGCTGCTTTGGCTCAAATAGCCGCTAACCCAGCGAGCCTCGCATAATTTGCAGGCCTATTGCGGTGGGAGTGTGGCGGGCTTTTATTCTTACAGGGCAAGGAGATCAATGAATGCTCACGCCTCAAGAACTCGCCACAACTCGCTTTGCCATGAGTGCGCCACCCCAACCGGGCGGAGAGCCAGGCCTTTACGAGGAGCAGGTAGCGCAGTGGGTCGCCGAGAAGTCGTTTTTCAGAGACTTCGTTTACCGGAACGCGAAAGGCAAGAAGAAGGGAGACCAACTGGTCGACGGAATCGTCCTCTTCGGTGATGTCATGCTTCTCATTGAAGTCAAGGCGCAGATCGGACTTGCCAAGCGAGATGATTGGGTGAGGGATCGTCTGGGCAAAGCCGTGATCCAGTTGGAGAAGTCAAAGGCCCTATTGCAAGAGGGAAGAGTCCCCAAGCTCCGGAATGACTTTTACGGCGAGCTTGACTTCGTCCCACAGAATTACCCGAACGTGTTCGGAATTGTTGTTCTGGCCCACGATTCCGACCCGTATTACGCACCCGATCTCGTGCCGGAACTACTGGCCAGCACTTTTCCCATTCATGTCTTTTCGTTGAAGGACTTCGCGCTCGTCGCTGACCGCTTCGATACCGCAGGCGACATGATCAATTTTCTTGAAACTCGGACCGACACTTCGAGAGTAGATCGCCTTCTTGTCCAGGACGAAATCCAAAACCTGCAGAGCATGATTAGTAAATTTAGGACGATCTGGGAGCCGTATTTTCTGAGCGATACGCCTGGGCTTCTCGATAGAGCAGTCCAGACATTCGAAGAGAAGACATCGGGTAAATTTCAGCTCGGCGAGCATTGGAAATACGGGCTACTCATCGACGACCTGATAGCGCACGTTCACGATTTTGACCCCAGTCTCTCCTGGAATGAAAATACGACCCACGAAGCCGGGCTCCGGGTCGCGAGTTTTCTGGGATGGCTTACGCGCGACCGGCGGATCAAGCTGGGAAAGCTAGCGTATGAACATGCGGAATTGGCGCGAGACGGCAATGCACACTATTTCCATCACTTTCATCCGAGCAGAGGCACATGCTTCATTTATCTGGCCTCATCGGCGAGTCGAACTGACCGCGTTAGGTACCTGCAATTTCTCGTCAGTTACGCTCAGATGACTCACGGCTGCCAAGAATCCTTGGGCGTCGCGACGGAGGCCACCGGTGGCGGCGGCCGGTCCTACGATTTCGTAGCTCTTCGTGGTCCCCAGCCCGCCGATCAAATCGAACATCTAAAAGCTATGGCGAACCCGTTCTCCTCGAATCTCGTGCCGCTATGACCGCGATCTGGCGTTAAATTCCCAGCATCAACGCGCTTCCACATCAAGACGAGCCCTAACAAGTTGGGTCCTGACAAACGCCGCAGGCAACTCCTTTATCCCAGCGTGATGTGGATCACTTTACGGGTTTCAGGATCTATCCGGCCATGGAGCGAGAGAAATATAGTGCACCGGCCAGAGATCACCCTCTGCTCGATCCTTTTTCCCCATTACTCCACCAATGGACAGCCTGGATGTTTTCAGGAAGGTCGTCTCGCCAGGCGCCGCCGCGCGGATTGATGTCATAGGGACGATGTCGGCGTAATCTGTGACCGTTGCTCTTTCCGGCACATTCGCGCCGTGCGATCTCTGAATCCAGGATGGTTATGAATCGGAGCTGGCCCATGGTGCCTCTTCAATGAAGGGTCTATACTCTGAGCGTAATTTCTGCGGAAGACCGTCCAAACAATGAAAAGACATGGAAGCCAGATAATTTACTCTCCCAGCGATCTCGTTCGCTATGCTCAATCGCCGTTCGCATCGTGGATGGACCGGTATTACTTGGAGTACCACGACGCGGTAACGCCCGACCAGGAGACCGAGGATCAGAAGCTTATCGCGCGGACCGGAGACCAGCACGAGCACGCCGTGCTGGAAGAATTCAAGTCGTCTATCGCCAGCCTGATGGAGATTGCAAAAGACGATGCTACTGCTGCCCATTTGGAGACAATCGCCGCGATTCAAGCGCACTCTCCCATCATTTATCAGGCGGCATTGGAAGATCGGGAGTTCGCTGGCTTTGCCGACTTCCTCATCCTCGATGAGGCGGGACGATATCAGGTGTGGGATACGAAGCTTGCCCGCTCACCGAAGCCGCATTACGCCATTCAGCTTTGCTGCTATTCGGAGATGCTTGCCTACATGACCGGGGAGCAGATGCCGGAGAAGTTTGGGATCATCCTCGGAAGCAAAAACCGAGTTGAATTCCGAGTAGAGGACTTCATTCACTACTACCGGTGCGTCAGGGCGAACTTCCTTTCTATGCAGGAGAACTTCACGGGGAACATTTCAGATCGCCCCGAACCGCTCCCCATGGCCGATCATGGCCGCTGGACGTCATATGCGGAGAAATTCTTCGACCACTCAGATCACCTTGTGAGAGTTGCCGGAATCACCGTCGGTCAGATCAAGAAGCTCAAGGAAGCCGGCATTGCAACGATGGCGGCCCTCGGTTCGGCCTCTGGAGCATTTGTCCCAAAACTTGCCGCTGACTCGTTTGAAAGGCTTGTCGCCCAGGCTCGCCTCCAATGTCAAACGCGCACTGATCGGCTGCAGCGACCGGATGCACCTGCGCGATACGAGGTTCTGCCCCAGGTAGGCCCGAATGGCGAATCCGTTGGGCTTGCCGCATTGCCCCCCGATCATCTTGCCGACGTGTTCTTCGATATCGAAGGCTATCCTCTGTTCCCAGGGGGTCTCGAGTATCTCTTCGGGGTCTGTTTCGTGAATGAACAGACGGGTGCACTAGAGTTCAAGGATTGGTGGGCACATGACCGGACCGAGGAAAAGCGCGCATTCGAGGGATTTATCGACTGGGTCTTTGGGCGTTGGAAATCGAACCCAGATATGCACATCTACCATTACGCCGCATACGAAGTGAGCGCGGTAAGGCGACTGAGCACTCGCCATGACACCCGTCAGGATGAAGTGGATACGCTTCTCAGGAATGAGGTGTTTGTCGATCTCTATCAGACCGTCCGCCACGGTCTACGCATCGGTGAGGACAGCTATTCGATCAAGTCGGTGGAGCATCTCTATAGGCCAGGGCGTTCTACCGAAGTCGCCACCGCTGTTGATTCCATTGTTCAGTATGCACACTGGTTGGAGAGCGGGCAGCCGCGCGGTTGGCCGGACAGCACAATCCTCAAATGCATCCGTGATTACAATGAGGATGATTGCAGATCTACGGCGGAATTGTTGCAATGGCTAAGAACGGTTGTGGAAGAAAGCGGTATCAACGTCACACACACTCTCGCCCTAGCCGCGGCTGCTGCGACGTCCGCTCCAACGCCGCCGAAAGTGCTGTCTCCGGAGGTTATCGCGAGACTTGCAACCATAGAGATGCTTCGGGAACGGGGCGATGAGTTCTCCCTGGCTCTTGCTGACCTGCTCGACTTCCACCGCAGGGAAGAAAAGCCAATGTGGTGGCGGATGTTCGACCGCGCTACGGCAACAGCAGAAGAGCTTCGCGACGATTCGGGTTGCATTCAAGGCGTTCGGGCCGTTGGCTTCCCGACATCCGAGAAGCTATCGCAAGTGCAAGCATACCGCTTCGATCCGTCACAGGAATGTAAACTCGCTGCTGATGGAAAGACCTCTGTCATGTTCACGTATGACCTTGAGGGAAAATTCACCCTGGCCGCGCTTGATACGTCCGAGGGCACGCTTCAGCTCAAGATCGGCAGCAAGGGGTTGAAAGAGAAGTTTGGCGGTTCCTTCCCTCGTCAAGGATCACTCATTCCGTACGAGTACGTACAAGCAGCCACAATTCAGACTGCCCTTACCGAAGTCGCCATGAAGCACCTGGCGGGAACCCTTCACTCGCCCGTTGCGGCTCTTCTTGGGCGAACGGCGCCCACGTCGGTATTGCAAGGTGCAGGCGAAGCCACAATTGATGCCGCCGTTCGCGTTGCAAATTCAATGTCAGGTGGATGTCTGGTGATTCAGGGGCCTCCTGGAACCGGGAAGACCTATACAGCGGCGCGCGTCGTCTGTGCGCTCTTATCTGCGGGCAAGAGGGTCGGCATCGCATCCAACAGTCATAAGGCCGTGGTCAACTTACTCATCGAGTGCGGTAAAGCCGCCAGGGAAACGGGCAGCTTCCTCCTGGGAGTCAAAGCGGGCGGTGAGAAAGAAGGGCCGCTGTTTGCGGAGAACCCAGCACTCCGGTACGTCGAGAGCAATAAAGAGGCGCGCACGGCCTACGCGAATGGCGTCGTAGGCGGAACCGCGTGGCTTTTCACCTTGCCGGAATGGGAGGGCGTGCTCGATTTCCTCTTCATTGATGAAGCGGGTCAGGTGTCATTGGCCAATGCCGTAGCCATGGCTCGATGCGCGAAGAACATCGTTCTCCTGGGCGATCAGATGCAGCTCGAACAACCGATCCAGGGGACTCATCCCGGCGATGCCGGGCTCTCGTCGCTCCAGTACGCACTCAAGGATTTGCGGGCCAGCGTGCCTGACCTGCCGGTCTTCCACGCAGTCGTGCCCTCGGAGTATGGTCTCTTTCTCGGCGAGTCACGCCGGATGCATCCATCCGTTTGCCGTTTCATCTCGGAGAGTATCTATGAGGGTCGCCTTGCTTCGCACCCTGATTGCGCACAACAGAAGATCGACCTTACGCCCAATGCGCATGGAATCGTCACTAAGGAGAGCGGCATTGTTTTCAGCGGTGTCGAACATGATGGAGACATCCAACGAAGTGATGAAGAGGTAGAACGGGTGAAAGCTGCTTACCGCGAGTTGCTGGGCCGACCGTATACCGCATCGGATGGTGTCACAAAGCCACTCGCTTTAGAGAACTTTCTCTTCATCGCCCCTTACAATGCACAAGTCCGCGCTCTCCAAACCGCGCTTCCTGTCGGCGCGCGTGTTGGCAGCGTGGACAAGTTCCAAGGACAACAGGCTCCAGTGTGCATCCTGTCGCTCTGTTCCAGCTACGGAGAATATGGATCGCGGGGACTTGCCTTCATCCTGGACCGTAATCGGGTCAACGTCGCAATATCTCGCGCCAAATGCCTGGCAATCGTTGTTGGTGATCCGCGCATCGGGAGCGCCGCCGCCGGCTCAATCGAAGAGATGATGCTCATCAATCTTTTCTGTAAACTTGTGAGTGCATAGTCTTGGGAAATGGCTGCTCATTATGGCCAACTGTGCACCCAAAGACACCTCAGCGGTCCGCCATGCTCTACGACTGGGTGCGGTGTTCAAAGACCTTCGGATTCGTGCGCTGCACGATTACAAGGCAACAGAACTGGCCGGTTTTGCTGCTCCAAAATCAGGTGATTATGGAAGGGGCGTTCGAGTAGGGATGTGTCGGACGCCTGTATCGGCGGCGGGCGGGCGGAGACCACTTCAGGGCCCCGGCCAGTTCCAGTCCCCCACACACTGTGCCACCGCTATCCCTCAGCCAGGTGCCGCTGGGAGATTGGCGGGGTTTAGGGCCCGGTCTGATTCAGGACATCTGAAAGCGATGAAGTTGAGCGGAACTCATCGGTGGAAGCGACATCACTTACGACGGGGAACACCGGACTGCCGGGCGACCACAGCTCAACGCTTTCGGAGTTCTCGGCATAGAATTCAGCATCCGTGGTTGCACGCATAGATTCCGGCATCCCGGGTGCGCTGTAGGCGTATTCCCGATGCCCCAAAGCCTTCGTTTCAATCCCAGGCGGCAAGATGGCGGTGGATAGGACGATTCGGTCAAGGTCGTCCATCGTATAAGGGGCAGGTGGTGGAGCAGCCCATTCGATGTCGCTATCGGCGGCTTCATCAAGGTCTAGGCCTGTCTGTGGTGCGCGAACCTCGTCATCGAGCTGCCCGACCGCTGCTGCCCTTGAGCCGTGTTGCAGCACGATGCCTTTAATTCGGCTTGAAAGCTGTGAGAGGATTGGTTGCAGACCTCCAACGAACTTTTCAAAAAGGTGAATGCGTGTGCGCAGCACGCGGTAGATGTCCGCTTCAACGGTGTCCTCGTAGTGCAGGTTGACGATCTGGATCTCGGGGTACTCCTGCCCGAGCCTGTCAATGCGGCCTATCCGTTGCTCTACTCGCATCGGATTCCATGGCATGTCATAGTTGACGACGGCCCCGCAGAACTGGAAGTTAAGACCCTCTGCCGCGGCGTCTGTACATAGCATGATCTGCGCCTGGCCTTCTTTGAAAAGGCGCCGCGCATTGTCACGACTGACGTGCATCCAGGACCCTGAACCCATCGGCACTTCACCACCGCGGCCTGAGAAACACAGCAAGCGGAAGTTCGTCTCTCCGAGTAGGTACTCACGAAGAAAATCCATCGTGTCGGTGTATTGCGTGAAGACCATAGCCCGCGTGTACCCTCTGGCAAAGAGTCCTTCGAGGATGCCCTTGAGCTTTTCCGCCTTACTGTCAGGCGGTAGTGCAGCTGCCCTCTTGGCCAGGCTCTCGATCGTGGTCATTTCCTCGACTACAAGGGCCTCTCTCTCCAGCTTTGCGGCTTCGGAAGAGTCGAGCAGCTCGTTATCAAGCTCATCGTCGTAGGTATCGTCATCGAGCGTATTTTCTTCACGCTGAGTATTTCCGGCCTTGATCGAGTCCAGGTGGGCGGCCAGAGTCTTCCTTAGCGCATAGAAGCTACTGGCCAGCCGCCTCCTGTAGATCGTCATCACAAACCCAACCGCGGTGCGGTCTGTCTGCGCCGCCGCGTTGTAGCACCTGGAAATGTAATTCTCGACATCCGTGTAGAGGAGCCTCTCTTCGTCGGTGAGGTCAACGAAAATGTCTGTGACTTTCCTGTCAGCGATTGGCGTTGAGATCTTACCTTCCTTGAAGTACTTGCGCAGCAGGTCTCGGGTGTGGCGGGAGACCAGCTTACGCACCGGAGTGTTGGCCCGCATCAGCCGCAGAGCTACCTTGCGATCCTCGGAACTCAATTGCGCTCGTGGGACCTGTGCATGGTCCCGAAGGGCTTTGAGTATCCGTTTGGCCCGGATGGTGCTTCCCGCACAGAGTCGCAGACACTCCTCAAGAGTCACCTGTCCGTACGCTGTCTCCACGGCACGGAAGAGGTATGCAAGGTAGTCGAGTATCGCTGTTGAAGGATTCGTTCCGGCAACCTCCTCGAAGAAGCGCAGGAACGCATTTTGATCCCACTGCGGTGGCAGCCCCAGGAGATCTAATAGATCCCATACTTCAAGCGGAGCAACCTGCATCGGCGTCGCAGTCAGCAGAATCAATCCGTCTGTTTGCACCTTCAGCCGGCTCATCAGCCGAAGCAATTGGTTGGGCCGCGTGTCGGTTCCTACTCCGCCTGCCCGCCGGCGAGCGTGGTGTGCCTCGTCCAGCACGACTATGTCCCAACGATCCGCCCGCAGTAGTTCCTCCGCGCGATCCCTACGGCGCATCAACTGGCTCGACACCAGGACGAACTGCTGCTTGTGCCACTCGGTGGTACTGACCGGTTTCTCATGCGAACCCTTCAGTGCCGGAGATGGGTACCAACGAAGTTTTTGGCCGTCATAGATGGGCCAGTTCAAGTTGAACTTCTCTCGCAGTTCGATCTGCCACTGCCCCAACACCGCTTTGGGTGCCAAGATCAGAACACGCTTGGCCCGTTCTGCCAACCAGGCCTGGCGCAGAAGCATGCCGGCCTGAATCGTCTTGCCCAGTCCTACCTCATCGGCAATCAGGAGCCGCGGCGGCCAGTTGTCGTACATCCTTCGAAATGCCCTTGACTGGTGGGGCCAGGGAGTGACGGCCGCAGTCACTTCACCAACGCGCTCGCCACCGTTGGGAAACTTAGGCGCCTCTTTGATGAATCCCCACACCAGGCGCCGCAACTCACTCGGCGTTGGAGGCAGAGGAGGCACCTCAACCTCGACGGGCGTATCCGGCGCCGGCTTCTCTTCCTCGTGCTGCTCAAGCCGACCGGGCCGGTCGTCAGCAGGAAGGAAACGAAGCAGGTCCTCGCGCACCGCGGTCGGCACGTCCAGTGTGATGATGTGCGGCGAGAGGTTCGCCCAAACCTTCGCGAAGTGCTCGTCTTCCGCGTTGACGTGGTTCAACTCACCGGACCAGCTTGTGAAGACATGGAAACTCTCAGCGTTGTAGAGCCAGCCCGTAGCAGTCTCGTTCAGGCTTCCGCTCCATGCGATGCGGTCGCCGGATTTGTCTTCGATGACGCCCGTTTTCTCGTGGAAGATGCCATTTGCGGCCACCGGCTTGCGGTCCTGGTTACAAGGGACCGCTACCTTTACCTCAAGGATGCCCTTCGCCACCATCCAGGCAAGCAGTTCCAGGGCACTAGTCTCGCTGTGGTCGCCGGGCTGCAAAGGAAAAGCGCCAATCCGTTGCTCGACTGCGTCGTGCAGCTTCTGGCCCTTTTCAATCGCGTCAACCTCTTTTTGGTCGAGTGTGCAGCCAACCACCAAGCGCATGCTTCCGTTGTTGCGAACCACGCCTTCGATGCCGCGGGCCGCAAGCGCAAGTGCCGTGGCTCCGAAGTAGCCCGTTGATCTGCAGTACCGGACAGCCGTCTCCAGCGCGGGTACGTAGAAAAGCCTCACCAGGTTTCCGTCACCCTGGGAGTACTTCGGTTTCCACGTGTGGTCTGTCAGCAGGCTCATCTTGGCTCACGCTTTTTCCACGAATCCATTTTCAGAAATATTGCTTCATGAATTTCTCGTGGGACGATTCGGTCACCGTATTCCATAAACCAGCGCGCTTCCTCTTCGAGTCCGTAGTCTTGGACAAGGCAGTACACCATTCCCAGGAAGTGAAGGTAACCTTCAAATCCGAGATCGAGGGGCAAGCGCCCTCCAACGTAGTCTCCGTTTTGGCCGGCCCGTTCATGAAACCCTCGATGAAGGTGTGCAATCGTACGCGTGACTACAACCTGCAAAATCTCCGGGCGGATGCCGGTCTCCTCCGCGAGTTCCTCGATGAGAGACTTCATGCCTACTCTCCCTGGGTTTCTTCTTTCCAGAGTTTCAACTGTTCGGGCTCATCTACGTCCTCGGCGAATGACAGCCGGCGAAGATTCTCCAAAGCCTCAAAGTCGCTGGCGAAGTCACGGACATCGCCTTCCAACTCGATGCCACTGAAGTGGGTGGACACTGGCAGTACCTCCAGCAGTGCCTCCAATGCCGAGTAGAAGCCACCCTGCTCCCGAACGCCGGCTTTTTCAAGCAGTTCGCTGGCGGCTTGTAGGTTGCGGCTTCGTGCCGCATAGGCTGCGTGGTGGAGTGCGTCGAGCCAACTCGTGGAACCGTCGGCAGCTCCCAGGGCGCCTTTGGCGGCCCTCCTCGCGCTGTCCCACATCAATACCTCGCTGCCTTTCTTCTCGGCGATGTGACCAATAATCTCTTTATCGATATCGACGCCGATGGCCCGGCCTAGCGTGAGAGCCTCACCAAAGTCGAACTTAGGCGCACCGAAAGTATCCCAGGCCAGCACGTAGAACGAGGTCAACGGGTCCAGGTCGGCACGGCCCTTCAGGTGGGTCAACTGTTGCAGCCGCCAGTTCTTCACCTCGCGCCTTGCGGCATCGAGCGCGTCCTCCGGCGTTACTGCGAAGGGGTCCCACTCCTCTTCGAAGAGTTCGGCTTGGCGCCTGCGCTTGAGGGCCTCTGGCTTGGGCCGCGGAGTACCGCGGCGGAGCGGCCAGTGCTCTGAGAACTCCTGCAGTGCAGGCCCGAAGCAGGCCAAGTAGAGGTCCACGCGTCGGATGCCAGCTTTCTGGAACTCCTCAATGCGTTTGCGGACGGCTTCCTTAACAAGGGGCTCAACCTCCTCCCAATAGGCGACTTCGGCGCCCACCAGAACCTCAGCACGCGGACGGCAGACGAGCAAGATAGTGCTGTTGGCCGCTGCCTTATCCTTGATATGGAGGCTCCCGCCAGACTCAGTGTTCACTGGCCATGATGCGGTGATGATAAAGCCGGCCTCCATCAGGCCCTTTGTCAGTGCGTCCCACGCCCCAGTCGCCTTGTGAGTGAACATCAGGGTCATGATGCCGTTGGGTTTCAGCACCCTCCGGCATTCGGCAAAAATCGCGGCCATGCGCTGCTGGTAGTCGCGCCCGGCCCTTTCCCTGGCGCCCTTCTCCCCCTTGAACTTGGCCAGATTTGCGATGGCCTCGTGCTCCTTGTCAGTCAAAGCACGAACGAATAGTTCGGGCACCACATAACCTGCGGTGCGCTTGAGCCAGACGTAGAAGAAGTCCGAAAGTTCCGCGTACATCACGTTATCGTAGTAGGGCGGGTCCATCACTACGACATCCACCGAATCGTCCTCGATGTGGTCCAAGGAGTCGGCGGATTTGCAGGTGATCCTGACGGGAGCCGGAGAAAAGGCTCCCTTTTCCCCGAGCGAAGCCATGAGTGGATGATCATTCTTCTGCACTTCTTCAGGGTTGATTAGATTACACAGCTCGCCAATGCAATCCGCTGTCTGCTCAAAAGTCCACTTGAATCCAAGGCCAACTACAAGGGGAGCCATTTCGACATAGGACCACTTCATTGCGAAATCATGACGGTCGAATGTGTTCGCCATCACCTCACGCTGTGTTATCCACCGCGTCATCCGGGAGTTGTAATCACGCAGCCTGTCGAGTGCTATTGCCAAGTAAATGTAAACTGCTTTCCGCAGGTCCGTAAGCCGACCGCTCGTGCGGTCCTGTTCCACCATATCCCGGTAAATCTCGACTGCAATACCATGGCAAAGGAACTGACGGTCCGAAAATAGGTCCTTAAAACTCTTCGCGCCGTACTGCGCAGGAGTATTCCCGTGGCTCCACGACTCAGTATCAAGAGGGAGCAACTCGTTGGGAACGTAATCGAGAGCTTCCCATTCCGGCATCTTCTCAGCTAGACGCGCGCGAATGGCCGCTCTGTTGTCATCTTCAGGGCGCGGGGCGCGGTAGCCGCGTACCCACTTGACTTTATCCTCGCCGTTCTTCTTGTGGCCGGTGACCTCGCGTTGCTTATAAACGACGGTGAAGAGTTGTTCGCCCATCTGGCCGGCCTGCGCCAGAGGTTTGATAACTGCGGCGCTGTCAATGACGCGATGGCAATCCGGGTAAGGGCAAAGGGAATCTCCATCCGAGACCGTTCCTTCCGAGTGCTCCGCGGCCGTTTTCACAATCTCGAATTGACAAATCCTCTTGCCTTTCGTTTGCGGCCGTAGACGCACCCCGGTTCCATCACTCGAAAGCTTCCAGCTCGGCGATAAGGGCACAAGGCCACTACAGTAGGGACATTCAATGGTGCGGGCGTACAGGTATCCAAGAACTTGCACACCTTGGGGCTCCGCTGGAAACACCCCTTGGTATTTCGGTTCAGCGCGCAAGAGGAATTCCTTCGTAAGATTGCCAAACTCGTGTGATAGCAGTGAACCGAATCTCGTCGGAAGCTCTATCGTTGCATCGAGGATTAGCCTGGCGACTGGGTTAAGGTCGTTTGCTTCTGTTCTCAATCCCAGCCGAAGCGACTCAAGCGGTATGCTGCCTCCTCCAGCCGTGGGATCTAGTACACAATATTTCGGGCCGTGAATGGCCTCGTCTCGAAACCACTGTCTATCGGAGTCTGATGGCGACCACTGGAATGCCCTCTTGTATCCATATGGGTTCGGTCCTAGGTTTTCCTTCGTCCGTTTGGCAACGTCAAGTCTTTTCCGCGCTTTCACTGGATCGCCGTGAATGCCCAGCATATGGAGAAACTTCAAGCGGTCAGCATCGGCCGGCAGCAAGCAGCCGAGGATAGAGGCACGCGACGCTACAAGTGGCCGCCTCGCCCACCAGACGTGCAACCGATTGGGTGCAGGAAACGGAGTCATCGGTGTCCGTTCGCGGAGGCTCTCGACGCCGATCTCCGCTATTGGCAGCCACTCCTCAATCAAGCGGCGGTCATCGGCCATTCTTTCCCTCACTTGGACTTCCGTCAGTGCTTGTCAACAGGTAACGCAGCGCCGTGAGCACGCGGCGGGGATTGCGGCGGTGCAGAGCCATGCCCAACCAATAGGCCGCTTCTTCGCGGCCCATAGCCTCTATTCCCTCTGTGACTGAGCGCATCCGCTCCCGGCTGCGCATGGGAGCTAGAACACGGAAGAGGAGACCGAGACGCAGAGCCAGATCTTCAGGGAGGTTGTAGGCACGCACGCGGTCAGCCGTGCGGGGCAGGCGCACTCCCGCCTGGTTGAGGCGGCGGAAGACCCGGTGCTCCACAAGTTCAAGGTTGCGACCACGCAACCCGGCAATGCGCTGTGGCGACGTGAGACGGGGCGTGGCCGGTGAGGGCATCTCCCACAGCTCAATTTCTGAGTCGCCTATTCCGTGGTTGCGCACGCGGACCTCATACTGGGGCGCAGAGGCCGGTGTCTCCACCAAACGTTCGCGGGGGATTCGATAAGTTGCAGTGTTCATGGAAGGACCTCCGCTTGGGCGGTCACGTAGGCCGCCCCGCTGGCAAATCGTACAAGCTTTTCGGTGAGCTTCTCCGCAGCGTCGCCGGCCAACTCAAGACCCTGTTCGAACTGGAGCGCGTAGGTGGCCTCAAAGTTGTGCTCGGGTGCGGCACGGAACTGGGGATCGAGGAACTCCTTGACCGGCTTGGCATCCTCGGGCGTCCCGGTGAAATTGACACTTACCTCGCTCTTCTCCTTGGTCTCGTATGCGCCTTCAAACTTCACGGTCTTGCGGGTCTGTGCGATGGCTCCAACTGCGGCCAGCAGCTTGAAGGCGTCGCTGGAGTCAAAGATGCGGATTTCGAGCAGGCCGATCTTGGCCACCTTGGCGCCGCGGGCCTGCTCCCAAAGACGAGTCAGGGCCTCGCGCAGAACTCCCTCAGCCCGGAACTTGCCTGGGCCGGTCGCTGGGGGTGGGGTCGGCTGCCCAGGGGAAGGCCCGCCAGGCTTCTGCGTTCCTGGTGGCAACGGCTGCGTTCCACCACCAGAGGTAGTTGGTGGCACCTGAGGTGGGATTGGTCCCGTTGGTTCGGACGGTTCGGGGGGCTTGCGCGGCCAGATACCGGTCTGGATGGCGTAGGCCGTCGTGAGCACGAAAGACTGCTCGTCAATCTGGATGGCTGCCCCAGGGTCTCCCTTGCCGTACATCAGCTCACCGCGGCGATATATGTACTCACCACTATCAATGCCGCGAAGGATGAGCCGGCGGAAGGTGTCGTCCTCAATAAGGATGGGGAGGGCAGGATCACGGCGGAACTCGTCGCGGAGGGCTGCGACGGCCATCTGTCCCTTTTTAAGGGGAGTCCGGTCGCGGACCCAGGTGGGCGAGTCGGGTTCGTCGCCTGGGATGCGGAGCTTACCGAGTTCCTGGAGTGCCAGGATCACAGGCCGCTGCCCCTGGCCTGGGTTCTGGCCGGTGGCATGCAAGTCGAGCGCCGTGTGAGCAAGATCGACCTCACTGGTGCCGAGCCGGATGCGCGACGGATAGAAGACATGGCGGTAGCACTGCTGGATGGCGATGGCCACTTCCTGGATCGACTTCGATTCCAGTTCCTTGATCTTCTCCTGTTGGTGCGGGGCCATGTCCTTGAGTCGTTCGGGAATTTTCAGGTCACGAAGGGCCAGCCGCCAGACCATCTTGTGCTTCATGTCCTCTTTGCGGGACTCATCCGCAACCAAAAAGACAAGGTGGTTGCGGAAGGCACGGTACTCAGAGCCTGCCTGCCCCTTGCGGTCAAAGATACGAGCCAGCAACTCAGGAACGGCCTCTACCGTAGCCCCAACGGTAACGCCGTCGTAGGACATGACATGCAGGTACGGCCGGCCGTCATTGGCGTCGTCGGGAGCCTCGGCTGGAGTCGAGGGGAAAGGGACCATCTGGAAGCGCGTCTGCCCGTAGCCGACGCTGAAGATCTGCTTGATCTCGTCGTTGAGTTCGGTGCGGGCCTGCCCCTTGTCCACCAGTTGTTCGTATCGGCGGATTATTTGAGTGAGGTTGGCCTCAGCCAGGAAACGGAGAGGAGCGGTTGGCCTGTCGTCCAGGTAAGCGGAGCCTGCCACGAAGCGCTTGCGGGCGTCCTCAACGAATCCGAGGTCAAGCGAGGGGCTCACCACGGAGTAGCGCATCCGGTCAGGCGTTATGCCTTTCAGCTGCTCATTGAAGGCGAGCGAGTTGAGGAAGATCGTACGGGCACAGTAAGAGGCGTAGGGAGCCAGTCCACCGTAGTAATGCTCGTCAAGCTCTTGCGCCAAGGCCTTGGCCGGTGCAACTCCGGCGATGTCGCCGCGGATGGCGGGGGTGAAGGCCTGCTGCTGGAGCTTGGTGGTGATCTCCTGCAGGATGGGGCTGAAGCCAACGTCAATATGGTGCAGGTGAATCGCAGTTGCGTCCGCGGGACGCTCGGTCCAGAGGTGGGCGATGGTCCGGGTGAGGATGCGGAGCATGCCGCGTACACGCTGGAAGTTCGCAAGTGTCGAAGTCTTGGTAGTGAAGACATGCAGGACTTCGGGGTGCAACGGATAGCTGCTGCGGAACGCCTCTACGGTTTCCAGGCGGTTGGCATCTGGATCGAGAGCCTCCTGGTTGGCGGCCCACCTGGCGCGATAGGCATCGATCACCTGGGACGCACCTGCCTCATCGACGCGTGAGAAGAGGCGCCGCCTCAGCACATGGATGGTCTCGTCGTCTTCCGTGGGGTTCAGGAGGGTGGCTTTACGCGCAACCACACTCTCCGCCTCTGCCATCCAGCTCGCGATAGCCTGGTTCTCTTCGCTGTAAGCGTCTGTGGATTGCCAGTCCTTGCCGATGGCCAGGGTGAAGACGAGTGCAACCCGCGGAGAGAGTTCGACCGCTTTGAAGAGCGATTGCAGGAAGGCGGTCAACTGTTCATCTGCACTGATGCCGGCCTTGCGGGCCTTTCGTACATAGACCGAAAGCTCATCGAGGAGAATCAGAGTGGGCTCCCCGCCGAACAACTCGGCGATGGTCTCTGCTCCAGGCGCGACCATCTGCTCATCACTCTTCCGAATGCGCTCGTAGCCTGGCCCTTTTGCCAACCCCCAGGCAAGTTCACCCCACGGGGTTTTGGCGTAGATACCTTCTGCCATCCGGCGGCCATTGGCTGGGTCGGCATTCTCGCCATCGAAGGCCGCCACCCGGACGTTTCCTGTGGGCAGAAGCTCCCGAGCGACGAACTCCTCGACGTTGCTGACACCCTGCATGCCGTTCGCGGCGTGGGCGAGGGCTATCAGAGCATGGGTCTTGCCGCCACCGTAGGTGGTATCAAGCCGGAATATGGAGGCCGCAGCCGGCCTAGTTCCACTGAGACACGCACAGACATTCTCAAGCAGGTTTCGGAGTCCCCGAGTTGGGTATGTGTTCGCGAAGAACCGGCCAGCCTCCTTGTACTCGGGAGTGGCTTCTCCGCGGAGAACTTTGGCCAAATCGGCGGCAAAATCCGCATCGCTCACCCCCTGGATTACGTCCGGTCGAGGGTCGCAGAGGTCAAAGACCAAGGCTTTCGCTGGTAGAAAAGTTGATGAGGACATTTTGCCATCGCTCCACGCAAATGATTGCAAGTATGGCAAGTATAGCTCCGGCGGAAGAAACGTTGACCCAACGGTGGATTCAGGACGGAGCAACGGGTATCAAGCCCTGAACGCACCAATCTTCCCGAGGGATTTGGCGGAGGATTAGACATCTCTTCCGCCGCAATGCAATGAATCGATAGTGGTTGTAGCGGTCTGAGTGGATACCCCCCAAAAAACGCTCTAGCGCCATGGCAATTCCACGATCTGAATGTATCCCACAGATTCCAAGACACTTGGCTACTTCCCGTTACAAATCCGATCTCAATGAGCTGCTGGCGTGGCCAAGCGTCAATTGAGAAATTGCTCCGAGAACAAGCGACCGAAGGGCCACCTGCTGCGTGCTGTTGCGCCTGAGGATCGATGAAATTTCATTGCAGGAGCCTAGCCAATGTCAGGCATCAGAAGGGCATTGAAGTGACAAATAGACCACCCAGGTAAAATGAGTTTGAGGTTGGGGGTCCTCTTGCCTTGACCAAACTTTTGTAAATGCCGTGCTCTGCGACTACGCCCCAATTTTAGGGCGACTGAATCGGGGCGGCTAATCACTCCGGGATGCCGTATGGCTCAGAGCTTACAGGATTTGAGGGCCCGCCATTGTGGCGGGCTTTCGCATTTTGCGGGCTGGTTAGTCCGGCGTGCGGCAAATGGATAGGAGCACCAGCGAAACGCCTTCCACTTGAAATTTTCTGATTTTGCCGCATACTCAGGGTCAGGAGGCTGCGCAAGGCAAACATGAGCAGGATCATCCGGCTAGGGCACCCGGTGGCGCCCCCAATCGTGCGAAACGAGCACATCATTGCCCGCTTCTATCTGAATCGATTCGCCGATTCGGAACAGCATGTTATCGCCTACGCTCCTGGGCATCTACCGCGCCGGAAATCGACGAAGAGCCTGTCTTCCGAGCGAGATTACTTTGAGTACACGGTGAACGGCGAAGCCACACTGAATCGGTATGAGAAATGGTTCGGCAAGATCGAGAACGATGCGGCGGCGGTGTATAACACGATTCATGCGGGAACGGGACTGACGGGAGCTGGCGAAGTCGTATGGGCCGTGTTCGTGGCAACAATGTTCCTCCGCAGTCGAAAGGTCCGGGAACAGATCGGCCCGGAACTAACGCGAATGGTAGAAGCCGAGGTCTACTCCGGTGGAGAACAGCTCAAAGAAATGCAATGTGAGCTTCTCAGGCAGGGAGTTTTTGTTTATGCGGAGGACCTTCGTGCAATGGTGGAACGGACCCTAGGGGAAATGCGCGATCCTGCATTTGCCCATCTCGCGGGAATCGAAGAGAATGTCCGAACGATTGCCAGGAACATTCTTGAGAAGGGCCGCTGGTTCGTATTGGAGGCGGCCCCCGGGTCTGTGTTCATCACGTCGGACTGCCCGGTGCAGACTATTACGTTGAACGGCCCCGGTGCTCCGATCACGCTGGGCAACGGATTCCGTCATCACAACACGGCGATTGCATTTCCACTTTCGCCCAAAAAGCTATTTCTCGCGGGTCCGCAAGAGATCGTGTTCAAGAGTCCCGTTCTCGGCGCAAAGGACGTGGTGGCGTTCAATACTGCAACGGCACAGTTCGCGCACAGGGCTGTCTACGCGTCGGAGAGGAACGCAGAGATCCAGGCGCTGGTAGACCGGGAAACGAACAAAATTACTTTCGGCAAGAACGCATTTCTAGCAACACCGAAGGAGATGGAGATCGACCAGGCTCACGTCCCCTGATGCTACTTCGCAGCACAAATCCGGTTCTCAACGAGTGGATTGGCGGTTTACCTATCCTTGCCGAAACTGAGCGTGCGATTTCGTTGCCAGTTCAATGCGATTGTCCATGCCCAGACGAGTATGATGACGGATCAACAAACTACTATGTGTTCCCTCAATTGCTGAACGCTGCAATCGTCCAGGCATGCGGCCCAATATTCCATGACTATCTACCCCCATCTTAGTCCCACTAAGCGCAGAGTTATAGGTTATCTATCCAGAGTAGACTATGTTGGAGCCAACGCATGAGCGGCAGAAGGAAGCGGTGTTCTAATCGTGCGTGTAGAACCAAGACCGGCAGACGGCGCACCTTTTCGGCAGATAAGGCGTGGTGCCCGCAGTGCGGTTCACCGCCAGAAGAATCAGCTTCGCGGCACATCGTTGCGAAGGGTTCAGCGAAAGGCGGCGGAAAAAGCGCCGGGAGCAAGAGAATTATGGTCGCGAGCACCGGCGGCACGAGAGTTGCGCGAAAGCGCCGTCCCCCGAAGAAAATCCGGCTGGCGAAGTGGTACGACCCGATGAAGGATAGTTTCTTCAAGCCCAAGCCGAGCAAGGATGTGGGGAGAAAGCGCGCCTGAAAATATGAACATCCTCGGTCTCGTCCGAAGCTGTGTCATCACGCGCCGACGCAAAGGCGGATCGTTAAAGGGGAGTATTTGACGTGGCTAGATTAGAGCAGCTTCCTAAGCTGAAGGGGTATCGCAATACCTTCGTGATCCATTCTAGCAATCCATACGCAGCCGTCGCCGCGATGGGGCAGATGAGCGGCCGCGCTCAAGTGGCAGGGCCGTACTTCCGTCTGAGGACGCAAGCGAGCTCCGCTTCAGACGCTCCGGCCGCGAACATAGAAGGTGGCTCGACCGAAGTTGAGATCAATCTCAAGCGCGACTTCACGAATTTCATGAAGGAGCACGCTCAGTACATCAAGGTGAAGTTCGCCTCGTCCGGCTCCTTCGCGGATATGACAATGCGATACCTCAACACCCTGAGGAGACTTCCTATACCGAGAAGACGGGCGGTGCGCGAGTCGCGTGAGCTCGTGATCCCGGCGGAGTACCGCGACGAATATCTGGCGCTCAAAGACCTCATCGAGTCGGGAGTGAACCTGCGAGCGTACTTGGCCCGAAACCTCCAGGACGAGAACAAAGTCCTGCGATCGGACAAACTGCTGAACGCATGGAGCATCCACCACCTTCACTTTCGGCCCGCAGGGTCAGACTCTGTTCTGTTCTGCAAGATCACTGATGATGCGGTGTTCATGATCCAAGCTGCGAACCACATCGGTCCTGTGAGCCACGAACTTTGGGTCGACCCGGAGTTCCTCCGGATCGTGCACGAGGATTGGCCGGAAGAGCTCGCGGAGTGCCGGTTCCGCATCACCAGCGCGACGCCGCCCAAGGAAGACCGAATCGTCGTGCGGCAGAACAACGCCAACTTCACCACAACGATGTCCGACGGCACGACCTACTTCAGCCGGCTGACCGCTTCGGGCGACAGCGTCGACGACCGGAACCGTTGCCGCGACATCATCCGCGAGCTCGCCCAGTTCGAACAATTCGTCCGGGACAACGCACGCGAGTTCCGGGACGGATTGCACTGGCCGGAAGCGGAAGCGCTGGCGATACGGATGCAGTTTGATGGAAGGGACTGCTACTTCTTCGAGCCGACCACACGGACCGAGATCCATCCGACGAAGTCGCCTTTTTAGGGTGAGGGAATACTCTCGCTGTTTGTTCCCCTATAGTCCCTTTCATGGGACTATAGGTTGGTGGCAACCACGACACTCCGAATTGGCCTAATCTGGCGTTGACTTTGTCTCGGCATCAGGCGCGCGTATTCCGCAAAGGTTCTTCAGTTCCTGCTCGTTCAGTATGCGATGCTTGCCCGTATTCAGATATGGGTCCTTCATCAACCTCAAGAAGCGTTGTTCGATCGCGTCGACCAGCCTCTGGAAGATCTCCGGGTTGTCGTTCAGGATCGACAGCGATTTTTTCGCAACCTCTTCAAGGGATTCTTGCCCTACTCGTTTCAGCTTCAGCCGATCGTTTTGCAGGCTCTCATCTGTTGCTTCGTGACCAGAGAACAAATTGCCCGCCAGCCCTCCGCCCACGAAGAGCTTGTAATGTTCGCGTAAGCTTTCAGGTAAATGGGGAAGCTGCTCATCCGGCGGCTCCTTGGACTCCGTGATGAAGTTTCCAAGCTTAATGCGGCCGCCGGCGATTGTTAATTCGACCGCCATCCCATGGATCGGGAGCTGGAACGCGAGACCAATAAGAATATGCCCCGCTTCGTGCACGATCGCCTGATCGACCCATTCATCGCCCGTCATAAAGCCATCTTATACGGCGTCCTCCACTTATCCCCACCCTGCACTTGCAAAAAACCCTCACGTTGGTTTCATGATGATGTCCTCGAAAGAGGGCAGCCGCGAGAACCCAACCGAACAAAACCTCTCGGCGGTGGGCTATTTGAAGCCACCGGATTCATTCCGGCGTGTATAGGAAGCGTGGCCAAGCCACGTGAGCGTAGCTCTTGCATGGCCTGCGTTGGTTCACAACTGTCGCATAATCGCCGAGGCACGTTTTCATTTCCGGAAAAGGTCCTGTCGGCAGGATCGGTAATGGAATACGCTCCAGGGTCCAGGAGCACCGGATAGAGTCCGGCAGCGGAAGCAGTACACACAATTCGCACGCATGCAGAGCGGCATACAAGTATATCGGAGCTTTTGAGGCGGTGCTACTGATGGGAATCCTCAGTGCCATCTTGCTACTCCCAGTCCCTGAGAACATGAGATTCTCAGAGACTGGGTCACTGCTACTTGATTCTCAAGTGCCATCCTCGCCGCAGCTCTGCCCCTGGAACCTGTTCCTCGCGCAGGATTGCCGCCTTGATCGAATCCGTGTCCGGCCTTGATTCTTCCACTGTGCTATCGAGCATTTTGCCAAGCTCATCGGGAAGATTCGCAAGAACCGTTTCCCAGAGGACACCGCCAATGCCTAGGCCGATCTTGCGAAAGGCGACTGGCAGTGCAGCCTCATCAGTGATCCGCACCGAGTCCTGGCTGTTCTTCTGTGCGCGAAGGGTAAACTCACGCCCCTCAATAGACTTGAGATCACGGCTCATCAGGTAGTAGAGGACCATGTTTTTGGTGCGCTCCACCTTGCCGGTGGCTGCTCTGGCCCGGTCGCTGAGGCGGGCAGCCTCACTGCGACAGAACTGCTCGCGCACTTCCATTTGGCGCAGAAAGCGCCCTATCCTGTCCGCCTTCTCGTCGTGTGCCGAGCAGAATTGCTGGAAACGGGCCACGAGTTCCTCGGAAGGACTTCCTTCCTGTGCTGTTTGTTCCTCGATCTCATCGAGAAGGCTGTCCAGTTCCGCGTCGATCTCAAAAAGCGAATTTGTTGCTGCAATCGTTGACATGATTCTTTTCCTCATTGGAGTTGTGGTCTGCCAGCAGCATCAGGCAGCAATTCGTTCCTGAGTGGCAACTGCTCTGGCGGCTTGGTAGGCAATCGCATCGGCGCGGGATTGGATTGGATGGCCGCTATGCCCTTTGACCCATAGCCAACGAATAGTTCGATCCGCATTCAGCAGGAGCAACTCGCACCAGAGTTCCTGGTGTTGCAGGTCAAAGCCACGGCTGTTGCGCCATCCGTAACGTCTCCAGCGGAAGACGCGGAAGCGCATTCCTTGGATCAACAGTTCCGAGTCCGAGCGCAACTCGATTCGGGCGCCGGAAGGCGTCAGGCGTAGCGCTTCAACCGCGGCGCGCAATTCCATTTCAGAGACGGTTGACCACGGAACTGAACCAGCGATCTCGTGTCGCTTTGCCCCGTGGAGCACGATAGCTGCCCAGCCGGCAGGGCCTGGGTTGCCGATGGCCGAGCCATCGGTAAAGATGAAGAATTGCTTGTTCATGGGGACGCTCCGTAGCGCGTTACTACCAGTGAGCCAAGCATTGGTTACGCGGCGTGCATGGGAATGACGCTGCCAAAGGGCGCTTGGCGACTACCGGTCGAGGCCCAGATCACGGGGTAATCTGGTGCGGAGTCTGGAAATGTCCCATAGAGATCGGTCAGAAAGACCAACGTCTGTGGTTGGATTCCATGCTCATTGAGCCAGTCGAAGCAGGGACCGAACTCTGTGCCGCCGCCACCGACTGGATCGAGGTGAAGCATCTCGCCGGCCGTGTAGGTATCAACCTTCTGAACCTCGGCGTCGAAGTAGAGAACGTGCACCCGCTCGGGCCGCTGGCCTTCCAGGATGGAACGGATTTCCGCCTCGAAGAGCCGCAGCTGCCGCGCATTGACCGAACCCGAGCAATCGACGGCAATCGCAATTTCGCCAGTGCCTTCGCGCACAACGCCGGGCAGATAGAGACCGGACCAGATGTGGCGGCGGTTGGGCCGCATCCAACTCGAATCGGCCGGGATGGTGTCGGACCAGAGACGGCGCAACAGTTCCCGCCAATCGACCTGGGCTTCCGCCGCGCCTTCCAGGGTTCGCTTGAGGCCGGCGGGGACTTTGCCAGCCTGCTGGGCGACGGTCGCCGCCTGATTGACGGCGATCTCCCAATCGCGCTCCTGTTCCTCGATGCTTGCCATATCGTCGTCGGTTTCCGGTGCGTCGATCACCTGGCCGATGCCACCCTGGCTCTCTGGAACAGACGGTGTCCCGCTTTCATTCCCATCACCTGCAGAATCGTTCGAATCGGTGCCTGAATTCTGCTCCGATTTGCTCTGATCATCGGACTGTGGTTGCGCCTCAGCTTCGCGCAAGTTGTAGATCTGCTCGGCGCTCATGCCGCGAAAGCGTGGATCGACGAGCACTTCGTCTGGTAGGCTCAGACCGGCATCGAGCAGCAATGGATTGATTGCGTAGTCGCAGGCCTCGTTCCACCGCCTGGGGTCGCGCTTGGCCCGCCGGGTGTGATGCTGGAGCGCGGGGTGCATGACCTCGTGAGCCAGCACCCCGGCCAGCGTCGCCGCGTTCAGCGTATCGACGAACGCTGGGTTGTAGCGGAGCACCACGCCGTTGGTCGCCATGGTCGGAATCGAGCGGCACTCTTCGCTCTTCAGCCGGAACAAGAGCGAGCCGAAGAAGGGATGATCGAGTAGAAGCGCCGTGCGCGCCTTCCGGATGCGCTCGGCCGCAGGAGTATCGCGTGTGGTTTGAAGCATAACTTGGCACTCCTGGAAGCATAAAGTGGCAGGGAGATGATGGATTTCTTAGTAGGAAGCTGTCCCTATATAGTCCCGTTCAGTGTTCCCGTCGATTCGATCTCAAGCAGTCTGGGGTGTTGATGGAATCGATGAAATTTCGTAAAATAACGGCGGTATGACATTGACGAACAACGAAATTGCGATCCTGACCGTCGCTTGCAGTTTGCTTGGAGCGATTCTCCAAGGAATTGGCAGCGCGTCTGTGCCGCTCGTTCAAGCCGCAATCGATGGGCATAAAGAAAAAATACGCGCATTGTGATGTCGCCATACCACAGAAGTCCGTTAACCCAAATAAGACAAACCACTTGCAGGGGGGCACATGGAAATTCCCGCGGTGCCTTCTGATTCCCTGTCAGATTCCGAACGCTATCACTACGAACCGACGCTGACCCAGGAGCGCGCTAAGGCCATGCTCCACCGCTATGAAGAAGAGCGGGAGGAGGCGAGGCGCAAGCGTCGAACTGGCAGACCCAAGGGCGAGTTGACCGACAGCTTGGTCGAAAAGCTGCGGAATTGCAATATCCTGCAACTGAGAAATGTCAAGAAACGCTGTGACCGCCTGATTGCAAGGCAGAGAAGGCCGCCGGTAGACAGAGATTGTGGTGCCCGTTACACCATGCGGGTATTGGCCTCCATCCCGGTAAAAAATGAACGTTTTCGCCTGGAGTATGACCGCTCATCGCTGAAAGATCCGAAAGTGTATGCCAAAGGCCCGTATGTAAGGCGGTATTGGTGGGATGGTGACTATGTGAAAGTAAAGTACGTTAAGAGGGACAAGCAGCTTCGCAAAAACCTGCCCAAGAAGGTCTGGAATGAGTTTCGACAGCTTCTCAATGATCCAAATAACGAGACCATTCGTAAGCAATTAACCGAATGTTTGCGCCGAGGGGCGATTTGAGCAGGTTTCGTTTCGGAGAGAAGTCACCATATGGATGAAATATTGTGCGGTGGCATCGAACATATTTGACTAGAAGAACTACTTATCGAATCTTCTCGTGACGGATTAAGAAGTCCTCGATTCGAAGCGGACGGTACATCGTGGCTCTGCGTAAGAAGGTGATTTACTTGACGCCTTCAACAGTGCGGAAATCTTCCCTTCCTTGGGGATTCTGGTGCAGGGCTTATTCGGGGTTCTCTCGCGTGGGGCGGCTGCTCTTAATTTGAAGAATCTGTTCCTCAGTGGTGCGGAGGTTGACATGATTCTCAGGCTTGTCCGTGAAGAGACTTGACTCATTGAAGTGCACCAAGAGCAATTTGATGCCGCCGCGCCCAATGATGCGCCGTTGCATAAGCGTATAGGCTTCAAGGTTCTCATCGGCACAATGGAATCTCCGGCAAATCTGGGCACAGATGTCGGCTACCTGAACACCGATCGACTGCTTGGAATCGACGAAATTCATATGGTTGCGGAGCAGGTCGCTCAGATTTGTGACGCCCGTCTCGACACGGTATTTGCGATCATACGGATGATTGCGGAGTTTCCAGTCCTTTGGAACAAGGAAGCCTTCGCCCTTCTTCGCACGGGTCAAATGCGACACACGATGGTACTCCTGCCAGAAACGGATTGGCCCTGGCTCTTTGATGAAGGATCTGTCGATCGAAATCTCAATGTCCTCGAATTCCTGATCAAACTCCTGGTCCATAAAGGCGCAGATCATCAGTTGAATGACCTCGACGATCGTTTTCTCGGCGGTCGCGATCCAAAGAAAATTCACTGCGCTCCGATTTCTTGTCCATCCCGATAGCTCTGTGTAGGCCTGTGCCAGAGGCTTATTAGGGGGGATGCGTTCGAGCAGTTGCCGCGCGATATGGGCGTATTGTTGCGAGAGCTGATCCTTTGCCATTGCGACATGGCTCTCTTGAGTTGTCGCGGTGTCCGCTCCAACAACGGTGAGCAAGGGAACGTGCTCTGAACTTGGCAGAACTTGCTGGACGAAGGATTCCAGTTGCCCGGAAGTAAGCCCACTGCCTTTTATTTCGCGCCCACTCTCTCCTACGATCGCACTTTTCCAGAGGAGGAACCGCGAGGTGAGGCTGTCCATCGCCACGTTTGGGATCACCAGCGCCGCCATCAGGGAGATCCCCGGTGTACTCCAAGAAAACGATCCTGACTCGTCCACAAAAATGCGCATCAAGACTCCTCCGGCCCAGGCCCAGAATATGGCGTCTCCTGAACCGAGGAATCCGAAGACGTATCCCGCTTTTCTTCCCTACTGGCCCCGTCCCCAGTAAAATCGAGGACGAGGAGAATCGCGGAATGGAAAACCCCGATCCCAAAAAGCTGAACGAGCTACACCACGGGATTTGTACCGATTCGACGGGTGCGTGTCATCGGTCCTACGTCCACGCACGCGGGATTGACTGGGCCTTCATGCAATGGTATAGCCTCAAGATGATGCCAGGTGGTGGTGGTGGCGGTCCCCGCAGCACCGATTTGGAAATCAAGTGTGGAAACGTCTATCAGGGCCATCCAATAACAGAGGGCTTTTGCGGCTCCTGCGGAAGAGCACTGGCATTCAGCAGTGTGAAGCCTTCGCTGGGCCACTGCCCGAAGTGTTACCGCCAATACAATGACAGCGATTTGAGCCAAAACTTTTGCCGGGAGTGCGGAGAGCCGATTGCGATTAGCGATGAGAACCGAACGGCGGCGGCAAGATACCGCGAAATAACGGAACTGCTGGACCTTCTACCTAAGCTCAAGGAAAATGGCTACGTCGCCACTCATTAGTCAATTTGCTCCAGTGTCGTGTTGCCTTTTTCCATCTATACTCCCAGCCACAGTCTCTTGGCAGCGCGTTCTTGGCGTGTGGTCGCCAATGCTGAGCATTGAACAAATTTCGCCAGATGCCTCAGTCGCATGCACCTGAAAGGACAGCCGGAATTACAACCATAAACTGGCCATTATGGCCAATTTATGGTTGTAGTGGCGTCGTGTTTCATGCCGCCGCGGGCGCCTCCATGTACGCCGACATATGGTCGAAGATGCCCTGGACCGAAGCAAGGCTTTGCTCAGCCTGCTCGGCCTCACGATTGCGGATCGCCTCATCTATGCGAGAGACGATTCCTGCGGCATCAGCCGCCGTCGCCACTCGCAGCAACTCATGCTTCTTGAGATCGTGCGCCGTGTAGGTGCAGAGCTTCTGGCGGGCTTCCTCGGCGAATCGATTCAACTCCGGGTCGTCCGTGACGTTGAGTCGCGGCAGCAGTTCCACCAGATCGAAGATGTTCGTCACCAGCGTCGCGTGAAAGCGCGATTCCGGCTCATTCAGCCGGTCCACCATGTGCGAGACCACATCGCGCAGCCGGCTCCAAAGATCCTCTGTCCCGCGCACCAGCGACTGCCGAACATTCGAGTCGATCTCGCGGGCGACGCGCGCCTGCTCCTCGGCCGACATCTGCACGCGAAAGTCGTTGCCGGTGGGAATGGGCAGGACTTCGAGCTTGACGCCGAACTTGCGGCGCAGCTTTTCGGCCTTCGGGTAGTCCTCCTCGCGGAAGAGCCCATTCAGTTCGGGCCGCACCTGTTCAATGTACTGCGGGTAGACGGTAAGAAACGCCTCGACGCCCTGCTCGAAGCTGGCCTCAAACTCCCGCATCCGCGCGGTCAGATCGAAGTAGAGATTAGCCGGCAACAGGCGGTATCCCTCGTCGGTCCAGGGCAGCGTGATCTTGTAGAAGTACTGGCGGACCTGGCCGGCGAGTGTGCGCAACTCGTCGAGTTTGTCGGCCCCGCGCAGCAGTTGCTTGTTATAGCGGCCAGCGCTCATCGGAGCGCCGTTCCTTTCGGCCACGTCGCGGCTGACGCCGCGGTCGTGTTTGACGGCCGTCCAGATGCTGATATGGACGGCGGCGAGCATGGCGCGTTCTTGAATCACTGGACCACCTCCTGGTGCTTGATGCCGAAGCGAATAAATTCCGGCGTGTGCGTAATGGCGCGATCCCGGGCCGCCGCGTCGCGCATCGCCATCACGCGCATCTCGGCGGGCATCCTATCGAGATACTTGAGGCCGCGCGCGATGGAACTATCGCTCATCACCCGGCCCAGCGCCGTCGAGATGGCGATCTGTGCCGAAGGCTCCGTCGGCAGCGGCGCAGAATCGGGATTGAGCAGGATCTCGTCAATTGATGGCAATTGGCGGAAGAGGCGCAGAAAAGCCAGCAGTTCCGCAGATGCGGCCTGCCCAACGGTCCCGTCGAGCAATTGCGCCTCGAACTCTCCAGCGCCGGTTAGAAAAGCTGTGTTCTGCCTGCGCGCCACGCCGCAAAGAACATGTGAAGCCATCTCCCAGGAGCGCGGAGTGGGCCAGGCATTGGCGTCCGAGGTTGTGTCGGCCGCGTGCAGCAGGTCCGGCTTGAAGCGCAGAAAGGCGATGATCTCCGGCCGCACGCCAGCGCTCACGGCCCACCTGCACCAGTCGCTCAGGTCGGCTTCGAGTTCGAGATGGACAAACCGGTTGCGCAGAGGCCGCGGCATCGCAAAATGCACGCCGCGTTCCGATGCCGGGTTGCCGGCGGCGATGACGACCCACCCATCGGGGAGCACGTATTCGCCCAGTTTGCGGTCGAGAACGAGCTGGTAGCATCCGGCCTGCGTCATCTGCGGCGCCGAGGTCAACTCGTC
>Ga0224554_1000439_pt1 | contig 35180 bp, 29 predicted proteins | sample 714S22024metaG_FD_180666 | JGI IMG/M metagenome (GOLD analysis project Ga0224554, IMG submission 180666) | Peat soil microbial communities from Stordalen Mire, Sweden - 717 S2 20-24 | ecosystem: Environmental > Terrestrial > Soil > Wetlands > Peat | place: Sweden: Norrbotten County, Stordalen... | reverse complement strand
GCGCCGGCCTCCTGGCCGGCTGTAGCGTGGGCCTCCCGGCCCACGTTCGTTCATTGGATAGAACATCTTCATCCGGTCACGGACCTAGGGTCGGATAGCACGTAGCCCGCATTACAGGAACAGTGACTATGCTTTAAATTGAATTCGTTTTGTCAAGTGGCCCTTCGCTCAAGAAAAGACTTCGGCGTCCCGCAGCGCAACACCGCCGCGATCTTTGTCCGAGACGATTGCGCTCTCCGCGGCGATCGGCCATGGGATGGCAAGCCCCGGATCGTTCCATAAGATGGTTCGTTCCCCTGCGGGAGAGTAATAATCCGTAACCTTGTATGCGAACCCGACAACATCTGTGAGTGCAAGAAAACCGTGGCCGAAGCCCTCGGGAATCCATAACATTTCGCCGCTCTCGCCGTCCAGCTCGATGACCACATGTTTTGCAAATGTCGGAGAGCCGCGCCGCAAATCAACGGCTACATCGAATACGGAGCCATGAGTCACCCGTATCAGTTTTCCTTGGGGCTGGATGACCTGGTAATGAATGCCGCGCAGTACATTCTTGCTGGAGAGTGAGAAGTTATCCTGCGGCCATGATGAGGGCAAGCCCGCATCGACCATTGCACGCTGATTGAAGGTCTCACAGAATGCGCCCCGGTTATCCCGGTAAACTGCCGACTTGAGCACCAGGACTCCAGGCAGCGATGTCTTTGTGACCTTCATAGCAGCGTATCCTTGGCCGCGAAGTGCGGCTCCCGAAGCAGGGCCAGCAAGTATTGCCCATATCCGCTCTTGATGACGGGCTGAGCCAGAGCCTCCAACTGCTCCGCCGTGATGAAACCCTGGCGATAGGCAATCTCTTCCGGACAGGCTATGTTCAGTCCCTGGCGCCGCTCGATGGTGTGAACGAAAAGCCCAGCCTCGAGCAGCGATTCATGCGTTCCCGTGTCCAGCCACGCCATGCCGCGGCTCATAATCTGCACATTCAGGTTTCCGGCTTCAAGATATCGCCGATTCAGATCCGTAATCTCCAGTTCTCCGCGAACGGATGGCTTGAGGGTCGCGGCAATACTCGCAACGTTCTTGTCGTAGAAATACAGCCCGGTCACCGCATAACGCGACTTAGGCGTCTCTGGTTTCTCTTCCAGGCTGATCGCCCGGCCCCCGCTGTCGAATTCCACAACTCCGTAGCGTTCGGGATCTTCAACCGGATAAGCAAAAACCGTCGCGCCCTGTTTGAGCTGTGCCGCCGACTGGAGCTGGCGAGAAAACCCCTGCCCGTAGAAAATGTTATCTCCCAGAATCAGTGCGCTCGATTCATCGCCGATAAACTCCCGGCCGATGAGGAAGGCCTGCGCCAAGCCGTCGGGACTGGGCTGGACAGCATAGCTTATATGGATGCCCCAGTTATGCCCATCGCCCAGCAGTTCGGCAAAGCGGCCCGTATCCTGAGGCGTGGAAATGATCAGGATGTCGCGCAATCCGGCCAGCATCAGAGTGCAAAGCGGATAGTAGATCATCGGCTTGTTATAGACCGGTAGAAGCTGCTTGGATACCACATGGGTCACGGGATAAAGACGCGTGCCCGATCCTCCCGCAAGAACGATGCCCTTCATATCGCCAGCCGCTCCGTATAGTTTTGCGTGATCCATTCGAGGTAAGCACCGGTCTGAACACTCTCAACCCACGAGGAATGGTCGAGGTACCAGCGGACGGTCTTGCGCAGTCCGCCTTCAAACTGTTCCGCGGGTTGCCATCCCAGTTCCCGAGTGAGTTTTGAGGCATCGATCGCATAGCGCCGGTCGTGCCCTGGCCGATCTTTCACAAAGGTGATGAGATTCCGCCGTGCTCCGGATGATCGAGGGGGACGCATTTCGTCCACAAGATCGCAGATCAGGTTGACGACCTCGATATTCGTGCGTTCGCTGTTGCCGCCGATGTTGTACGTCTCCCCAACTCGGCCACGCTGCAAAACCGCGCGTATCGCCGCGCAATGGTCTTCCACAAAGAGCCAGTCCCGCACGTTCTTGCCGTCACCGTAAACAGGCAGCGGCTTGCCCTCAAGCGCATTCAGAATCACAAGCGGAATGAGCTTCTCGGGAAACTGAAACGGCCCATAATTGTTCGAGCAGTTCGTGGTGAGAACCGGCAGGCCCCAGGTGTGGTGATACGCCCTTGCCAGGTGGTCCGATGCTGCTTTTGAAGCCGCATACGGGCTATTGGGAGAGTACGCCGTGGTTTCTGAAAACGCCGGATCATGCGCCCCAAGCGAACCGTAGACCTCGTCGGTGGAGACGTGAAGGAATCGAAACGCCGCTTGATCGGCCGCATTAAGCTCCGACCAATAGCCCTTCACCTGGTCAAGAAGAACAAACGTCCCCTGAACATTGGTTCGTATAAACGCGCCTGGAGAAGCGATAGAGCGATCCACATGGCTTTCCGCCGCAAAGTGAACGATGCCCCGAGGCTGATGCTTCCGCAGCAAGGAACCAACAAGGTCAGCGTCGCAGATGTCGCCGCGGACAAGAAGATAGCGCGGATCTCGATCGAGCGAAGACAGGTTGGCAGGATTTCCCGCATAAGTCAGCAGATCCAGGTTAATGACTTCCGAGCCCGCAGTCCCCATCCAGCTCAGAATGAAGTTTGAGCCGATAAATCCCGCCCCGCCTGTGACGAGTATGGTATCCCGCATGTGCTCGCTCCGAATCAACAGTATAGGCTACAGAACGCGCGACTTGCGGTCGCGGGAGCGCTGGGAACGCCCAAACCGGCTGCCCCGCGAAAGGAAGTTTAGCGGCAAAGCGAAATTTTCGATAATATAGAGTTGTTCAGCTAAGTCCCAGAAGAGGCCGGGTCTGCTCCGGCAGGCCTTTTGATGAAGGATCAGGCGAATTCCCTCGACAGGAATCGCGCTGCGTTTGTGTCTTTCCGGCCAGGCAATTCATTCTGCACTGAAAAGATTCATTGAAAAGGTTGCCATGAATACATCGGATTATCCTCTCCGCACTCCTCAACCGCAGGGTCTCTATCATCCACGGAATGAGCATGATGCCTGCGGTATGGGACTGGTCGCCAGCATTCGCGGCGAAAAGACCCACGAGATTATCCGCAAGGGCCTTGAGGTCCTGATCAACCTTACGCACCGAGGCGCAGCGGGTTGCGATCCGGAAACCGGCGACGGGGCCGGAATCTTGATTCAGATTCCCCACGCCTTTTTTGTGCGTGAGTGCGGCGAACTGGGAATCCGCTTGCCGGAACTCGGCGCCTATGGCGTGGCCATGTGCTTTCTGCCTGTGGAAAAACACCGCCGATTGCAGTGCGAGGGCGTCTTCGAGCGCATTGCGCAGGAGGAGGGCCTGACCGTGCTCGGTTGGCGCGATACTCCCATCAACGGCGACGCCGTCGGCCGTGAGGCGCGCGCATCCCAACCGTACATCGAGCAGTTGTTCGTGGGCCGCCCCCAGGGAGCGGATCAGTCCGGACTGGACGAGGACGCCTTCGAGCGCCTGCTGTACCGAATCCGCCGCCGAACAGAGAACGAGATTGCGGCTTCTGAAATCGAGGACAAGGGCACTTTCTATGTGCCCTCTTTCTCCTGCCGGACCATCGTCTATAAGGGACTGATGCTGGCTCCGCAGATTGAAAGGTTCTATTACGAATTGGCCAATCCCCTTGTCACCAGCGCACTCTGCCTGGTACACCAGCGTTTTTCCACCAACACGTTTCCCAGTTGGAAGCTGGCACACCCTTACCGCTATGTGTCGCATAACGGCGAGATCAATACGGTTCGGGGCAACATCAGTTGGATGAACGCGCGCCAGTCTGTCCTGGAGAGCCCCCTCTATGACGGCCAGATCGACAAGCTGTATCCCGTCATTTCGCCCGGCGGCAGCGACTCCGCTTCGCTGGACAACGCAGTGGAATTTCTCTTCCAGTCGGGCCGCTCGCTGCCCCACGTGATGGCCATGCTCATCCCCGAGGCCTGGTCGGGCAACCCCGACATGGACGAGGACAAGCGCGCCTTCTACGAGTACCATGCCTCGTTGATGGAGCCCTGGGACGGGCCGGCGGCTATCGCATTTACCGACGGCCGCGTCATCGGCGCTACGCTCGACCGCAACGGTCTGCGGCCCGGCCGCTACATCGTCACCAAGGACGATCTGGTCGTGCTGGCCTCCGAAGCTGGCGTTCTGGAAGTTCCGGCGGAAGACATCCGCAAGAAGGGCCGATTGCAGCCTGGGCGCATGTTCCTGGTCGATACCGTCAAGCAGCGCATCGTCTCCGACGCTGAGATCAAGAAGGAACTGGCCGGCCGCCAGCCTTACGCGGCGTGGCTCAAGGAGCAGCAGGTCACTCTCGACCACTTGCCTGAGCCCTCGCGTGTGATCGCTTCCAATCCAGAGACCCTGCTGCGCCGCCAGCGCGCTTACGGCTACAGCGAAGAAGACCTGAAGGTGCTGCTCGCCCCGATGGGAGTCAGTGGCGCGGAGCCGATCGGCTCCATGGGCACGGACGTCCCGCTGGCCTGCCTCTCCGACCGTCCCCAGCCGCTCTTTAACTACTTCAAGCAGCTCTTTGCGCAGGTTACCAATCCGCCCATCGATCCCATCCGCGAAGAACTGGTGATGTCGCTCATCAGCTACATCGGCACCGAGCGCAACATATTGGACGAAGCGCCGGACAACTGCCACACGCTCAAGCTGCCCCATCCAATCCTGACCAACCGGGACCTGGAGAAGCTGCGCCGCGTCTCCTCCGGCGACCTGCTGGCCACTACACTGCCGGCTCTCTTTCGTGCCGCGGATGGCGAGGCCGGTCTCAAGCACTCGCTGGACGATCTCAGCTCCCGCGCCGCACACGCGGTGCATTCCGGCTATACCCTGCTGATTCTCTCCGATCGTGGCGTCGATCCTACCTATGCACCCATTCCCAGCCTGCTCGCCATGGCCGCCGTCCACAACCGCCTGGTGCGCGAAAAGACCCGCACCCAGGTGGCCCTCATCATTGAGAGCGGCGAGCCGCGCGAGGTCATGCACTTTGCCCTCCTCATCGGCTACGGCGCCAGCGCCATCAATCCGTATCTCGCCTTTGAGACCCTCCACGATCTAAAACGGCGCAATCTGCTGCCCGCCAAGATTACCGCTGAATACGCCGAAAAGAATTTCATTAAGGCCATCAACAAGGGACTGCTCAAGACCTTCTCAAAAATGGGCATCAGCACGCTGCAAAGCTATCGCGGCGCCCAGGTCTTTGAGGCCGTGGGACTGAACAGGCATCTCGTCGACAGCTACTTCTCCGGAACCGAGTCGCGCATCGAGGGCGTGGGACTGGACGTGCTGGCCCGCGAAGCGCAGATGAAACACGCGTACGCCTTCCAGCCGCTCACGGATTCTGAAACCAGCCTGGTGGTCGGCGGCCAATATCAATATCGCGAGGGCGGCGAGTATCACCTGCTGAACCCGCTCACCATCGGCAAGCTACAGCAATCCGTGCGGCAGAACAATCCAGCCACCTTCCAGGAGTACACCGACCTCATCGATGACCAGAACCGCAACATGTCTACATTGCGCGGCCTGCTCAAGCTGAAATACGCTGAGACGCCCATTCCGCTCGACGAAGTGGAACCGGCCAAGGAGATTGTCAAGCGATTCACGACCGGCGCCATGAGCTTTGGCTCCATCAGTAAAGAAGCGCACGAAACCCTGGCTATAGCGATGAACCGCATCGGCGGCATGTCGAACACCGGCGAGGGCGGCGAAGACGAGTCCCGCTTCAAGCCCGATCCCAATGGGGATCTGCGTCGCAGCGCCGTCAAGCAGGTGGCCAGCGGCCGCTTCGGCGTGACGACCAATTATCTGGTGAACGCCGATGAGCTGCAGATCAAGATGGCGCAGGGCGCCAAGCCCGGAGAAGGCGGACAGTTGCCCGGTCACAAGGTGGATGAGATCATCGCCAAGGTGCGCCATTCCATCCCCGGCGTAGGCTTGATCTCGCCGCCTCCGCATCACGACATCTACTCCATTGAGGATCTGGCGCAACTGATTTACGACCTGAAGAACGTCAATCCCCAGGCGCGCATTGCCGTCAAACTGGTCTCTGAAGTCGGCGTGGGAACGGTTGCCGCCGGAGTCTCCAAGGCACATGCCGATGTGGTGCTCATCTCCGGCGATACGGGCGGCACCGGCGCTTCGCCGCTCAGTTCCATCAAGCATGCCGGCCTGCCCTGGGAACTCGGCCTCGCGGAGACTCAACAAGTCCTGCTGCTCAACGACCTGCGCTCTCGCATCACAGTACAGACCGACGGCAAACTGCAGACTGGCCGCGATGTTGTCATCGCTGCCTTGCTGGGCGCTGAAGAGTTCGGCTTCGCCACCACGCCGCTCATCGCCATGGGCTGCATCATGATGCGAAAGTGCCACCTGAATACCTGCTCGGTCGGCATCGCCACGCAGGACCCGGTCTTGCGGGCGCGCTTCACAGGCCAGCCCGAGCACGTGATCAACTTCTTCTTCTTCCTTGCCGGGCAGGTGCGCGAGCACATGGCCAAATTGGGCTTCCGCACCGTCGATGAGATGGTGGGCCGCGTGGACAAGATCGATGCCGCCGTCGCCGATGTGCATTGGAAGGCCAAGGGCATCGATCTCTCCTCGATCCTCTACGCGCCTACCCTGCCCTCGCGCGTCGCCCGCCGCTGCGTGCAGTCCCAGGACCACGGACTGGACATGGCTCTCGATCACGCGCTGATTGCCAAAGCCGCGCCCGCGCTCAGGTCCAAAGTACCGGTCATCGGCAGCTTTGCCATCCGCAACGTGCACCGCACCGTGGGCGCCATGCTGGGCGGCGAAATCGCCCGCCGCTTTGGCTCCGCCGGACTGCCCGACGAGACCATCCACTTCCGCTTCCAGGGCTCGGCGGGCCAGAGCTTCGGCGCCTTTGTTCCCAACGGAGTCACCCTCGAACTCGAAGGCGACTCCAACGATTATTTAGGCAAAGGCCTTTCCGGCGGGCGCATCATCGCTTACCCGCCCAAGACCTCCAGTTTCCTGCCCGAGGAGAGCATCCTTGTCGGCAACGTCGTCCTTTATGGCGCCACTGCGGGCGAAGCCTTCCTGAACGGCATCGCCGGAGAACGATTCGCCGTCCGCAACTCCGGTGCTACAGCGGTTGTGGAAGGAGTCGGCGACCACGGATGCGAATACATGACCAATGGCGTCGTGATCGTGCTGGGCTCAACGGGCCGCAACTTTGCCGCCGGCATGAGCGGCGGAATCGCCTATGTCTACGACGATCGGGGCGACTTCGCGACCCGGCACTGCAACCTGGCCGGCGTGGATCTGGAACCGCTGGTCTCTGCCGAGGATGTGGACCGCGTTCGCGGCCTGCTCGAACGCCATCGCGATTTGACCGGTAGCCCGCGCGCGGCATGGGTTCTTGAGCACTGGGCCGGCGCGCAGCCAAGATTCATCAAGGTCTTCCCGCATGAATACAAGCGGGTGCTGGGCTTTGCGCGTGTCGAATCGGTCTATGGCGTGAACTTTGCCGCGGTCCAGGCTTCCACCACAACTTCGTCGCCCATGGCGGCGGCCACGACAGAGGTGCAGCATGGGTAAGGATACCGGCTTTCTTGAGATTCAGCGCGAACAACCCACTCGGCGCAAGGTCGAGGATCGCCTTCAGGATTGGTTCGAGATCTACGAGCCATTTCCCGAGGAGAAGCAGCGCGAGCAAGGCGCCCGTTGCATGGATTGCGGCGTGCCCTTCTGCCACACCGGCTGCCCGGTCAACAACCTGATTCCCGATTGGAACGATCTGGCTTACAACGGCCGCTGGGAAGCTGCCATTCGCCGCCTACACGCCACCAACAACTTCCCCGAGTTCACCGGACGAATCTGCCCGGCTCCCTGCGAGGCCGCCTGCGTGCTGGGCATCGATCAGCCGCCCGTCTCCATCAAGCTCATCGAGCGCAGCGTCGTCGAGCGCGCCTGGGAGGAGGGATGGATTCATCCCGAGCCTCCCGAGCAGAACACGGGCAAGCGCGTCGCTGTGGTAGGCAGCGGGCCCGCTGGTTTGGCAGCGGCACAGCAGTTGCGCCGCGCCGGCCATTCCGTCACTGTGTATGAAAAGAACGACCGCATCGGCGGCCTCATGCGCTACGGCATTCCCAACTTCAAACTGGAAAAGCACGTCATCGACCGTCGGCTGGAACAGATGCGCGCCGAAGGTGTCACCTTTGTCACCAACGCGCATGTGGGCGTGAATGTGCCCGTGGAAGCCTTGACCGACCACTATGACGCCATCCTGCTCGCCGGCGGCGCTGAACAGCCGCGCGACCTAAAGATTCCCGGCCGCGAACTCAAGGGTATCCACTACGCCATGGAGTTCCTGCCCCAGCAGAACCGCCGCTGTGAAGGCGACAAGGACGAAGACTTCCTATCCGATCCCTCTCTCGCGATCCTCGCCGAAGGTAAGCGAGTGGTCATCATCGGCGGCGGCGACACCGGCGCAGACTGCCTGGGCACCACCCACCGCCAGAAACCCCTCAGCGTCCACCAGTTTGAGATCATGCCCAAGCCTCCGGCCCAGCGCGCCGCCTCCACGCCCTGGCCCATGTGGCCCCTGCAGTTGCGCACCGAAGGTGCCCATGAAGAGGGCGGCATCCGCGACTGGAGCATCAATAGTCTCCGATTCACCGGCGATGAAAACGGCAACGTCAAGCAATTGCACATGGTCCGCGTCGGGCCGCCGCCGTCCTTCGAGCCCATTCCAGGTTCCGAGTTCACCCTCGACGTCGATCTGGTCCTGCTGGCCATGGGGTTCCTTGGCCCGGTGCGCTCGGGCATGATCGAGCAGTTGGGCCTTGCTCTCGACAATCGCGGCAACGTAGCTACCAAGGATGGCTACATGACCTCAGTCGAAGGCATTTTTGCCGCCGGCGATATGCGCCGAGGCCAGTCGCTGGTGGTCTGGGCCATCTCTGAAGGCCGCAAGGCCGCAGCCGCCATCGACAGCTACCTCACCGCAAACGCCGACGTCGAGCCGCAGTTCCGCCGCGCGCTGGTGTAGATCGTTGATGGGCCAAGTATTCTGCAAATACAAAAGCCCCACGTTATCAATATGGGGCTTTTGCCAATTGGGTATCCGTGGAACCGGACGCCGCCTGAGAAACTGAAGACAAGGTAGCACATCGGCTACAGCCGGTCGGATCGTGAACCGCGAAATGCGGCGTTTTGTCTATGTTGTTTGGCATGTTATTGGCTGCCCCCCAGGGATTCGAACCCCGATAGGCTGCTCCAGAGGCAGCTGTCCTACCATTGAACGAGGGGGCAGCAAGCGCGAAATGCGCGGCTCGACTTGCAGCCGTATTGGCCTGGGCTGCGGCAGGGCGCCCGGCGCCAGAAGCCAACTTTTCCATCATAAGGGGATTCCGCGGCTCGGTCAAACGAACACGTAGCTCCGGAGCCGTGCCTGTATGCATCCAAATTTGGTCTTGGAAACACACCGGGAGACAGAAGTTTGTTAGTCTCTCATGATTTCCTTGCCCCCCGCTCATTTTCTTGCCGGCAACATTGCACCCAGAAGGCCCATCGCGCTGGCAAGCGCCCCTGTTGTAGAATCCGCATTGAGCATGGAACTTTTCTTGAATCTCGTCTGGGCTTCGCTGGCCGCGCTGTTGGTTTGCCTGTGGCTGCGATTTACTCCGCCCATCGGCCCAAACCGGCGAATGCAGGACCGCCGCTTGCAGTTTGTCGCCCTCGCGGTGCTCATCCTGATCCTGTTTCCGGTCATCTCTGTAACCGACGACCTGCAGGCCGCTCAGAATCCTGCCGAGGCCGACTCCTGTCTGCGCCGGGACCATGGGTACTCAAGCCAGCACTCCATCCTGCCCGCGGTCGCCGCGCTCCCACTGCCTGCGTTTGCCGGCCTTTGCTTTGCCTTTCGGAGTTTGGCAACCCCGGACGGTCTCTCCGCCCCGGTTGTAGCCAACCCTGCCTTGGCTCCCGTCCAAAACCGCCCCCCGCCGGTCGCCTGACCCTTCGCCTGCCTCTTGCATTTCTGGCCTCTTTCCATCTTGTGATAGCCGTGCAACCCGCGGAATTAAGGCTGCGTATGAAGCGATTCTTCCCTCTGTTCTTTGCCTCGGCAATGACCGCGCTGCTTGTTCTGCCGCCGGCTCTGGCGTCGGCCCAGCAAGCCCTTACCTGGGATCAGGTCAAGGCAAAGTTTGAGGCCGCCAATCCCGCGCTCAAGGCCGATGCGCTGGGCGTGGACGAGATGAAAGCGGAGGAAATCACCGCCTTTCTCCGTCCCAACCCCAATGTCGGACTGTCCAGCGACGGGTTGCAACTTGCTCCACACACGGTCCCTGGTTTGGGAACACACTGGCTGCCGTTGACCGGCAATCAGCTTGTCCCCAGCATCAACTATCTGCATGAACGGGAGCACAAACGGGAGCTCCGCCTGGAGAGTGCGAAGGAAGGCACGCAGATTGCCGGGTCGCAGCATGAGAACCTCGAACGCAATCTCCTCTTCGACCTGCGTTCGATGTTCGTCCAGACGCTGGAGGCCAAAGCCGTCCTCGACCTGGCGAAAGCAGATCTGGTCTACTACGACAACATCATCGAGATCAGCCGCAATCGCCTCCGCGCCGGCGACCTTGCTCAGATCGATCTCGATCGCATCGAGTTGCTGCGCGTGGAATACGAGTCGGAGATTCAGGCGGCGATCGTCAACCTGCGCACCTCCAAGATTCAGCTTCTGCAATTGCTTGACGACCGCACGCCGGTCGAGCAGTTCGACGTGACCGGCCCCTTCGACTTTTCAGAGGAACTGAAGCCGCTCGAAGATTTTCGTCAAATAGCCCTGGACGCCCGGCCCGACCTGCGCGCCGCGCTTGAGTCCATTCAGCAGGCCAACACCAATCACAAGCTGGCCTTCGCCAACGGTTCCACCGATCCGACCTTTAGCACTTGGTACTCCTACAACCCCGCATTCAACAACGCCTTTGGCCGCTATACATTGGGCGCCAGCGTCAACATTCCGCTCCGCATCTTCGACAGGAACCAGGGCGAGAAGCAACGCACTCAGATCGATATAGGCCGCGATCAGGAGTTGACTGAAGCCACGCGAGCGCAGGTCTTCAGCGACGTGGACTCGGCCTACGTGCAGGTGCAAAGCAGCGTGGCCTTGCTCAAGCCATACAAGGCGCAATACAACGACCAGGCGCTGCGAGTCCGCGACACCGTGACATACGCGTACGAGCACGGCGGGGCATCTCTCATGGATTTTCTCAACGCGCAGAGCGACTTCCGGGCCGTGCAACTGGCCTACGTGCAACTCATCGGCTCCTATCTGACCGCTGCCGGACAACTGAATCTTGCCGTAGGACGCGAGGTAATTCAATGATTTCGTATTCCTTCCTCAGACAATTTCTAAAGGCCCCGCTGGCTCTTGGTCTGGCCGCATCCGCGGTCCTGCTTCTCGCCGGCTGCAAGGCAAAGGAACAGGGCGACGGCGCACCGCCTGCAAACCAGCCGGTGATTCAGGTCGCCGACATGAACCTGATCTCCATCGACAAGGATGATGTGGCGAAGTTCCCCCTCACGTCCGTAGGCCAAATCGAAACCGCCTCCGATTTGACAGCGACCGGCAGCGTCTTTCCCGACATTAATCGCGAGGTTCCAGTCATCTCCATGGCGAATGGTCGCGTGGTCGATATCAAAACCCGCCTCGACGATAACGTGAAGAAGGGCCAGCTCCTGATTAAAGTCCAGAGCCCCGACATCACCAGCGCTTTCGACACCTACCTCAAGGCGGCCAACGACGAACAGCTCGCCAACAAGGCCTTTGTCCGCGCCGGCGATCTCTTCAAACACGGCGCCATCTCCCAGGCCATGCTGGAGCAGGCAGAAGACACAGAGAAAGACGCAAAGGCCGACCTCACCGCCGCTGAAGAGCAACTGCGGACTCTCGGCGTGGACAAGAACCACCCCAGCAGCGTTGTCAGCGTGTTTGCGCCCATCTCCGGCGTCATCGTTGCCCAGAACGTGACCAACGCGGCTGCCGCTGGCGTTAATCTCTCCGGCTCGGCCACCGCCTTCACCATCGCAGATCTTTCCGTCGTGTGGATCGTTTGCGATGTCTACGAGAACGATATTCCCAGAATCAAACTTGGTCAGGAGGCACGCATCAAGCTCAATGCCTGGCCCGATCGCACCATCACCGGACACATCAGCGACATTGGCCCCATTCTTGATCCCTCCATCCGTACCGCCAAGGTGCGCATTGAGGTTCCCAATCCCGGCTTCCTCAGGCTGGGGATGTTCGGCACGGCAACCTTCACCAGCCGAACCAGGGAGACGCACGCAGTTGTCCCGGCCGATGCCGTCCTTCACCTGCATGACCGCGACTGGGTCTATCTCCCGGCAGGCGGCAACCAATTCAAGCGCGCTGAGGTCCATGCCGGAAAGATGCTCGACGGCAACCGGCAGGAGATTCTCTCCGGCCTCGCACCCGGCCAGCAGGTCGTCACCAACGCGCTCCTGCTTGAAACGGCGGGAAACCAGTAGGTAATTCGAACCCTTGGCCCGCTTGGAGGGCCGGGCGCCCCAGGTCTCGATTTTGGAACCTGGGAGTCCACCAAGCCTCGCATCGGTTGCTACTCCTCGCGCAGAACCTCGAGCGGCCGCAAACCAAGAATCCGATAGCTCGCGATCCAGCCCGTCGCCGTAGCCAGCACCGCCGTCCCCACCAGCGCAATCAGCGTCGCGGTCCACTCGATGTGGAAGCCCACTTCAAGCCTGTGCAGCAACACTCGCGTCAGCAGATTCGCAAACACCACCCCCACCGAGCCGGCAAGCAGCCCGAGCACGCTGAACTCCACGCTGAAAGTGCGCACAATCCGCATCCGCGTGGCCCCCAGCGTCTTCAGCACCACAGCCTCCCGCATCCGGCGGAAGCGGGTGCTGGCAATGCTCGAAGCCAGGATCATCAGCCCCGCAAAGATCGAGAACCCCGCAAGAAACCGCACCACAAACGTCACCTGATCCACCACGCTCTCAATCCGGTCCAGGACGTCGGCAAGGTTGACTACCGTGATCGAGGGAAAAGCCACAAACAGCGCCCGCTCCATCGCCGCCACCTGCTTCGGGTCGATGTGCGCGCCGCCGTACCACGTCGCCGCCTCATCTTTGAGCTGCCCTGAAGGCAGGATAAACGACACTTGCATTCCCAGGTGCTGTCCGTCGGCGCGATACACCGCCGCAACCTTGAGCTTGCGCTCCGTCCCGCCCACTTCCAACTCCACCGCCGAACCCACGCCCAGATGCAACCGCTGCGCCACGCCTTCACTCACCGCCAGCTCATTCGCGCCCGCATCCGTCCACCACTTGCCCTGCGTCACCTTGTCGCCCGCCGGAGGCGCATCGGACCAACTCAACGCGGCGCTCTCCAGCATTCGCCGCGGAAAATGCTGCCCCTTCAGTTGCTCCAGCGTCTGGCCATTGATCGAAACAAACCGTCCCGTCACCACCGGCATCAGGTCGAGTGCCTGGCTCACTCCTTGCTGGTGCTGGAAGAAGTCCTTCACGCCCGCAATCTCGCCGGTCGTGATGTCCACCAGGAAGATATTCGGCAGCTTGGGCGAAGCCGTCTCGCGCAAATCCCGCAGCAGCGCCGCTTGCATCAGGAAGACCGCCAAAATCAGCATCACGCCCGTACCCAGTGCAGCCATCACCGCCGCCGACTGGTTTCCCGGCCGATACAGGTTCGACAGCCCGTGACGCACCGACGAAGGCAGCCGCAGCCGGACGCGATTGAGAAGGAAGCGCAGCGTCCGCAGCGAAACCCACGCCAACACCAGCAGAACCACCAGCGCAATCGTAAACAGCACGGCAAACCACGTGCCCACCTTGGCGGAGTCCGAAAGCGCCCACGCAATCCCGCCCAACGCCAGCACCACCACAACCGAAATCCCAAGCTGTAGCCGCCGCGCCCACCAGCGGGCAATCCATCCCCCAATGCCTTCAGGCCCTTGCTCCACCAGCCGCCGCAACACCAGCACCGGCCTCACCGTTCGCACGTCAAGCAACGGCGGCAAACAAAACAGCAGCGTCGTCAGCAACCCTGTTCCCAGCCCAGCCAGTGCCGACCGCCAGGGAAATTCGAGAGCCGCATGAACCGGAAGCAGCTTGCCGAAGACCGCCGGCAGCGCAGCCATTACGCCCACGCCCGCGGCCACGCCAAGCACACCTCCGGCCAGCCCCAGCCCCAGCGTTTGCAGAAGAAAAATGCGCAGCAAATCAGCCGATCCAGCGCCCACTGCCTTCAGAATGGCCAGCATGTCCATGCGCTGCTCCAGGTGAGCATGCATCGCCATGGCCACGCCAATCGCCCCTAGCACCATCGCCACCAGGCAGATCAGGCTCAAAATCGCAGTCGAGTTGTCCAGCCCCTGGCTCAGCGCCGGATTGCCCTCGCGGAAGTCCATCACCTGCGCGTCCGGCAGCGCGTCCTCCAGTTGCTTGCGCATCGCCACCGGATCTACCGCAGCCGAAGCCTTCCCCGCAACCCCACTCGGAACACTGTCCGGCAGCTTGATCAGAAGCCGCTGGCTGGCCCGGCTTCCCGGCGCAAGCAGCCCCGTCCGCTCCAGCGCAGCCTGCGATATCATCACCCGCGGCCCCATTCCCGCCCCGGCAGTCATCCGATCCGGCTCCTGCTCCAGCACAGCCGCAATCCTGAAGTTTCTGCCTCCCAGCCGCAGCGTCTGCCCCACCTTCGCATTCAGCCGGATCAGAAACTCCTCCGCCACCACCGCCGAGTCGCCATCCAGAGCATGCGCCAAGCTCATCGCCGGCGCCAGCTCGGCCTGTCCGTAGTAGGGATACTCCGCCGGGTCAACAGCCTTCAGCGACACCAGCAACGGCGCCGGGTCCGGCGGCACTGAAGCCATGGAAATGGTCTCCGTGGTCCACGTAGATCGAATCCCACCGCTTCCCTGCCGCTCAATTGCAGCAATCTTGTCCTTTTCCTCGGCTGTCGGCTGGTGAAAGAGTCTCGCGCTCAGGTCTCCTGCCATCAGCGACCGCGCTTCCGCTCCAAGAGTCCGCCGAAAGCTCTCGCTGAACCCTCTCACTCCCACCAGCGCCGCAACCCCCACCGCCACCGACAGCACCACAAACCCAAACTTGCCCGGCGCGGACTTCAAATCCCGCCAGCCGATGGCCCCGGCGCGTTTCCAGCTCAAGGCTCGCTTAGCCATTCTGGACCTGCTCCGAATTCGGCTCGACAACCGCAGTTGGCGCAATGAACGGCAAAGTGTCTTCCACCACCAGCCCGTCCCGCAGCACAATCTTTCGATCCGCCCTGCTCGCCACTTCGGGGTCGTGCGTCACCAGAACCAGCGTCGTCCCCGCCTTCTTATTCCGCTCCAGCAGCAGGTCCAACACCAGCCGTCCGTTCGCTGAGTCCAGGTTGCCCGTCGGTTCATCGGCCATGACAATCGGCGGCTCAACCACAAAAGCCCGGGCCAGCGCCACACGCTGCTGCTCCCCGCCTGACAGTTGCACCGGGTAGTGATCCACCCTCTCCGTCAGCCCAACCTCATCCAGCAGCCGCCGCGCCTGCTTCAGGCCGCTGCCCTCCACGTTCAACTCATACGGAAGCAGCACGTTCTCCAAAGCTGTCAGCGTGGCAATCAATTGGTAGGACTGGAAGACAAACCCGATCTTGCTGCCCCGCACAGCAGCCAGTTCCGCCTCGGCCAGGTTGTGGATCGGCACGCCATCCAGCCAGATCTCACCGCTGCTCGGCGTATCCAGACCCGCCAGCAGGCCAAGCAGCGTACTCTTCCCGCTCCCGCTCGCCCCCACAATTGCTATAAACTGCCCAGCCGGTATCGTGAGAGAGATCCCTTTCAGAATCTCAATCCGCCGCGATCCGTTCTGAATCCACTTCTTCGCATCCCGAACTTCAATCACCAGCAAGCCTCCGTATATTTCCTAGTCCCTAGTCCTCTGTCCCTTACACTATCCATGTGGACGTTCGCCGCAAACTCATCGTTTCAATCTGCCTGCTTCTAATCGCCTGCCCACTTCTGGCCGCCGGCCGGCCCGTGCTCGTCTGCTTCGGCGACAGCATCACCGCCGGCTTGGGCCTTCAGACCGGGCAGTCTTTTCCTGACGCGCTACAGCGGGATCTCGACAGCCGAGGCTACCACTACAAGGTGAACAATCAGGGTACCAGCGGCGCCACCACCAAGGACGCCGTTGCAAGCCTTCGCTCCATCCTGCTCCTGCACCCCGAAGTCGTCATCGTCGAATTCGGCGGCAACGACGGCCTCCGCGGTCTGCCCCCCGACCAGACCCGCCGCAACCTCGACCAAGTGCTGACCACGCTCGAAAGCGCGCACATTAAAGTCTTGCTCGCCGGCATCACCCTGCCGCCCAACTATGGCAAGGAATACATCGATTCCTTCGATCGCGTCTTTGGCGACCTGGCAGCCAAGCACCACGTCGCCTTTGTCCCGATGATCTACAAAGACCTGGTCCATGTCCCTGGCACAATTCAACCAGACGGCATCCATCCCACCGCCAAAGGCTCCGAGATCATCGCCAACACCCTGCTCCCCGTTCTCAAACCGCTGCTGCACAAGTAACAGAAATCAGGGGACAGAGATCGGTTGCTCTTTCGGTGATGCGAGCTTCTACTACAGCAGCGTGATTCTGGCCTGGCGATGGCCAACTCTTTGGCCAGAACAAGAGCGAAACAATGCGGCGCAGTGCGGTATTTGCCGATCTCTGATCTCTGGCCCCTGATCTCTGATCTCTGGCCCCTGATCTCTGATCTCTGACCCCTGACCCCTGATCTCTGACCCCTGACCCCTGATCTCTGTCTCTCACCCCATCACCACCACCGGCTGAAACAGCGTTCCCGCCACGCGCTTCGCAATCCCAACCAGCTCTCTTTGCCCCGCAAATACCTTCACCATCGCCGCACCCGAAAACTCCGGCAGATTCGCCTGCGCCCCATTCCGCAGCCTTCCCAACGCCATTGCATCTCCTGTTACGGCAGGCATTTCCGGTAAAAGGCTGCGCGGATGCACGCACCGGGCCTCCAGCGCCTCCACATCTCCGGCCAGCAGTTCCAGTTCCTCCAGGGTGTACGCCTCGTCGAGCGTGAAGACTCCAGCCTGCGTCCGCCGCAACCGGCTCAGATGCGCCCCGCAGCCCAAATCCTGCCCAATTTCGTGTGCCACCGAGCGCACATACCCCCCGGCGCTTATGCTCATCGTAAAGCTGGCCTCCGCGCCCTCCAGCCCGGTGATTTCAAATGAGCTAATACGGACAATCGCCGTCTTGAGTTCCACCGGCTTGCCCTCCCTGGCCAGCTTGTAAGCCGGCTTGCCGGCAATCTTTTTTGCCGAAAAAGCCGGCGGCATCTGCTCCATCTCCCCACGGAAACGGCTGCCAGACGTACGCACCTGGGCGAGCGTCAGCGCTGGGTTCACATCCGGCCCATCCGCCTCGCCCTCTGCGTCATAGGTATCTGTTGAAAATCCGAAGTGGATCACCCCGGAATAGCTCTTCTCAGCGGAAGAGAAGTACTGTGCCAGCCGCGTAAACTTCCCCAGCACCAAGGGCAGAACGCCGGTCGCCATGGGGTCCAGCGTGCCCAGGTGGCCAACGGATCGCTCTCCTGTAATCTTGCGCAGCCGCCCCACCACATCGTGGCTGGTCATCCCGCCCGGCTTGTCGATTACCAGCAGTCCGTTCACGCTAGCGCCCGTTCACCTTACCACTGTAGCCGACGGAACCCGCAGCTTACAGACTCCCCGCTCCCGGCTGACGCACCAGCGAGAGGAATTCCAACCGCGTCTCTTTCTGACGGAAGCAGCCCACCATGGCCGAAGTGACCGTGGACGAGTGCTGCTTTTCAATCCCGCGCATCATCATGCACATGTGCCGTGCCTCGATCACCACCCCCACACCCTGCGGGGCAATCGCTTCCTGAATGGTGTCGGCAATCTGCCGGGTCAGGCGCTCCTGCACCTGCAGCCGACGCGCAAACACATCGACTATTCGCGGGATCTTGCTCAACCCAATCACTTTACCTTGAGGTATATACGCCACGTGCACCTTGCCGAAAAACGGCAGCATGTGGTGTTCGCAAAGCGAAAACATCTCAATATCTTTCACGATCACCATCTCGTCGTAGTCCACGTCGAACAGCGCCCCGCGCAGAATCTTGGCGGGGTCTTCCCGGTAGCCCTTGGTCAGGAATGCCATCGACTTTTCAACGCGCCCTGGCGTCGCAACCAAACCGTCGCGGCTCGGATCCTCCCCCAACCGGCTAAGAATCTCGCGATACATCTCCTCGGTGCTGAACTCCCTCAGCCCCTCGTCAATCCCTACCGCCCTGCGAATGCCCTTGCTCACTGCCATCGGTTGCGCCATCGTCCAAGTTCCTCCCGCCCTGGGGAATAGGGCGTTCTCTATTCCTTACTCTGATACCTGCCGCATCTCGAGCCAACTGTCATCGCCCGCGCCATAGCACTGAAAGAAGTTATTCTCGGTCTCTTCTACCCGAACATACTCGATATCACCGGCCGGCAACGAGTCCTTCAACAGCCCGAATACCGCCCTACAAAGATTCTCCGTGGTCGGCACGCGATTCACAAACAGTGGGTCCAGATTCAGATTTGCGTGGTCAAAGCGCTCCATCACCTGTGCTCGCACCACCGCATCCAACGCCGCCATGTTCACCACCATGCCCGTTTCCGGGTCCACTGCGCCGCCGGCAAGCACTTCCAGGACATAATTATGCCCATGTCCATGAGGATTGTTGCACTTGCCAAATGCCGCCCGGTTCTCGTCCGTTGTGAGCGCATCGCTATGCAGCCGATGGCTGGCGCTCAGCGTATAACGGCGGCCAAAGTAGGCCTTCCCAAAGTCGGCGCTCATAGCCCGCCCCGGTACTCGGCAAAAATCTCCGGCGTCTCATACACGCGAACCCGGCTCAACCGCGCCCGGCTAGAATCCGCCTCAGCAGCAGCCGTCACCACAGGCTCCAGCCGTCTCCACGCCGCAATCGCAATGTTTTCAGTAGTCGGAATCAGCTTCGATGCAGCGAACTCCGGCACTTCCAGGTTCAAGTGGCGATGGTCGTACGCCGCCAGCACCTCCCGCTCGATCACATCTTTCAACCATTTTAAATCGACAACAAAGCCGGTCACAGGGTCCGGCTCGCCAGCCACCGTGACCTCAAGGGTGTAGTTGTGCCCGTGCCCGTTTCGGTTTGCGCAACGCCCAAAGACCTCTTCGTTCTTCTCCGCCGGCCACGCGTCGTTCCAGTAGTAGTGCGATGCGGAAAACGTAGCCCTCCGCGTCAAATAAATCATTCTCACCCCCACTGGAGAAGATGCTTCAACCTTCCGATCGGTTTCACGCGGCGCAGATCAATTTTGGCTCGATCAAAACAATCGCTCGGTACCCTACGGTTTCAGCCGCGTGCCCCATGTCTCGCGTTTGAGACTTGGGGGCAGGAAAAGCTAGAAGCTAGAGGCTAGAAGCCAGTTCTTTGGCCAAATGAAAATGTTCCTTTTGGAAATGTAGCGCCTCCTGGTTGGAAATGTAGCGCCTCCTGGTTGGAAATGTAGCGCCGGCCTCCTGGCCGGCTGTAGCGTGGGCCTCCCGGCCCACGCTCGTTCATTGGATAGAAAATCTTCATCCGGTCACGGACCTAGAAGCTAGCAGCTAGCAGCTGTACTCTCGTCCCTTCCAGCTTACCTGTTTCAGGATTCGATGCTGAAACCAGCTCCGGTAGAGCAGCACCACAAAAAGCGGCAACCCCAGCGGCGCCAGTGCACAATCCACAAAAGGAAAGTTTGACTTGGCAACCCGCGCATAAAACCGGAACACCGTCCGCACCCACAACAGCGCCAGCACCCACCCTGCGCCCAGCCATTGGAACGAGTGCGCCGCGAACCGAGCATTCCACAGCTCGATCGTCAGCACCGGCAACCCCAACAGGAGGACAATATCCAGCCCCCTCCAAAGCGCCAGTACCAGAGAGTTCGCAAACAGCAGCGCCAGGTTCTTGGTCCAGCCCTCGACCATCGCTGCAGTGGTACGGTACATGCGCGTGGACACAGCGTCGTCGGCATAGCGAAACCTCAGACCCACTTTCCGCCGTTTGGCCAGGAAAGCCAGCGCCACATCCTCCAGCACCTTTTCGGCCACTGAGGCGTGCCCGCCGATGCGCCGGTAAGCCTCCCGCTCAACCAAAAGAAATTGCCCGTTGGCCGCGGCAATCCGCTGGTTCGGGTCCGAGACCTTGGCCGGCGGATAGGCCAGCGCCAACTCGCTGAAGACCAGCGGCATGAGCGACCGTTGCGCCAACCCGCTGACAATTTGCCGCGGCGAATAGCTCAGCATCCCCACCTTGTGCCGCGTAGCCTCGTGAATTGCACGGAGCAGGTTTCCCGGCTCGTGAACCGTGTCCGCGTCGGTAAACAGCAGCCAGCGTCCCCGCGCCTTCCGCACCGCCGTCCAGATAGCATTCGCCTTGCCCGTCCAATCCTTTTCCAGCCAGCCCGCCTGCATCACCTTGACCCCGGTAAAACCGCGCGCAATTTCCCCGGTTTGGTCCGTAGAGTGGTCGTCCACAACAATCAGTTCCCAATCTTTGCCCAGCTCAAAAATATCCTCGGACTGGCGTACCAGCGACCGAAGGCATGCGCCCAGGCAATCCTCCTCGTTCCGCGCGGGAACCACAACCGTCAGCTCGATCAGCTCCTCCGGCTCTGGCTGGTCAAATACCGTTCCGACTGCCCACCCCCATCGTCCCGGCACAGCAACCTGGCCACCCGGCTCATCGGAAAGCCCCAGCACCGGCTTCCATCCCCCAGCCCCAGCCGTCCCATTTGCCTCAGGCCTGTCTTTCCCCATGACGATTAGCCCTTTCGCTCCGTATGATAAGGATGTGCGGTTTCCTCGACTCATTCCACTCTCTCTGCTCCTTCCGCTGGCCCTGGTGTCCGCATGCGACCGCGGCGCACATCCCGCCCAACCCGGTCAGGTAGCCCCTGACTTCACTGTCTCCGACGGATCCACGTCCATTCATCTGGCCAACTATCGAGGCAAGGTTGTGCTGCTCAACTTCTGGGCCACCTGGTGCGAGCCGTGCGTCGTGGAATTGCCCTCCCTCCTCGAACTCCACCGCGAGCAGCCCGATCTGGCCGTCCTTGCCGTCAGCATCGACGAAGATCCCGACGCCTACAGCCGCTTCCTCCTCCGCCGCCACGTCGACCTGATCACCGTCCGCGACCCCGCCCAGAGCGCGGCCAAACTCTATCATACTGAGCAGTGGCCCGAGACCTACGTTATCGACCGCAAGGGCATTATCCGGCGCAAGTTCATCGGCGCGCAGGACTGGTCCACCCCCGAGATACGCGCCTACCTCAAGAGCCTTTAGCTTCAGACCACGGCGCACACATTCGATTCAAGGCCCCGCGGCTTGTTATCATTGCCCTATGACCACGGTGGAGATTCTCTATCGCTACACGATTCCGCCCACGGATTCCGTGACCTTCGCACTTGCCGCCACAAAGGACGTTTACGGCATCCGCCGCCTTAGTTTCGATCGTGCCGCCCACACCCTGCGTGTGGAATACGATGCCACCCGGCTCAACGCTGCCGCGGTCACACAGCTCGTTCGCCAGGCGGGCCTCGATATTGAAGAGGAGCTGCCTCTTGTTCTTCCGCCCCCAGCCGCTGAACCCGTGCCCGCAGCCTGACATTCTTCAATTGCGCGGCCTTGAATTCCCTGATATTCTGTCTATGGTTTCGCTTGAAACCATTCGTGTGCGCCCGTAGCTCAGCTGGATAGAGCGACTGGCTACGAACCAGTAGGTCGGGAGTTCGACTCTCTCCGGGCGCACCATTCCTTCCTCAAGCTGCAGACTCATTCAGCCTTCAGAGCATTTTCAACTCAAGTGTTAACACGCCGGCTGTGCCCCATCCATTGTGCGTCCTTTGCACAATGGGTGGGCGGGCTATGATGTCCATCTCGACGGTAAAGAGTTAACCCGAATGCGCTCTAGCGACAAGATCGCGGACCTGTTTTTCCACCTTGACCATTGCCGCAACCGCTGGCTCCTCCCGCTTACGGTTTGAACTCTCCACTCGTCTCGATCTCCACGGTCGCCTGAATGGGCAGTTTGTCGCTCGAACCACCGGCCAACACGCGCACCGGTTCCTTTTCCACCCGCCAAATATGTGCTGTTGCGTCCCAGTAGGCCAGGTCGCGCGGCTTCAAATCGAACGCAACATCCCGCTCAGCTCCGGCCTCAATCCTTACCCGCTTGAATCCCTTCAGTTCCAGCCTTGGCCGCTCGACCTTGGAGCCGAGATGCTGTACGTAAAGCTGCACAACTTCGTCCCCTGCCCGTTTGCCGGTGTTCTTCACCTTCACCGTCACCTGAACCGTTCCATCGGCCGCCACCTTGGGCGCGCTCACCTTCACGCCCTCATAAGCAAAGCTCGTGTAGCTGAGCCCATAACCGAAGGCGTAGAGCGGCTTGTCTTTACTGTACAAATAAGTCCGTCCGTGCAGCAGGTTGTAATCCAGAATGGGCAGCAACTGCGCGTCGCCCGTGGGCCAGGTCTGGGTCAGCCGCCCGGCCGGCGAGTAGTCGCCAAACAGTACGTCGGCCAGCCCGTGGCCCTCTTCTTCGCTGTTGTGCGTGATGTGGACAATCGCCGGCAGATTCTGCTCGCTCCACACAATCGCATAAGGAAAACTCGACCGCAACACCTCGATCGTCCGGGGATTGGCCGCAAACACCTGCTTGACCAGTTCCTCCTGCTCCAGCACGATCGTCTTGCGATCCACGTCTTCCTTGCCGTTTGAAGGAATGGGGCACTGGTCCCAGCCGGCATTGCATTCCGGATGATTGCCCACTACCACAATCGCCACGTCCGCCTTGCTAGCCAGCGCCGCTGTCTCCTTAGGGTTGCTTCCGTCGGCAAACAGCACCTTCACGCCGCTGCCCGCGGCCTCGCGAATCCCCTGCAGCGTGCTCACCGCATACGGCGGCGTTCCGCTGTACCAATCCAGCAGCACCTGATCGATCCACGGCCCAATCACTGCAATGGTTTTCAGCTTGGTCCGGTCAAGCGGCAACGTATTGCCTTCGTTCTTCAGCAGCACCACCGACTCGTCCGTCGCAAGCCGCGCCAGCGCCTTGCTTGAGTCGAGTTCCCACGGAGGCAGCGCCCCTTCGGTCTTCCTGCCAATCTCTCCGTAGGGGTCCACTCCCGGCGCGTCGAACTCGCCCAGGCGCAGGAACACGCGCAGCTCATTGTGCAGCGACGCATCCATGTCCGCCTCCGTCAATAGTCCATCTTTCAGCGCCTTGGCCAGGTCGGGTTTGTAGGTGTCGAGAAAGTTGTTAATGCCCGCCTTCACCGCCGCCGCCACGCCGTGCTCCTTGTCGGCAAAGCTCTTGTGAGACGTAATCAGCAGCCCCAGCGCGCCGCCGTCCGAGCAGATGATCCCATCGTTGCCCCACTCCTTGATCATCACGTCCTTGAGCACGGGGTGGATCAGCATCGGCGTTCCGTTCCACGAGTTGTATGCGGCCATCACCGCGCGCGAACCGCCCTGTTCGAATCCCATCCGGAAGGGCACCGAGTAATACTCCCGAAATAGCCGTTCGTCGAAGTCCGAAGAGGTAAACGTGCGTCCGTCCTCATTCTCGTTGGCAAGGAAGTGCTTCATCAACGAGGCGGCCTGCCAGTGTTTCAGATCGGGCCCTTGCAGACCCTGTACAAAGGCCACCGTCAGCGTCCCCACAAGGTACGGGTCCTCACCATACGATTCCTCCGTCCGGCCCCAGCGGGGATCGCGGCTCAGATCCGCGTTGGGGGCGCGCACCACCACCCCTCCCCGGCTGAATGTGGGGTTTTGATAGTCATAGCGCGCCTCGTAGCCCTCCAGCGCGGCGATCTTCTTGAGCAACTCCGGGTCCCAGGTCGCGCCCAATCCCTTTTCCTGCGGAAAGGTAGTCGTCGGCATCGGTTGTACGCCTCTGCCGCCCCAGCCGCCGGGTCCGCCAAGCGCCAGCCCGTGCAAACCCTCCACTTGCCCTGAAAAGGTGATGCCCAACCGCGGTATCTGCGGGTGGTTCGACATCAGCAGAATCTTCTCTTCCTGCGTCAGCCGAGCCAGCAGATCCGCAATCCGCTGATCGTCGCCCAGCTTCGGGTCCCGGAAAGGATAATCCGCCTGGGCTGAAGCCACGCCCGGCAGCCCCGCTAGAAGCCCAGACCCAATCACTGCCACCGCCGCCCAACCCGCCAATGCTCCCATACGTAGCCGCAGACGCATCGCTATTCCCTCCAGATTTCGAACAGCGAAGACTACCACAACGAAGTGGCCGTTGCCTTCAGATAAATCGCTTGAGGGGTTCTTGCCGCAAATTGAGAAGAGCGGAGCGCCCGCGCGCTCCGCTCCCTTTTTACATCCTGTCTGCCGCACCCTGTCCTGACCGTCAATACAAGCGGAAGTTGACCTCGACTGAAATCATCACCGGAACCGGCGTATTTCCCTTCATCGCCGGCCTGAACTTGTACTTGCGAACCGCTTCGAGGGCCTTTTCGTCCAGACCCATGCCTAGCGTGCGGATCACGCGCGGGTTCTGAGGATTCCCCTGCACATCGACAATCAGCGAGATGATGCAAACGCCCTGGTACTTGGCTCTGCGCGCTTCGTCGGAGAACTCAGCCTCGACATTGTTCAGAGCCACCGGCGCGGAAACTCCGCCGCCAACCCGATAAAGCCCGCCACCAGCATTTCCGCCGGAGCCCGGCCCGTATCCATTCCCGTTCCCAGACCCCAAACCGCCGCCATTGCCCGATCCCATCCCGCCGCCGCCACCCGTTCCGTTTGAGTCCAATTTAACGTTGGGCGAGTTCTTGACGCCGATATTCGTCATCAGTGGATTATCAAGCAGGTGAAGGTCAGCCTGCACATTGATCGCCGGGTCCATCGCAATCTTGGGGTCTTCTACCTTTTGAACCTGGGGAGGAACAATTGGATCTTTCTCTAACTTGGGCAGCTTTCCCTTGCTGGCATCCACAATGCTGTGGTCGCCGCCGCCGCCGCCGCCGCCCGCCGTGACACTGGCCTTGGGCGCATTGAAATCTGTCAATTCGACGTTGGTCGAATCTTCTTTTGGCTTGTTCACGGCGTTGATGATCGCCCTCGCCCCGAGGAAGATCAATATTCCAACGATCGCCACATTGACGAAAGCGGCGATGCCGATCGCCCACGGATTGGGCTTCACCGCCATCCGATCCGGCACCGGAATCGGCGTCGAGGTCAGCTCCAGCGGGGGCAGGTGGGGCGGAAAGAAGACATCCCGGATGCTCTCATAGAGCCCCTCCCAGATCGGCTTCTCCTCAAAGGACTTGCCCAGGAAACCGTCGAATTCGTGGCCGCCCGTCAGGGTTGCTGCGGCTTGGGATTCCGTGTCTGACATAGATGCATCGTTTTCCATGGTTGCTGCTGCGGTGGTTGTCCAGGGCCATGCGGACGGAAACCTCCCGTCGTCCGAGCCCATCATCCATTATGCTCGACCGAGGCCGCCTTTGTCTTGGGAGAAAGCCGTCCCGCGCTCCAAACTCTCATATTTCCGCTTGTGCGCTGCTCCCATAAACAATAGACGAGTCAAGCTGACAGTTGTTACCTAAAATTTCTTTCCCGGCCATTTACACTAACGAATGAACAAGTTCGCAACATTCCACGGAGTGACGATGTCCCCAGCGCCCGAGTTGAAGGCGACCCTTACCCTGCCGCAAACCGCTTTTCCGATGAAGGCCAATCTACCGCTGAATGAGCCACTTCGCCTCGCCCGCTGGGCCTCGCTGCGTCTCTACGAAGAGCTGCGCAAGGCAGGCCGAGGCCGCACCCCCTACATTCTGCACGACGGCCCTCCCTACGCCAACGGCCCCATCCACTTGGGCCACGCGCTTAACAAAGGCCTCAAGGACTTCGTCGTCAAATCGAAGACCATGGCCGGCTTTGATGCTCCCTACGTCCCCGGCTTCGACTGCCACGGACTGCCCATCGAGATCAAGGTGGAAGAGAAACTTGGCCGCAAAAGGCTGGAACTGCCCGTCGCTGAGGTGCTCGCAGCATGTCGCGCTTATGCGCAGAAGTACGTGGACCTGCAAACCTCGCAATTCGAGCGCATCGGCTGCTTTGGCCGCTGGGACAAGCCCTACAAGACCATGTCCAGCGATTACGAGGCCCGCACCCTCGAAGCATTTTACGGCTTTCTCGAAAAAGGCTTTGTCTATCGCGGCCTGAAGCCTGTCTACTGGTGCATCCACGACCGCACCACGCTCGCCGAGGCCGAGGTCGAGTATGAGATGCACACCAGCCCCTCGATCTACGTGCGCTACCGCCTCACGTCGGACCCGGAAGCCATCGCTCCCGCACTTGCCGGCCGCCAGGTTTACACCATCGTCTGGACCACCACACCGTGGACGCTACCCGCGTCCCTTGCCGTTGCCTTCCATCCCGACTTTGACTATGTGGCTCTCGAAGCAGGCGACCGCCCGGATGCGCCGGTTTATATCGTCGCTGCCGAACTCGCCTCTACGGTCGCAGCCGCATGCCAACTCGACGCTCCCGCTGAGCTGGCCCGATTCAAAGGCAGCCAGCTCGACCGCGTCACCTTCCAGCATCCATTCCTTGACCGCAGCGTACTGGGCGTGCTGGCCACTTACGTCACCGCCGATCAGGGTACCGGCGCCGTCCACACCGCACCCGCTCACGGCGCGGACGACTTCTCCACCGGCCAGCGCTACGGCCTGGATCCCACCTGCCGCGTCGACGATACGGGTCACATCCACGTGGATCCTGCTGCATGGGATCGCGCCGTCCCACCCGCTTTCGAAGGCTTGAAGGTCTGGGCCGCCAATCCCATCATCGTCGCCATGCTTGAAGAGGCCGGCGCGCTGCTGGCCAGCAGCGATCTGGAACACTCCTACCCCCACTGCTGGCGCTGCCATCGTCCCGTTATCTTTCGCGCCACCGAACAGTGGTTCATCGGCATGGAAACTCCCGTGAAGCGGGCCGATGGAACGGAGACCACCTTCCGCCAGCTTGCAATTGAAGAGATCGATAAGGTGGTCTGGGATCCGGCCTGGGGCAAGGTGCGCATCACCAACATGATCGCCACGCGGCCCGATTGGTGCATCAGCCGCCAGAAGTTCTGGGACGTGCCCATCGCCGTCTTTCTGTGCCGGCAATGCAACCAGCCGATCGTCTCCGCGGAGCTGAATCGCGCGGTCGTCAGCCTCATCGAGCGGGAAGGCATCGAGGCCTGGCGCACGACCGCCGCGGATGCCTTGCTCCCCGCAGGCTCCGTTTGCGCCCAATGCGGTGGTACCGAATTCCGCAAGGAAACCGACATCCTCGACGTCTGGCTTGACGCCGGAGTCAGTTGGTTCGCCGTGGCCGAAGCCGATCCCGACCTGAATCAGGCCTACACCTCCTTCCAAAACGGCGAAGGCGTCGAGGTCCTCTATCTGGAAGGCGCCGACCAGTACCGCGGCTGGTTCCACTCCTCGCTCCTCACCTCGGTAGCCTTGCGCGGCCGCGCCCCGTACTCCCGCGTAGCCACGGCCGGCTGGACCCTGGACGAACAAGGCCGGGCAATGAGCAAATCGTTGGGCAACGGCGTAGACCCCGTCGATATCGCCAACCGTCTCGGCGGCGAGATCGTCCGTCTCTGGGTCGCATCCATCGATTTCAGAGAAGACATGGCCGCCAGCGAAAACCTGATGCAGCGCTGCGCCGACATCTATCGCAAGCTGCGCAACACCTTCCGCTTTCTGCTCGGAAACCTTCACGGCTTTGTCCCCAGCCGCGACCAGGTTCCCGAAGCCGAGCTTCTCCCGCTCGACCGCTACATGCTCGCCCGCACCCGCGATCTAACCGAAAAAGTCCGCGACTGGTACGCGGCCTTCGAGTTTCATCGCGTCTACCACGCCGTCAACGACTTCGCCGTAGTCGACCTGAGTTCGTTTTATCTCGACGTCCTCAAGGACCGCATGTACACCTTCGCGCCGGCCTCGGCCGCTCGGCGTTCCGCCCAAACCGTTCTCTGGAAGATCACCGAAGCCCTCGTCCGTCTGGTCGCCCCCATTCTCAGCTTCACCGCCGACGAAGTCTGGGATTATCTGCCCGCGGTAGAAGGCCGCGAAGCCAGCGTGCATCTGGCGCAGTTCCCAAGACCTGAAGAGGTTTTTTCAGAACCGCCCGCTGCTCTGCTCGATGAGTGGAAGCGGATATTCGACATCCGTGAGAATGCTCTGCGAGGGCTCGAACTTGCTCGTCAGGCAAAGACCATCGGCAAGGCTCTCGACGCGGACCTCTTGATCTCAACGACCGATAGCGATTGTGCCCTTCTCCGCAAATATATGGACTCGCTTAAGGAAATATTCAACGTTTCCGCCGTACGAGTTGACGAGTACACAGACGCCGCATTCCCTCCAAGCGACCTTGCTCCTTCGTTGGACGAAATCCAGCGATATCAGCCTGCCAGCTACCGGTTCGTCGTTCGTCCCGCCACCGGCCACAAGTGTGCTCGCTGCTGGAACTTCATGCCCGAAGTTAGTAACTACGGCATTTGGCAAAACGTCTGCACCCGCTGCCAATCCGCTCTCAAAGAAATGGGCATTGACCCACCTCAGCCGCAGCCAACGGAGGTCGCCTCGTGAGCAAGCTCATACCCCGCCGTCTGCCCTGGCTCTTGCTCATCTCCGCGTTGATCGTCTTTGCCGACCGTCTTACCAAGACCTGGGTCGCACTGCACATACGCCTCGGCGGCGCCATCCCTATCATCCCCCGCATCCTGCGCATCACTCACTGGACCAACGAGGGCGCTGCCTTCTCGCTCTTCGCTGACTCAGCCTCGCCCCACCTGGTCCGCTATGCATTGATCGGCTTTTCGCTCCTGGCCGCGTTGGTTGTGCTGATCGCGATGGTCCGGCTAGGCGATCGATTCACCTTCACCACTGTCGCCCTCGCGCTCATCTTTGCCGGCGCTCTGGGCAACGTACACGACCGCATCCTTTACGGCTCGGTCGTCGACTTCATTGAAGTCCACATCTTCAGCTATCACTTCCCTGACTTCAACGTAGCCGACTCCTCCATTGTCATCGGCGCCTGTCTCCTCCTGCTCGATTCGCTCTTGCCAAAAAGGAACCAGGCGCGCTAGTTCTTTGGCCGTATGAAAATGTTCCTTTTGGAAATGTAGCGCCTCCTGGTTGGAAATGTAGCGCCTCCTGGTTGGAAATGTAGCGCCTCCTGGCTGGAAATGTAGCGCCGGCCTCCCGGCCCACGTTCGTTCATTGGATAGAACATCTTCATCCGGTCACGGACCTAGAGCGTTTTCATTGTTAGCGCAAGGTCATGGGTGCCCCCCTCGCCACGTCTTTGTTTTTGTAGCCAGGGTGGGATAGCAGGAAGCCCGATTCATCGGCAAAGACGATAGGGGCACCCAACCGAGCGGCATTTTTTTAATGCGCGGCCAGTCCTCCAGAAGATCGGCGCTTCCCTTCAGTCTGGGCATAGGTACTATGAACCTCAATACCTGTTATTGCATTATTTATGCAGGATTCAATAGGGATCAATGGGATAAAAGACTATTTTCTCAGCGCCCTCAGCACCTTGGTCGTCGTAACCACCTGCCCCACATGCCGCTGCGTATGATCGGCCACGTGGATCAGCGCGCCGCCAATGCTGGTCGGGAACCGCTTGCGGCCCACATAACGAACGGTGTCGAAGTCGGCCGTGGCCAGCACCTTGATGCGCTCCGCGGCGTTGACGAACGCAAATTCAACATCGGCCAGCAGCATGGCCAGTGTCTCATCTCCGAGCTTTTCAGACTTCAGCGCCGTCAACTGTTCTTGTGAGAGCGGCTTGCCCTCCGCATAGCTCAGCAGCCGGTCCGTCGAGCGGGCGATATGGCGCAGATGAAACGCCAATGAAGTGAGCCCGAGCGGTTGCGCGTGGAGCTGGGCATCCTTTAACCCAGCGGTCCATTTGGTCAGATCGTCGAGAGCCAGATCGAGCGCGTGCAAAACCGCACGGCCCACAGCCGGAACATCGGCGTGGGTTCCGCGTAACCAGGGCTCGACATAAGGAGCAGGCACAGGGGAGGTGCTCATAGCACAGAGTTTCCTTTACACGGCGCTCTTCACCCTTACCACGGTGATCTTCTCAAACCCCTCTTCAAACACCGGCGGCTTCAGCTTTTCGGCCATCTTGCGCATCACATCCTCGCTCACCGAGCGGTCGCGCTTGCTGTTGCGCTCCAGGCATACCTCCAGCGGCACATCGAAGAAGACCGCCTGCACCTCGTAGCCAAAGCTCTTTGACATCTTGATCCACTGGCGGCGCTCGTGAATGGAAAGATTGGTCGCGTCCACGTAGTTCCAGGGCATCCGCGCAATGAGCCTTGCCCGCAGCAGCGAACGCAACGTCGAGAAGACCAGCCCCTGGTAGCGCTGCTCCTCTACGTCATCAAACAAGATGTTGCGCAGCAGGTCGCTCGAGAGCGGCGTGACCCCGCGGCGTCGGAACCACGTGGTTTTGCCCGAGCCGGGCATCCCGATAGCCAGCACCACGTACCCCTTGGGCGCCTGCGGCGAACGCTCTGCCGCTTCGGCCTCGGGCGGAGGGACTGAGGGAATTTCCGGCTGCGTTTCAAGCTCAAAGCGGCCTGAACCGGCCGCCTCGTCCCATTCCTGCCTGGCGGGCCGCTCGTGCCTTGCGGGCCGCGGAGCGGCCGCCGGCCGCCGTGGCGCCGCAGCCGGCACCTGCTCAGGCGCCCTCTGCACACGGTTCTGCTGCTGTGCCGGCACGGTTACGGGTGGGTCGTCCGGATAGAAAGGCACCAGCGGAGCTGGCTGATTCGATGGGAGTTCCTGGCCAATCTTGCCTGTGGATTCCGAAGTATTGGGAGTGTGTCTGGAGCGTCTTCTCATGCCGCCTTCAAACCTGCATCGTGTTACCCGAATACCATACTTCCCATAGGCGCTGCAAATGCTGTGTACGCCGTCACATACTTTCCCGTACCAGGAAAGGCACACTGTCGGTGAGGGAGTCTTTCGGAAAAAACGCGGACTGACAAACATTCATTTGGTCCCCGCCGGCTCCAGTGTTACGATCATGGGTTTGGTGGAATTGCCTTCTGGACTCATTTCAGACGCCGAACACCACAGAAGTTCAAATCACAGCCTCACCGATTACGAAGGAGAAATCACATATGGCAGTCAAGGTTGGTATCAACGGCTTCGGCCGCATTGGCCGCAACGTTTTGCGCGCCGCGCTCGGGCATCCAGAGATTGATTTTGTTGCAGTTAACGACTTGACCAGTCCGGCGATTCTGGCCCATCTGCTCAAGTACGACTCGATTCTCGGCAACTTGAAGAATGAGATTGGACACGGCGACGACTTCATCACCGTCGACGGCAAGAAGATCAAGGTCTGGGCCGAGCGCGACCCCGCCAAGCTGCCCTGGGCCGACGTTGGCGCGCAGATCGTGGTCGAATCCACAGGCCACTTCACCGATGGAGCCAAGGCCAAGGCGCACCTGGGCGCGACCGTCAAGAAGGTCATCATCTCCGCCCCGGCTTCAAACGAAGACATCACCATGGTGCTGGGCGTAAACCAGGACAAGTACGATCCGGCCAAGGACAACATCATTTCCAACGCCAGTTGCACCACCAACTGCCTGGCGCCGGTCGTCAAGGTGATCCTCGAGACCACCGGCCTGGTCAGCGGCATCATGACCACCATCCACAGCTACACCAATGACCAGGTCATCCTCGATTTTCCGCACAAGGACCTGCGCCGCGCCCGCGCCGCCGCCCTCAGCATGATTCCCAGCTCCACAGGCGCAGCCAAGGCCCTCAAGCTGGTCATTCCTGAGACCGCCGGCAAGCTCGACGGCTTTGCCATCCGCGTCCCAACCCCCAACGTCTCCATCGTCGATCTCACCTACATCGCCGAGAAGCCCACCACCGTCGAAGCCCTGAATGCTGCCTTCACGGCCGCCGCAGCGGGCGAACTCAAGGGCATTCTGGGCGTCGACTCCAACCTGCTGGTCAGCTCCGATTACAAGGGCAACCCGCTGTCCTCCATCGTCGATTTGCCTCTCACCAAGATGGTCGGCCAGAGCGTCAAGGTGCTCAGTTGGTACGACAACGAGTGGGGCTACTCCAACCGCGTCGTCGACATGATCGGCTTCCTGGTCGAAAAGGGCCTGTAAGAAAGACAGGGACTAGGGACTAAGGGACTACGGACTGGCCCGAATCAGCCGGCGCACTTCAGTCCCTAGCCCCTAGAGCATTTTCAACTCAAGTGTTAACACGTCGGCTGTGCCCCATCCATTGTGCGTCCTTTGCGCAATGGGTGGGCGGGCTATGATTTCCATCTCGACGGTAAAGAGTTAACCCGAATGCGCCCCAGTCCCTCAGTCCCTAGTCCCTTAGAAAGGTTCTTGCCCCCATGTCCAAGCTCTCCATTCGCGACATCGATCTGGCCAACAAGCGCGTGTTTATCCGCGTCGACTTCAACGTGCCGCTCACTGAAGACGGCTCGACCATCACCGACGACACCCGCATCGTGGCCACTCTGCCCACCATCGTCTACGCCCTCCAGCGCAAGGCCAAGGTCATTCTGGCCTCGCACCTCGGCCGTCCCAAGGGCAAGCCCAATCCAAAATACTCGCTGCGCCCTGTCGTCGTCCGGCTGCGCGAGTTGCTCGACAAAAAGCTGGGCGAATCCATCAACGTGGCCTTCTCTCCGGACTGCATCGGCGAAGTTGCCAGCGAAATGGCCCGCCAGCTCGAATCCGGCCAGGTGCTGCTGCTGGAGAACCTTCGCTATCATCCGGAAGAGGAGGCCAACGATCCGGCCTTCTCCAAGGCTCTGGCCTCGCTCGCAGACCTGTACGTCAATGACGCTTTCGGCTCAGCCCATCGCGCCCACGCCTCGACTGAAGGGATTACGCATTTCCTCAAGCCAGCCGTCGCCGGCCTGCTCATGGAAAAGGAGATCACCTACCTCGGCAAGGCCCTGGAATCGCCCGAAAAGCCGTTTGTCGCCATCATCGGCGGCTCCAAAATCTCCGGCAAGATCGACGTTATCGACAACCTGCTCGACAAGGTCGATACGCTGGTCATCGTCGGCGGCATGGCGTATACATTCCAGCGCGCCCTCGGCGTCACCACCGGCAAGTCGCTGGTCGAAGAGGACAAGATCGACATGGCCAAAGCGGCCCTCGACAAGGCCAAGGCCAAGGGCGTCGAGCTTCTGCTCCCCGTAGACAACGTTCTCGCCGACAGCTTCTCTCCCGACGCCAATACCCAGTTGTGGGACTGCTCGGTCAACTTCCCCGCCGACTGGCAGGGTCTGGACATCGGCCCCAAGTCCATCGCGGCCATTGAAGAAGTGGTTTCCACCGCCCGCACCATCGTGTGGAATGGCCCCGCCGGCGTCTTCGAGTTTCCCAAATTCGCCGTGGGCACCAACGCCATCGCCCATGCGGTCGCCGCCAACAGGACAGCCATCTCCATCATCGGCGGCGGCGACAGTGTGAGCGCGATCAACCAAGCCGGCGTAGCCGACCAGATCACCCACATCAGCACCGGCGGCGGCGCTTCGCTCGAGTTCTTAGAAGGTAAGAAACTCCCCGGCGTGGAGGCGCTGACGGATAAGTAAAGCAGTGGTCAGTTGTCAGTTCCCCACCGGCGTTGCCGACCCACGGGAGATGAAAACTGCGTCCGACGCTGCCGCCGCTAACCTGCTAACTCGCCATCCCCGCTTCAGCGGGGGCTAACTCGCCGGGTGCCCCAGGGTTTCGCCTTTGAAACCTGGGAACTGGCGCACGACCGCCGATTTCCAGTCTATTGTGCGGTGAGCGGCTCTGGCGTATATTTCTGTCATGGCCACGACATCCACATCCTGGAATCTCGTCGTGTCGAAAGAGACCGACGAGTCGGTGCGCCAATTTCTCGCCTCCCAGGAAGGAAGCGGGAACGGCGATCTCTCGCTTTTCGTTGAGGAGGCGGTCAAGAAGCACATCTTCGAGACGACACTCAGAGCCGTTCGCGAGAAGAATGCGAACGTGAGCCAAGAAGAGATCGATGCGGCGGTCGAAGAGTCTCTGGCCTGGGCTCGTGCTCGGCGGCGTTGATGCTGGTTCTTCTCGACAGCAACATATTTTTCAGCGCCCTGCTCAAAGCGGGAAGTCCGCCCGCTCGGATCGTTGACCTTTGGCTGGACGGCGGCTTTCATCTTCTTACCGGCGGCGCGCAGATCGACGAAATACGCACCGCCTCACGAAACTTGAAGTTCCGCAAAATTCTCCATCCTCACGACGTTGGCGTCCTGGTCAACAACCTCCATCGCGCAGAGGTTTGGCCCGGTCCGCTTCCGCGCAAGCATCAGGCCGCCGACCCGGCAGACAGCTACCTGTTGGACCTGATGGAAGCGGCGCAGCCCGATTATGCCGTGACTGGGGATAAGCGATCCGGCTTGCTCGAAATCGAAAAGCTGGGGCGGACGAAGATTCTGAGCGCAACTGCTTTCTCGTTGCACGTGCTGCATCTGTAGTTTCCGATTGCGAAGGGCAAACCGCAAGGAGCGAAATGGACACGAAAAAGCCAAACCCCGAGTTAATTGACGACGAAAACCCGGAATGGACGGACGAAATGTTTGCCCGGGCCGTCCCGTTCTCCGGTCTGCCCCCTGGAATTGCAGAAGCTGCTCTCCGGGGAGAAACACGTCAAGCCTGACGCGGAAGCCTCGTCCACTCGCCAGCCCACAGCCTAAGCTGTGGCGTCCAGCGCCTGGAGCTGCACAGCCTGCCTTCCTTTTTCCGCAACGCGTTTGCAGAAGATTATGCTTCGGCAGCGCAGAATACCTACATGGGAAACCTCGACAGCCTCGATTTCCGCCGCCGCGGAACTCTGACCCCACCCCCCCCACCCTGCGAGAGCCACCTTTTCAATCAGGTTATCGACCTAAAGTCTTATACATGAACAACATAAGAAATAGACCCATTAACTCATCGGTAAACACAGACCCCTGAAAACCAGGCTTTTGAG
>Ga0224554_1000438_pt1 | contig 35222 bp, 32 predicted proteins | sample 714S22024metaG_FD_180666 | JGI IMG/M metagenome (GOLD analysis project Ga0224554, IMG submission 180666) | Peat soil microbial communities from Stordalen Mire, Sweden - 717 S2 20-24 | ecosystem: Environmental > Terrestrial > Soil > Wetlands > Peat | place: Sweden: Norrbotten County, Stordalen... | reverse complement strand
TCTTCGGGTTGTGCTTCTGCAGCACCTTGGTGATCGCCGCTGTCAGCGTCGTCTTGCCGTGATCGATGTGCCCGATCGTTCCCACGTTCACGTGCGGCTTCGAACGGTCAAACTTTTCTTTGCCCATCTTTAGATCCTTTCCGTCAAACTTTCTTCTTGTCGCCCCGGCCTTGTCGTTTCAGCCTCGTCGTTCCTGCCTCGTCCCGCCGGTAGAATCCAGCCACGCAAAACCCGAGGCATCGCCTCAGTAGTACGCGTACACCCTGAAATACCGCTGCCGCAGTTCCAGCGGCACCGCTTCCACAAGCCGCAGATACCGCTCGCGCGTCAATCCCTGGTCAGACACTGGCAGCCCCTCGTAAAGCCCCGGCGCCGCCTTGCCCAGCAACCCGCGCTTCAACACGCCCGCGTAGTCGCGAATTCGCAGCTTCGCCTTGCTTACGCGCTCCAGCAAAACTTCCACGTCCCGCGCGTCGAAGGCGGCATCGATCAGCGCATGAAGCTGCGCATAACCCTGCTCATCCCGGACGGCAATCGCTGCCTGCTCAAACATCGTCTCGTACCCTCGTCCTTAGGCCTTCCCGGCCCGTCCACGCTTGTCGAACCTTGCTCACCCCGAGTCTGGAGCGGGAGACGGGGATCGAACCCGCGACCAACAGCTTGGAAGGCTGTGACTCTACCACTGAGTTACTCCCGCCTGAAAACAGTGGACAGTGAACAGTGGTAAGTGAACAGCGCTTCTGCCGGAAAGCACATTTCACGCCCGGCAACTATTCACTGTGCACTGTCCACTGTGCACTTGCACCTCTGGAGCTGATGACCGGGTTTGAACCGGTGACCTCTCCCTTACCAAGGGAGTGCTCTACCAACTGAGCTACATCAGCCCTCTTGCAAATCTCGCACTCCCCGGGCTTTTGGGAGTGACTCAATTGTCAGGGTTAAAACCCTGACCTGCCGCACCATCAGCCCTCTTGCTAACTCCTGGGCGCCTTACTCCCGCCCTCGTCCCTCGCACCCTCATTCCTGGTGCGGCGAATCTTCTCCGCCTGCCGGGCCAAAACCGTACGCAAAGCCATTGCGCCAATCACAACCAGCGGAACTAACCGAATCTCCACCGGCCTGCCCAGAACGAGTACCTTACCCTCGCCCACCGTGAACCAGACCAGCGCAGCTAAAACCCCAAACAGCGCCAGAGCCACCCAGAACTTCCGGTCCAAATCCGAACCGGTCCTGTGCGGACCCTCTTCCATGCGCTTCAATTCAGCCCTGCTGTAATAAAACCACTGCATACAGCCCAGGCCTCTTCGCGCATTCCAGCCCCTCAATTCATGGTGCACAGGGGAGGATTCGAACCTCCGTAGCTCCAAGGAGCGGCAGATTTACAGTCTGCTGCCATTAACCGCTCGGCCACCTGTGCCCAGTCACCCCGGCGACCAAGACCTGTCGCTGGGGACCCCGCCCAACCCTGCCTGCTCCCAACCTGCAACCCACTTCAACGCATCAGATTCAACGCATCAGGCCCCGCCCGGAGTCCTCCGGCATATCGGAGCATGTCACCTCTGTGGGATCACCGCGGAGGACAGGCCCGGCGCTCAAAAAACCCGCTCGCCGGTCAATTTCTTGCCGTCTCAGGCCCCGTTTTCAGGTTCCTCTAAGTGGAGCTGGCGAAGGGATTTGAACCCCCGACCCTCTGATTACAAATCAGATGCTCTACCAGCTGAGCTACGCCAGCCCTTCCCACCCGGAAAACACACCGAAAACCAGTCCGGAAACCAATTCAACCATCCCGAATGCGCGCATGGACACACTCCCGCTCCGCACACACAACGGCATAGAAATCAAGGTTAGCACACCCCCGCCAGCGGAGCAAACCGAGCCGGCAAACTCAAGCCGCCCTGCGCGCAACCTGCTTGAGCGCCGGACTTCCCGCAGCCCGCCTCAGGTCGAACTCGTTCTGCAAATTGAGCCAGAACTGAGCCGGAAGCCCAAAATAAATTCCCAGACGCAACGCCGTGTCAGCAGAAATCGCCCGCTTCCCGCGCACAATATCCCCAACCCGCGGAGCAGGCACAGCCAAATCCCTGGCCAACCGGTAGGCGGTCAGCCCCAACGGCTCCATGAACTCCGTCAGCAGAATCTCCCCTGGATGAATCAATGCGGCAGTCCCAGGCATTTCTACCTCCTCTCGGCACATAGCTCAGTGATAATCAACCACTTCCACATCGTGCGCAGTTCCATCGCGCCAGACAAAGCAGACTCGATATTGATCGCTGATGCGAATGCTGTGCTGGTCTTCCCGGTTCCCGCGAAGTTTTTCCAGCCGGTTGCCCGGAGGCACGATCAGGTTCTCCAGCGCCAATGCGGCATTCAAAATGTAAAGCTTTTTCAACGCTTGCCGGTTCAACCGGGGAGGCAGGCGTCTGCATCTGCCTGTCGTCCAAAGCCTTTCGGTATCAGCGTCCCGAAATCCGGCGATCATGCTTTATAGTAACACATCGCGTTCAGAACGCGATGCATACTCATCGCCAGATCCGCTTGTCGAGTGCCTCGATCCCTGGACTTTGCCCTGAGTTCGTCAAAGCGGATCTCGGCCTTGAGACTTGGGAGACTAAAGCCTCGGCCGCCGACCCCCAAATCAATCCATGGAGCCTCTTGCAAAATTCCATTGAGACTACAAAAAGCGTCAGGGCACGACTTCAGTCGTGCCGGAAGAGCAACAAAATCATGTTGGGCTTTAGCCCCTGCGGTTTGTTTTCAGTAATTTGCAATTCCGCAGCGGCTAAAGCCGGAATCTAAATTGGCCATTTGCGGCACGACTGAAGTCGTGCCCTGACACAATCGATAGCCTGAAGGCAATTTTGCAAGAGGCTCCATGATTCAGAATAAGCCGGAACGTCGCGTTCAATACAGAATGCGTACCCTGCTCCAACTCGGTCGATCCCTACCGCGTGAGTCCCTCCAATCCCCCTCGCCGCGCAGAAACCCCTTGCGCAATCCACTCATTCGTTGGATGATTCGATTGCTACCCCAAAGCTTGCTCAACCCCCTCGGAATGGTACGGAGACGCCTCATGCGCAACAGTTTTCTCGCCGTTGTATTGCTCGCAATTTGCCCTCTGCTCGCCGCGCAACAGGCGCTCAACAACGACTCTGTCATCAAACTGATCAAGGCCGGCCTCTCGGACGATCTCGTCATCACCTTCATCAACGCCTCGCCCGGAACATTCGATACCACCCCCAACGGCCTCATTGCCCTCAAAAAGGCCAAAGTCAGCGACAAAGTTGTGGCTGCCATCGTGCTCAAGGCCTCCGGCGCCGGACAGCCTGGTGGCGCTGGGGCCGGAGCGGGTCAGTCCGGCTTTTCGCCAACCGCGACCGGCCCCGGCGGCCTACCCCAAGGCATTGACGATGTTGGCGTTTACTTTCGCGACAAGACCGGCGCATGGGTGCCCATGCTGCCGGAAATTGTGATCTTTGAAAGCTCGGGCAAGTTCAAGAACATCGCTTCGGCGGGCATCGTCAAAGGCAACCTCAACGGCCACATCGAGGGCACTCGTTCCAAGCTGAGCGCTTCGTTCCCGGTCACCCTCGCCGTCTACCTGCCGGAAACGGTGGAAATCAGCGAGTATCAGTTGCTCCACCTTCACCCCAACGCCGACTCGCGCACGTTCCTCTCCGCCGCGGGAGGAGTCCTGCACACCTCCGCCGGAGCAATGAAGGACGCAATCGACTTTCAGCCCGAGAAGATGGCCCCCCGCCTCTACCAGATCACCCTCCAGCCCAGTGCTGGAAAAGGTGAGTACGGCCTGCTCGCCCCCGGAACGACGAACAGCTCGAACAAGGAAAGCAGCGGAAAGATCTATACCGTCAGCATCGCCGAGTAAGTCGAGCCTTCGGCGAGTTATTAGCTCAACCGAGCCGCTCCGGCAAGAACGCGCTTGCGGAAACCAGCACTTAGGCAGATCATTGAATTGCTTCCCCTTAACCGCTTTGCCGGCACGGAAAGGTAAGGAGAAGCTGTATGCGGAAGAGTTTCATCTCACTCGTGTTTTTGGCATTTTGTTCCGTCCTCGTAGCTCAGCAAGCGGTGAACAGTAACTCCGCCGTCAAGCTCGCGAAGGCTGGGCCTTGGATGGATCATCCCGTCGGCAGCGGAAGGAGCCTTTTAGAGGCGTTGAAGAATAGTTGAAAATCCGCTTCGCGAAAACATTGGCGCCGCCATTCTTCCGGCCAGCGACTCGATGCGGCGTGAGGAACGCAAAACATCCCCCCTGAGGCATAATCTCAATGAACGAAACGCGACCGGAATCGCTTAGGCGGCCGGCGGCAAATTTATATCGTCGGAAACATAGGCGTGCAATGCGGAACCCTTCTTGATGTCTATGTCCTTGCCGTGTTTGATCAACCCAATCGGCCCAAAAAGCACGGTGAGAACAATGGCTCCGGTGGTGCCGCTTTCCCCTTCCTTCCCCTTTGTTCCGCGAAGATGGACCCTGAAAGTCCCAACTTTTAGATAGTTAAGCCGGACGTTCAACTCGCCGGCCTTTCCCATCATCCCTGCCTTCTTCGCGTTTGTTACTTCGCCCTGCGCCTTCGCGCCGGCCTTCGCGACTACAAAGTCTCCAACCTTGAGATCCTCGGCTAGGACAAGGGTTATTTGGTCTCCTTCGACGGCTGTCTTCGAGCTTAGATCTTCGTCAAACACGAGTGGCACATCGGTTCCATCAGCCAAGAGAACTTGCGCCGGGGCGTTCCCTGGAGGGGAGGCCTGATTTTGTGCCGGAGTCGTTTGGCCCGGCTGTTGCGCATACGCTGCTGGGTATCCCTGCCCGATAAGCAAGGACGCCAGGACGACGGGAGTCAGAAACTTCTGCAAGTACATATTCCTCCGGTAAAATGTTAAGGATTTCGACGCAAGCATGATACACCCGAATTCGGCTGCGTCGATGTGCGCCAGACCACTCTCTTCTCTGCATTCACAAGAAACTGCTCAATGAGCAAAGGAGTAGTTCCCGGAACTCCTCCCTCTTCTCGAATGATGCCCGATTTCCCTGGGAGCGATACCGTATCTCTGACGGCCCCATATGCACAGACGCACCCGAAGAACGCCTTCGATACTGGCCGCGGTCCTGCTCCTGCTGCCCCTCGCCATCTTCCTGCGCTCCAAGGCTCCGCCTGAAGCCGCGCGCCTTCTCCGGCCGCTCCAGTTCAGGCAGCACTCGTCATCGATTCCACCCCTCTCGGTGCAGACATCGAAATCGACGACGCCTTTGTTGGCAACACACCGTCTAACGTGCCCGTACCTTTCGGAAGTCATCAGATCGCCGTCAAGAAAAAAGGGTTCACGGATTGGACAAAGACCCTCAACGTCACTGGAGGGTCTGTTCACCTGAATGCAGAATTGGACCAAGCCCCGGCGAGCCAGTAGAACTGGCGGGCGCACAGGTTGGGATAAGGCAAACCTTGCGAGAAACCGCATTTAGGCAGATGATTGCCTTGCGTCCCCTTTAACGCTTTGCCGGTTCTGCAAGGTAAGGAGAAATCCTGTGCGCAAGAATCCTATCGCAATCATATTTCTGGTGGTCTGCCCTTTACTTGTAGCTCAACAAGCACAGCCCGCTCCTGAAACGCCCGCTGCGCCACTGCAAGCCACGCCTGCAATCACAGAAACGCCGCGCGTTTTCATCACCGACAGCGAATCGTGGGAAACGAGTGGCTCCTCCGGCGGCAGTCATGGTGTTTTCGGCTCCCAATCGCATGGCGGAGCGCGTCCGCAAACTGCCGAGATCATTAAGACCTTCGGCCAACGCTGCCCTCAAGTTATCGTGAACAACAAGCAGGAGATCGCCGACTACATCGTCGTACTAGACCACGAAGGCGGCAAAGGAATTCTGCAGCATAGAAACAAAGTCGCCGTCTTCGATCATGTGTCTGGCGACGTTGTGATAAGTCAATCGACCTTGTCATTGGGGGGCTCTGTCGAGGAGGCATGCAACGGAATCGTCCAGCATTGGGCCGCGCATGGAGCGGAGATTCTCGCAGCGAAAGAAAAGCCCGCCGCTGTCACGCCGGCGCCCGCCGTTACGGCAACCGTTGCAGTCCCTGTTCCGCCTCCATCCCCCGCGCAAGCGTCCGTCGCCATCGACTCCACCCCTCCCGGCGCGGACATCGAAATTGACGGCGCATTCGTCGGCAACACACCCTCCACCATTTCAGTAGCTCCAGGTAGCCATCAGATCGTCGTCAAGAAAAAAGGCTTCACAGATTGGACCAAGACCCTCAACGTCACCGGAGGGTCTGTCCACCTGAATGCGGAGTTGGAGCAGGTGCCACCTTCGCAGTGACCCCACCTTCGCAGTGACCAAGGAACTCCTATCGAGCGACTCTTCGGCCCAACCCGGAGTGATACCGTATCTCTGACGGCCCCAAATGCACAGACGCACCCGAAGAACGCTCTGGATACTGGTCGCGGTCCTGCTCCTGCTGGCCCTCGCCATCTTCCTGCGCTCCAAGGCCCCGCCTGAGGCTGCCCGCCTGCTCCCTGAATCCGACGGCATTCTCTATATCAACCTCAAGCCCGTTCGCGCCTTCCTGCACAAAGACCTCAAGCCGCCCAGCCGCGTCCCCGAATACCAGCAATTCGTCGACGCCACCGGCATCGACTGGGAGCGCGACCTCGACCAGGTCGCCATCGCCCTGCACCGAATGCCGGACCCCAACGGCCCCAACGGGCCAGTTGCTTATTCCATGGTCCTGGTGGGCAAGCTTACCGGCAAGCGGCTCAACGACTGGCTCGACGCCCACGCTGCCTCCCGCGAGTCCTACGACGGCCACACCATCTACTCCATCCCGTCAGAAGGCCGCACGGTGCGGGTTGCGCAAATTGGCTATGACGCGCTGGCCGTCTCCAACACCCCCACGCCTGAGCAGATCCACTCCATGCTCGACCGCCATCGCACCGCCGCTTGGCCCTTTGCCGGCTCGACGCTGCTCAACCAGCACTACCACGAGGTGCCGCTCCTTGCTCTTGCCTGGGGCGTCGGTCAAATCGGCATGCCCTTCTCTGAGCGCGGAGCCATCAGCATCTTCGGCCTCTCCCTGCCCCTTGAGGACGACTCCATCATCGTCGCCAGCGCCACCCCGGCCTTGTCGCTGAATGGTTCGCTAGCGGGCTCGCTCGACCTCAAAGTCGAAGAAATCGCCGCAACCGACGAAGTAGCCGCCAGACAGGCTGCCTCCTTGGCCACGCTCGTCTCCGTCGCCCGCGAATTCACCGCACCGCTGGCCGCAAACACCGCCAACAATGGCCTCAAACAGATCCTCGAAAACGCTAAAGTCATCGCGAACCGAAACCGTGTCGTGGTCACCGCCACCCTCACGCCGTCGCTGCTCGCCAGCCTCGCCCAAGGCGAGACCGCCCAGCCCGCTTCCTCTCCAGCCCCAGATGCATCCAAGTAAATAATTTGGAGATGAATATCAATCGTGCTCAGGCATGGCGCCAGGGGTGAAGACTTTGTGTCAGGGCACGACCGGGGTACCCAGGGACACCCCTGGGTCGCGTGCCGCAAGTGGCTGAAAATAAATGTGGGCTTTGCAGGCTGCGGAAAAACTCGTTCCGGGGCGCAGGAAGCGTCAGGGCACGACTTTAGTCGTGCCGTAAGTGCCGCAGAATCAATACGGGCTTCAGCCCCTGCGGTCTGCTTTTCGGGTATTTCGGTTGGATTCGGGCCTTTTTCCGCAGCCTGCTTAGCCCCGGACGAACGCTTCTCGCGCATTCTGCCCGAAATCGGGCCTTTTTCCGCAGCCTGTTTAGCCCCTGAGGGAATATTCCACGTTCACACCCGCCCTTTCGCCCTTGCAGCGCCGCTTGCCGGAACAAGATTGATATTCATCTTGCAGAATTTAACGGCCGCCCGGCGCAAAATGGTTCATAGAGGACAAATGGAGAAGCCGCGCCAATTCCGAACCACGAAATCTGCTATGTAAGTCTCCGGTCCAATCTGTCAGGCATCTGCCCGGTCCGTGCCCCACCCCATACCCCCCTACCCCCCCCCTAACCCCCCGGGGGTATACCTCTAAAACTCTGAAACCCTGCGCTTCTTGGAGAATAACCGAAACAGAATCAATGGATTGCGCCGGAAAGCCATGCAGAGGAGCGCTGCCCATCGTATCGCAATGTGGGAATTTCAGCCTGTTTGCCCGGTCATTTTCGCCGTCGCACCCCCTGATTGCCGGAGCAAGATTGATTTTCATCTAATGGGAAAGCCTTACCGGCCCCCGCGACGATTTCAGTGTGCGAGGCGCGACCATTCGCCCGCCCTCAACGTCATTCAGAAAGAACAACGTTCCCCGTGAGAGGTACCATGAGCATCTTCCCCAGCTTGCCCCGTTTCCTGAGGATTTCTGCCGCATCTTGCATCGCCGCATCTTGCATCGCCGCATCTTGCGTCCTGGCTCTGCCCTGCCTAACCGCTGCCGCAGCGGATAAGCCGGCCGCGGCCAAACCCCCGGTCATCACCGGCCAGGCCGCCTTCGCCGACTGGAACCAGCAGCAGCCCGGCGTCCGCCGCAAGATCACTCTCGCCGACCTGCCCGAGCCCAACCCCGCCGAGGCGGTCGACAACACCGCTCACCTGATCCCGCGCCCCGCCGACTCATGGCCGCTCGCGCCCACTGGCTTCAAGGTTACCCTTTACGCCGGCGGCGACTCCGCTCCCATGCAGCGCGCCGACAACAAGCAGGTCATGGCCCTCAGCGGCGGCGTCTTCACCATGCCGCGCCTCATCCGTGCCGCGCCCAATGGCGATCTCTTCCTCGCCGACTCCGGCGCCGGAACCATTTTCATCCTTCGCGGCGTGGGCCCCGATGGAAAGGCTGCCCAGATCGAAAAGTTCGCCACCGGCCTCGACCACCCCTTCGGCATTGCCTTTTATCCCGCCGAAAACCCCAGGTATGTCTATGTTGGCAATACCACATCCATCCAGCGATTCCCGTACCACTCCGGAGACCTCCACGCCACCGGCCCCGCCGAGACCATCGTCCCCGACATTCCGGGCTATGCTCAGCTCACCGGCGGCGGCCATTGGACACGCGACGTCGTCTTCTCGAAAGGCGGCAAGCACATGCTGGTCTCCGTTGGCTCCGGCTCCAACGCCGACGACGCCGACACCCACCCCAGGGAGTTCCACCGCGCCGACATCCTCGAGTTCACGCCTGAGGGCAGGTTCATCGAGGTCTACGCTCACGGCATCCGCAACTGTGTGGGCGAGGCGATCAACCCCAATACCGGCCAGCTCTGGTGCTCCACCAACGAGCGCGACAACCTGGGCAACCACCTGGTTCCCGATTACGTGACCTCCGTCAAGGAAGGCGGCTTTTACGGCTGGCCCTGGTACTACATGGGCGGCCACCAGGACCCGCGGCTCCCCGAGCCCTGCGCCAACGGAACCGGACCCAACCTGCAGGCAGCCGCGCTCACCGCTGACCAGGCAAAGGACTGCAAGCGCGTGAACCTCTCCTCCAAGGTCATCACTCCCGACGTCCTCGTCCAGCCGCACATGGCTTCGCTGGAGATGACTTTCTATCCGTCCAAGGGCGAGTTCCCCGCGGAGTATGAGGGCGACGGCTTCGCCGCTGAACACGGCTCATGGAATCGCGCCAAACGCGCCGGCTACGAGGTCATCCGCATCCCCATGCACAACGGCCGCGCTGACGGCAGTTATGAAGACTTCCTCACCGGCTTCGTCACCACAGACGGCCAGGTCTGGGGTCGCCCTGTGGGCGTCACAATCGGCAAGGACGGCAGTATGTTCGTGACCGACGACGGTTCCCGCAGCGTCTGGCACGTGACCTACGTCGGCTCGAAGTGAAGCGGAGTTAGAGCATTTTCAACTCAAGTGTTAACACGTCGGCTGTGCCCCATCCATTGTGCGTCCTTTGCACAATGGGTGGGCGGGCTATGATGTCCATCTCGACGGTAAAGAGTTAACCCGAATGCGCCCTAGGGGAGTTGGCGGTGCTCGCGAACCTGCTCCAACTCCGCTCCCGCTACTTCTTCAGCCCCAACGCCTCCACCACTTTTTCATCCACCGTTGCCGCCTGCCCGTCTTGCTTCGACACCACGCCAAACCCGCCCCGGTAGTCCCACATCGTCCAGCCAATCCCATCGGCCTCGAGCGCCGTGCGCACGTCACGAATCCAATTCATGCGCGACTGTTCATCCGTATGCTCCCGGTAAGCCCCAAATTCATTGCAAATCAGCGGAACGTTGTTTGCATGACCCCACGCCGCGGCCTCGTCGATAAGGAGCCGAATCCGGTGGCCGTCCCAGTGATCGAGCCAGTAGTTTTCCAGCGCGAACCGGTTCGCCGCATCCGGAACCTCCTTCACCAACTCCGCCATCGTGCTCTCCGTAGCCGGATAGGGAATCCCATGCGTATAGCCCCACCAACCCGTGCCCCACCCAGCCCCCTGATGCGTAAACTCATGCGGATTGTAGAAGTGGAAGTTATAAATCACGTTGCCGTCGGCGAGCGGATTCTGAGTGAGCAGGTCCGCGATGCTGGAGTAATTCGGCCCCGTCGCAATGATCGTGTTTTTCGGCGCAACCTCGCGAATCGCCGCCGCCACGCGCGCCTGTATCCCCTCCCAGCGGTAAGCATCGTTCACTTCCGGCTCGTTCATGATCTCGAAGAAGACCCGCTCCGGGTCGCGTGTCGCATAGTGTGCCGCCAGCCGTCGCCACAGGGCCGTCAGCCGATCCACCGCATTGCCGTCGGTCCGCAGTGGCTGCTTGTAGCTGTCCTCCGGGTGCAGGTCGATCTCGACCGCCAGTCCATCGGCCAGCATTGTATCCACGGCCTTGTCCAGCCGGCCCACAAACTCCGCGTTGAGCCCATCGGCCCCGTGCGGGTACTGCTCCAATGGCGTCGCATCGATGCTCAGCCGAACATTGTCAAACCCCAGGCGCGCCATCAGCGCAATATCCTGCGCATCGGTGTACCTGTTTGTCCGCGCCGCCGAGTAGTCGCTCGCGGACTGCGCAAACCACTGGCTCGCATTGATGCCCCGCTTCAGATGCTCCGCGCGGGCAAAAGCAGTCCGCAAGGAGGCTGCGCGATCCTGTTGTCCGAATGCAAAATTCTGACCGGCGGCGGAAAGCGCCAAGGCAAGCAAAGCCGCAAGGCAGCGTAGACCAATCGTCATGGGTTACTCTCCTTCAAAATCGAAAATCTAAACCCCGCCAACCATACCACGCAACCCTTCACATCTTCCCTTGCTTAATCCTGCGTCAAACAGGCACAATAGCCCCATCCTCCTGAAAGCAGGCCCTCCCCATGCACAGAATCTCGTCCGCTTCCACGGCACGCCTCACGGCCGCTCTCTTCGCCTTCAGTCTTGTGGCCGCCGCCGCGGCAGGTCACGCACAGAGCCCACCCGCCGCGAACCCCTCCGCCTCAAGCCAATCAGCGTCTCAGGCTGCGTCCAAACCCAGTCCCAATGACGAGTTGCTGGCCAAGGCCACCAAGCTCTACTACTCAACCACAAAGGCCGGACTCAACAGCTTCACATGCGAAGTCCATCCAGATTGGCGCGAGATCATGCTCAGCACACAGCCGGGCTCGACGGTTGCCGCCGACGATCCCCGCGTTGCCCTGTTCAAGTCTGTCAAAATCACACTGCACGGCCAACTGAAGGGCGGCTCCTCCCTCGACTGGAACCCTGCGCCCAACCCGGAACATCCTCCCGATGAGGACTCCACAAAGATGCTCGACTCCATGCACAAAGGCACAAACCAGATTCTGCTAGGCTTCATGCAGTTTTGGACCCCCTTCGTTGACGGCTCCGTGATCCCTGCCGATTCAGCGGGGCTGGAGATCGCCAAGACTGAAAAGGGCCACAGAATTCACGGCGATGTGAGCGGCACATCGTTCACCGAGTTGCTTGACGACAGCCTGATCCTGCAGCACTTCGACGTTGTCACGGGTGGCGCGATCGTCAATTTCGCTCCGTCCTATAAACCCACGGACAAGGGCCTGCTGGTCAACGCCTTCCTCGCCCACATTCAGCCGCCCGGAGTCCCGCCCGATCAGGCGCAGGAGATGCACGTCGAGATCGAGTACCAGACCCTCCGCGGCTTCCTCATTCCGGCCAAAATCAACATGGATGTGGTCAAGAGCGGAACCTTCAACTTCGTCCTCGATGGCTGCACCGTGAACCAATAGCCAAGCCAGGTCCCAAAACAGAAGCGGCTCCCATCCATCTGGGAGCCGCTTCTTTATTTCAAAAAGTGTCGTTTACTTGCCGGACGATGCAATCCCGTTGGTATCGAGCGAAGCAATCTGCTCGTAGGTGCTGCGCAGATACTTGTGCGGATTCACCGGGACATTGTGGACGCGGACCTCATAGTGAAGGTGCGGCCCAGTGGCGCGCCCCGACTGGCCCACGTAACCGATGACCTGTCCGCGGATCACATGCTGCCCAGCCAGTACCGCAATCGCCGAGAGATGTCCGTACACGGTCGCAAACCCGTGCCCATGATCCAGCATCACCTCGCGGCCATACCCTGCGCCCATCGAGGCCCCGCTCACTTCCCCGTCGGCGGTCGCACGCACCGGTGAACCGTAGGGCGCGGAGATGTCGATCCCCGAGTGGAAAGCGCCTTCTCCATTGAATGGATCTTCCCGATCGCCGAAACTCGATGTCACGCGGCCTTCCAGCGGCCAGATCGAAGGTTCAGCCACCAACTCCGTCCAGTCGCCGCCAAAGTTCGGCGTCAGCCCACCCTCCAGCGCACGGGAAACCTGGCCACTGAGTGCCTCTGTCCGCAGTGCATAAAACTGGTTGATGGAGAGCTTCACCTGCTGCTGATTCATATCGTCTGTCGTTGCCATCGTGGCCGGCGTGGGCGCCGAGGCGGCGCTTGCCGCGGCCGTTGGCTTCGCCTGACCCAGCTTGTTCTTATTGAGCCCGTAGAGCGCCGTCACTTCGCTCGCCAAGGCCCCAAGAGACGACACCTGCACATTGCGATCATGCGCAATCTGCGCCATCTCTTTGTAGTTTTTCCTGAGATTTTCTCTGTCCTGCCGGACCTGGTTGAAACTTTCAGTCTTCAGCAGCATTCTGGTGTACGAACCGGCAAGCCCCACGATGGTGAACGCACCAATCAGGGCGGCGGCAACAAATCCGTACGCGTACTGGAGAGGAATCGGAATCTTCCGAACTCGCCCGTCCTCATCCCTGGAAACAAAAAGAATGTAATAGCGCTTGCGTAGCATCTTCGCCCTTCATCCCTGCAATCTGCAGGACCGCAATTCGCCCTGTACTTATAAAAGCGCATGGCAAGGAGCTTTTCAGCCCGTGAAAAAACAATGCCGCACTGTTGCGGCGTATCCAATTGATCATGTCAAGGCTAACAAACTGTCCCTTTCCAGGTCAATGAAATCCCAACGAAATCCGCAGTGGAAATCATCTTCGTCTCTGAATTCGCCCGACCTTCTCCTTATCGGCCAAAATCCGTAAAAACCTGACTCAAGCTCAGGTTGCAGCCCTTATCCAACACAGAATCAATCCCTAAACCAAGCAGAATCAATGCGGTCTTTAAATCGCCGAAAGACCTCCGACCAGCGCGGGACTATTCCCTGTTCCCTGTTCCCTATTCCCTATTCCCTGTTCCCTATTCCCTGTCCTTCCCCTATCCTCAAGACATGCGATCGAAGCGGACCGATTCCTTGAGAAGCGTCGCCCAGCCCGGCGAACTGGCCCTGCTCCGCCACATCCGCACCCGTGCAGGCCAGTCCTCGGGCGCCGCTCTCCGCCTGGGGATCGGCGATGACTGCGCCCTGCTTCGTCCTCGTCCCGGCGAGGAACTAGCCGTCACCACAGACCTCTCCATCGCAGGCCGCCATTTCCGCCTCGACTGGCACCCGCCGGGATCCGTCGGCCATCGGGTCCTAGCCAGGGGATTGAGCGACCTGGCCGCCATGGGCGCTCGTCCCATCGCCGCTTTTCTCTCTCTCGGAGTGCCCAGGGAGCTCACCATCCCAAGTGGCCGCCGTGCCGCATGGGTTCAGTCCTTCCTCGACGGCCTGCTCACCCTCGCCACAGCCCACAAAGTCCCGCTCGCCGGCGGCGACCTCTCCGAGTCGCCCATCCCCATCGCCGATATCGTCCTCATCGGCGCTGTTCCACATGGAAGAGCCCTGCTCCGCTCCACAGCCCGGCCTGGCCATCTCCTTTATGTGACTGGAGCGCTTGGCGGAGCCGCCGCCGCCCTCGCCCAACTGGCCGAACTGGCAGGGCCATCTAGGCTCGCTGAAAATCAACCCGCTCACTCCCGCCCACTCCGAATCCCAAAGAAACTTGAAGCCCAGCTAGCCCCCCACCTTTACCCCCAGCCCCGGATCGTCCAGGGCCTATGGCTCGTCCGTCACAACCTGGCCTCCGCGGCCATCGATCTAAGCGATGGCCTTTCCACCGACCTCGCCCACCTCTGCCAGGAATCCCACGTCGCTGCCGAAGTCGATGCCGCCCTGCTCCCCATCCACACCGCCGCGACCCTCGCCCACGCCCTGAACGGCGGAGAAGACTACGAACTGCTTTTCACCGCCCCACCCGCCGCCCGCATCCCCAAAAAAATTGCCGGCGTCCCCATCACCAGAATCGGCCGCATCCTGCCCGCCCGCCGCAACCGCCCCACCGTCACGCTGCTCACTGATCAAGGCCCGCAACCCCTCGATCCCAAAGGCTGGCAGCATTTCTCTTGAATTCTCAATCAGGCGTGTGAGGAAAATACTTCGGGAAGAGCTTCCAGACGTTCCAGCCAGTCATTGAAGTGTGGGCACTCTCGGCGGATTGTGGTTAACCCAATGGTCATTGCTGCATTAACACCCGAAAGCACTTTCTCATACCCTGGAATCAATCTTTCAATCCTCTTGGAAGGCGCGTTTATAGGCGAATCGTTGATCTCCTCTGGGCTTAGGAATGCACGACGGATGCGGTGCAAATCCGCTGCAAGGTCGCCCCGTCCAATCGCCTGTGCAAACTGATCGGGATCGCTGAAGAGCAATGCCTCAAACTCGTGCATCACGACGAGCGGAACAAAACGCCTCCGATCGAAGCGCGGACCCATCTCTTCGGCCATGTCTCCGAGCAAGGCCGCTTCCACGTACTCGGCCTTTCCGGAAGTTGAGTTTTCTTCGGGAGCTCTCTCGCGTCCAGGCCAGTCGTGGGGCAACGCGTAATAATCCACCATCGTTGTAGCTATAGCACCTGCATCCTCCCGGAGGTGTCTCAAAATATCCTTCCGGACGGCTTGCCAGGCACGAATGCCCCCCACGCCGACCGCGAGGGATAGGATTCCCCACGATCCGAGCACTTACCACGCTGTAACCGAACCGTACTAAATGCTCGCGGAGAACTTCATTTACAAAGAACTCTTCGGTCTGTCCTTCGACATGCACGAGTAGGCGCGGCATCATTACTCTTTCCCCGGCCTGCCGGTCAGCTCACCCTTTTCCCAAAGCTGGCCAAGACTGTAATCTTCCAGCCATTCGGCCAGAGGCTCCGGCTTCAGCCGCTCTATGGTTGTAGCACCATCGATACGGTTGGCAACCAGAATATCTTCCGGATCGAAGTGGTCCAGGAGTAGCGGGGATTGTGTTGCGGCAATGATCTGCGTTTCGTGGGAAGCTTGGCGCATCATTGCGGCAAGCAATCCAATTGCAGTCGGATGAAGCCCCAGTTCCGGCTCATCTAAGAGAATCACCGATGGGCGTAACTCCACCGGTTGCAAGAACAATGTTGCCAGCGCGATGAAGCGAAGTGTGCCATCCGAGAAGGCCGACGCATCCCAGTACCGATCCGATTGCTTGTGCCGCCATTCGAGCTTGATGGTGTCGGGATTGAGAGCTAGCGGCTCAAGTTGAAAATCAAAGAAGAACGGGGCCACCTGTTGTACCGTCTTTCGAATTAGATCGTACGAATCGACATGCCTGACCTTCAGAAGATGAAGAAATGCCGCCAGATTTGCCCCATCGCCACGCAATGAGCGATTGTCGTCAATCTGATTTGTTTTCTTGATAGGAGAGTGGCGACCAGTGTCGTGGAATTGGTAACGACGCCACGAGGGCACAATCCTCCCATAACCGCCGTAAGCCGCGGAACCTCGCAACCTTTGCAGACCATCTCCGTTCTGTGGATGCAAACTATCATCAACTTGAGGTTGGACGTTCGCAAAATACGTCCCACCACTTCCCTCTGCCCAGCCGATTAGGATGTTCTCAGTTTCCCTTGATCCAAAGTGGAGGAGATTATCGGCGCCTCCATTGCCGATAACATAATCGTCGATGCGCCCGTACACGATCTCTTCCAGAAAAACGAACGCTTCCAAAAAATTCGACTTCCCCGAGCCGTTTGCTCCAATCAGAATATTGATTGGACGCAGAGGCAGATCCTTGATCAAGCGAATGCTCTTGAAGCCTTCTATCGTGACGGATTGGATCGTATCGGAGGCCATGGCATTTCACCCGTAATCGAGAAGCTCAGCGGACAGGCTCCCCCGCCCGTATCGCTTCCGTTAGCATAGCGCGGCACGCCCCCTAACCGTCTATCATCGTTACTGATATGATCACCCAACCCCGCGTCCGCTTTGCCCCTTCCCCCACCGGCCTGCTCCACGTCGGCAATGCACGCACCGCCCTCTACAACTGGCTCTTCGCCCGCCGCACTGGCGGCCAGTTCATCCTTCGCATTGAAGACACTGACCTGGAACGCTCCGAAGTCCGCCATGAAGCCCAGCTGATGGAAGACCTCCATTGGCTCGGCCTCGACTGGGACGAAGGCCCTGGCCAACTGGGCGAACCGGACAAAGGCCAGCACGGCCCGTACCGTCAATCCGAGCGCCTCGCGATCTACGCCGAGCACACCGAGCGGCTCCTCGCCGAAGGCAAAGCTTACCGCTGCTTCTGCACCCCAGACGAACTCGAAGCCGAGCGCGCCCAGGCCGCCGCCGCGCATGGCCCCCAAATCTACTCCGGCCGCTGCCGCTCTCTCGACCCAGCCACCATCGCGCAAAACCTTGCCGACGGCAAGCCCTACGCCGTCCGCCTCAGAATCGAAGGCCATCCCCTCCGCTTCCACGATCTCGTCCGCGGCCCGGTGGAATTCGCCGCAGACACCGTCAGCGACCTGGTCTTGGTTCGGTCCGCTTCAGGCGGGGCCGGAGGGGTTTCGGGCGGCATCCCCGTTTACAACTACGTGGTCACCATCGACGACGCCCTCATGCAGATCACCCACGTCATCCGTGGCGACGACCACATCTCCAACACTCCCAAGCAGGTCGCCATCTACCAAGCATTCGGCTGGCCCCTGCCCGAGTTCGCGCACCTCTCCACGATTCTCGGCGCAGACCGCGAGCGTCTTTCCAAGCGCCACGGCGCCACCTCCATCTCCACCTTCCGCCAGATGGGCTATCTGCCCGAAGCCATGGTCAACTACCTCGCCCTCCTCGGCTGGGGCGCGGAAGACGGCAAGACCGAGACCTTTACCCTCGCCGAGTTGACCCGCGTCTTCTCCCTCGAGCGCGTCACCCCTTCGCCGGCCATCTTCGACTTCGACAAGCTCAACTGGCTCAACCGCCATTACCTGAAACAGGCTGACCCCGAACGCATCGCCAAGTTAGCCGAGCGGCAGTTTTGCCTGCATCGCCCCGATCTTTTCCCCCTCTGGTCTTCGTCTGAGCTCTATACCGCTGAGACGCTGGCCTTCCTTGCCAGTCAGGATCCTCCCATTCGCCTGAACGTTCCCTCTGTGGAGTTGATCGCCCAGCGAAAAGCCTGGTTCGCCAGCCTTCTCGCCCTCTTTCTCCCCGCCGTCGACTACCTCGCACAGCTCCCCTCCAAAGCCGCCTTCATCTTCGGCTTCGACCCAGCCTCGGCCCGAAGCAATGAAGAGAACGCCGCCGTCCTCGCCGCCGACTCCGCCCGCACTGTGCTGTCGGAGCTGGCCAGCCGCGTCCGCACACACAACGGCCATGTAACCCCGGAAGCTTTTAAAGCATGGCTGAACGAAATCAAAGATGCCACCGGGATCAAGGGCAAGGAGCTCTATCATCCCGTCCGCATCGCTCTCACCGGCTTCCACTCCGGCCGCGAGTTTGACAAGCTCATCCCTCTCATCGAAGATGGCGCCGCTCTCGGCCTCGCCATTCCCAGCGTCCGCGACCGCATCAACCAGTTCGTAGGAGTCTGAGCGCCGTGAACGACATCTTCTGGATCAAAGGCAATCCGCCTGTACCGCTGGCAATCGTGCTTTGTCCGCTCGGAGGCAGTGGGCTTCAGAACGAGTTGATCGCAATGAAGCGAGGTGGCATCGAAACCCTGGTTTCACTTCTGAGAAAGGAAGAAGCCATGATGCTTGGCGTCGCCCAAGAGGGTCCCCTTGCGGAGAAGATCGGATTGCGATTCCTCTCCCATCCCATTCCCGATGTCCACGTACCGCCCAACACCGCCGACTTCCAGGCATTCGTCACCGGCCTCGCCCATCGCCTCCGCGCCGGCGAGCATATGGGCGTGCATTGCCGCGGAAGCATCGGCCGAGCCACCGTCACCGCTGCCTGCACCCTCATCCATCTCGGCTGGACGCCGCAAGCGGCCTTGTCCGCCATTCAAGCAGCCCGAGGCTGCGCAGTTCCCGACACGCAGGAGCAGGAGGACTGGATTCTCCGCTACAAGGCGAAGCCGTGACCGGCCGCCCGCCCGCAAACCAGCCCGCCCCATTTTTTTACGGCAGCTTTCCTCACCATTGGCAGGCCGAGATACTCAAGTCGCGCCCCATCATTCTGCCCGCCCGCCATTTCGTTTACCCCCTCCAAGCCGAAGAAGTTGAGCGCGGCGCCCTCGAAGTCCTCGTCCGGCCAGACACATCGGATGCGCAACCTTTCTTAGCCACCTGCGCTCTCGGCTTCCGCGACCCAGCCGTTCCCACCGGCCTCTGGTCCACTCCAAATCCAGAAGAAATCTGCGCCGTGTCCGGCGGCTATGCCTATCTCATCGACACACAATCCCCCGAGCGCTTCACCATGATCCCCTACCGCCCCGTCCTTGAAATCCGCCCCGTCCTCGCCCAGGATCTGCTCCTCTTCGTCGGCCATCATTCCATCCTCGCCTGGGGTCCCAACGGCCAGGCCTGGCAATCCGAGCGTCTCTCCTCAGAAGGTGTAACCCTGACCTCCATCGAAGGCCAAACCCTCACAGGCCAAGGCTGGGACATGATCACCGACAAAGAGATTCCCTTCACGCTCAACATGCACACGGGGCTGCGGCTTTTTAGTCACCAATGATCTTGGGAGTATTCTGTTCTCAGCGCAACAGCGCCGCCACAGGCGAACCTATGAGAGCCCTCAGCCACGCTGAACTGACCACCATCGACCTGCATAGCGAACTGCGCTTTTCCGTCGACCGCCATGTCGGCTGGCTCGACTTGATCGCCGGTCCCGTGATTCTGTTCGTCCTGCTCGATTTTGCGTGGATCCACCCGAGTTCCTGGGCTCATGCCCTCATTCAAAAAAGTGCGTGGCCGCTTGTCTTCTCTCTCCCCGGCTTCCTGGCGCTCGCGGTCGGATGGATGCGGGGCCGCTCCACGGAACTCCGCGTAACAAGCAGCGAGTTGGTGGCCACCGGGAATGTCGGAAGGTTGTTCTCGTCCGAAGTCAGAGTGCCAGCCTCTGAAGTCAAGTCAATCGGATTTAAAGCGGGCGGACATGGCAGGCAAGGCGGTTTGTACGTGAAGCGCGGCTGGAGGAGCATCTGCCTTTTGCCCGGTCTGAATCCAAAGCAAGCCGGCGCAGTAGGGCGAACCATCTTCCGCCGATTCCCCGAGATCGGCCCTGAAGATCACAATCCCGATTCGCTCCTCTTTGGAATCGAGAGCGATTTCACAGCCTTGGGACTCTCCAGCCCGCAGCACAAAGGCGGAGGGCCTGAGTACTAATCGGCCACGGCCTACCCAGCTGCCTGCTGCTCCGTTGTCATCAGCCCCTCATACGCCGCATAGACCCCTTCAAACACCGCGTCCCAACTCATCGTCAGGGCGTACTCCCGAGCCGCCAAGCGCATGGCCGCAGGTTTCACCGGGTTGCCTAGCACTCCAGCCACCGCGGCCGCAAAATCCTCGTCGCGTACGATCCGTCCCGTCACCCCATCCCGCACAATCGTCTTCGGGCCGCCATCCGGCGTCACAATCGCCGGTACTCCGCTGGCCATCGCCTCAAGCACCACATTCCCAAACGTGTCGGTGTGCGACGGAAACACAAACAGATCCATATTCGCGTATGCCTCTGACAGCGCTTCGCCCCGCAGCACTCCAGGGATCTCCGCCCGAGGCAGCCGTTCGCGCAGCCACTGTTCCTCCGTGCCGTGCCCTACAATCAGGAAACGGAAGCTCTTGTGCCCCATCCGTTCAAGCTCTTCCTGCACCTGGGCCAGCAGCGTCACATTCTTCTCGATCGACAGGCGGCCCACAAACCCCAGCACCTGATCACGATCTTCTGGGGCCCGCTTCCGTTTATCCGGACGAAACAGCTCCGCGTCCACCCCGCGCGGCATCAGGTGGCAGGGCCGTCCCGTCATCCTCTCCAGTTGCGCGCAAAGCTCCGGGTTTGGAGCAAAGAGCACTCCCGCCGCAGAGTAGAACAGGGCCGCCGCGGCCATTGTCATGTCCTCGATCGTATGTCCCGTCTGGGCCGATTGCCGTTTCGGCAGCAGCCGCAAAAACCACTCCGACCGCCGCGCCGCATATTCATGCACGTTGGTATGCCAGCTCGCCGCCAGCGGCACTCCCAGATAACCCGCGAGACTCGCCCCCAGCATTCCCACTTCGCTGGGCCCTGTAATGTGAATTAAATCAGGCTTGAACCGCTCCAGTACCTCGCCAATCAGCGGTATATGCCGCAGAAATGCCGGATCGAAGCGAAGATCTTTTTCCAGTGCAAAGGAAAGAAAGCCGCGTGGCAACTCGAGCGTCCATACGTTGCCGTCTTCAAGAATGGCCTGGGTCCGGTCTCCCGCGCGCACACACAGGAACGGCAAATTTCGCCGCCGCGCAAACGCCTCAAAGTGCCGGCTCGTATGCGCAACCCCGTTCACCTCGTGGAATGAGTCAGGGAAGTACGCCACCCGCGGAATTTGTGGAGTCATCGCTTGGAGCCTGTTCATGCCGCCAGAACGGTGGCTGAAAAAATCCGGGATCCTCGGCGGCTTGGGGTCCCCAACGAGCGATCGTTGCTCGCTGGGGCGGTTAGCCGTCGTGCTCGCCCAGCGCAAGCCGCAATTGGTCGGTCTCGCTCCATGCAATCTTCAGGCCGCCTGACACCAGGCCTCTGCCCATCAGTTGCACCAACCGGATGCCCAAGGTCATTGCCCACGGCGCCGTTCCGTCAGGCCAAAGTTGGCTCAACGGCCTCAGTACCCCGCTCGCATCCGGATGGTACACGCGCTCGTCCCAGGTTCGCGAACCCTGCGGAAACTCCGGGTATTCCCGAATCGCGTCGATCGCGGACCGCAGAATCCGATGCCTCCAGGGCTCCGCATACTGCGGCATAAAGAGCATGTCGCTCTTCTTCTCCCGCCGGATCTCATGTACAAATTCCGTAAAGCTCGTCGCGTTGGTCAGGTTGATGTTCGCGTTCGGCTCGACCCCGTGCCGGTCCCCGCCAGTGATGAGCAACATGTTCCACTTCTCCGCCAGCCGCCGCACCCTGCGATTCTCATCCCAGTGCCGCAGTCCGTTCAGCTCCAGCGCGTGAAGGTAGTTGCCGTTCTTCTGTAAAAACTCATTCACCAGGAACTCATGCCGCTCGTGGCCAACCAGGTACAAATCCCACATCGGATGGTTGAAGATCACCAACGCATTCGGTTCTTCATGCAAGGCAATCAGCAGTTCGGTCAGCCGCTCGTCGCTCGGATGCGCGGTAAAATCCGCAAGCGTCTGCATCCACTCCGTCGCTTTGGCGCTGGGAAGGTTATGCACGCCCAGGTGGAACGACTGCTTCCCATACGGCGTCGTCCACTCCACCGAAACAGGAATCTGCCGTGCGCTCGGCACTGAACGCAGCATCATCGGCGCCTTGATGTTGTCGTGATCTGAGAGCGATACCATCGGCGCAATATCCAGCTTTTCGATCTGCTCGCTCTCCAGATCGAACGCCAGCTTGGGGGTCATTGGCGGAGTCCAAAAGGCCTCCGCATAATTCACCGGCATTCCATGTCCTTGCTCCGACCGCCGCTCCAACCGGGACATCAACGGCCGAATGAGAGGATACTGATTACCAACATTCGCCAGGAAATTCAACGTCTCTCTGGACTGGTTGGTATGACCGTGCAACGAAACACCTGACCGGAAGCCGCGAGACGCGTGGGGGTCGCGCCACAGATACGAGATGGTCGAATTGGCCATTTCTGCTCCTTCTCCTCGATCGTGCCCTGATTTCTGCATTCAGTTTCCACCTCCAACCATAAATGCGGGATTAAGATGGGGCGAATTCCCCTTCAATTAGCCAGGGAATCAACAAGGTTACCCTGACCTTTCCCTCAAAACCACTGCAACTACCTTAAATCTTCCCAGAAAACCCGAAAGCTGTACGCATTCGCGCACTTTCAAGGCTGCTCTCAAATTCCTTCCGACGGGTCGCCATGGGGGGACATGCGTGAAATAAGCCTAGCAGAATCAATCCGCTTGCAACTATATAATTTTGGCCGGAACGGAATTCGGCGAGCGCCTGTCGCTTCCCCGGCCAAAGCCCTTTCGCAGCCAGCACGCTGAGCCGCAACTACAATCTTGAGCCACTTGCAAAATTCCACGGAGAGGGCAAGAAGCGTCAGGGCACGACTTCAGTCGTGCCGCCAGTTCAGCAGGAAGATGTTGGGCTTTAGCCCCTGCGTCTCTTTGTTTTCAATTGTTTGCAATTCCGCAGCGGCTAAAGCCGGAATCCTATTTGGATTTTTGCGGCACGACTCAAGTCGTGCCCTGACACTTCAAACGTTCCCGACGTCGAATTTTGCAAGTAGCTCAATCGTCTATGCTTTACGGAACGATCTTCAGCTACTGCACTCCATGGTCATTCATCCAAGCAGTGTATTTCTGATCCTCTTCCGTCATGTGGTCTCTAAACCAATCGCGCACGAAGTACAGCAACTGGACATACGAAGTAATGTCGCCCTCATCGTGGCGAGCGAGGAATTCCGAAACCTTTGTGATCAGTTTCCGGTGTATGGCCCGGTGCTCGGCCAGCCCAGGATACTTGGTCGACTCCATCAACCCTTCCTCGGTGGAGAAATGTTCTCTCGACGCGCAAAAGGCCTGGCTGAGCAGCGGACCGGCAACCTCTCCCACTTTACCCTGCATCGCTGCCGCATGAAGCTCATTCAGGACCCTCATCAACCCTCTGTGCTGATTGTCCAAGGTCTTTACGCCCACAGAATATTTTTTGCGCCACTTCACCAAGGCCATGATTCCCCTCTCAGCGACATCCGCCCCATGAGAAATTCATCGGCCCGAGATTTAAGAATCTTTAAGAAATATCTGAGATTATTTCCGGGTTTTGGCCAGCTCCGGCCCCAGAAAATCTTCCAGCGTCGAGCCCGCCATCAGGTCTTCGCCGGGCCCAGTCCCCTCGCTCACCGGCTCCTTGCCCTCTGCCGCCTCGGCCAACAGGTAGTTCTCTGTCAAACCCTGCCGCAGCATTGCGAACGCCTCCTCCGGCGTATCCGCAAAATGGAAAAGCTCAATGTCCTTGGGGCTGATCGCCCCCGTATCCACCAGCACGTCCAGGTTGAAAACCTTCTTCCAATATTCCGAGCCGTAGATCACCACCGTGATCTTCTTGGCCAGTTTCTGCGTCTGCGCCAGCGTAAGAATCTCGAACATCTCGTCCAGCGTCCCGAAGCCCCCCGGAAACACCACCAGCGCCTTCGACAGGTAAGCAAACCACAGCTTGCGCATGAAAAAGTAGTGGAACTCGAAGTTCAGCGAAGGCGTGATGTAAGGATTCGGCGCCTGCTCGAAGGGCAGCCGTATATTCAATCCGATGGTCTTTCCGCCAGCCTCCCACGCCCCGCGGTTGGCCGCCTCCATGATTCCCGGCCCCCCGCCCGAGGTCACCACAAACCGGTGCCGCCGCGATGGAATCCGCTTCGCCCACTGCGTCAGCATCCCCGACAGCCGCCGTGCGTCCTCGTAGTACCGGGCCATCTCCACCGCCGCCACCGCACGCTTCCGCTGCAAGTCCGTGGCCTGTCCCCCCGCTATCTCAGGAGCGCTCGCCGGCTGCTCGTGGCTCGGCGCCGCCTGGCTCGATCCCGTGTTGTCCAGAAGTTCCAGCGCATGATCGGCCTCCTCGCGCCCGCGAAACCGTGCCGACCCGAAGAAAACCACCGTATCCTGAATCTGCTCGTGCCGGAAGCGGGCCAACGGCTCAAGATACTCCGCCACAATCCGCATCAGGCGCCCGTCCGCGCTGTTCAGAAACGCAGGATTCTCATACGCCAGCGGAGCCGGCTCCAGCGGCGTCGGCGCCCCAGCGTGGCCCGCGACGGCAGGGACGGTTCCCTGATCCCCGATCTCCGATCTCCGATCTCTGTCTTTCATTCATCCGCCCCGTGGCGGACCGCGTCTTGAAACGCAATCCACAGATTCAATAGCCCAAGCCCCGACACGATGCCCCGTACTGCACCGTTGGCCGCATAAATCGAGAGCGTGGGAAATTGCAGAAACAGCGGGTTCTGGTCCCAGAACATAGGCCACCAAGGCGCAACGCACACGGCCAGCCCGATATACATCCGAAGCAGCACCCGCAAAAGCAGCTCTGCCCTTTCCAGCCAGTGCGGCAGCCGATGCGGCCCGTGCCGTCCAGTCGCTGCACCCGGCCCAGACTCAGGCCCTTGCCCGGCCGTCGCAGCCACAAGCCCCCGCCCAGGCTTGGGAGCCGGGCTCGCGGGCAACGGAGGCGATATCATTTCCGGCTGTTGGGACATGCTGTAGGTTCGCGCGCCGCCCCCGATTCTGCGCAAATCGCAGGCATTCGCCGAAGGCCCGGAAGCCCCGGCCCGGCTCAGGGACGCCGTATTGCAACGGTATCACAGCAAGCGCTTTCGCCAGACGACCTCTGGTCCTTGCAAGCTTTGTCGTCCGCGCGATCGATGGCTGCCATTCGCGCTGCCAGCCAAGCCTGCCCGCCAATTCCCCGCCATCCTCAGCTTCGCCATGTTACCCTTTGTTGAATTCCCTAATAAATGAGCCTGGCGCGATCATGCGAATTGCCCTCTTCACTGAAACCTTCATCCCCAAAGTGGACGGCATCGTCACCACCCTCTGCCAGACTGTCAACCAATTGGAAAAACTTGGCCACCAGGTCCTTATCTTTGCCCCGGATGGCGGTTTCGACCACTTTCAACAATCCCGCATCGTCGGCGCCAAGGGCCACTCGCTCTTCATCTATCCTGAGCTTCGCCTTGCATTTCCCCACGCTTCCATAGGCCGGGCCATCGTCGAATTTCAAGCCGACCTCATCCACGTCGCCGACCCAGCCCTGTTGGGCGTTGCCGGGCTGTATTACGGTGGCGGAAAGAACGGCGGAGCCCTCCATCTGCCCCTGGTTGTCTCCTACCACACCGATCTGCCCAAGTACCTCCATTACTACCGTCTTGGCTTCATGGAGCCTTGGGTCTGGCCCATTCTGCGCAAACGCCATAATCGCGCAACCCTCAATCTCTGCACCTCGGTCGCCATGCTCGAGCAGTTGCAGCAGCATGGAATCGAACGCCTCGGACTGTGGCCCGGCGGCGTCGACACAGATCGATTCCAGCCCGTGCGCCGCTCCCCTGAAATGCGCGCCCGCCTCACCGAAGGACACCCAGAGGACCCTCTGCTCCTGTATGTCGGCCGCCTTTCCGCGGAAAAAGAAATCGAACGCCTCAAACCAATTCTCATGGCCAACCCCACCGCCCGCCTCGCCCTGGTCGGCGGTGGTCCCCACCACAAGCATCTCAAGCAACACTTCGCAGGACTCCCGGTCCACATGGCCGGCTTCCTGCACGGAGATGAACTCGCCCAGGCCTATGCCTCCAGCGACATCTTCATCATGCCTTCCCGCTCCGAGACCCTCGGCCTGGTCATCCTTGAAGCCATGTCCTCCGGCGTACCCGTTGTCGCTGCTCGAGCCGGCGGCATCCCCGAAATGATTCAGCACGGCGTGAGCGGCTATCTGTTCGACGAAGAGGCAGAGGCTATTGCGGCAATCCAGCAACTGTTGCCGTCGCCCGCCTTGAGAGAAACCATCGGCCTCGCCGCCCGGGCACAGGCTGAACAGCACGGTTGGAAGGCCGCCACCCTCCTGCTCCTCGAGCACTACAAGGCCGCTTGTGAGCAGCAGCATATCGCGCTCAACCCCGCGCCCGACTCCGCACGCCCCAATCTCCGATCCCGTGCAAAGAGCCGCCTCCGCAAAGCCACACTCTTCTCCATTCGGAAGCTCCTTCCTTAGTCCCTCTTAGAATCTGTCTAAAAACTAGTTCTTTGGCCGTATGAAAATGTTCCTTTTGGAAATGTAGCGCCGGCCTCCCCTGGTTGGAAATATAGCGCCGGCCTCCCCTGGTTGGAAATGTAGCGCCGGCCTCCCCTGGTTGGAAATGTAGCGCCGGCCTCCTGGCCGGCTGTAGCGTGGGCCTCCCGGCCCACGTTCGTTCATTGGATAGAACATCTTCATCCGGTCACGGACCTGGTGAAGGAATCTTCGCAAGGATTTGCAGTTAATTAAGTGCCCGCGGCGCATAATGTCAATTGAGTTCGGCGTTGATGACCCGATAGCGGGGCGGAAGCTCCATGAGTGGAAAAATATGGCCGCCAGCCGCTCCCAGGCAGGCGCGGGAGGTCAGGGTATTTTCCGCCTGAACGTGGTAAGAAAAAGTATCCCACGCACCCCGAAAAGCGGCCTAACTCCTTTAATGTCTAGATTCTGCAAATAACTCCTGTGGAATCAAAAATTTGCAGCGATACCCCTGTCCTAACTCATTGAAAATAAGGAATTTCTTTACAGAGACGGGGTGGGGGTGGGGAGGGTACTCATGCGTTAACAGAGCCACTGCCCCACACTGCCCGGCGCTTTCCTGGCGATGCCGGCCCTCTGTTTCCGTGCGGGCACGGCCTCTCCAGTTCTTAGTCTGGAACCCGCATCAGATCAAAACCGGCACGTCCGCCACACCTGCCGCTCCAAACACCCGCCGATATCGCTCGACCTCGCTCGCAGGTCCCATTGCCTTCGAGTAGTTATCGGAGAGCTTCACCGTCGGCCTGCCATTCACGTCAGTGAGTTTGCACACCAGGCTCACCGGATCGAATTCTTCATCCCCGTGTGGATTGCAATTGCGAAAATCGTTGGTCAGGTAAGTGCCCCAACCCGAACTGAATCGAATCCTGCGATCGGGAACCCACCTGCTCTCATCCAGAAAGTCGCTGGCCCGCTCGAAGTCCCCAGGCGAGGCCCCATTGCGGAGTGTCCCGCCAAAGTAGGCGTGAAGGCCCAGAATCTGCCCAACATCAAGCGCATCGGAAGCAATCAGCCGCTTCTTCCTGGGATCGCGCCCTCGCCGTTCCAGCCATGCAATATATTCGTCGCCCGCCACGTATGGGTCCTTGCTGTCGATGCGCTGGCCCGTCCAGTCCGCCACCCAGTCCGGCGCATGGTCCAGGAATTGGGTCGTCCCAAACGTATCCGGCAGCAGAATAAGCAACTCGCCCTGGTAGGTCTGCTGCCATAACTCCAGCAAGCGGTATTGCGATGCGCGTAATTCCTCTTCGTCGTTGGCCATCGCCGCCAGAGCCATCGGCAGTTCGTGCCCATTGGTGCCCATCGCTTCAAGATCGTGCTTGTAGGCCAGGTAAGTATTCGAGCTGCCCGCAAAGCTCGCGCCCAACACATCGCTCATGGCCTTCACTACATACTCATGCCATAGAAAGCTGTGCCGCCGGCGCGTGCCAAAGTCGCTCACGCTCAACCTGGGAATGCCGCGCAGCCGCTCCATCTTCTCCCAAAGCCTGGTCTTGGCCCGCGCATAGAGAATATCCAGTTCGAACTCGCTCAACCGCTTAAGACTGGCGCGCGTCTTCAGCTCGTCGATGGCCGAGAGCGCATAAATCTCCCACATGGTCGTCTCCGCCCAAAGACCATGAAAACTCAGCGACAGTTGCCCGTCCCGAACGGATAGATCGTAATCGGACAACCGGAAATCCCGTTCCAGCCACTCCAGAAAAGCCGGGTCAAAGATGCCGCGCCGGCCAAAGAACGTGTTGCCCGCCAGCCAGATCAGCTCCGACTTATGGAAGCGCAGTTTTCTGGTCTCTTCCAGTTGATCCCGCAATTGCTCCACGTCGACGATCTCGCCCAGACGCACGGAGCGCGCTCGATTGAGCAGAGTGAACGAAGCTTGGGTGGCCGGAAAATGCCTCCAGATGAACTGCAGCATCAGCAGCTTGTAGAAATCTGTATCCAACAACGAACGCGTGATCGGATCCAGTTCCCAGTTATGATCGTGCGCGCGCCTGGCGATGTTGATAATCACAATGACCCTAATTTATCTCAACGGCCAGCCAACCGTTCACCCCAAAACCGTCCGGCCACCAACCGCTCCCTCCCAGCCCTTCAATCCCCGGCCGTGGAATCCCCGGTCTTTCAAGACTCGCAAGCCGCCGCGATGCCCGCCGTCACCTCGTCCGGCAACGCGGGCATGGCCCCAACCTGGGAGGCCGCCCAAGCGCCCCAGCGGTTCCCAGCCTCGTTCAGCATCGCCAAATCCGCCCCATGCAGCATGTAGTGCGTCAGCGCCGCCGTAAATGCATCGCCCGCTCCAATCGTGTCGGCCACCTTCACCGCGATGCCGGGGTGTTCGTGCCACTCCCCGCGCGTCACCAGCAGGCTGCCGTCCCCGCCGCGGGTCACCGCAACCATCCCCAGCGTGGGAAATTCTTCCAGGAGCCGCTCCGCGCCCAGCCGCAACCGGTCGCTCTCCGGCCCATCGTCAGCCGGCAACCCCAGCAGCCCCAGAACCAGCGGCGCCTCGGCATCGTTCATCTTCACCACCGTCGCCAGCTCCAGCGACTCCTGGATCACCTCGCCGGAATAGAACGGCTCCCGCAGGTTCACGTCGAACACCCGGATGCAGGCCGACGATGTCTGAGCCGCCAGCGTTTGAATCGTCTGCCGCGACGCCCGGCAACGCTGCGCCAGAGACCCAAAGCAGATCGCGTCCGCGCGCTCGGCCAGCCGCACCCAATCGTCTGAAAACTCCAGAAAATCCCACGCCGCCGGCTCGTGAATCGTATACCGCGGCTGCCCGCCCTCAAGCCCGACCGTCACCCGGCCCGTCTCATGCACCCGATCCACCTGGATCGCACCCGTGTCCACCGGCAGCGGATCCAGCACTTCCATCGCCCTGCGCCCCAGATCGTCGCGCCCAATGCGGCTCAGAATAACCGCGTGGTTGCCCAGCCGCCCAGCCATCACGCTGAAGTTAGCCGGCGCGCCCCCCAGCCTCGGCCCTGACGGCAACACGTCCCACAACAACTCGCCCAACCCTAAAATCAGATGCGGTTCCTTCAATGTCCAACTCCAAATTCCCTTTTACCTCGCGGGGTCCTCCGCGAGCGACATTTGCTCGATGGGGTGGTTATTCCCTCTTCGCTGCCTTACCCACCCCACCGCCAAATCGAGCAGTCCTCCCAATTCGTCACAGCATATTCCCCTTCCGGCTGGTTAGCCAGAATCTTATGGTCGGCAGTCGCATCCGCACGCGACCGCCTCACCTCTCCTTGAAACAGCCTTCTGAACCCCGTCTGCCGCTCGAGCACGCTCTCATGCTCGTTGTTCACATAGAGAATGTCCAGTTGTCGCTCTTGCCCTGGCCGCCCCGCAAAGCTCGTCGCCAGCGCCTTCAGCAGCCGCCGCAGCACCGGGGCGCCAAACGGATTGAACAGGAACGCCACGCACGGCCCATCCGGCAACCTGAACTCCACCGCATCCCCGCAAACCATCCGTATCGGCGCCCGCGCCCGTCCCGCCGCCCGCCAAACCGCCGCATTCTTTCGCGCAATCCGAGCCAGCGTGGGATGTAGCTCCACACCCACCGCCTCACGAAACGGGTATTCTGAAGCCAACAGCACCGCCCGTCCCATCCCCGCCCCAAAATCGACAAACGTAAAACCATCGATCGGGGCCACCGGCTTGCTCCGCCGCCAGCGCACCACCATGGCCTGAAACACGGAGGGCGCAACCCCGTAGTAAGCCGTGTTATGCCGGTCGTGCCGGTGTCCGCTCGCCAAATGCCGCCCGGCAATCAGCCCACTCGTCCGCACCCCAAACTCCAGGTCGAACGGATGCCGCGTATACCCATCCCCTACCTTCATGCCCGGCAAGAGGCGCCGCGTCCCCTCTGCAACCCGCCTCTCCGCCTCATTTTTCACGATTGAACCTTAGCACACGCCAGCGACCCATCATGCCAAGGCAAAGCTACACCCACGCGGAAGCGCAGCGAGCCATCCGTAATTAGATCCTCAAGAAATGCTAATACCGGCTCCCCTCCAGTCGATAACCAAGATAGGAAATTACCAATTCTCGGAGGGCCCATGTCGACCACCGTCCAGTTTCCCGACACCTTTGTGAGCGCCGGAGTGCTGTCCACCGCGGTGATCGGTCCCGACGATCAACGCCGCAACGCAGTCATCGAGGCTCTCACTGAATCCCAGAATGGCCAAATCCGGGAATTCATCGGCTATCCCGCAAGCATCGCCGATGCGGCCAAAGTGCTGATGCGGGCCTACGACGTGGTTTTGGTTGATCTGGACAGTAATCCGGAGTTTGCTCTCGATCTGGTGGAGGGCATCTGTGTCCACGGCTCGGCAATCGTAATGGTCTATTCGGCTCTGGGCGATCCGGATCTGATCGTTCGCTGCATGCGTGCCGGCGCTCGCGAGTTTCTCCGTCTGCCCTTCACGCATGGCGCCGTGGCCGAGGCACTGGTTCGAGCCTCGGCACGCCGCCCCGTTTCGCACGCTCGGCAAAGGACCGAAGGCGGCCTGTTCGTATTCCTCGGATCCAAGGGCGGCGCCGGGGTTACAACACTTGCCTGCAATTATGCGGTTGCTTTGGCTGAGGAGTCCGCAAAGAATACGCTCTTGATCGATCTCAACCTGCCCCTCGGTGATGCCGCAATCAACCTCGGAATCAAAGCTCAATACTCCACGGTAGACGCGCTTCTGAACTCAAGCCGCCTCGATTCGAGTTTCCTCTCCACATTGCTCATCCGCTATAGCCCCTCGTTGTCCGTGCTCGCGGCGCCAAGTGAATTGACCCCATGCCAGGCCTCCAACGACGCCGTTGACCGGCTGCTGACACTCGCCCGCCAGGAATTCGATTACGTCGTGGTCGATGCCGGATCGAGGCTCGACCTGCAGCGAACCGTTCTCTTCAACGAATGCGCGACCATCTACCTCATTACGCAGGTCGGCATTCCCGAACTCCGCAATGCAAATCGCCTCATCTCACAGTTCTCCCACGACGGTGGCCCCAAACTCGAAGTCGTCCTCAACCGCTATGAAACCAATTCGCTGGGAATCCCCGATGAGCAAGTGACCAAGGCGCTCACCCGGCCCGCCCAGTGGAAAGTCCCCAACAACTACGCCGCCGTGCGCAAGATGCAGAACACCGCCGCTCCGCTCGTCGTGGAAGACTCGCCCATTGCACGCACGATCCGCCAAATGGCCAAAATCGTCTGCGGCAAACCCGCTGCCCCAGAGAAGAAGAAGGGATTCCATCTCTTCCGGTAAGCGCGCGGCAAATACAAAAAGGCTTGTCACCCCGAGCGGGACGCCAAAACTGAATGTCATTCCGGGCGAGCGAAGCGAGTCGACAGCCTGCCCCGTGCCAAGCCGGGGTCTCGGCGACAGATCTTCGTCGCCGAGGCGGGAAGCCGAAGCGAACCTGCTTTTGCTTCATTTCGTCCTCTGCGGGGGGTACGGTTCAGTAGGCCGGGGTTTCGATTGCAAATCGGTGGCCTGAACAGGCTGCGGAAAAAGGCCGATTTTCGAGCGACATGCCCGGAAGGCATACCTCAGGGGCTAAAGCCCGACGTTTATTTTGTTGCATTTGCGGCACCCTTCGACTTCGCTCAGGGCAGGCTATTGAAGTCGTGCCCTGATACAACCGGGGGTTGGAATCGAGTTTTTCCGCAGCCTGTAAAGCCCCTGAGGGAATGCTTTTCGGCCGATGAATGCCTTTCGCGGTCCGTAATACATGCCGCCGCTTCGGGCGGACTGCACTCGATCACTGCCCCGCCGAATCCAAATTAGAACACTCCCAAATGCGGAAATGCCTCCGCAACACATTAGGTGGGTGGTACAATTCCGCCAAATGGTGCTGAATCGGGATGTCCCCCTTGACACCCGAGAGACGAAAGCACGAGAAGGATTACCAATTCAAACGAGGCAACGGTTGAGCCGGTAGCCCAACCGCCAAGTGGGGCTCTATGTCCGTTTGCAGTTCATTCATCCCCTGATTTCCGCGCCGAAAACAGGCGACCTGGCGGGGAGACGATCCCTGGGGTGGCGGCGGATGCCGGCAATGCAAGCCGGTTCCGTGGCATAAGCGGAAATCGGCTGGACGAGCAAGCGCAAGGAGGAATCATGGTCAGGTTACATTTGGCTATTGCGGCGGCGCTTCTGGCCTTGCCGCTTGCATCAACCGCCCAGACCCAAACAGCAGAACTGCCAGGAGCTTCCACAGCTGAACCCGGCAAGCAGGATTCCGACACAGATGAGCAGGAATTCGTAATCCAGGGCAAGCAGGATTCCGGCACGGAGCGGCAGGGATTGCTGCTCCGCCTCGATGTACGCCGCGTTCCCGTCGACGTGGTGGTGATTGACAAGCATGGAAACCCGGTGCGGGGGCTCAAGCAAGAAGACTTTATCATCAAGGAAGACAACACCACACAGAGATCTCTCTCTTTTGATTATCTGGATGGCTCCGTGGCAAGCTTTGTTCCTCCGAAATTGCCTCCGTTGCCCACCAATACCTTTGTCAACCTGCCCGGCGAGCCGGAGCGGGGACCGCTCTGCGTGCTCTATTACGACATGGTGAACACTTTTCCAGAGGACCAACTGACCTTTCACAAGCAATTGCTTAACTTTGTGGACAAGGCCGAGCCGGGAGTCCGGATTGCGCTCTTTGTGAATATGGCTGGACTGCATCTGATTCAGGGATTCACCAGCGATCATGCGCTGCTCCGTGCCGCGATGACCTCGAAAGGACCCGGCCCGCACATGCCGGATGTCTTCTTGTATGGGGAGGACTACGGCAGGCAGGATATGGGCGCGGCGATTTCAAACCTTCAGTTTCTTGCCGAGTATCTGGGTGGAATTGAGGGGCGCAAGAATCTGATCTGGCTATCGAGCAAATTCCCGCTGCCGCAAGGGCCTGTCTTCCGACCCATATCCGGTAACGAAGCAATAGGCCAGTCGGCCGACGTTGTAAAAAATGCCTTCGCGGCCATGATGCGCAGCCAGGTTGCGGTTTATCCGGTGGATGTGAAGGGAGTGGTGCTTTGGCAGGAAAGCAGCCAATCCCCTGCCGGAGATGCCGCCCCCGATGTCTCGTCGACAGGCCCATCGGACGAACAAGGCATCGGGGGCTCCGGAGCAACGGGTGGAGGGGGAGCTGGAGGAAACGGCGGAGCCGGTGCAGCCGGCGCAGGACTCGGAACAACCAGCGGCAGCACGACGTCCATTGCAGGCCAGACAACGGGCGCATCCGGCTATTCAGTTACGTCCGTCGATCAGTTTCGAGAGGAATACATTGCCGCCTCTACCGGCGGCCATGCGTACTACAGCAACAACGATGTGAGCGGGGTGATGGAGAAGGCGGTGGAACTTGGCGAGAGCTACTACACGCTCAGCTATTCGCCGACGAACTCTAGGTACGATGGTTCAGATCGCCACATTGAAGTAACTCTCGCGAACAAGACCGGGTACAAGCTGAGTTATCGGAACCTCTACTATGCGGTGTCGGACGACCAAATCCAGCAAACGCGCAAGAAAGACACGCTGCAAGCCCGCTTTGTGGCCGCCAAAACCGGCGACACGCTCTATGCCAATATCGAACACGGCGCGCCCATGCTCCATGACTTGCTGTTCAGCGCCCACTTGACGGTTGCTGGAAAGCCCGTGCTGGCAACCGTCGAGCAGATGATGCAACTGGAGGACTCGCCCGCCTACTTCAGTACGCGCCACAGGGACCGCCCGCAGAAGCCACCGTCCCCGGTGAAGCTGCAGAAGTACCGGATCGATTATGGGATATTCGACCCGCAGTTGAAGGCGCTGGCCGCGAATGGGGGAAGACTGGCCAAGCTCGAATTTGCCGCCGCGGCCTACGATGCCGATGGACGCTTGCTCAACAGCATGTTGAATGAGGGCCTGGCCGCAGCCGAGACCGAGGTAAACGAAAAAGGCCGGGCGCTCTTCCATGCGGAGCAGGAACTCGAGGCGCCGCCTGGTGCGGCATGGATCAGATTGGCGGTCCGGGACACGTTGAACAATCGCACCGGAACGCTCGAAGTTCGGCTGCCTCTGAAGCAGGAGATGCTGTCCGCATCGGCGAGCAAGGACAATTGATTTCTCTCGCCGTGCCAGCGCTACAGGCCTTACTTCCCGGCGCCAAGCACCGCAAGAACCCTTGCCAGGTTTTCTTTGACCTCAGGATTGTTGTCTCCCAGGGCGATCGCCCTTTGCAAATGTTCCTTCGCGCCCGTCATATCGTTTAACTGAGCCAGCACAACACCGAGCGCTTCGTGCGCCAGAGCCTCGCCTGGCTGCAAGGTCAGAGATTGCTCAAGGTGTGCGCGCGCCTGCTGCAGATTGCCGCCCTTGAGATCGAGAATGCCGTTCAGGTAGAGCAGCTTCGAGTTTTGGGGAAAGGCGAGCAACAGCCTGCGCGCGGCTTCCGGAGCCTTCTCAGGATGGGCGCCCATGATCGTTTCAAGCGAATGAATTGCGGTATCCGGATCTTCAGGATGCTGTGCCAGCGCCAGTTCGAGAACCGTCACCGCCTGGTCCGGGCGGCTGAGTTGAACCAGGATATCCGCCAGCCGATTGGCAAGAGCAAGAGAGCCGGGCGAAGTATTGAGGCCA
>Ga0224554_1000437_pt1 | contig 35269 bp, 31 predicted proteins | sample 714S22024metaG_FD_180666 | JGI IMG/M metagenome (GOLD analysis project Ga0224554, IMG submission 180666) | Peat soil microbial communities from Stordalen Mire, Sweden - 717 S2 20-24 | ecosystem: Environmental > Terrestrial > Soil > Wetlands > Peat | place: Sweden: Norrbotten County, Stordalen... | reverse complement strand
CTTCACCGCCCTCCGCCGACGCTCGTTCAACGCTGCAATCGATAACCTGCGCCCGTCAACTCGATCCATACTTCATTGGATGAGGCTGACTGCAAATAGTTTCATTATTTAGGGCCGGATCAGTAACTACGAAATCACGCGGTCACGGTACTAGTTCGAGCGCCGGCTGGCGGTTCGGCTCAAACCTGAGGCTGAACACCGGTCGCTCCATCAACATCGCATTGCGCGACCTGCGAACCGTGGCGGGCGCAGCTCCGGAGGGCGGAAGGCATTTCGCGTCTGCTGCTTCCCAAACGGCCCCGGTTCCTGCTATATATCTTTCTGCGTGAAGCCGCTGCCAGTTCCGTGGCAGTCTGCCGAATCGGAAGCTCTAAATTCTCCCTCGGCACGGGCACACCCCAGGATGTATCAATGTCCGAGCATTCGCACACGCACACCCACGATACAGTCGCGCATACTCACGAACACTCCCACGACGACGGACGCCACGAACATTCCCCTTCCACTCCACCTGCTCCCGGCACAACGCACACGCATGAGCACACCCACGACGGGGTTACGCACGCGCATCCCCACGATCACGACCACCATCACGACCATCCTCACGAATAGCGCCACGATCCCATGCGCTGGTCACTGTGATTGACAGGACCTTGCACGGCCTGTTGGGCTCAATGTGCGCTCGGTGCGGTCCGCTTTATCGTCGCGTCAGGGAGAAAGTCGATATACGCTGGAGAAGAGAGTGTTTCCCTGAAGGGCAATTATGATACGAAGCACACCGGCACAGTTCTTGAGCGTTGCAGTACTCTTCTTCGTTACTGCAGTGGTTGTGCCATCGCAGTCGGCAAAGCCGCATTCGCTGGTTCTGTCCCTCCAGTGCCCGCAAGGTGATTGCCCTTTGCTCAAAGGAGTTCCGCAAACCATCGGAATGCGAAGCGGGCTTGTGCGCCTTGAGCCTGGTGCGACGGTCGGCTGGCACACCACCGGCATGAACGAGGAATCCCTGGTTATCTTGCACGGTCAGGGCAACGCGCTCATCGACGGCGGGGCGGTCCAAACGTTTACTGCTCCGGCGTTCGTCTATATCCCGCCCGCGACTCGCCACAACGTCGCGAACACTGGAAATGACCCGCTCGAGTATGTGTATGTCGTCGCGCCTGCGAAGCAGCAGCAGTAACCATTGCAATTCCCAGGTGGCGGGATTTGCGGGCAGCAATGCTGATTACGCGAGGCCTCATGCACGGTCTGCCTGCTCAGATGGCGCAGAGGCGATTTTCCGGCATTTGACCGGAATAGGGCACAACAATGCGATTGATGATGCATCGGACCGCCGAGTGTTGCGTGCAATCCCTGCCTGCTGGATAATCAAAGAGAACTGGGAGTGCCCGATCTGCTGTACCAGCTTCTCTCCTATCCACTCACACGGAATTCGGTGGATACTGCACTTGTTTGGATTGAGAGGGTAGTGTTCGACAAAACTGCGGTCCCGTCGAGTTTGCGCTGCAGGCGAAGCCCATCACTCAGAACAGAGACAGGTCTGGTGTTTCGAAAGCCGGCCCACCTGCAGTAGAATTCGAGCGGACCATTCCTGAATAAAAGGATTCATGTGTGCAAAGGAGAATGGACGTGCGTTATAGAGGACTGTTGCCGCTAGCCATCCTCTCGGCCGGCCTTGCGATGCTTTCCGTGTGTTCAGGAATCCTCGGACAACAGGCGCCCAAAGCCAAGCCGTCGCCGCTGATGGCCCTGCTGGACCGCTTCACGGCCGCCAACGTGCCGGCCATGGGCCCCGCCGAGATTGACGTCGCGCCGCGCGAGTGGGACCAACCCATCCCTCCCGGCTTGCCCGGCAACGGAATGGCCCAGCACCCGATGCTTTACGTCGGCGAGGGCTATAACAAAATATTCCTCGTCAATGACGACAAGATCGTATGGACCTATTCGACGGGGCCGGGCTGGGAATACGACGACGTGTGGATGCTCTCCAACGGCAACATTCTCTTTACGCGCATGCAATACGTCGCCGAGGTAACACCCAGCAAACAGGTGGTGTGGCGTTACGACGCTCCCGCCGGGACCGAAATCCACACCTGCCAGCCGATCGGCTTGAATAAGGTTCTGTTCGTCCTGAATGGCCTCCCGCCCAAACTGATGGTGGTTAACATCAAAACCAACGCCGTCGAAGTTCAACACGAGCTGCTCGCGCCGAGCCTCACCGACGAAGGGACCGTTCACGGGCAGTTTCGCCGGGTGCGCTACACCGCGCAGGGAACCTACCTCGTTCCTTTTCTTGAGATGAACCAGGTTATCGAATACGACAGGCATTTCAAGGAGATCTGGAAGTACGAAATCAAGAGCCCCTGGGCCGCCCTCCGCCTCAGGAACGGAAACACTCTGATCACCGACGAGCGGGATATTCTCACTCGCGAAGTCAACCCCCGCAAGGAGACGGTCTGGGAGCTCAGGCCGAGCGACCTGCCTGAAGCTTACCGGTACATCAACACGCAGACCGCCACCCGGCTGGCCAACGGCAACACCATCGTCTGCTCCCGCGGCGGCGATGGAAAAGGCCCTCAGCTCGTCGAGGTGACACCGGACAAGAAGGTTGTCTGGGTTCTGTGGGACTGGGCGAACTTCGGCCCTGCGACCGCCGTTCAGATCCTGGACGAACCCGGCATACCGGAAAAACCGGGACAATCGCAACACTGATCGGGCGCCGGCGAAGCCACGGACGCCGGCCGGCGGCGCGGACTGCCCGATATCTTGCGCCAGCTCGTGCGCCCCTCCACCATGAACTCTTTCATGATCAACAGGGAGAAGGCTGCTCTGCTCCCCGCATGGCTGTCGTGTGTCCTTTCGCTCCGTCATGGGAGCCTCTGCGCGACTGCGCAGTCATGCACCGCGATTATTCTCCCTTCGGCCGCCCGCCAGTTGGAACATCCAGGCGTCTTTCATCCGGCTCAGCCAGCAGTTCGCCCAGCCGGTCAAGACAGCGTTCCCACAGCGTGCGGCGATCGCCGATCCATTGCGCCGCCACTGAAAGGCCGCCCGGGGCGATCTGGCAAGTGCGAACCCTCCCCAACTTTTCGGTTTGCACCAGCCCGCTCTCCTCCAATACCTGCAAGTGTTGGACCACAGCGGCCAGGGTGACTGCGAGTGGCTCCGCCAACCGCGAGACCGACATGGGTCCTTCGCTGAGCTTCTCCAGAATCGCCCGGCGCGTGGGATCGCCGAGCGCGTGGAAGACACGATCGATATCGGGCTTCTTTCCATGCATGGGTCCGCGCCTTCCCGTCTCGCTCTCGTCTAGCTCTCAAGCTCCCTTGCCAACTTGTCCAGTAGCCCGCGCCATCCGGCTTCCCGCATCTCAGGACCATCGGAGCCCTCCAGGAATGCGCTCTGAAATGTGAGGATCAGGTCGGTGCCCTTTTCCGACGGGAGGAGCTCAACCGTGCCCAGAGATACAGAGATGCATTTCTCTTCCACAGCCATGGTAGAGGTGAAGATGATGCGACGATTCGGAACGATGTTCCGATACACGTTCTCGCTTTTGAGCGAAAGACCTGTCAGTGGATGGCCTTCTTTGAAGCCGAGGGCGTAATGCTCCCTGCCTCCAACGCGAAAGTCCTGCTGATAGCTTTCGACCTTGTTATGTTCGCCTTCGGCATACCAGCGGCGTTTCTGGGCAGGGTCGGCAAACGCGGCGAAGACGCGCTCAGGCGTGACGGGATAGTTGCGCTCGATGACAAACGTATTGTGGATTACTGGTTGCTCGTCCATGGTTTTTTCTCCTCCAAGGGGATGGTTAAGTACACGCTTAAGTATTTGCCAACTCGGATTATTTGTCAAGTGGATACTTAAGTATTTTTGCAAGGCGCAAGGTCAACCGTGCCCACCCGCCCTCGCCGGGAGTTAATTCCCGCTACGGCTGGCCGGGGGAACGATGCCGTTCATGCGCAGGTATACGACCATCTGGCCGTAGTGGTCCATGAAATGCGCGATGCCGAAGGCTGCCATGCCGGCCCGCGTGCCGTGGGAGGTCATGACGAAGGCATTCTCCGGGGTGATGGAGTCGACGGCCGCATGCGCCAGGGCGAAAGAATCCTTCAGCGCTTTCACGATATCGGCCTTGCTGGTGAGCTTCTCGATCGCATCGCTTTTGACCTTGTCGTCGGCCTCGCTCGAGTTCGGGCCGCTGAAGAAGTAGTAGTTGGACTCGGCCACATGCTTGATCTGCTGGCCAAAGGTGCGGACGCCCTTGAACTCGCCCAGGCTCGCAGGCGGGGCAAAGTCGTACTTGTCTTCCGGCATGGCCTCGGCAGCGCCGACAAATTCCTGCTCCATGCCGCTGAGCAGTTTGCCGTAGACTTGCGCGGGCGGCATAAGGCTGCCCACAGCGGGTTTGGCGGGGACGGCGGGTGGGGCGGCCTGGGCAAGGACGAGCGTGGATGCGGCAGCCAGCAGGCTACAAGCAAGAATGCAGCCTGCAATCGGGGTAGGTTTGTGCATGGAATGACCTCCGGCGGCATCAGCCGCGTGAAGGCAATTTACCAGAACAGCGGTGGATTCCGACAGCACAGCGCTGTGAATCTTCCATTCAGTGTCGGGAAATACGCGCGAAATCCCGATTCCCCGTACAATCGATAAAAAGGAGAAATTCGCCATGCGCCGAGTCTATATGGACGCCAATGCCACCACCCCCCTTCTGCCGGAGGTTGTGGAGGCCATGCGCCCGTACTGGATGGAGCACTTCGGCAACGCCTCTTCAATTCACCTCGACGGCCAGCGAGCCCACGCCGCTGTGGACCAGGCCCGCGAGACGATGGCCCGCTTCTTCAACTGCCACGCCGCCGAGGTGGTCTTCAACTCCGGCGGCACCGAGGGCGACAACACGGCCATCTTTGGCCTGTTGCACCCCGGCGACCACTTCATTACCACCTCCATCGAGCACTCGGCCATCCTGGAACCGGCCAAGCGCCTGACTCTCGACGGCGTGGAAACCACCTTTGTTGCGCCCCAGCTCAGCGGCCTCATCGACCCCGTCAACATTCGCCGCGCCATCCGCCCCGAGACCCGCCTGATCAGCGTGATGCTGGCCAACAACGAAACCGGCGTACTCCAGCCCGTCGAGGAGATCGGCAGAATCGCCGCCGATACCGGGATCTTCTTCCACATCGACGCCGTGCAGGGCGCGGGCAAGGTCCAGTTCGACGTGCGCCGCTTCGGCTGCCATCTGCTCTCCATCAGCGCCCACAAGATGCACGGCCCCAAGGGCATCGGCGTCCTGTTCGTGCGCCGCGGAACGCCCGTCGAACCGCTCCTGGTGGGCGGCAGCCATGAGCGCCGCCAGCGCGCCGGCACTGAGAACGTGCCCGGCATCGTGGGCCTGGCCAAGGCCGCCGAACTGGCCATGCACTCGCTCGAGGATGGAACCATCCACCGCCTTGCCGCCCTGCGCGACCGCCTCGAAGCGGGGATTGTCGCGCTTCCCGGAACCGGCCTCAACGGCGCGTGGGACGGAGACAAGCCCGTTCCCCGCGTGGCCAACACGACCAATATCTGGTTCGACCAGTTGGAGGGCGAAGCGCTGGTAATCGCGCTGGACCTGAAGGGCGTTTCCGTCTCCGGCGGTTCGGCCTGCCACTCCGGGGCCACCGAGCCCAGCCACGTGCTGATGGCCATGGGCCTGGACAAGACCCGCGCCCGCGCCAGCCTGCGCTTCAGCCTGCTCAAAACCGCGACCGACGCCGATGTGGACCACGTATTGCGCGTAGTTCCCGAGGCCGTCGAACACCTGCGCGCGCTTTCACCGGTCGCGGCAGGGACGCTAGGATGAGTCTCATAGGAGCGGAGTTAGCGGTGTTAGCGGAGTTAGTTGCTCCACGGCCGCTAACCGCGCCAATTCCGCCAACCACGCTAGCTCCGCTAACTCCGCTTGCTCAGAAAATCTCATGACGCAGCACACAACCATCGCCGTAGCCATGTCCGGAGGGGTAGACTCCTCGACGGTTGCGGCCATGCTCGCCCACCAGGGCGACACGCAGGCCCGCGGCAGCGCCAGCGTAATCGGCCTCACCCTCCAGCTTTGGGACCAGACCCGCCTGGCCGGCCGTCACGGCATTCCCGACGCGCCCAAGGCAGGCCGGTGTTGTTCGCTGGACGATGTCTACGACGCCCGCCGAGTCGCCGAGCACCTCGGCATCCCCTACTACGTCGTCAACCAGCAGGAGCGCTTCGAGCGCGATGTGGTCCGGCCGTTCGTCGATGAATACCTGGCCGGCCGCACGCCGATTCCCTGCTCGCTCTGCAACAACCACCTCAAGTTCGACCAGTTGCTCCTCACCGCCCGCTCCATCGGCGCCGGCCGCATCGCCACCGGCCACTACGCGGTCAACGAGTTCGACCCCGCGCGCGGGCGCTGGATTCTCAAGCGGCCCACAGATCTCGCCAAGGACCAGACCTACTTCCTCTTCGGCCTCACGCAGAAGCAGTTGTCGCGCACGCTCTTTCCGCTGGGCCGCCTGACCAAGCCCGAGGTCCGCGAAATCGCCCGTGCGCACGGCTTGGCTCTGGCCGAGAAGCCCGACTCGCAGGAGATCTGCTTCATCCCCGGCGGCGACTACAAGCAGTTCCTCACCGCCTATCTTGAAGAGCAGGGCGAACAGGTACCGGAGACCGCCGGGGAACTCGTCGCCTCCAGCGGCGAATTCCTCGGCCGCCACGACGGCATCTTCAACTTCACCGTCGGCCAGCGCAAGGGCCTCGGCGTAAGTTCGCCCTCGCCGCTCTACGTGCTCAATATCGATCCGGCCAGCCACCGCGTCACCGTAGGCGCCGACGCCGAGCTGGCCACTCGCAGCTTGAGAGGCCGCCGCCTCAATTGGATCAGCATCCCCGTTCTGACCGCCCCAATGCGCGTCAAGATCAAGATTCGCCATCGCCACGAACCCGCCTGGGCCAAGCTTGAGCCGGCCGGACCGGACGAGGTCCTTGCCACGTTCGACGAACCCCAGCGCGCCGTCACCCCCGGCCAGTCCGCCGTCTTCTATGACGGCGACGAGGTGGTTGGCGGGGGATGGATTGTATAGGGAGCCTCCGCTCGAGCTCCCGGTCCGCCCGGCTTGACCAGGACTCGAATACGGAGCACGACCCGAAATGAAATCGCCGATTCAATTCTTCGCCGCTTTCGTTGTGCTGGTTTTCGCCTGCGAGGGGGCGTCCTTCGCCCAGTCCCAGCCGGCGCCCAGTTCCCAACCTCTCAACGGCTCAGTTTCCGACTTCGGCACCACCTTCATCTTCAGTCCCCCACCCATCTGCCCAAAATGCCTGGAAACTGAGCTTGGCTTCCAATCGCTCAGCGGCAGCCGCTATATTCCCACCGTGGTCTCCGTTGCGCCCTTCAAGACAAATACGGACTTCAGCGTGCTGGTCAACCTGCTGGACTCCGAATTGCCCGGCAACGACCGAACCACCCAATTCGGCAACCGCTTCGATTTTGTCGTGCGGCAGCAGGTCCTTCAAAAAGCCGGATTCCTGCTGACGCTGGCACCGCGCGGCGCAGTCTTCACGCGAGGCATCGACGGAGGTCGAGCTGGCGCAACAGCCGCGCCGCAATACTCGAAAGGTAAGAATCTGATCGCCGCGAACTTTACCTGGACGGGCGCAATCGGCACATCGGCAGCGAATCCAAGGTCGGACTATCAAGGTTTTTTCGATTACTTCCGCACGCTCGACGAAAGAGGAACAGCCTTCTTCCTCGGCTTTGCGCACGAACTGACGGCCGGGCAGCAAACCGCGGGAACGGAAGGGGGCTTGGTCATTCCCTTCCGCAACGGGCAGCTCGAGATTGAAACCGCGCAGCTCGACCTCAACGTGAAGCCGGAGTGGCAGTTTCAGACGCGCATCATCGTCAACTGGGGCAAGGTATTCCCGCGCAAGTAGCCAGCTTCCGCCGCAGCACAGCAGGCGACTCTGAACTCCGCTCTTACTGCCGTACCGCCCACGCCAGCCCATCCGGCCCGGCGACGTCGACGTGCCCAACCATTTCCAGCGTCTTCAGGTCGATGACCGCCACGTAGCCATCGCGCCCGCAGGCCACGTAAGCCCGCGCCCCGTCCGGCTGCATCTGGATGCCTCCGGAACCGTGCACATTCGCCAGTCGCTTCACTTCCTTGTGCGTTGCGGCGTCCAGAATCACCAGAGCCGATCCGGCGGTGATGAGCACCTGCTTCCCGTCCGGCGTGAACTTGAGCCGGTTGGCGCCCTGCACGTTGACCGCCAGCGTCGCCGTCACCTGCTTTGCCGCGATATCGATTACGGAGACGGTGCCGTCCCGGGCATTGGCCACCCAGGCCTCTTTGCCATCCGGAGAAACGTCAAACCCCTCCGATCCGCGCCCCACGGGAATCACCGTAAGCTGCCAGTCTCCGCCCGGCGGCGTTGGCATTGGCCCCGGCGGCGGACCGCCCGCGCCCGGAGGAGGACCACTACCACCCGGCGGCATCCCCGGCGGAGGCCCGCCCGCGTGGCCCTCGGTCTTGTTCAGAATCGTCACCGTTGCGGAGCTGACGTTGGTGGTCACAATCCGCTTGCCATCGGGAAAAACATAGAGCATGTGGGTTCGGTCCTGGCCGATTCCCATGATCCAGTCGATCTTGCCGCTTGCCGGGTCATAACTGCCGATCGCCTTCGCCGCCTCGGCCGTGAACCACACCTTGCCCAGCTCGAAGTCCAGCCCATGCGGGCCGCGCAGCGCGCCCAGATCGATGGACGGCAGCCTCGTTTGCCCCACCAGGTCAATCACCGCCAGCGTGTGGAAGGCGCCAAATCCATAGTTGGAAACGTAGGCCGTCTTCCCGTCCGCCGAGGCCACCACCTCGTGCGGGTCGTCGCCCACCGGAACCCGCGCCAAAACGCGCAGATCTGCCGGATCGACAATGGCCAAGGTGTGGTCTTGCTTGGATAGTGCAAGAAGCGCGGCCTTGGGCGTAGTCTGAGCCCCGGCCCAACCCGCCAGCAGCACCACGAAAACCACTCGCGCACACCTGAAGCGTCGCCTCATGCTCATGCCCTTACCCAGCCGCTGGGTCGCAACGAATCGTTGTTTAAGCGAACGTGTCCTTGTCGCCGGAAGACCGTGTCCCCCGCAGTGCCGGATAGGAACTGCGCAGCGATTCGATGATCGCCTTGGCTGCCGCCAGCAGGCCCGAAAGCTGCCGCATTGGCCTGCTGGCCGCCTCGGTCACAAACACACCAGCCCGATCGACAGCATCAAGAGCGCTGGAAACCATCGCATCCACCCGGTCGCTCTGACTATCTACGCGTTCCAGTATCTCTTGGGCCGAGGATTCCACAGCCGCGGCCTGCGCGCGCAACCCGTGCGCCAACGCCGCCAGGTCGTTGACGGTTTCTTCGACCTTCGGACCAATGCGGCCCAGGCGGGCAAGAAGCTCGCGCGTGTTGTCGACGATAGGCATCACCGAAGAACGCAGGTCCTCGGCTTCCTCTTTCAGCGATTGGGTTGCCTTGCTGACTCTCCGGTAGATTGCAAACAGAATGATCGTCTGCACCAGCACGGCCAGCCCGGTAACAACGATAAATGCAAGCTCGATGGCTTCATGATCCAGATTTGGCATCGGAATGATCTCGCGCAGTTCCTCTGCGGACGTGCAACTACTCTTTCAACGCACCCCAGGCCAAAAGGAAGCGTTCTGTCCGGAGCTTGCGCATGAGCCGCACTCGACCGCTCGCGCGCTCAACTCCGGAGCCGAAAATCGAATCAAAGCAGGCCGGAATGGAATCCATTCCGGAAGACAGGTCTGCTCAGTGCTCCGGCGGTTCGGCGGTGTTCTGCTGATAAGCCTGGCGTCCCGCCTCAACGGCCGCGGTCACCCGGGTGGTCTGGTCGGTCACCAAGCTCTTGCCGCGCTCCACGAATTCTTCCCACTGCGCCCGTCCGCGATCCACCACCTCGCGGCTGCGGTCTACCGCATCGCTCACCTGCTCCTTGCCCTTGTCCACCAGATTGCTGACGTGCTCCTTGCCCTTGTCCACCAGGGCGCTTACCTGTTCGGCGGCCTGCTGGGTGCGATTACGCAGGTATTCCGTGCCTTCGCGGGCGCCGCTTGCCAGGCCTTCACGGGTCTCACGGCCGCTCTTGGGAGCATACAGAATCCCTACCACCGCGCCCACGCCCAATCCAGCCAAAAACCATGCCAGGTGATGTATGTTGTTTTCTTCTGTCATGACCAAACTCTCCTTTTTCGCTCAGCCTTAGGAACGCCTAAGCGTAACAAATTACCCGGTGTGCCGCAAATGGGAAACCAGTTGCAGGACCGGCTTTGAAGGTCGACGCGCCTGCTCATTCGGAGCAAAACTTCGCGACGGCCTCACGCATTGGACGCAGACTCCCCACCCCGGGTTGCAAGCTCTTGCCCTCGAAGCCAGTAGCCTGCTCCTCTTCAACACAATACAGCAAATCCCCGCAGCCTGGCTGTTTGTTTTTTCCCCCCGGACCATAAAGCAGCAAGGTGGCTTGCGCCATGTCGGGCTAAAGCTCAATAAAGAGGCGCGGACCTGAAGGCCCGCGCCGGAAACGAAGGAAAATCGCCGCTTCAGAACTCGGCCCGCACCGCAACCTGGCCGGTGCGCGCCCCGCCGAAGTCCGATCCGATGGTTCCCGGGACCAGGCCAAAGCTGCTCTGGCTGAGGTTCATGTTGGGATCGCCCAGGTTGGTGTGGTTCAGCACGTTGGTAAACGTTCCTTCCGCCTTCACCTTTATGCGCTCGGTGATGGAAAACGTCTTGTTCAACCCGGCCGACAGGTCGATCAGGCCTGGACCCTCGACAGAGCCGATCTGGCTGTTGCCGAAGCGCCCAATCGGCAACGGAACCGGACCTGAGCCACTGCCGGTGGTGCAGGGGTTGCCCGCCGTCCAGCCTGGGTAGCCGGGGCACGCAAATGCGGCGGGATTGGTCCAGTTAAATCGATTCTTGCCTGCCGGATTGACGCTCATCCCGGGAAGCTGATCGGGGTGCTGTGCGCGGTGCCCAGGATCCCAGCCGGCCGCGGTTGAGGTCAGCCCTGAGCCCGTTCCCGAAGGATCACCCTGCCCGTTGGGGAAGTACGGCGTTTCGTAGGGACCGGTCTGCGTGGTCAGGATCGATGACAGCCGCCAGCCGCCAGCGATCAGATCGGCCGCGCGTGACATTGAGCCGCCCAGCATCTTGCCCCGTCCGATGGGCAGATCGTAAACGACCGTGGTGTTCCAGCGAAGCCGCCGCGTTCCGTACACATTGCCGAAATCGATATGACGGTCGAGGATCGAAGTCGAGCGCTCGCCGCCGCCCTCGCCCGCAAATCCATCGCCAGTCAGATTGGAACCGTAAGGCCCCTGGTCGTCCCCCAGCGCCTTGGCCCAGGTGAACGTCGAGTGGTACTCAAGCCCGTGCTGCAGACGGTGGCTGGCGTCCAACTGCATCGAGTGGTAGCTCTCGTTGGCGCCTGTGGCGCGTGTGTTGATGCGCCCCCAGTTGGGGAACAGGAGCGCCGAATTGGGCTGATCGTAAGCCGACACCGTCGAAGAGTATGGCAGCGTGTTCTCGTCCGGCGCCCACACCAGTTGATGCGTCTCGGAACCGATGTAAGAGATGCGCGCCGCGTAGCCCGAGCCAAGGTCGTGATCGATGCTCAGAGACCACTGCTCCGTGTAGGGATCCTTCCAGTCGGTGCTGTTGGCCGTGCCAAAGTAATCCGTGCCGTAGGCCGGCAACAGTGGGTTGTTGTTGTCGATCTGCGGCCACTGGTAGCCGATGGCGAAGGTCGCCGGGTTGTAGCTGTTAATGAACTCCTGAGTATTTGCCTGCAGCGTTCCGGTTAGAGAGTAGAAACTGGAGCCCAGCATGTTGATGTTGTAAAGGCCCACGCCGCCGCGAATCGCCCACTTGTCGTCGCCGAAGGGACGATAGGCGAAGCCGAAGCGGGGCATGAAGCGCAGGTGCGGAACCTTCTTCAACCCCGAGGGATAACCGGCCGTCTGGTTGCCCTCCACCTCCATGCAGGGAGCGCCGTTGACGATGGCCGAGTTGGTATTGGTCACGCCGTCCGGATCGCACGCATTTGCACTGGCCAGGAAGTACGGCAACAGCAACGACTGCTTGCCTTGGGGATAAATCGCGCGTCCGGCCAGAGGCACACTGGGATCGAAGTTGCCGATCTGGCCGCTGTTGTCATGGTAGCCGGGATGGTACTCATAACGGACACCATAGCTGAGCGTGAGCTTCGGGCTGGCGCGCCACTCGTCCTGCGCATAAAAATGGTAATGCGCTGAGAGCCCGTCGTTGTCCTCCTGGATTACGTCGTAGAACGTCGCAATGGGAGTGCCGATCAGGAAGTCGGCAAAATCCACGCCCGTGAAGGCGCCCTGGCTCCCGTTTCCATCATTGAAGTAGTAGGTGCCGTAGTTGTCGGCACCGTTGAAGGTCAGTGGCGTGATCGCCTCCAGCGTCTGCACCTCCCCGCCAAACTTCAGCGTGTGCGTGCCCCTGGTCCAGATCAGCACATCGGTGTAGTCGTCTGTGAGCGACTTGCTCAGGCTCGTCAACCGGTCCGCATTCAGCGGCTGGATGTTGTTGAAGTCCATCTCCGGAATGCCGTTGTAGAACAGGCTCTGCAGGCCCTGCCAGCCCTGCGCCTGGGTAAATGCCTGACCGTTGAAGCTGTTGCTCGATCCCGTGGTGACGTGGGTGAATCCGAAGCCGCCTTCATTGATCACGTTGGGCTTGATTGTCCAGTTCGTATCGATCCTCAGAACCCGGTTCTGGTTGACGTTCTGCGAGGAGGGAACCAACAGGAGCTTAGGCGAGGTCGAGGGGTAGTCCTTCCAGGTGAACTTGCCCCACAGCAGGAACTTCTGGTTCGACCCAAAATACTGATCGCCGCGCACATCGAATTGGTTCGAGTGCCCGCTGTCATCCACATTCTGCTGCCAATTCGGGACGCCGTTGTCGGTATACGCAGTGGGATCACCAACATTCGGGGCTGGGTAGAACTGCTTGAGAATATTCTGGGTGATCGGGTTCAGCGAACCGGAAGGAATCGAGGTACCCCAGATGGTGCCGTTGAACGGATCCCTCATCCCCTCGAAACCGCTGGAGGTGTATTTTGAAAAGTCGCCCTGCACCATCAATGTGCTGGGAACGACTTCAAGGAGCGTGGCCTGCGCCGGATGCCTCCAACCCTCATAGTCGCCGAAAAAGAACGTCTTGTTATGGCCGTTGTAGAGGTGCGGAAAAACCACCGGTCCACCCAGGCTGCCGCCAAAGGTGTTGCCGGTGACGCTGGGCTTGGTCGTCGTCGTCGGGAACGTGTACGCAATGGCGTCGAACGCAGAGTTCTGGTAGTACCAGAAGCCAGAACCATGCAGGTTGTTGGTTCCTCCTTTAGTGGTCACTACGATCTGCCCGGGATCGCTGTATTCGGCGTTGGCCAGCACGCCGTCGGCGCGAATCTCGGAGATCGCCTCGGTCGAGGGAAAGGAGTCCGCAATGAAGGTTCCGCCAGTTGCATTCTTTAGCGTGATGCCGTCGACAGTTACTTCTGTTTGAAAGGGCAGAGCGCCTTGCAGAGAGATTCCGGATGCGTCGTCCTGCACACCCGGCAGCGTACCCAGGATGGCGGCGGCGCTGGTGCCGCTAAAGCTGGCCCGCGTATTAACGGGAAGGTTGTTGGTATCTTCTGAAGTGAACGTAGCGTTGATGGTTGGCGAGTCGGTCTCGATGGCGCTCACCATGTCGCCGGTCACGTGAATTTCCTGTTGCACCGCGCCCACGGCCAGTTTTGCGTCCACGCGGAGTTCCTGGCGGACCTCCAGCGTCACCCCGGAGGCCGCCCACTTCTCAAAGCTCGGCGCGGAAATCTCCACCGTGTAGTGCCCTTCCTTGACATCCTGAAAGCGGTAATCGCCCACGCCGTCGGTCCTGGTGGTGCGCACTGCGCCTTCGTCTGTGTTGGTCAGCGTAACGTTTGCGCCAGGAACAACGGCGCCCGCGGCGTCCTTCACGGAGCCTGTGATCGAGCCCTGGGTAGACTGCGCCCGGCCCTGTGTGCAGGCCAGCACGAGCAGCAGCCCGAGTGCAATTAAAGACCGCCGCAGAGTCAGTTGCCGACAAATATCGATGAGCTTTTGCATGGATCACTGTCTCCTGGGATTTGCTCCATGTGTAAGGTGCGGTTATGGTGCGACCAGATCATGAGAAATGGATTGCGCTGGATTACCCGGCGCGCAGCAAGTCAGGACTACGCGCCGGCTGATGCCGAAGCGGAGACCGGGGCAAGCGTGCTCCAGGCTGGCCCTCTCCGCGGCGGGCGCCTGGCCGGCTGCTCAAAACCTCTGGGCTGCGGAGACACTCCCTGCATCGATCAGCCTCCCTGTCGATCTCAAGTTTTGAGTTTGGCAACGACTCCAGGCTAACGGGGTTGCGTTAAAAGGCAACTCTGATTTGGTTACAGATCGGTGAATTCGGCCGATCTGTATGGGGAGACCCGGAGATTTGATGAATACAGTACGAAACTCTCTGGGGATTAGCCCAGCACTTTTTTCAAGAACGCTGGACGCGGAACCGTTGTGGATTTCTCTGTTCTTATCGCGATTCAACTTACAATTGCGCGCCACAACGCCATTCGCTCCGCACCGCCAGGTACCGAAGCTGCAGCGGTTCGTCAGGTGCCAGTCTCAGAAACCGCTGGCGCCGAGTGGCTTTTCCTTCTCCGAAGTCCCCTATCCGCGGTGGAATGATCCTTCCAGTTAATTCACTCCCCGCAGCCGGAACTGCGGTCCAGCACCTCCGCAAAGTGCATTCCCTCCCGGTCCGATAGCTGGGCAATCTGTTCGCGGCAACTGAAGCCGTCGGCCACGATGATCGTCTTCGCGTCGGCGGACCTGACCGCCGGAAGCAGGCCCAGATTGGCGATGGCCTTCGAGACCTCGATCTTGCCTGCCTCGAAGCCGAACGGTCCGGCCATTCCACAGCAGGTTGATTCGATCAGTTCAACCTTTGCGCCGGCCTTGCGCAGCAGGGCAATCTCGTTTGCCGGTCCGCCGAACACGGCCTTATGGTGGCAGTGCCCGTGCAGGATCACGTGCGCGCCCTCAAGCCGCCCGGTAACCCACTCCGGAGCCTTTGCGGCCAGCCAGTCGGCCAGCAGCCAAACCTGCTTGCTCAGCAACTCCGCCCGCTTGTCCTTTGGAAAAAGCTCCGGCAGTTCGTCTTTAAAGACGCTCGCGCAGCTTGGCTCCAGGAAGATGAACGGAAGCCCGGCCTCGATCTCCGCCCCCACGCGATCCAGAACCCTGGCCAGGTAGCCGCGCGCGGTGCCCAGCAGGCCGAAGTCATAGAGCGCGCGCCCGCAGCAGATGTGCCCTTTGGTCGTCTGCACCCGGAAGCCTGCCTGCGTAAGAACGGATTCGGCGGCGGCAAGGGTTTGCGGGTGATAGTAGTTGTTCCAGGTGTCGGCCCACAGCACCACCGCCTGCCCCCCGCCTGGCCTTGTCTCATTCTGCCCGTTTGCAGCGCGGGGAACGTTGCTGGTCTCAGAGGCCGCAGCTCTCGCCTTCTTGTAGCTCTTCGCCGCCAGTTGCGGCATTTGCCGCTCCTGCGCCACGCCCACAAGGTGCTTGATGAGCGGGCTGGTGATGGGACCGGTGAGCACGGCGTTGGTCAGGGCCGGCGCCAGCGAACCCAGGCGCGCCATCTTGTCGGCAAACCCGAACACGTAGTGATGCAGCGGGTGCAAACGCCCCTTGTAGCGCTGCGCCAGGTACTCCGATTTGTAGGCCGTCATATCCACCGCCACCGGGCACTCGGTCTTGCAGGCCTTGCAACTCAGGCACAGGTCCAGCGCCTCATGAACGGCCTCGCTCTGGAAACCCTCTTTGCGCAGCGCTCCGGCCAGCATCTCCCACAGCAGCCGTGCGCGCCCCCGGGTCGAGTGCTGTTCCTGGCCGGTGGCGCGGTAGCTGGGACACATCACGCCGCCCTCGGCCTTCAGGCAGGCGCTCACGCCCACGCAGCGCGCCGTGGCGCGTTCCAGGGATCCCTGATCGGCCGCAAAGACGAAGTGTGTTTCCAGTTTGGTCTGCGATTGAACCTCTTTCCGGCCTGGCGCGGGCGGCCCGTGGCGCAGGTTCTCCACCGGATCGTAGACGCGCACGGCATCGGACAGCTTGCCGGGGTTCATGCGGTTGTCCGGGTCCCAGATGGCCTTGAACTCCTGGAAAGCCTGGATCAGTTCGGGCCCAAACATCTTGGGCAGCAGCGCCGCGCGGGCCTGCCCGTCGCCATGTTCACCCGAAAGCGACCCGCCCAGCGCCAGAACCAGGTCGGCGGCGCGATCGATGAACTCCCTGAAGCGCCGCAGACCCTCGATGGAGCGGAAGTCGAAGTTGATGCGCAGGTGAACGCAACCCTGTCCGTAATGGCCGTAAAGCGGGCTGCGGTAGCCGTACTCGGCCATCAGCGCCGTGAGCTTGCGCAGGTAGGCGCCCAGGTGAACGGGGGGAATGCCGGCGTCGTCCCAGCCCTCCCAACCTTCAGGCTCGCCGGGAACAAAGACCGTGGCGCCGAGCGCCGACTCGCGGACCTTCCACACGCGTTCCGCGTCTTCGGCGTTGTAAATGCGCGCCCTGGGAGCCTCGGGCCAGCCTTGCGCGGCATGGACCAGCGCTTCAGCCTTGGCCTGTGCTTCTGTGGCGGTCCACGCGCCCATCTCCACCAGCAGAAAGCCGCCGCCCGGCGGCAGCAGCTTCACATCGTCGACGGCCAGATGCTTGCGCAGCATGAAGTCCACCAGCAGCCCGTCAAAGCCCTCCAAACCGATCGGCCTGAACTCCAGAACCAGCGGCACAACATCGGCAGCCAGGAATGGATCGTCAAAGGCGAGCGCCGTCAGCACGCGGTAGGGCGGGCTCGCGGTCAGGTTCAGCGTGGCGGAAACCACCGTCGCGCACGTCCCCTCCGAGCCCACCAGGGCGCGGGCCAGGTTGAAGCCGTTCTCGTCCAGCAGTTCGTCTAGGTTGTAGCCGGAGACGCGCCGCGGAATGCGCGGAAATCTCTGCCGGATCAGGCCTTCGTACCGGCCGCGCAATTGCCACAGGCGCGCATAAATCTCTCCCACCCGGCCGCCGCCTTGGATCAGCGCTTCGATCTCTGCCAGGCTGGTGCGACCCACGGTCATGCGCGTCCCGTCGTAGAGCACGATGTCCATCTTTTCCACGTTGTCCACCACTTTGCCGCCCAGCAGCCCGTGAACGCCGCAACTGTTGTTACCGATCATGCCGCCAAGCGTGCAGCGGCTGTGCGTGGCCGGGTCGGGAGCATAAGTCAGGTGGTAGACCTCGGCGGCTTCGCGCAGCCGGTCGAGAACGATCCCCGGCTCGACGACAGCCAATTTGGCCTCCGGGTCGATGGACTTCAGGCCCTTCATGTACCGCGAGTAATCGAACACCACCGCCGCGTTGGCGCATTGGCCGGCAAGGCTGGTGCCCGCGCCACGAGGCAGCACGGCGGCTCCAGTGGCCCGGCAGGCGGCGAGAGCAGCCTCCACGTCCGCGGCGTCGCGGGGAGTAATCACCCCTACCGGGAGCTGGCGGTAGTTCGACGAATCGGCGGCGTAGAGCGCGCGAGAGCCCAGATCGAACAGGACGTCGCCGCGGACGGTCGCCTTGAGCCGGGCTTTCAACTCGCGGTGCGCTGCAAACCGCTCATGTTCGAGCGGCGGCTGACTCAACAGGTCGGAAATCGGTGCAATGCTCACGATGGAATGGTAGCGCGTTGCGCAGGCCAGATTGCGCTGAAACGCGGCTGAAACAAAAAACGACTTGAAACGCCTTGTAGACGATGACCGGGGCAGGCTGGTTGAGCAGGACTGTCATGACAGAAGCTGCCAGGCCCAGCGCAGACGCATTGACCACACGCGCATAGCGGCTGGTATGCACCGGCCCCTCAGCGGTCGTGTTTTGAGAGCAACCGGGCGCACAACCACTGTTACAACGCCGGCACCGCTATCGCGCACAACCAGGATTGCCAGCCACACTCCGAACCATTGAACGACGCTGGTCGAAGTGAAGACCTTACCGATCTGCTTCCAGTTAGCCCAGAACCAGAATAGCGTAAGGGCAAACCAACTGAAGGTCAGGCCGCGGCCAAAGGGTTTGATGCTGTTGAAAAACGAGCGGCTGGCTGCGTTTCAACTCTTGATCCAATTGCAAATTCTGGAATTCAAAGCCCGTTTGGAGTGAAGACTGGCAGAGACGGTGCCCGGCTTCAAGGAAAGAACGGCAAGACGTGAAGCTGTTGCTCAATGAAGTAACGTTCCGAATGACTCTCTCCATCTTGGGAAAGTTACCGCGAGGGCCACTCTTCAACCACAATGCCCAGATCGTTGAGCTGTTGGATGGCGGCTTCGACGTTGCGGCGGACCTTGACGCGGTCTTTGCGGCTGGCCAGCGGCGACTCGGCCACCGCAATCACGCGCCCATAACGCCAGGCTCCGGGGGGCAGCGCGATCAGCGCCTCGGCCAGATCGCCGGGGCGCAACTGGATCTCCTGCCGCCGCGCCGCTTCAGGGCGCAACATCGTTCCCTGCCCCAGAGTGCTGGGGTTGGCGTCGCTCATCGTCACGCGCAGATTCAGCGTGTCGGCACCCACTGAGAGAAAGGGATTGGCCCACGCTCCGGGTTCCTGCACATCCACATACAGGCTCTTGGTGGGCAGCGGGATGACTGCCATTGCGGCCCGCTGCTTGTCGCGCTCAGTCGCTGCGGTTTGTGCAGCAGCCTGGGCCTTCTGCTCGGCGTTGACGGCATTCTGTGCGACGCCTACGACCGCCTGCTGTTCCTTGTGGCAGGCCGCCAGAGCCACGCCCAACAGCAGGGCCATGGCCGCCAATCCCCAAGTTCGCGCGCGCAGAGTCACCCTTCAAGGATAACAGGAGTCCTCAATTGCCCACCGGAAGGCCGAAGCGGAGGAAAGGAGCCACATAGAGCCGGGTTGTTTGTAGATGGAGCCAGCTGGTTGTACCTTTATCCGCATGGCAAATCCTTCCCTTTTTTTGGGGCTTCGTCGCTTCTCTGAGCCGGATCGAAACAAAACGTCCGGAGCAATCCTGCCCATCCTGCTTGCCGTGCTCGTTTCCATGAGCTGCGCAATTTGCGCATCAGCACGAACGGCAAAGGGCTTTGATACGGCGACGCTGGTGGAGACGGAGGCGTATATTCCGTGCGCGGGCGGGTGCTTCCTGGGCCTTGAACCGGCCCGCGCCTTCTGCTTCCGCCTGGGCGACGAGTTCCTGGTTGGAGAGGGAAGAAGTTACTTGCATGGGAACAAGTTCTCCAGCGTGGAGGATTTACCTGGGAAGCAGGTTTCGATCCGATTCACCCGGCGTTCCATCTGGATCAGGCCTCCTGACCGCCCTACGGTGAAAATCAAGCGCGGATCTTTGTTTGAGGGATTTAGGGACGGTGGATGCGTTCGCCAGGTACATGAGCCAATCCTTGAACACGCTAACTCCTCCAGGCGGCCAGCCAAAATCCCTGCCGATGCCGTTGCGATTGCGGGCTCGGGTCGAGGCGATTTCCGGCCACTGTTCCTGTGGTTCCAGTGCGCTATGGATTCCGATGCGGCAACGATCGCGTGCCGAAGGTGGTATGGAAACGGCGACTTCGACGGAACGGATTGGTATTGCGCGCGGACGGCGGATGGGGCGGCGGTTGCGGCGGACTTCGCCATCGATCCGCTCCTGAGTCAAGCGGGAAGGCTTGTTCTCAAGTCTGGCGCTGCGCTGCAGCACGACAACCGGGGAAGAACCAACGACAAGCTCGACCGCCCCAGTGAGGCTTGCCGTTAGATTGAAGTGGCATATGATGAGTAACGGATGAAGAAGCGAATCATCATCCCCGTTTGTGCGCTACTTGCGCTACTTGCCCTCGTCGCTGGGATTGTTCGCTTCAATCGGCCCACCGTGCGGCTGGAAGCCACCGGCGCCGCCGTTGTAGTCCGCGTCGAAACGCTTGGCGAATACCCTACGACGATTCGTCATATTCTACTTAAGAACGCCTCATCGGGAGCGGTCGTATTCGAGTTAGTCACTGAAAATGGGACACCTCAAATTCATAACTTTCTACTCTCAGCCGGGGCAAATTCAATAACGACTGCAGACCCGCAGTACGGCTCCTATCGCGCGATTACGCCCGCTTCCGGAGAAAGCTTTGTACTCCGCCCAGGCGTTGACTACCGGATAGAGATATGGGGAACAGGTTGGCTGCCTTCTCATGCCGACTTGAAGTTTTGAAGCAGCCGCTCCCTATTTGCCAATCAGCCCGCGCGCAATCGCGTCCAACATCCCGTTGAGAAAGTTGATCGACTCCGGCGCGGAGTAGCGGCGGCCAATCTCCAGAGCCTCGTTGATGACGATGGGGAACGGCGTGCCCTTGAAGCCCAGCATCTCGCCCACGGCCATGCGCAGCAGGTTGCGATCCACCGCCGGCATGCGCTCCAGCCGCCAATGCTTCGAGTTCTGCACCAGCAGTTCGTCGATCTTCTCCTGGTGCGCCACGGCCACGCGGAACAGATCCTCCGCAAAGCCGCGCACCTCGGGCTCCACATCGTCGCCGGCCTTCCAGAACGTGGCCCGCACCTGGTCGGGAGTCTGCTTGCCGATGTCTGCCTGAAACAGCATCTGCATCGCCAGCTCGCGCGACTTGCGCCGCGGTCCGGCGGTCAAGCGGCGCCGCCTTGCTCAAGTTTGCGGCGCAGGCTCACCATCTCGATGGCCGCCACGGCAGCCTCAAATCCCTTGTTCCCGGCCTTGATGCCGGCGCGGTTCAGCGCCTGCTCCAGCGTCTCGCAGGTCAGCACGCCAAAGCTGTGCGGAATCCCGGTCTCCTGTTGCGATTGACCGATGCCCCGCGCCACTTCGTTGTAGATGGCCTCGTAATGAGCCGTCTCGCCGCGCAGCAAACAACCTAAAGTCACGATCGCGTCCACCCGGCCCACATTCGCCACCGTCCGCGCCGCCGCGGGAATCTCCCACGCGCCCGGTACGCGAACCAACTCAATATCCGCCCGCTTCGCGCCGCTGCGCAGCAATGCGTCCAGCCCCCCTTCCAGTAGCCGCTCGGTAATCACCGCATTCCAGCGCGCCACCACAATCGCAAACTTCATCCCCGCCGCGCTGAGATCGCCTTCCACCGCCACCGGCTTGCCGCGCAGCGGATCGGTCCAGGCCCAGAAGCTGAACGCGAATCCCGGCTCCGGCTCCGCGGTAAAGATGCGCGACTTCCAGTGGGTCTGGGTGATCGCCGAGAGCCGCGCGGCCTCTGGATCGCCGCCTTCCGTGCGCAGCCAGTTCGCGGCGGCCTGGTGCACGACATCGAGCCCGGTCACCTCCACCAGCACATCGGCGGTCGAGGGGAATTCGCCATCCACAAACTCCAGATTGCCCAGCGGAGCCAGAAACGCCGCGCCGCGACTCGATTCCTCTTTCCATCCAACCCCGGAGGCAAACCCCAGCGCCGAAAAAAAGCTCGCCAGCCGGTCATAGACCACTCGGCTGCCGGCAGGACGAAGGAAGGAGATCCCCTTGATCATGCTTTGATTCTATCGTGCGGAGTTGGCTCTGTCCTTCCCCACTCCATTGCATCGGCCGACAGGAAAAGCCAGCGCGGGCCGGCCTCTCTGCTTCAAACTCGATGGCCTGAAGGCTACGTGGTAGACCGCGGCTTCACCACGATGGCCGTGGCCGGAACGATGCTTCCGCTACCCGTATAGGTGCAGCCGACGTCGTTGCCTCCGGCGGAAACCGGCGTGCAGGCAGGCAGGTTGGGTGCGATCTGCTGCGTGTCGACGGGCGGCGTCGCTGGAGTCACGTTGGCGGGGATGCTGACGTAGTGGATCAGATTGTCGCCGGCCGTGGAAACAAAAAACAGCGCGTCATCCGGCGTGAACGCGCCTGTCAGCGGTGCCGTGATCGCCGCCGCCGAGCTTCCGCCAAGCGTTACATAACCCACCGTGCCCGCCGCGCCACTTGTGCCCGGAATGTAGTACGGCAGCGAAGCGCCGGGCGTGGTGCCGTTGTAGGTGATGAAGGCCAGCGTGGACGCGGGCGACGCCACCACTTGGTTCACGGCCGTGGCGGTGGCGGCGATCTGCGTCTGGTTCAACGTGGTTCCAATCACCATGGGCGACAGGGGATCGCCAAGGGCGAGCGGGTTGTTGTCGGAAGACGGAGGCAGACAATTGAATGCCGGGATGGTGACCCCGATGTCCGACAGGGTGATGCCGCCGCCGGAGGTCGATGCGCCCAGGATGTGGTTGCCATCCGTGGTTGCGGCCAGAACATCGGTCTCCGCGTTCACCGAATTGTCCGGCGTTGGCCCCTGCGGATAGAAGAGCATGCTGGCCGTGTCCCCTACCGTGCCCGAGGGGCACCAGGTGTGCGCCACGGTGGGATTGCCGCTCAGAAACGCGCCCACGCTGGGGATGGTAATCGCCAGGTTCTGCGCGCCCGGATTCCCCGCCCCGGAACTGGCCAACGGGTAGGTCGTCCACCCGGTGTTCACGTTGTAGACATAAAGCGTATCGCTGTGGCCGGTCCCCAAAGATGCACTGTCGGTGATGTACAGCGTCTTCGAATCCGGCGTCCAGGCGGCGGCATTGCCCATGCCGCCAAACGTCGTGGCGCTTGAAGAGGCGATGCTGTACAGATAGAAGACCTGCCGCACCTGATCGTTGATGAGCAGTTGCGCGTTGCTTGGTGAGACGGCCAGAACCACGCCCGGCACGGTGGGGTCCTGCTTGCCGAGTGTGTTGGAACCGACGCTGAAGTACATCAACTCGTGCTGTGACCCGAAGTAAAGATTGGTGCCGTTTCGGTCCATCACCATCGAGTTCGGTACATACGGCAGACGCACCGTCGAGCCCACCGTGCCGCTGAGCAGCTCCACGGGAATAAAGTACTGCGACTGGCCGGGCGCCGAGAACCACACGTAGTCGCTGGCGGTCCCGGGGGTGGTGATCTTCACCGGGTTCGAGGATATGGAGAGACCGGTTCCATACAAGCCCGTCACATTGATTGGAGCCGGATTGCAGGTGGTCGGCTGGCAGATGGCATACACCGACGCCACGCCGGGGAAGTTGGTTGTGACGCCACCGGAGGCGCCCGCGGTGATGTCGATCGGATCGGTGGACTGGTAGTCCAGCGTTAGACCGGTAATGGCATGCCCTTGCGTGTCGATGACGTTGGTGGTCACATTCTGCTGCACGCCCTGGGTGATCGTTCCCACCGTCCCTCCGTTGGCCAGGGTCACGCTGATCGACTGCGGCGGGCAGGTCGAGAAATACCCGGCCGTCGAACTCCCGCCGGCCACCGAAGCGGTGATCACCGTGGTGCCCGGCTGCTCGGCGGTAATCTGGTTGGTCTCTGCGTTGATCGAGGCCACGGCTCCGGTGCCGACATTGTAGCTGAGAGTGCCCAGGGGCAACGAGCAATCGGGGATCGAACTCAGGCTCATGCCGGGGGGAAGTGGGCAGGCAAGGTTCGGTGAGGAAGCGCCAGTCACCGAAGGCGGCGCGCAGAACAATTGCTGCTGGTTGTTGCTTCCCACAAAGCATGCCTGGACGTCGAGCGGGTTCGGCCACAGGGTACCCTGCGAAAGGCAGGACTGCGGCCCGGCAAGGGTGACTGAGGTCACCTGCGCATGAACGTAAACCTCCACCGGGTTGGAGGTCACCGAATTCGCCGAGGCCGTGATGTACGCCGTGCCGTAGGGCAGACCGCCGGTCTCCGGAAGCGGATTCGGCTTGTTGCAGTAGGTATAAGGCGCAATGCCGCCGCCGGTATTCCGGTTCCACGTGCCCGCGCAGAGGTTGCCTGTCGGCGAGATGTCCACCAACTGGTTGTTGGTGGTGCCGTAGGTATACGTGCTCGCGCTCGCCGCCGTGCCCTTGCACGTCTTGGCCGAGGGCGCCGACACCTGTTGCGTCTGCCCGAACGCGAGCGAAATCCCCGTCGTCTGCGGCGACAGGAAGATGGACGCCACGTCCGTGTCCTTCAACCCGTAGCCCAGGCCGTTGCAATAGTTCCCCGCCGGATTGCGGTAGCAGCCAGTGATCGAAATCCCGGCCGGCATGGCCACACACAACAAACAGACAAGCGTCAAAAACCGCCGCATGAATCCTCCCCGCCCCGCCTCTTCGAACCGCGGAACGGTCTCTCCGAAATCCGTCAGAAAATTGGGTTATAGCACTCTCAGAAATCCTGTTGACCGGAACCACTGCCCTCAACCCGCCGCGACCCTGTCGAGCGACGGCCCTCGATTCCGGTCCCAAAATCCACATTCTCTCTGAAAATGCTCTCTAGCGGCCCGTCGACAGGCCCATAGCTGCATTACTGGCGGGAAATCCGCTCCCATGACCGGCTCCCGGCGGTACGCTCTTCCCTGCAGCCAGTCGGCGGAACCCGCTCTCAAATCTCCAATGAAAAGTGTATCAGGGCAGGGCCGTCCCCTGCAGATACCCGCTAGGCGCACGGCCCGATTCCCGACCCTGCTCTCAATAGACTCCGCCGCGCGCGGATGGGGAGCAAACTCAGTTCCCCGGCGGCATATACCGCGCAAACCACTCCACCGCCCGCTCCATCACGTCCCGCACGTGCGCCGGATCCACGAACCCGTGCCCTTCGTTGGGGTAGACCACCAGTTGCGTCGGAACATGCTGGTCCCTGAGCGCGTGCCAGAACTCGTAGGACTGCGGCGCCGGGCACTCCCCGTCCCGGTCCCCCACCACCACCAGCGTCGGCGTCCGCGCCTGCTTGATGAAGTTGATCGCCGAACTCTTCGCGTAAACTGCCGCATCGTCGTACACCGACGCGCCAAAATAAGGAATCATCCACTGGTCGATCGAGTTCTCCCCGTAATAGCTCTGCCAGTCCGAGATCCCCGCGCCCGCAACCGCCGCCTTGAACCGCTGCGTCTGGGTCACGGCAAACATGCTCATGAAACCGCCGTAGCTCCACCCGGCAAGGCCCACGCGATTGGGGTCCACGGGGTACTTCGCCAGCACCGCATCCACTCCGGCCAGAATGTCGCGCAGGTCGCCGTACCCGAAGTCCTTGCGGTTGGCCTGCGTAAACTCCTCGCCCTGCCCGTAGCTGCCGCGCGGATTGGGAAGCAACACAAAGTAGCCGAGCGCGGAGAACGCTGCCTCGCCCAACCCTCCGCCCCCGCCCCAGTGCGCCACCACCGCCGCGGCTGGGCCGCCGTGTACCTCCACGATCATCGGATACTTCTTCGCGGGGTCATAGTCTTTCGGCAGCATCAGCCAGCCCTGTACGTGGAACCTATCGCTCTTCCACGAAAGCGAGACCGACTTGCCCCACCCCGGTTCCACCCCATCGTTCAGGTGCGTCAATTGGATCACGCCCTCCAGGCCCGCTGTCATCACCGTCCCCGGCTTGGCTTCATACACCTCCACCGGGTGGTCGAACGTGCTGGCGCGAAACACGAACAGTGAGCGATCGGCCGTAGACGACAGGCTCAGTTCCATCTCCCCATCCCCCACGCCGCCCGGAATGCTGAAAATCGGCGCACCAAAGCTCGTGGCCACGCTCTCACTGGTCCGGTCGCCTTGCAGCCGAAACCGCACCAACTGGCTGTTGCCGCCCGCCAACTCGCTCACAAAAATATGGTCGTCGTCGCCCCACTCGATCCACGCCGGCGACGTAGGCCGCTGCGGCGTAAGATCTACCGGCTGCCCTCCATCGGCGGAGACAATCCACACATCCCCGCCCGTCGAGCCCTGGTCGCTCATCAACCCGCCGATGAACGCAATCGCCTTCCCGTCCGGCGACCACCGCGGCACAGCAATCTGCAATCCGTGCAGGGCCCCGGAAACCTCCGCCGGCACCAGAATCGCGACTGGCGCGCCGCCCTGCTCCTGCGTATACAGCTTCGCCACCCACCAGTTGTTCTCTCCCGGCGGATCGGCCGCCACATACGCCAGCCCCTTCGAATCCGGCCGCCAGTCGAACTCATACACATGCTGGTTGGCGGGCGTGAGGAAATTGAAGAGCGGTATGAGGTTTCTCCCCGTGGAAGCCAAGAGACGATTCGACGTTGGCGCCGAACTATCCTCCCCATTCCAGTTTGGAGGGACGGTTACATCGGCAACCCGCTGAATCTCCACCCCATCCTCGCCGATCACCCCCGACGGCGGCTTCATCGCCGCCAGCGCCCCAGCCGGCCGCGTCGCTCCCTCCACATAAAGGAAGGCCACGCTGTGCCCGTCCGGCGAAAAAGCCGGCGCATCGACCTCGCCTTTCAGCTCCGTCAGCCGCCGCGCCACGCTCCCGTCCACCCGCGCAAAATATAAATCCGTCTGCTCGCCCGGCCTGGCGCAATCTGAAAAGAATGCCAGCCCCTGGGCGTCCGGCGACCACGCGATCTCCCCCTCGTGACAGTGCTGCTCGGGCTTGGCCGCGGCCGTCACCCGCTCGCTCTTCTCCAGGTCCTTCAGCGGGGCCACGCGAATCTCCGCACCGTCCTTCCCATACTTCACCCAGGCCAGCCTCTTGCCGTCCGGCGACACCGCCACCTGCCCCATCCCCCGGCCCCGGTTCAGCCCCTTCAGCACCTCATCGATATGCGCCCGGTCGGGCGCCTGCGCCGCCGCCGAATCCTGCGCCGCGGCAGCGTGGGAATCCTGCGCCTGCGTATAGGAAAGGTTGAAAACCGAGCCCAGAATCAGGGCAGCGCCCGCAATCAGCCCGGAGCGACGAGATTTGCGAAGCCGAGTCAAAAACATATCGAAATGCTATCAGGCGCAATCCGCCGCTGCGGAAGCCCGCCAGGGTCTCAGCCTGACCCAGAATCGCCTCAAAAAAAAGACAAGAATACTTGACATTATTCGGCAGTATATGTAAAGTAGTCTTGTCTTTTAGGAAAGGACACTCGTCATGATCTTGCTCAACAAGCAGTCGAGCCCACTGCAACGGTGGACTCTACGCGCCTTCACCATCAACTTCCTTTTGCTGGTCGCCCTCAGCACCTTCGCCCGCATGGTTTTCGAGCACAGCCATCCCGGCAAGGCGATCATTTATCTGCTCTCCTTCCTGCCGGCCATCCCCGTTGTAGGCATGGTGGCCGTGATTGGGCGCTACCTTTCGCGGGAGACCGATGAGTTCGTCCGCATGCTGGCTACCCACTCCCTGCTCTGGGCCCTGGGCGTCACCATGGTCGCGGATACGATTCTCGGCGCGCTCAATCAGTACAACTTCCTGCCCGGCTTGTTGCCGGTGCTGAACATCGAACTGTTCTGGATCACCGCCCTGATCGCCCTGCACATCCAGTTATGGAGGAACCGATGAAGAACCGGCTTCGCGTCCTCCGCGCCGAGCGTGGCTGGAGCCAGGCCGACCTCGCCGCCCGCCTCCAAGTCTCCCGCCAATCCGTCAACGCCATTGAAACCGGCCGCTTCGATCCCAGCCTGCCCCTTGCCTTCAAGCTCGCAAGGCTCTTCGGAACCACCATCGAGTTCATCTTCGCCGACGACCCAAGCGCCTTCCAATGACCCCCGTTGAGGATGCGTCCGCTCAGAATCGTTCAGGTGTTCCCTGGTCCGCCAATCGGCCATCGACAATATAAGCAAAATTGCTTATTCTTAACTCGTGAAGAGCAGCGAGTTCAAGCGGTGGCTGGCAGCACAAGGAGCCACCTTCAGGCCGGCCAAGGGTTCGCACTTGAAGGTGGAATTGAACGGCAAAACCTCCTTTCTTCCAATGCACAGCAAAGAACTCAAGACGGGCCTTGTTGTGAGCATCAAAAAGTAGCTAGGGCTCAAATAGGAGGATTATGTTGCGCTATCCAGCACACTTTGAAGCGGCTAAGGAAGGCGGGTTTGTTGTCACCTTCCCCGACATCCCCGAGGCGATTACCCAGGGCGAAAGCGTGGAAGATGCTCTGCTCCATGCCGCCGACGTTCTGGAATCGGCTTTGGATTACTACATCGAGGAGGGCCTTCCCATCCCCGCTCCCTCCAAACCCAAGCGCGGCCAACACTTGGTTGAGTTGCCGGCCAGTTACACCGCCAAAATCCTGCTCCTGAACGAAATGGCAGCGCAGAAAGTGCGACCGGCGGAATTGGCGCGGCGCTTGAAGGTGACGCCGCAAGAGGTAACCCGGTTGATTGACGTTCACCACACGACAAAAATCGACGGCATCGCTGGCGCGCTGAAGGCCCTCGGGAAAACCATGGAGATTCGCGCCATATGAAGCAACTGCGAGCCTGCGCCTCGCTGAATTGCTAGCTGGCTGAGCCGCCGACTCGCTACCCCGCCGCCGCATGAATCGCCAGCAGCCTTTCCAGCAGCGGCTTAAGCAGCTTCAAATCCAGCGCATTCGCCCCGTCCGACTTGGCGTTCGCCGGGTCGTCGTGAACCTCCAGAAACAGTCCGTCGATCCCCGCCGCCACCGCCGCCCGCGCCAGCAGCGGAATGAACTCCGGCTGGCCGCCGCTCACCCCGCCCGCCGCCGAAGGCTGCTGCACCGAGTGCGTCCCGTCAAACACTACCGGCGCCAGACGCCGCATCACCGGCAATGAGCGAAAATCCACCACCAGCGTGTTGTACCCGAAGCTCGTCCCCCGCTCGGTCAGAAACACCCGCTCGTTGCCCGTCGAGCGCACCTTCTCCACCGGGTGCTCCATATCCCACGGCGCCACAAACTGCCCCTTCTTGATGTTCACCGCGCGCCCCGTCTTGCCCGCGGCCACCAGCAGGTCGGTCTGCCGGCAGAGGAACGCCGGAATCTGCAGCACGTCCACTGCCTCAGCCGCTATCTCACAATGGCCGGGCTCATGCACGTCGGTCAGCACCGGCAGCCCCGTATCCTTGGCCAGCCGCCCCAGAATCCGCACGCCCTCCACCAGCCCCGGCCCGCGAAAGCTCTTCACGCTGGTCCGGTTCGCCTTGTCGTAGCTGGCCTTGAAGATGAACGGAATGCCCAAGTCCGCCGCAATCCGCTGGATCGCGTCCGCCATGGTCCGCACGTGCGCCTCGCCCTCGATCACGCATGGTCCGGCGATCAGGAACAGTTGTCCCTCGCCCACGTGCACCGGCCCGATTTCAAAGCAGTTGCTCACGATGCCGATTCTACCCTGCCGGCCAACGCCACCCGGCACAGCCGTTGTGTTTGCGCGGCAATGGCCGCCTGCCGCCGGCAAGACAGGGAATCTCCGCCGGCCCTGCGCCGCTCCCCACAGCCTGCGGTCTTCTCCTCAGCGCCTTTCGCCCCGCTCCCGCCTCAAGGTGGCTGGGAACAACTCCACCGGGTTGACGGCGCCAGGGTCTGTTCACACAGGAAGACACTGATCCACATGGCTCCTAGACCACTCCCAAAGCGCCCGGTCCAGCGCGTGCAGAGCTGTCGGACCGGGAAGTTCGTCTTGCGGTTCGACGATCCCGCGCTCCGCCAGCCGCTTGCAAAAGGCCACGTATTCGGTATAGAACTCCACATCGTGCCGCGCGTGCCCCAGCGCTTCCAGAGCGCGAAAATCCAGCACGTTGTACCGTTCCGGCGCAATTGCCGCCAGAATCGCCGAGGCGATGGAAAGGTCGATGCCGCGCAGCGACGTCAGAGCCTCGACCGCGTCCCGCACCGATGTTTCGGGAGAAGCTGCAATCGCCAGAACCCTCTTGATCTTCGCCTCGCTGTTGCCAACCAGGTAATGAACCATCCGTTCCGACTTCCAGCGAACGATCACCTCCAGGTTGACCAGCGAGTAGTCTCCGCCGCGGATCGCTGCCCCGGCTTCAAACGCTGCCTTCTCCAACTGTTGTTCGCGTGCGCCGGCTTTCTCCCAATACTGCTCCGCCAATTGCTGAAGTTCCGATTCTGCGGGTTGAAGTTCAAAGTGAGCCATGACGTCGGGTCCTCCGTACATGAAAGCGATGCCACAATAGGCCCCGCAAAAAGCCATTGTCAATCACGAAAAGAACACTCCGCGGGATGGACCCCGGAATCGGAGACCGGGCTGCCCAAATGGGAGGTCCGACGGGCGCAGAGTTCGTGCCCAAGGTCACGCTGCGAACAGCGCCCTCAGAGGCTTCAAACCTGTACCGGCCGCCCGTCGCCGCAAGCCCGCCATTCGTCCCATCATCGGATGGAGGTCCAAACTTCGCCGCCTCCCGCCGCTCCACCTGCAGGCATACTGCAAATTCGATGAGAAATGCCATTCACAATGGTAAAATGCCATTATGTCTACCACCGTTGAGATCGACAAAGCCGGCCGCGTCGTCGTCCCCAAAAAGTTCCGCGATGCCCTCCACCTCACCCCCGGCACCCGCCTCAAAATCGACCGCACCGGCGACACGCTGACGCTGGAGCAGGATTTCCCTGAACCCAAGCTGGAGATGATCGACGGATTATGGGTGATGACCGACGGGCCTCCAGCGGATATCGATATTCCTAAGTTGATTCGCCAGGGTTACGAGGAGCGCCACAAGAGAATCATGGAAGGCAGTGGGCTGGAGTGAGAGTTTTTCTGGATACTTCTGTGCTGGTCGCCTCAGCGCGGAAATCGGACCAGCGTTATCAGGTCAGCCGCGGCGTGCTGATGCGGTGCCATCCCCAGGACTCATTCTGCGCCGCCCTTACCTTGGCCGAACTCTACGCATCCCTCACCGGCATGCGTCCCCCCAACCGGTTTAGGCCGGAGCAGGCGATCCTCGTCATTGACCAAGTCAAAGCCAGCCTGCAATGCGTCACCCTTACCGCCGAAGAAGCATTCCAGACAGTCCACCGCACGGCGACTTTGAAGCTACCGGGAGGAATTATCTATGATGCCTTGCTGATGGCATGCGCGCGAAAAGTGAATTCTGAGCGCATCTACACTTGGAACGAAGAGCACTTCCGTATGGTCGCCCCCGACCTGGCGAACCGGATCGTTACGCCGTAAGGAAAAAGCGATTGTGAAGCCATAAATCCCTAGCCAAAGATATTTGAAATTTAGGGGTATTTACTTCACGCCACCAGACACAACAGGTTGTGGTTTGACCAAGGTTGCAAACGGGACGGGGCCAACCTGCACGGCTTGTTGAGCCAATCGATAGAACAGTTTGCCGCGAGATTTGGATGTGCGGCGGTGGAATCGAAAGGTGAACTCGTCCAAGTAATGGTCCAGATGCTCCGGTCCAATCGCCCCCTAACGTTTATGAGGGTGCGAACGCGGTGAAGGCGTTCCGGAGGTGAATACCCAATGGGTGAGATGCAAAACCGGCCTTTTCGTAACCAACACGCAGCTCAGGAACCGGAAGGTTGTCCGCTTCTACAACCAGCGTGGCAAGGCAGAGCAATGGATCAAGGAAGGCAAGCAGGCGGTAAAAATGACGCGGCTAAGCTGCCACCGGTTTTCCGGCAATGAGGCTCGGCTGTGGCTCAACATTCTCGCCTACAACCTGGGCAACCTGTGGCGGCGCCTGGCTCTGCCCGGTGGGATCAAAGACTGGCCTCTGACCAGTTTGCAGCAGAGATTAGTGAAGACGGGAGGGCGGCTGGTCAAGCATGCACGGTACTATTGGCTGATGCTGGCGGACGGACACCTGACGCGAATACGGTTTGCGGCGATTTTGTGAAGGATCGCGATCTTGCCGCTTCCGGCAAACTAAGGAATTGGTGGGATACAACACGGATCGAATCGTTGAGAACCAAGGAGGATGGAGCAGTGTCTGTAACATCGGCCAGGAGGGCTCTCGATTGCGCGGGCGAACCCAGGAGGGCGCAGAATCGCCCCGTTTTTTGCCTGCAAATGCAGCTCCGGTCTTGCCGTTCCACTCAGGAGCAGTACAATTCAGTCAAATCGGATCCGAAAAGGGAGATTCCGGTTTACAACTCCATCCGCCCCCACTCCAGCCTGAAAGCGCTCACGCCCGACAGGTATACTTCAACCGCCTGCCGGAGTCCCTGGCACCCTGAACCAAAAGCAAGAACTTCCACTTAAGGAAAAAGCAAAAACTGTCCGAACTACCGGGACCACCTCTCGTGATCGGATCGCTCGACGCGCATCCAGGACAGGTTCGTAAGTTCGAGACCAACCACAAAGAGGAACAAATCATGGAGAGTCGCCACTTGGTTCATCGCCAGCTCCGAATTTCAGCCATCACCTGTGCGCTGGTTCTCGCCGCAGCCGCCATGGCGCAGGATCTTCCCACCGCCAAACCTGAATCGGTTGGCCTTTCATCGGAGCGACTCGATCGCATCGGGACGGTGGTCGCGCAGAGCATCGCCGACAAGCAAATCGCGGGCGCGGTGACCATGGTTATTCGCCACGGCCACGTGGCGTGGTTTAAGGCCCAGGGCATGAGCGATCGCGAGGCTGGCAAAGCCATGCAGCCCGATACCATGTTTCGCATCTGCTCCATGAGTAAGCCCATCACCAGCGTCGCGGTCATGGTGCTCTACGAAGAGGGCCGCTTCCAGTTAGACGACCCTGTCTCGAAATACCTGCCGGAGTTCAAAAGCCCCAAGGTGCTCGTCAAACCTGCCTCCGGTCAGCCTTACTCCATCCCTGCCACCCGCGAGATCACCATCCGCGATCTCTTGCGCCACACATCCGGTCTTACTTACAACTGGAACGAGGACCTCGGCAAGGTGTACAACGATGCCAACGTTGCCAGCGGATTGCTTCCCTACGACGGTACGATCGGCGACAGTGTAAAGCGCCTCGCGGCGTTGCCACTACTCTTCAACCCCGGAGAACGATGGGAATATAGTCTCGGAGTAGACGTTCTGGGACGCCTGGTTGAAGTCGTCTCCGGCAAGCCGCTGGACGAATTCTTCCGCGTCCGCATATTCGAGCCGCTGGGCATGAGAGACACTTACTTCTTTCCGCCCGACAACAAACTCGATCGTCTTGCCACCACCTACAGCTACGAGGACAACAAAGGATTGAGCCGTGTTCCCGACGGTTCTGTCACTGAAGGACTCCTCGTCTATTCGGCCGACTATCCGTACCGCGGACCCAGGAAGCTATTCTCTGGCGGTGGCGGGCTGGTCTCAACCGCATCTGACTATGCCCGCTTCTGCCAGATGATGCTGGACAATGGCAAGGTGGGACAAAGTCGCTTGTTGAGTCGTAAGTCAGTCGAACTAATGACCTCCGATCAACTTGGCAAGATAAGTCCGGATCAGGGCTTTGGGCTGGGCTTCGGCGTGTCCGGAGTCAAAGGACCCCTCTCTGAGCTGGGATCAGTCGGGGCATATAACTGGGGAGGTTTTTTCTACACCGGTTTCTCGATTGATCCCAAGGAGCAGATGATCGTGATCTTCATGGCCCAGCTCCACCCGGCGGGCAGCGTGGACATTGAACAAAAAGTCCAGACGCTGGCCTATCAGGCTATCAACGACTAGCGTCTTATCTCCGTAGTACGTTTGAAGAATAGTACTGTCATCCTGAGCGTAGTAGGCTGCTGTGGAACTGGCCCGTCATCACGCTGTGTATTCGGTCTTGAACCAGGAAATCGCGGCCAAGAAGTCTTTTGGAGATTCTTGCTGTCTTCGGGAAAGATTCGGCTGTGCCGTGTCGATAGAGGCAAGAAGAGCAGATTTGGGGCATCATTCAAACTCAGCGGCTCAAGAAAGGCGAGGCGATGAGCAGAGGGCTAGCGGCGGGAGTTGGGTTGTTGGTGGTGGGTGCGGTGTTGCTGGCAAGCCCGGCAGCGCAGGCCCAGGAGCATGTGCGGCTGATGCCGCAGTTGGGAACTGAATCAATCCACTCCGTGGCCTTCTCCCCGGATGGCCGATCTGTGCTCACCAGCAATAGCAAGACAGCGCGGCTTTGGGATGTGGCCTCCGGGCGGCAGATTCGCTCCTTCGCTGGGCATAAAGATGCGGTCTATTTATAAATCGCTGCTTAGTGTGATTCTGCATGATCAATTCGCCGGGCATAGCTCCGGGGAACTTTTTGTTTCGGCCGCTCCGTCTGCTTGATCGAAGCGGGCAGGCGCGGCTGGTGTCAGCTGTGAAGGCGCAAGATGCCGGGTGCCCCAGCGGCTCGCCCGCCGCGGCGGAGGGGAGCGCCGGCCGATGAAGGGAGCCTCAATTTCCTCCCGCCGCTCATGGCCGCAGATGGAGCAAGCCCGCCGGTGCCGCCCAAGGCTGACCATTGCGTCCGAATGGTGCTGTTGGATCATGTTGCGATTGTGGCCTGACAGGTGCTTGGTTGCAAGGTGTCCTGCTTCGTTCGAACCGCACCAGCCGCCAGCAGGCATTGCTCGAAAGCGAAATGGCCGCCGCCCGCGAAGTGCAGCAGGCCATCCTTCCCGAGCAGGTCGAGTCGGTTCCCGGATTCACGGCGGAGAGCGAATACCCGCCAGCGCGGGAGGTGGGCGGCGACTTCTTCCAGATCATTCCACACAAGACTGACGGCAGCCACGGCACGCAGGATGACGGCCTTTGGCACTGCGGCAGAGTGTTCGCATGCCTGCCGCCCGCGGCACCATGCAAAGCAAAGGCCGGCCCTGCACTTTCAGGGTGTCCAGCACAAACTCCCCGGCATCGGGCAACAATGTCCTCTGTCCCATCGGCATTTGCGAGAGACCGCCAGAGCTTGCCTCTGTCCCACGCCCTCCGGCTGCCCCTGGGGAGTATCACCAAACGTGCGGATGAACCCAATTCAGACGAGCGAACCCACGGCCGCTACAATCGCGATCTAACACTGCTTCTGCGCTCAGGTATCATTCAGAGAGTATTGGCTCCGGGCAGTTCGGCTGCCGGGAATGGCCACGTGAAACCAAGAGCTTGGGCCCGGACTGGATTTCGGTTCAAGGGGGCGTCATTACCATGGAGCGCAGTTCGGGACACGGCCACAAGTGGTCGAGTGAGCAGGCCGCCGAGCTGTTTCAGGCGATGGTCGACTGCCTTGACCAAAATCGACACGTGTACTTTCTTTCCGTAGATTCCGGCGGACACATCATCGGGTGTAACCATGCCATGGCGCACCTTCTTGGCCTGAGTTCGGACGAATTCCAGGCCGAAAGCATCTGTAACAAGCTTACTGAGTCTGATGCTGCGAGACTCAACGAGCGACTTAGTACTGCAGTTGTAACTAATGGGCAAGAAGCAGAAGCTGTTGTTTTCGAAAGTGAAAGATGCGTGCCAGGAATTGGTGATGTCTTCGCCAGTCAGACCAATGCAGAAGATGATCCAGGCCGTGCCAGCCGCTG